>ERZ772861.854-NODE-854-length-29677-cov-5.584566_pt1 | contig 29677 bp, 28 predicted proteins | sample MGYA00512135_ERZ772861 | MGnify/ENA primary metagenome ERZ772861 (study PRJEB29015, sample SAMEA2737700) | human gut metagenome | biome: human gut; feature: human-associated habitat; material: faeces | place: China | collected 2012 ...
TTTTATCGCTCTGTACCCAGACTGCGACCTGACCAGTAACAAGCTGGCAGAGAGCGTTCAGACGAATCCTGCCTATGTGCGCCAGCTCATGTCCGCCTTGCGAAAGGGAGGGCTGCTGGTCAGCGTGAAAGGGCATCCCAGACCTGCTTTAGCTCGTGAACCGGAGAAAATCACTCTGCTGGATGCCTATCGGGCAGTAGAGGGCAACAAGCCCCTGCTCCATCAGGACATCCACACCAACCCCGATTGTGGCGTGGGTGTGAACATACAACTGGCACTGCGGGACTGTTACGACCTGGTACAGGCCAGAGCGGAGGAAACCATGCGCAGCATCACCTTGCAGGAAATTTTGGAGCGTTACACGGAAAAACTCTCCCATTTGGGCAAAAAGGATTTCTGAATGGATGCCCCCAAATAAATGAAGGAGAAAACCAATATAAACCTTGGCATTATTCGTTGTATGCAGACAGAGGCTTACTGCCCCGGAAGCCGGGATTTTTCGGACGATCCGAGAGAGAAAAGGTGCTTTCCCCCGGCCTATGGTAAGATAGACTTCAAGGAGAAGTGCTAAATGGTTCCGAACCACTTCCCCCACGACCATGGACAAACCATCGAGTAGAAACTGGAACATATGCCCAGCGTTGAAAGCTTTCCATATTTTGATTTTTCCCAGACACATTGGTGGGTGTTCGGAAATTTCTTTACGGGGAAGGTTTGATGCTTACGGTGCGACAATACGAAAAACCGCCAGCGACGTCCCCCCGGATGATGCTGCTGGCACAAAGACTCAATATGAAATGTCCCTAACATAAACAAAAAATCCGAACCCATCCCCCACAGGGAAGAAGTTCGGATTTCTTACGTTTGGTGGACGATATAGGACTCGAACCTATGACCTTCCGCACGTCAAGCGGATGCTCTAGCCAGCTGAGCTAATCGTCCATATTTCATATTATATCTTGCGCCGCTAAGCAGCCAAGTAACGGTGGGATTATATAATGGTTTTTGAAGATTGTCAAGCACTTTTTTCTTTCCCCTTACTCCCTTCTTCTCAGAGTTTTACTGAACCGCTTTCAGAAGCTTGTGGGTTTCCGCGAAACAGGCCGGAGAGCCTGCAAAAAAGAAAGAAAAAGTTAAAAAACTGCTTGACTTTTTTCAAGCATAATGATAGAATACACAAGCCGCATTGAAGAGGTTTAAGTGGTGCGCTCAAACGCCCCACCTCCAAAGCGAGACTACACAATATAAAGTAGGTGAAACAAATGAAGGCAGTTATCGTAACCGGAGGCAAGCAGTACACCGTTTCCGAGGGTGATGTCCTGTTCGTTGAGAAGCTGGGCGTTGAGGCCGAGGAGACCGTGAAGTTCGACCAGGTTCTGGCCGTTCTGGATGGTGAAAATTCCAAGATTGGCGCTCCCGTTGTGGCAGGCGCTGTTGTCGAGGCCAAGGTCGTGAAGAACGGCAAGGGCAAGAAGCTCCACGTTCTGAAGTACAAGGCTAAGAAGAACGAGAAGAAGAAGATTGGCCACCGTCAGCCCTACACCAAGGTGGAAATCACCAAGATCGCTCTGTAATTTATGACAAAGTGCGAATTTTTCACCGAAGACGACAGAATCACAGGATTCTCCGTTTCGGGTCACAGCGGATACAGTGAGGCCGGCAGCGACATTGTCTGCGCCGCCATTACCGCTGTTGTTACCATGGCCGAAGCCACCATCAATGATGTTTGTGGTGCCAAGGCCAAGGTGCGTGTCAAGGAGGCGGATGCCCGCATCACCCTGACACTCCCCGCTTCCTGCGATGAGGAAGAAAGCGTCCAGGCAGTTCTTGCCGGAATGATGCTGACTCTTAGCAGTCTGCGGGATGACTATCCTGATTATATCGAAGTTTTGGAGGTGTAACACAATGCTGAAGATTGGTATTCAGTTCTTCGCTCACCACAAGGGCGGCGGTTCCACCAAGAACGGCCGTGATTCCGAGTCCAAGCGACTGGGCTGCAAGCGCGCTGACGGCCAGTTTGTTCTGGCTGGCAACATTCTGGTTCGCCAGAGAGGCACCCACATCCATCCCGGCACCAATGTTGGTATCGGCAAGGACGACACCCTGTTTGCACTGGTTGACGGTACCGTCAAGTTCGAGCGCATGGGTAAGGATCGCCGGAAGTGCTCCGTTTACGCTGAGCAGTAATTCCGTATAGCCCTCAGAAGGACTGCCGCAGTTTTTTTGCAGCAGTCCTTTTTTTCGGGCTGTTTGTTCCAGAGAATACCCTTATGCCATTTGGTGAATGCTGAAAGCAGAGAGCCTCTCCCCTCTTTTTTCACCACTGCCCAAACCACATTCCTTTTTGCAGGAGGTATGCAAGATGTTTGTAGATAAGGTTAGAATTTCCGTTATCGGCGGACGGGGCGGCGATGGGGCCGTTGCCTTCCACCGGGAAAAATATGTGGCCTCCGGCGGCCCGGACGGCGGCGACGGCGGTCACGGCGGCAGCGTGATTCTTCGGGTCAATGACAATATGTCCACCCTGCTGGACTTCCGCTATAAGCGCAAGTATGCTGCTCAGCCCGGTGCCAACGGTCTGGGACGCAAGATGAGCGGCAAGCGGGGGGAGCCTCTGGTCATTGAAGTCCCCCGCGGTACCGTGGTGCGGGACGCAGAAACCAACCAGATTATTGTGGATATGTCCACCGGTGAGGATTTCGTCATCGCCAAGGGCGGACGGGGCGGCTGGGGCAATGCCCACTATGCAACCGCCACCCGTCAGGTGCCCCGGTTTGCCAAAGCCGGTCTCAAGGGGCAGGAGCGGGACATCATCCTGGAGCTCAAACTGTTGGCGGATGTGGGGCTTGTGGGATTCCCCAATGTGGGCAAGTCCACCCTGCTGAGCGTTACCTCTAACGCCCGCCCCAAGATTGCCAACTATCATTTCACCACCCTATTCCCCAACCTGGGCGTGATTTATGTGGATGAGGGTGTTTCCTTCGTCATGGCTGACATCCCCGGCATCATTGAAGGTGCTGCTGAGGGTGCCGGTCTGGGGCACGACTTCCTGCGGCACATTGACCGCTGCCGGTTGCTTGTCCATGTTGTCGACGTTTCCGGCAGCGAGGGCCGGGATCCGGTGGATGATTTCAATGCCATTTGCGATGAGCTGGCAAACTACAGCGTGGATTTGAGCAACCGTCCCATGATTGTGGCTGCCAACAAGATTGACCTGCTGCCCCCGGACAGCGATAATCTCCAGCGGCTGAAAGCCTGCGTGGAGGCTGCCGGTTGTGAGCTGTATGAAATTTCCGCCGGTACCACCCAGGGTACCCGGAACCTGATGCGGGTAGTTGCCGAAAAGCTGCGCACGCTCCCCCCTGTCACCATCTATGAGCCGGAATATGTGGAGGAAGCTCCCCAGGCTGGCGACCCCACCGAGCTGCAAATTGAACACCTGGGCAGCACCTGGGTCATTACCGGTGCATGGCTGGAGCGTCTGGTGATGAACATCAACTTTGACGACTATGAATCCCGGAATTACTTTGACTTGCAGCTGCGCAAGTCCGGTCTGTTTGCTCGGCTGGAGGAAATGGGCATTCAGGACGGCGATACCGTAGACATTTACGATTTGCAGTTCGATTATCAGCGCTAAAAATGCATCGACATTTTTGTACAAAATTTTTATGTACAAAGTATTTGCATTTGTAAATTATTTTTTGTATAATAACAGGGTGATAGATTTTATCACCCTGTTATTCGTCTAGGAGGTGCAGCAACATGATACGGAACCTGAACCAGGTCAATTTCTGTAGCTATGGCTCTGTCCTGCCGGAACGAGCACACGCTTCTCTCCCCTTTCCCAGAGAGGATGCTGATTTGACTGCACTGGACAGTGACTGCGCCCCCATCTATATGACGCACAGCGAGACCTGGCTCTCCGGCAGCAGCGGAATGGCCATTCTGTCCATCTGTGCCCGGAAGGATGAATATCTTCACTTCTATCTGGACAAACCGGTCAGCCTGAAATCCGGGGTGCAATTTGCCCTGAGTGCCTTCATGGGAAACGCCAGTGTATCGTTGTATGCCGCCGAAGAGAAACCTGAGCCGATTGGCTTTCAGGCCGTACAGTTGCTGCGAGAAGACCGTAAGCTTCATGTGGATGGCATTTATACCTTTTTCTATCAGGAGAAAGAGCAGGGCTTTTTGTTTCCCGGCGAAGCCCACCCTATGCCGGAGCTGACCTATGTTGACCAGGGGGAGCTGCATTCCGTAGTAGACGGGCAGGATTTGCTGCTGAAGCAGGGAGACCTGGTGATTTACGGTCCCAACCAATGGCATATGCAATACGCCGATATCGGCATTGCTCCCCGATTTGTGACCATTTCTTTTGATATGTGCGGTTTGGAGCTGACACCCCTGTTGAATCAAAAATTCTCTGCCCCTCAGGCCGCTGCGAGCCTGTTGCAGAGTATGCTGCGGGAGCAGGAGCGGATGGACAACTTCTCCACCGACATCATTGTGTCCCAGCTGGCGCTGCTGCTGCTGTATCTGCTGCGGGAGACTGAGCAGCCCACTGGCAGCAAGGTAAAGAGCGCTAACATTGTTCAGAATGAAAACGAAATTATCCGCTTGGCGCAGCAATATGTGGCCGCCCACATCCGGGAAAAGCTGTCCGTGCCCATGGTCGCCAGTCAGGTGGGTGTCAGTCCCAGTTATCTGACGGTGTTGTTTCACAAAAATTTGCAAATCTCACCCGGTGAATATATCCGTAGAATCAAGTTGCAGGAAAGCAAGCAGATGATTCGGGAAAACAACCTGAATTTCACCCAAATAGCATCCATTTTGCAATACTCCACTGTCCATCATTTTTCCCGTCAATTTAAGGATAAGTTCGGCATTACTCCCACAGAATATGCCAAGTCCGTTCGATAACCAAGGAGGTTTTTATTATGAGAGAAATTTGGAAAGCCATTAGATCTAACGTCACATCTTCCCTGACCCACCTGGACAAAACCGTTGTACGCACCAATCGGGAAATGGTTTATGGTGCGGTGGCCTGTGCCGCTGTGGGTGTGGTGATCGGCATTCTGCTCAGCCCCAAGAAGACCACAACCATCGGAAGCCACAACGGAAACGGCGGAAATAACCGCTGCAATCCGGAAGAAGATGAGCAGAACGAAGACCACGAATAGTCAGTAAAACAGCAAGCGCGGTACGACGAATGGTGCAGGAGGATTCCCGCATTCATCCGGCGTACCGCTTTTTTATTCTGTGCGCTCTCCCCTACCCACTGCCATCACGTCATAGGGTACGGTCTGGTAGACAATGTAATTGAGCCAGTTGGAATACAGCAGATTGGCGTGCCCCCGCCAGCGGACGACGGGCGGTTTGGTGTCGTCGTCATCGGGGAAATAATTTTTGGGAACCTGGATTTCCATTCCGGCGTTTCTGTCCCGCAGGTATTCCAGGTTCAGGGTCTCCGGGTCGTATTCCGAATGCCCGGTGATAAACAGCTGGTGCCCATATTGGGTGGACATGGCATAAAGCCCCGCCTCCTCGGAAGCGGCGAGAATCTTGATTTCTGGAATGGCCTCCACATCCTCCCGGCGGACGGTGGTATGCCGGGAATGGGGCACCCAAAATTCATCATCGAAGCCCCGGAGCAAAATGGGATTTTTATAAACCACCCGATGCCGGAACACCCCAAACAGCTTTTCCGGCAGCAGCTCCTTCTGCACCCCATAATGATAGTACAGCGCCGCCTGTGCGCCCCAGCAAATGTGCAGAGTACTGTGAACATGGGTTTTGGTCCACTCCATAATCCGGCAAAGCTCCTGCCAGTATTCCACCTGCTCAAAGGGCAGCTTTTCCACCGGTGCGCCGGTGATGATGAAGCCGTCAAAATAAGCATCCTTGATTTCCTCAAAGCTATGATAGAAGGCGATCATATGCTCCTGGGGAGTGTTTTTCGGTTGGTGGGAGGACACTTGGATGAGAAAAAGCTCCACTTGCAGCGGGGTATTGCCCAGCAGGCGGGAGAGCTGTGTCTCGGTGGTGATTTTGGTGGGCATCAGGTTTAGCAGTCCAATGCGCAGAGGGCGAATCTGCTGGGATTCTGCCCGCGCTTCGGTCATCACAAAGATATTTTCGCTTTCCAGCACCTCTCTGGCCGGAAGATTATTGGGAATACGAATGGGCATTTATTCTTCTCCTAATTTTATTCGTCCAGCTGTGCCAAGGCTTGCTGCAAATCCGCAATGATGTCGCTTACATCCTCAATTCCCACGGAAAAGCGGATAAATTCCGGTCCGATGCCGCAATCCTTCAGCTGCTGGTCGGTGAGCTGGCGGTGGGTTGTGCTGGCTGGATGCAGCACGCAGGTGCGGGCATCTGCTACGTGAACCACAATCTGTGCCAAACGCAGGCTGTTCATCAGCTTCATGGCAGCCTCCCTGCCCCCCTTCACGCCAAAGGAAACCACGCCGGAAGCGCCCAGGGGCAGATATTTTTCAGCCAGCGCATGGCTGGGGCTGGATTCCAGTTTTGGATAATTCACCCACAGCACCTGGGGCTGGGTTTCCAGGAAGCGAGCCACTTGCAGGGCGTTTTCGCTGTGCTTGCGCACCCGCAGGGGCATGGATTCCAGCCCCAGATTCAGTAAATACGCGGCAATGGGTGCCATGGTGCAGCCAAAGTCCCGCAGCAGCTGAACCCGCGCCTTGGTGACATAGGCAGCTCTGCCGAACTGTTTTGTATACACTACACCGTGATAGCTCTCGTCCGGCGTGGTCAGCTCCGGGAATTTGCCGGAGGCTTCCCAATCGAATTTACCGCTGTCAATCACCACGCCGCCCAGCACATTGGCGTGGCCATCCATATACTTACTGGTAGAATGGGTGACGATGTCTGCGCCAAATTCAAAGGGGCGGCACAGCAGCGGCGTTGCGAAGGTATTATCCACCACCAGCGGAACGCCATGACGGTGAGCGATGGCTGCATAGCGGGAAATGTCAAACACCGTCAGGGCAGGGTTATTGATGGTTTCACCAAAAAAGAGCCGGGTATTCTCGTCAAACAGCGCTTCCACCTGCTCATCGGTCATCCGGTCGTTGGCATAGCGCACCTCAATGCCCATGCGTGCCATGGTAACAGAAAGCAGATTGATGGTGCCGCCGTAGACATTGTTCATGGCAACGAGATTCTGTCCGGCAGAGCAGATATTGAACACCGCCAGCAGGTTGGCACTCTGACCGGAGGAAACCAGCATGGCACCCACGCCGCCCTCCAGGTCTGCCAGTTTTTCCTCCACCGCCGCCAAGGTGGGGTTAGAAATGCGGGAATACATATGCCCCTCGGCCTTCAGGTCGAACAGCTGCCCCAAGGTATCTGCGTTGTCATACTTATAGGTGGTACTCTGGTAGATGGGCAAGGTGCGAGGCTCTGCATTGCCGGGGTGATAGCCGGACTGGATACATTTGGTGTCAAATTGATAATCGGACATGGGAATCACGCTCCACTTTTTGATAATTGGAAGAAAACCTTCTGGTAATGGGAAGTATACCATTATTTTCTCGCTTTTGCAAGAATATTCACCACGCCTATGAACGTTGACAAGAAATCCTTTGCAAAGGTGCTTGAAATTACGGAGCAATTCGGGTATACTGTAGAAAAACGAAAAGGAGACCGAATATGAGCATTTTGAAATCAGTCCTAAAAATCGGTGTGCCTCTTGCGGTTACCGCCGCAGCCATTGTGGCAGCAAAACTACACGAGCAGGAATCCAACAGCAAGGAGCAGCCCCATGGTAATGCCCCGATCATTGTTGCCCTGGGCGACAGCATCACCTTCGGTGACGGCGTCAAAGCCACCCGAAAAACCGACTGCTGGGAAGCAAAGCTGGAAAAGCTGCTGAACGGCAACTATCAGGTACTCAACTACGGCGTGTGCGGCGCAACGCTGCAAAACGAGGGTGATCAGCCCTACTATGCGGCGGAAGCAGGCCAGCAGAGCTTCCCGGAGGCTGCGCTGTCTCTGAACCCGGAAATTGTCATTTTTATGCTGGGCACCAACGACACCAAGCCTTATAACTGGAACCGCGGCCGCTTTGAGGCGCAGCTTGACCAGCGAGTGAAGGAAATCAAGGCTGCGCCCTCCGTCAAGCGGTTGATTCTCATGTGCCCGCCCTATACCTGCCCCGTGGACGGCGCAGATGCTGTGGCATTTGATGTCATCAACGAAACCATCCGGGATGATGTAAGACCCATCGTGAAGGAATGCGCAGAAGAAAACGGTGCAGAGTGCATTGACTTGTACGCCCTGACCGACGGGCACGGCGAATATTTTGACGATGGTGTTCACCCCAACAGCTTTGGCAATCGGGTCATTGCCTCCGCCATTGCGAAAGTGATTCAGGAAGGTTAACTGTGATTGATTTTCCCCGGGCAGCAGCACCTGCCCAGGGAGAATTGCCCCTGTCAGATATTTCAATATTTCTCCGTTTTCAGGACGGTTCTTGTGGAATATGCCTGGCAAATTGCTGTTGACAAATCAGGGAAACGGAGTATAATAGGCTTGTAACAAATAGAGGATTTGTGTAACGGTAGCACACCGGACTCTGACTCCGTTTGCGGGGGTTCGAATCCCTCATCCTCTGCCACATTGGGAGATACCTTGCAGGTATCTCCCAATTCTTTTACATTTTCACAGGGAGGCTTTATGAAACAATCGATTCAGCTGTCCGACCATTTTACCTATGGCCGACTGCTCCGCTTCACGCTGCCATCCATTGGTATGATGATTTTCACCTCCATCTACGGTGTGGTGGATGGATTCTTTGTCTCAAATTTCGCCGGAAAAACGGCATTTGCTGCAATCAATCTGATTATGCCATTACTGATGATTTTCTCAACCGTGGGCTTTATGTTCGGCACCGGCGGCTCTGCCCTGGTTGCCAAAACGTTGGGTGAGGGCGATAAAGAGAAGGCAAACCGATATTTTTCTCTGTTTGTCTATGTCTGTGCCGCTTTGGGCATTGTGTTCACCGGCATTGGGATGTTTATTGCGCCGCCTGTTGCCGAAGCTTTGGGGGCTGAGGGGCAGATGCTCCACGATGCAGTGCTGTATTCCAGAATTATTCTGGCAGCGCTTCCCTTCGGCGTTTTGCAGCTGTTGTTCCAGTCCTTCATGATTACCGCCGAAAAGCCCATGCTGGGACTGTGGGTCACCGTCTCCTCCGGCGTGACCAACATGGTGATGGATGCGGTGCTGGTCACGCTGCTGCCTCAAGAATGGAAGCTGACCGGCGCAGCCATTGCAACAGCGCTGAGTCAGACTGTTGGCGGCGCGATTCCATTGGTGTATTTTTCCCGGAAGAACAGCAGCACTTTGCACCTGGGCAAGACGCACTATGACGGCAAGGCCGTTTTCAAAGCCTGCATCAACGGATCCTCAGAGTTTATGAGTAATATTTCCATGAGCGTGGTTGCCATGCTGTATAACCTCCAGCTTATGAAATACGCCGGGGAAAACGGCATTGCAGCCTATGGCGTGATGATGTATGTGAGCATGATTTTCTCCGCCGTGTTCATTGGCTACTCCATCGGAACAGCTCCGGTGGTAGGATTCCACGATGGCGCACAAAACCACCAAGAGCTGCACGGGCTGCTGCACAAGAGCCTGGTGCTGATTGGGACGTTTGGCATCGGCATGATTGTTGCCGCAGAACTGCTGGCTCACCCACTGGCAAAGATGTTTGTGGGATATGACATCGAGTTGATGGAGCTGACAGTTTCCGGTTTCCGAATTTTCGGGCTATCCTTCGGCTTTATGGGCTTTGCAATCTTTGCTTCCGGCTTCTTCACTGCGCTGAACGACGGAATCACCTCTGCCATCATCTCCTTCCTGCGCACGCTGGTATTCCAAAGCGTTGCCGTAATGATTCTGCCTCAGCTATGGGGAATCCACGGTGTTTGGATTTCCATTGTAGTGGCGGAATTTATGGCCGTGGTGCTGGGAACGCTGTTTCTGATTTCAAAAAGGAAAAAATACCACTATTGAGCAAACCGTACTCCCACCAATTGGGAGTACGGCTTTTGTATGAAGCTATGTGTATTAATGAAATGTTAAGGTCTTTCGTTCTTGTTTCTTAAATTTCCCACCGGTATAATGGGAAAAAAAGAATTGAGGGATTACGATGGATTTGGTTTTCTATGCAATGGGCTGCTTTTTTCTCCCCGGGTTAATATGGATGGTTGTGAAGCGGGGCGGCCTGCGGAATCAGCCCCACGGGGCGCTTCATGTCGTTTGGTCGCTGATTTTTATGCTGTATGGCTTTATGGCGGTACATCTCACCGCCGGTATCGGCACCATTTGGGATTTGCTGGCCTATGGGCGGCTGGACAGCTCCATCAATCTGATTCCCCTGGCGGCGATGGACTGGTGGGGCTACACACTGAACGCCTTTATGTTCATGCCCCTGGGCTTTCTGCTGCCGCTGATTTGGAAATCCTTCCGTCAGGCAAAGAAGACGGTTGTATTTGGTTTTTTTATGTCCCTGACCATTGAAATATGTCAGCTGTTTTGCTTCCGTGCCACAGATGTTGACGACCTGATAATGAACACCCTGGGTGCATTTTTAGGCTATCTGTGCTGGAAGCTTTTGAAGCTGGTCTTCCCCAAGGCGGGGGAAAAGGCCATGGATTTGGGAAAAGCAGAACCCTGGGTGTATCTCTTTGGCGGGGTGCTGGGCATTGTGCTGCTTTATCATTGGAGACTGATTTATCCCAGCTAATCAGGGAAGGATTCAGAAGATTGAGCACTTTTCATTATTCTTCCCCAGAAATGCGCAGGTTGGCTGCCTTGAGTACGTCGGAGGCAGACATTCACAACCCAACAAATATTCATACCGTTTCCAAAGCGTGATCTTCTCAGGGGTTACTCCTGCAGAGTAGGGAACGTAATTTTTTGACGGAAAATGACAGGATAAATCCGCTCTCCTATGCTATACTCATTGAAAATAAAAAGGGGGACGGTTTTGATGGAGCCGATAAAAATTCAAAAGGTTATCGATTATATAGAAGCTCACTTAACGGAAGAATTATCCTATAAACAATTTGCAGCCATGGTGGCGGTATCAGAAGCAGATTTACAGCGGTCATTCAAAATGATTACCGGCGTGACAATCAGCGACTACATCCGTTACCGCCGGTTATCATGCGCCGCAGTTGACTTGAAGAACAATCACAAAGTACTGGATGCAGCTTTCAACTATGGATACCAAACAGCGGAAAGCTTCACCAAGGCGTTCAAGCAATATCACGGGTGTACGCCCATGGAAGCAAAGGATGTCAATCAGGCAATTCGTTATTTTAATCCCCTTGTTGTTAAGTTGGCCAAGCGAGGTGGGAATGTGACGGAATGCCGCGCAGAGCGTATTGAAAATGCGGACACCATTACGGCATTCTATAATGCCAGCGATGAATCCTCCCGCCTGAAAAAGAACAGGCATTCGCAAATAGAGTTTCTGATTTCAATGAAATACTTACAGGAGGTCATCCCGGAAAACAGCAGAATCTTAGACTGCTGTGCGGGAACGGGCATCTATGCCTTTGCGCTGGCAAAGCAGCACAGGGTTGTTGCAGGAGATTTATCCGAAAAACATATCGCGCAGATGAAAGAATTGCAGAAGGACGCACCGCAGCTGGAAGAAATTCACTGGCTGGATGCCCGCCACATGGACATCTTTGAAGATGAATCCTTTGATGTTGTGCTTTGCATGGGGGCACTGTACCATTTGTTTTCCTATGAAGACAGAATGAATGCGATACGCGAGTGCGTGCGCCTCTGCAAAAAGGGCGGAATTCTGGTCTTTGCATATCTGAACAAATGGGGCAACTTCTATAACGGCATGATTAACAATCTGAAGCCCATGGATTTACTCTACCGCGAATTTGACAGCGGAAATCATGAAGATATTTTCTTCCGCACCACAGCGGAGGAAGTAAACGCAATGTGCCAAGCGCTGAATCTGATATGTCTACATAATATCGGAGTTGACCATCTGGCCTTTTTGTCCAGCGAACGCATTGATGCGATGAGTGATGAAGAATACGCACATCTATTGGATTATCAGTTAAAGGCAACGCAGGAGCCAAACATTGCAGGGGCAAGCCTCCACGGATTATGGATTGGAAGGAAGTAAAAAGCAGGCTCTATGAAACGTTGGGAACATCATAGCGCCTGCTCTGTTATTTGGTGGAAGCGCGGGAAATCACGTTGGAGGTTGTAATATAGGTTTGAATCTGGGTGTTGGGGTGGTGGATGATATTCAATAGGAATTTGGCGGCCTGGGTACCCATATCCCGGACATTGATGTCCACCACCGTAAGGGGCGGCTCCATTATCTGGGAAAACGGGTAGTCATCAAAGGCCATGATTCCAATCTCAGCAGGAATGCTGATATGGTGCTTCCCCAGGGCATCCATACAGCCCAGCGCAATATAATTATTGGCACAAACAATGGCATCCGGCCTTTGCCGCTGTGCCAGCAGCCCCTCGGTCATGCGGCATCCATCGGCACGGGTGGAATCCCCCAGCCAGATATACTGCTCCTCCAGCCGGATGCCGGCGGTTGCCAGCCCCTGTTTTAAGCCCTGCAAGCGCAGGGCTGAACCCAAATCATAGGACTTTCCGCCAAGGAATGCAAGATGCCGATAGCCCCTGGACAGCAGATAGGAAGCCGCCACCGTCCCGGAATAGGTATTGCTGTTGTCAATCCAGCAAACCTGGCTGTCGAAGTCCGGCGCACCCAGAACGATATGAGGAAATGCCCGCCGGGTGAGCACTGCGGCCAGCGGATGAGACATCACGCCAACGTGGATGGCAATGGCATCCGCACTGCGCCGGGAAATGATTTCCTCTGCGATACCGCAGGCTGCCGTTTCGTCCGTTCCCTGGAGCATCAGCCGATAGCCCCGCTTGCGGAGCGACTCCTCCATTCCCGCAATAATCTCGAACATATGAGGGTTCCGGAAAGCCATATTGGGTCCCAGGTTTGCAAGGAGCACCACTGTATGATTGGCTCCGCTGGCAAAGCTCTGGGCATTGGCGCTGGGATAATAGTTCAACTCTCGCATGACAGCCCGGACATTCTGAACTGTCTTTTCTGAAATGCTGTAATGTCCGTTGAGCACCTTGGAAACAGTGGAAATGGACACCCCCGCCGCCTGGGCAACATCCTTGATTGTAACCGCCATGATTTCCCGCCTCCCCTCTTCTTATACAGTATACCACAAATTTCCCCAGCCTGGGAAGGGCTGAGGAAATTTTTCTAATCAGCAAATACGGAAAATCCAAAGGCATCCAAGGTGCTATCTTGCAGCCCTTCCGACCAATAAGCTGTGCCCTCCACAGGTGGCAGAGTAGCCGGTTCCGGCCCTGCATTCAGACAAACAGTAATGGTCTTTCCATCATACTGACGGCAAAAGGCGATCAGCTGACTTCCCTTTTCCGCCCGCAGCATCCGAAAGGTGCCGCAGCGCAGGGGGGCAAGGGTCTGCCGCATGGCAATCGCCCGGCGATAGAACCCAAGCAGGCTCAAATCTCCCCCATGCCAGGGCATGGGTGCCCGAAATTCTTCTTCGGTTATCCCCTGGACTCCAAGCTCATCACCGTAAAACACAGTGGGCATCCCCACAAAGCAGAATTGGAACAGCACCGCCAGCCGGAACCGTGCCTCGCTCCCACAAACCGAGCGGAAGCGGCTGACATCGTGGCTATCCAGCAAATTCAGCTGAGCGGGAAGCATAGCGCGTTTGTAACGCATGAGCATATTGGTGATTCTCCCGGAAAAGGCGGCGCTGTCAATGCTTCCCTCCCCAAAGAAAAGGGTGCAGTGCTTACGCAGGTCATAATTCATGGTGGAATCAAACATATCCCCTTGCAGCCAGTGACCGGCGCTTTCCCACACCTCACCAATCAAGAGTGCCTGGGGATTTGCCGCCTTGACGCTTTTCCGAAAGGCACGCCAAAAATCATCGTTGACTTCACTGGCCACGTCCAACCGCCAGCCGTCAATGCCGAATGCCTTTACCCAATACGCTCCAACCTCGCAGAAATACTCCTGTACCTCTGGATTGGCCGTGTTCAATTTGGGCATCATTCGCTCATAGGCAAAGCATTCGTAGCTCGGGATTTCCTCCGGCGTTTCCGGCCGGCTGACCGGGAAATGCAGCGAATAGAACCAGTCCCGGTAGCGGGATTGCTCCTGATTCCGAATGACATCCTCAAACGCAAAAAAATGCCAGCCACAGTGGTTAAAAACACCGTCAATCAGAACCCGGATTCCGCTTGCGTGGAGGGTGTTCACCAGATTTCGGAAGGCTTCATCTCCGCCAAAGCAGGGGTCAACATGATAATAATCCAGCAAATCATACTTGTGGTACTCCCCTGCCGCGAAAATTGGATTGAGATAGACGCAGTTGATGCCCAACACCTTGAGATAGTCCACATTCTCAGCAATGCCATTCAGCGTTCCGCCCAGCTTCCCATGGACGGTCTGGTCACCGTAGGGCTGCTCGGTAGGCTCTTTAGAAATCCCGCACTTTTGGGAGGCAAAGCTATCCGGGAAGATATTATAGACCACTGCATCCTTCACCCAATCCGGCACGGAAGCAATATCCGCCCGGTGATTAAAGGGGAGCTTAAAATATTGGGAGCGGTCATCCACCAAATGATTGGTAAACACATCCCCATAATAGAGCAGTGTCTCCTTGCCGTCATCCAGGAGAAAATAATAGTACACGCGATGATAGGGACTCTTTACCGTCACCTGCCAATAGTCGTGGTACTCATCGCTCAGTATCCGCTCCATGGAAACCGGTGTAAACAAAATAGGGGTCACCCGGCAGGCGGTATCTGCATAAAAAAGAGTCACCCTTTTCATATCCCCGACAGCACAGCGGAGGCGATAGAGAATGTGCTCCTCGTCTAATCCACAGCAATACTCCGACATAGGAATATGCAAAACTGCATCCAACTTCATCCCTTTACACCCCCCGCTGTCAGGCCGGAAACCATGTATTTCTGGCAAACAAAGAAAATAATCAGCACCGGCAGCGAAACGGTGATGGCAGCAGCAGAGAACACCGGCCAGGATCCGGTCATTTCCGTTGCCTGCAAGGCATTAAGCCCCGCTGCCAGGGTGTACTTTGCCTCTCCGGTAAGGAATGTGGTGGCGTAGATATACTCATTCCAGACATAAATCAACACCTGCAACGCGGTGGTTACAATGCTGGGCTTTGCCAGCGGCATCACGATTTGCAGCACAATTTGCACATCCGTTGCGCCGTCCATCCGGGCCGCCTCCTCAATTTCCGTCGGGATGGTGTCAAAATATCCCTTGGTGTTCCACAGGCTGAATACCGCCATGGTTCCGGTATACACAAGAATCAGTCCCGCCCGGGTGTTCACCAGCCCCATAGGGCGCAGAAGACGATAAATTGCAAACATAGAGAGGATTGCCGGGAAGGAATTGAGCAGCACCAGGCAGCGCAAAATGGTTTTCCGCCCAGGGAAACGCCGCCGGGAAAAGCAATAGGCCGCCGGAACCGCCACCGTCAGAGAAAGTCCCACCGTCACAATTGCCAGGAACACGGTATTTCGGAACCAGACAGCAATGTTTTCCCCGAACAGCACCTCCGCATAGTTGGCAAGCGTAAAGTTTTTTGGAATAAAGGAAAAATCCGAGCTGAGCAGGCTGTTGGAGCCGCTGAAAGAAACACTCAGCGCATAGAGGATGGGAACCAGGGTGATGGCGCACAGCACCATGAAAAAGAGGTTCAGCGCCGTCAATCCGGCAGTTTCACGCCATTTTCGTTTCATGGTCATGCATCCTCCTTTGGCCGGAACGTTGCAGAGAAAATCAGCAAGAGTGCGAAAATAATCATGGAAATCGCAGAGGAATAGCCATAATTATTGGTGATGAACGCATTTTCATAGGCATAGGTCAGAATCGTATGAAACCCGGATCCGGTTTTCGCACCGGCCTGCTGGGTCAGCAGGTACACCACATCAAACTGCTTGAACGTGGTGAAAATGGTGATGATGACTGCCGGAGCAATAATCGGACGCATGGCCGGAACGGTGATGTATCTGGCACGGGCGAACGCTCCGGCTCCATCCAGGCGGGCACTTTCATAATAGCTTTTGTCGATGCTTTGCAAAGCGCCATCCATAATCATAATCATGAAGGGCAGCGCAAGCCACAGGTTCACCACCGTGCAGCAGAGGAACGCGGAAGCATCCGAGGACAGCCACCGTACAGCCGCAACGCCCAATTTATTCATCCACTGGTTCAGCAGGCCGAATTGCGTATTGAACATCCCGGTCTTCCAAAGGAGGATACCCACATACCCCGGCATTGCCCAGGGGAACATGAGGATGGTCTTGTATAGCCCCCGCAAACGCAGCTTCTTCACGTTCAGCAAGTTTGCCAGAATAAAGGCAATTACCAGCTGGAGCACCATATTCACGACCGTCCAGAGAATCGTTGCCAGCAAAGCCGACAGGAAACCGGAGTCAAACACGAATAGGGCGCGGACGTAGTTATCCAGCCCAATCACCGTGAAATCAAACCAGTGATACACATTCATGTTGGTCAGGCTGATGTAAAAGGTGTAAAGAATGGGAAAAATCACCATCAGCCCAATCAGCAGCAACGATGGGGCTGACCAGGCATAAGAAACCAGGGTTTCTTTTCTCTGTTTCTTTTTCATGATGTCCCCTTACTTCATTCCCGCAATCAGGGAAATGGCCTGATTTTTGGCACTTTCAAAACTGGAAGCGATGTCCTTACCGGACAGATTTACATCGGTCAGGAGATTGCTGACCACCGTCCACATCACGTCCATTTCCGGGATATTGGGCATGGGCACCGCAATTTCTGCCGTGGTACGCATGACCTGCACCATCGGGTCATCTGTGACCTGCGCGTCATCATAGCATTTGCTGTTGGCCGGAGCGCAGCCACTGGCAATCGCCAGAGCCGTGCCGATTTCCGGCTTGGAAAGCGCCGCCAGCAGCTCCTTTACTGCCGCCGTCTTCTTTTCCGCCGCGTATTTCAGCACATGGATTCCCTGTACGCCGGAGTATGGTGCCAGCTGGAGGCCGGTTTCGTCTACAGTCGGCATGGGGGCGATGCCCAGGTCAATGCCCGCCGACCGAGCAGAGGGAACCATCCAGGGGCCGCCAATCGTTGCATCTGCCTTTCCTTCCAGGAACAGGGTATTTACGGTGTTGTACTCCGTCTCCCCCGGCATCAGCGCCACAAATTTCAGATGATAGCGCAGTGCCTGCTGGACGGCCTTCTCGTCCGGGAAGGGTGTGCCGCTATCATCGATGATGGAGCCGCCGAAGCCGTGAATCCAGGCAGCAGAATAGTAAGCCGTGCTGTGCTGCTCCACAAAGCCATAGCGGCCTCTGCCGGTATTTTCCTCCATATACCGGTACAGTTCCTCCGTGGTGGCAGGGACATCTTCATCGGTCATATACCGCCGATTGTACATAAACAGCAGTGTCTCAAAATACAAAGGCAACTGGTAAAGCGTGCCCTTATAGCTGGCAGCCGCCACGGTCATGGGGAGGAAATCCGCTGTGCCGTCCTCCGACAGCAGGGGCGTGACCGGGGCAAGAATCCCCATCTCCGCAAACACGCCAATTTTATCGTGGGCAAATACAAACAAATCCGGCGCTGCGTTGGGGTCATTGCCCACCAGCTTCAGGGAATCCGTCAGGCTGGTTTTCTTTTCAAACACAATCTCCAAATCCGGCACGGCTTCCCTCAGGTAATCCTGCATTGCCGTAACCACGGCCTCCTCTTTGTCATGCCAGATCACCAGCTTTTTGTCATTGCCGGAATCGCCGCTCTGTGCGCCGCAAGCCGCCAAGCCCAGCAGACAGCACAGGCACAGAACAATTGCCATAAGTCGCTTCATTCTATGACACCTCCTTGATACAGCGCCAGCGGGTACACATATGTACCCGCCAGCAAACAGAAATCCAATTTACGCCTGGGGCGCTTCGTAGGTCACGGTGACATTTTCGGCATCCTGAACGGTAATCCAAAGCTCCTTGCCGGATTCCACGGACTGGTCTGCCGTTTGAACCGTGCCGCCGTTGCCATTGATGATGATGGAGTTAATCCAGCCGGGCACCTGGACGGTGTACCAGTCGCCATCCTTTTCCAAGGGCTGGCCGGGCCAGTTGGCAAAGGCGTTGGTGCCATCCGGGGCGGACCAGGCCCAGCAGCATGGCTCTGCCCAATCCGCCGGAACACGGGCATGAACAGTTACATCCTCCACCGCTTTGTTGGGGTCTTCATAGCTTAAATCGTAGGTAAGGTCTTTGTAAACGGTGAGCCACAGCTCTTTGCCTTCAATGGAAATATCCTCGGTCTGGACGCTGCCATCATTGCCGTTTACAATCAGAGAGTTGACCCAGGCGGGCACTTTACCGGTGAACCAGCCATCCTCGCCCTCTTTCATTTCCTTACCGGGCCAGCTTTCAAAGGCATTGGTGCCATCGGGTGCGGACCAGGCCCAGAGATTTGCGGTCTTCCAGGACAGCGGAACATAGGCGTGTACCACAAACCGCTCCACATATTCCGGGATTTCCACCCGCAGCTGAGCCTCGTAGGAAACCACAGCGGTCAAATCCTCGGCAACGGAAATCCAAACCTCCTTGCCGGCCTCTACCGCCAGAGCATCGGTCTGCACCGCATCGTCCGTGCCCTGGTTGGCATTGACAATGACATTCTGCACATATTCCGGCACATAGGTGTAGTACCAACCCTCGGCCAGAATATCCATTTCCTCTCCCGGCCAAGCGGCAAAGGCATTGGTTCCGTCATCCGCCCACGCCCACAGGCTGGGTTCGCCCCAGCTCTCGGGCACCTGGACAGCCACAGGCACCATGGTTACAGGCTCTGCGTCCTCTGCCAAAGCCGCCATCGGCAGCATGGACACCAGGAGCATTGCAGCAAGCAAAACAGTGATCAGCTTTTTCATATTTGTCCCTCCTGTTTTTTTTGGATGACTTCAATATAGCATTCTCTGTTTGCTCCGTCAACGGCCAAAAGAGAAAGCAGTTTCCCGATTGGTGCTATTCAATATGCATTATTTTTCTATGATATTTTTATTCATTTCAACAAGAGAACAAACGTTTTTCCATCATAAATATTCCTTGCCTGTTTGGCCAATTCGAGTTAAAAAGGAAAATAGTTTCTCATTTTCTGCACCTTTAATGCGATGCAGCACAAAAAAGCGAGTGTCCCTTATCCGGGACAATCATCTGCCCCGGAAGGACACTCGCTGAGCGTTTTTGATTATCCTCACTCATCTGATACCTGAGAAGGAAAATCTTTTGCCAATGCTTGAATCCGTTCAATCTGATGTCTCACATCACTGAACATCATATCGATGTGTTCAGCCATTCGCTGCTGTGCCAAGCCGGCATCATGCATTTCTAAAGCAGTCGCAATATCATCATGCTGCACCACATAAACATTGCCCCGCTCCTTCGTTACCAACTTATCCATGCATTCTTCAATTTGCTGTTCCTCAAAAATTAAGATATCCAAAAAATTCTTATAGTACTTATTATGGCTCATTTCAGCAATAATAGCATGAAAATTATACGCTGACTCGTCATGACTTTTGTCTTCTGCAACGTCCCGATAATACAGCGACACTGAGCGACGCAACTTCCACAACTCCTCTTGTGTCGCGTTTAACGCCGCCAATCGCACCGTTTCCATTTCTATGGTCTTTCGTACCTGAATCAAATCCAGTAGATCGGAATATTCATTTACTCTCAGGCTAGTAGATGCCTCATCGTGAACCTCCGCCCTTGCAAGACGCTCCGTAACGCCTCGCAGCCAAGTTCTTCCTGACTCTGTAATAGCACGTCCTTGATTGCCTTTTCGGACTGTAAGGCCACGGCTATCCATCATCTTCAGGTAACGTCCTATGGTAGCTGTGCTCAAACGTGTACCCTGGTCGGTTAAAAGTGCCCCCAGAGTCCAAGCTCCCAAAGGTTCCTCATGTTCCTGAATCTTACTGAGTAACAGAAAAAACATCATCTCCTCCTGTGAGGTAAAAAAACCGAGGGGACTACGACTATCTGACGTTACGAAATTCTCCATCAATTATAAAACTGCCTTTCTACAGAAAGCGCCAAGCGTGCTGTAATGCTCAGGTGCTTTACCAATTTAAAATTAATCTTCGTGCAAATGCGATTATTGTATTATTGTAACAGTCTGTTCAAACCCAAAACAACAAAATGCCTGCACCAGCGCATCTTCTAGCTTTATCCCCATTGGAAGCCAAGAAATAATACTTTCAGCTTATACGTCCTGCCAATCACCCTATGATTATGTTCTCATAATCTTTTTTACAATTATATCATCATTTCGTTGTAGATTCAAGAAAAAACTATAATTTTGCAGCCACTGCGCAAATTTACAGTTTGTACAAATTCTCTGCGGAAATAATGCAGTAGCGAACGGCCTATACACCATTCCGATGACCTATGGACGGTATTGCTTGTAAAAGACGAACAAATATGTAACTCACAAAGGGTATAGGACACCGCGCAAGGCATTTCCTAATTTTATTTACTTCTGCTATTGCAACGGTTATTTTGCTACTAGTTTTTCTTAAGCCATTCCAGATATTGCTCCATGCCTTGCTCAATAGAGAAACGTGGTTTCCATCCAAAATCTTCAAAAGCGCGCCGGACGCTCAATGCACCCAAGTTATCATATCCCAGGTCACCGGAGCCCACATGAATCGGAGCATGAGGGAATAGTTCCCGCGCCTTTTTGATAATTCGCGTGTATGGAATCACCTCGCCACCGCCAACATTGTATTCAGTGTGAGGATTATGATTCTGCAATGCAATCTTCGCAATGGCTTCCACACAATCTTCAATATAGATGAAGTCCAGCATTTGTTCGCTACCATGCGCCCAATCCACCTTGCCATCCTTCAGAAGTGCGCTGAGAATCATGTTTACAGGGCACTCATTTACTCGACCTGGGCCATACACAAAGCCAACACGCAACGAAACGCTATCCAAGCCATAGTTGCGCACTAACTCCTCGCACGCCACCTTGGTTGCTCCGTATGGATTTTCCGCATGAAGCGGTATGGTTTCGTCCACTACATCATAGTGTACATTACCATACACTGCACCAGAGCTGATGTACACATAACGGTCTACGCCGTAATTTCGAGCCGACTCCAGGCTGGTCAGTACACCGCTCACGTTTGTCCGATAAATCTTGTAAGGATTATCCAGAAACATTTTCGGATGAGAAACGCCAGCATTATGAATGATTCGATCTACCCGATGCTGCTTGAGCAGCATATTCAGCGTACCATAATCCGTCACATCGCCTTGTACATATTGAACACCGGGATGTTTTTTCCCAGGTGTATGGAGGCTGTAGGAGATTACTTCCTCGCCATGGTCAGCCAAGTAGGAAGCAAGGCGGGTTCCAATCAGGCCGTTTCCACCGATCAGTAATGTGGACATAGTAAAACACTCCTTTTGTGAATTAGTTGGGCGGCAGAGGTCGCCCTTATACACAAGGGAACCCCTGCCGCATTTAATCTAGTTTAACGGTTTAGTCGTACAGAATGCGAGAGATTTCGGGGTCATCCATATTGGATGCATCAAACCACACAGCGGGAATGACAATGTCAGAAGCTTCGCCTCCCTGTAGGACATTTACAGCCATCATCATTGCTTCATAGCCCATGGTGTAGGGATCCTGGGCAACAGCACCATAAAAATAGCCACTGCGTACTGCATTATTCAGTGTACTGCCGGAATCAAAGCCAATCACAACCAGGTCTTTATACTTGCCATTAGTACGATCCAGATCCAATCCATCGGTGGTTGCACTCAAAACGCCAGTAGCTGAAGCTTCATTCACGCAGAAAATAGCCAGCACATCGCTATTGGAAACAACGGACTGTGCTAGATTGCGAATATCCTCATCCGCCCTGGAGGCTGCAATATCGGTGCGGATAATTACAGCAGGATCCTTTTCACTGGCTTTGGCAAAAGCATCATTTCCGGTAATCGCAACGGCACCGGGATGCCACTCCTGGCACAGTTCATACATTCTGTTGGCAAAGCCACTGGTACGGTCACGGTGCACCGTCATAATCGCGTCAGGAGAAATTACGCTAAAAACGGCAGGATTTTCTGCGGTTGCAGCCTGAATTTTTGCAACAATCTCTTCATTTCTCAGTAACTCATCCGCAGCCTGACCGGCAGCCAGAACGCTATTGCTGGCAGAGGTAGCAGTCAAGGAACCTTCAGGAGGATTATCAAAAGTGATGTCATAGGCAATCACCGGAATTCCGGCATCACGGGCAGTAATCATCTGCTCATCCAATGCGCTGGAATCGCAGGCTGCAATCAGAATAGCATCCGGCTGCTTAGCCAGCGCCTGATTGAGAATATTGATTTGCTCATCTACCTGGGAAGAATCAGCAGAGGCATTGTAGCTAAGCTTCACGGTAACACCTTTTTGAGCCAGTTCATCAACAGCGCCGCGAGCTCCGTCTACATTGATATTGCAGTATTCAATGGAGAAGGAGTTGCCGACCATTTCGATGTTGAAGCTTTCGTTTTTCTCTGCCATGGCGGTAGGTAGGCAGAGTGCAAGGCACAGGCATAGGACAAGCGCGGTCAGTTTGGATACGGTGTGTTTCATTGTTTTTCTTCCTTTCATGTTTGTTTTTTTCTATATACAGGAATTTCTTCCTGCCTATATTCAACTGCGTTTCAGCTTTTCGCCGCGATAAATATCCAGCATAACAGCAAGAAGCACCGCTAAACCAGTAAAGAGACCCTGCCACTGCTGCTGAATACCAATTGTCATCAAGCCATTTTTCAAAACAGCCATAATAAATACACCAATAATTGTGCCAAGCATTGTACCGGAACCGCCGCTGAGCGACGTACCACCAATCACAACTGCTGCAATAGCATTCATTTCCATACCTCCACCAGATCCAGGCAGAACAGAGGTATATGTAGCACTGTAGAAAATACCTGCCAGACCCGCGAACACTCCTGCAATGATGTATACCAGCATAGTCCAGTGACACGTATCCACGCCGGAAAGCCGTGTGGCTTCACAGTTGGAGCCAATGGCACAGGCATACTTGCCGATTTTTGTGTAACGGAATAGGAACGACGCAATTACAAACAGAATGACCATGTAAATAACGCCCATAGGGAATCCATCCAAGGACTTATAGAGCACGCGCTTGAACCAGCCATCCGGGCTGGTGATGACCGGATAACGCATGGTTTGCACACGGGATACGATGTAGCCAATTCCCTGAGCCAGATATTGCGTACCCATAGTAGCCACAAAGGGCGGGATTTTGCAGCGAGCAATTAGAAAACCATTGAGTGTACCAAAGGCAGTTGTAACAGCCACAGTGAGAATCAGTGCAAACCAGATAGGAAGATTCCACCGGTTGTAGCTTACACCGCCAATCAACGCACCACACATAGCTACACAGCCAATAGACAAGTCAATGCCACCGGTGGAAATGACAAAGGTCATGCCAAAGGACAGGCATATGATGTAATAGACGCTTTCCAGTAAACTGACCATGGAATTTTTGGTCAGAAAATTTTTACCAAAACAAGAGAAAAACAGGAACAGAACAACCAAGCAAGAAAGTGCGATAATGCGTTGGGACATAAGCAGAGATTGAAAATGATTTTGTTTTTTCATTCGTATGCCTCCTGAATCAAACAGTGCGCTGTATTGCAAGCGCCATAATACCTTCTTGTGTCGCATCGGCGATATCCAGTTCACCGGTGACACTACCCTCACACATTACAATGATTCTGTCACTCATGGACAACAATTCCTGCATTTCCGAAGAAATCATGATAATGGATTTTCCTTGAGCAATCAGTTCATTCATCAGATTGTAAATCTCGGTTTTTGCACCGATATCAATTCCTCGGGTAGGTTCATCAAAAATCAGCACATCACAATCGCACAGAAGCCATTTGGCAATGGCAACCTTTTGCTGATTACCACCAGATAAATTTTCCACCAGTTGTTTTACAGAAGGTGTTTTTACCGTAACGCGCTTTGCCATTTCCGTGGTAGTGCGTGTCTGTTCTTTTTCATTCACCACACCATGAAATGTAAATTTCTCCCAGTTTGGCAAGGCAATATTGTCTGCCACAGACAACTGGAGGGCAAGCCCCAATGTTTTACGGTCCTCCGAAATATATCCAATTCCATTTTTTACAGCATCATGCGGAGTGCGAATCTGTATTTCCTTCCCATTTTTTAATATTCTTCCATGCTTGCGCCAGTCGGCTCCAAAAACTAGCCGTGCCAACTCTGTCCGACCGGCCCCCATCAATCCGCCAATGCCAAGGATTTCTCCTTTATGCAACTGAAAAGAAGCATTTTTTATCAGGTGGGATTCCATCCCCCGAACCTCCAGTAATACGGGAGAATCCGGTGCCACATTGGAATGGTTCTTCTTTTCCCAGCTCACCTCCCGTCCAACCATGGAACGAATCAGTTCTGGCAAAGAAGATTCCTTAGTAACAAAAGTATTGATGTACGCACCATCCCGCATAACCGTAATACGGTCGGTGATTTCAAAGAGCTCCTCCAGCCTGTGAGAGATATAGATAATTGAGATCCCTTTGGATTTCAATTTTCGGATGACACGGAACAAATCCTCGATTTCACTGATGGAAAGCGCTGCAGTGGGTTCGTCCATAATCAGCACCTTGCTATCATAGGAAATTCCCTTTGCAATTTCAATCATCTGCTGCTTCGCGACCGTCAAGCTTCCGACCAAAGTATCCGGGCTAACATCCAACTCCAGCTCTGCCAGTAGTCTCTCCGCGCGGCGATTATCCTGTCCCCGATCCAACTTCCAGCCTCGCTGAGATTCTCTGCCAATGAAGATGTTATCTCCAACAGATAAATCCTTTACCAGATTCAATTCCTGATAAATCATACAAATGCCATCATGCAATGCCTGACGGGGTTCATGATAAATAACAGCTTTTCCGTCCACCTCCATAACACCTGCATCCGCCTGATAAACGCCGGAAAGAATCTTCATCAGTGTGCTCTTCCCTGCTCCGTTTTCTCCAATCAGCCCCAGAACCTCTCCCTTGCGAAGCACAAGTTTACCATTGGTAAGTGCATGAACGCCGCCAAAGGATTTTTGGATTCCTTTCATGGACACAATGAAATCTTCCTGCTTCATTGGACAATTCCTCCATTACGCCTGCCGGGGAACAAATTGGCCAAATCCCTTCGGGGCAGTGATTTCACCATCCTTAAAAATCAGCTGTCCACGCACATAGGTTTGTTCCACTTTTCCCTTCATTTTCATACCATGATATATGTTATGCACCGTTTTGGTTTTGCTCAGCGACTTCAGCCCGTCAAATACCCATTCCCGATCCAAATCCACTACCAGAATATCTGCATCCCGTCCAGGAAGTAAGCTTCCCTTGCGCGGCGCAAGCTGCATGATATTTGCTGCATTGGTAGCCATGAGGCAGGAAAGGCGCGGCAGTGACAAGCCGCGGCGGTGATAGCCCTCCGTCAGCATCGCCGACAACATCGCATCAAATCCGCCAAAACCGCAATACTCTTGCCAAAAATCACCTTTCTGCATTTTCTCATCATCGCGGTAGGGACCGTGATCAGAGCCAATGGTGTCAATGGTTCCGTCAAGAACATAAGACCACAGCTTCTCCACATTTTCGCGACTGCGGAATGGTGGATTGCATTTGGCATAGGCTCCTTTCTCACGCAGAATTGTTTTATCAAACAGAAGATAATGAGGGCAGGTTTCCACCGACACATTTACTCCCTCCGCTTTTGCCTGCTTCAAATACGCTGCGCCCTGTGCAATGGTCATATGGCAAATGTACAATCTACTGCCGGTTTCCCGGGCAAAAAGCACCGCACGGGCAATTGCTTCCTGCTCTACCCACCAGGGGCGTGCGTCATCATGCATTGCATAATCCTTGCACCGGATGGCAGACATTTCTTTGCTGCCAAAGTCAGCCACCTCAGCATTTTCAGCATGTACACCTATCAGGCCGCCAAACTTTGCCGCCTTTCGCATTCCCTGCACCAGATATCCATCTGTAATCTGCGGATAATCCGCGTTAGCAAAACTCATGAAGCCCTTATACGCCACACACCCCAGGTTGTTCAGTTCTTCCATATTTTGGACACATCCGGGAGTCAGTCCGCCCCAGAAAGCAAAATCCACGCAGGATTCTTTTTGTGCTAAATCCAGCTTCAGTTGGAAGCCCGCCTTGTCAACCACCGGAGGGACACTCAACGGCATATCCACAATGGTGGTAATGCCACCTGAGGCTGCACATTGAGAACCACAATTCCAATCCTCGCGGTAATTCAGCGGAGATGGATCCCACATATGTACATGGGTGTCAATCACACCGGGCATCAGCGTTTTTCCACATACATTCACTTCCGTAAAAGCAGGAAGCGTAATTCCAGGCTCCAAAATTCCAACAATCTTACCATCCTCAATTGCCAGTGACCCTTTGACTACTTCATTAGGCAGCACAATTTGCGCATTAGTAAAAAGCAAGCGTTCCTTTCCCATAGTCCACACCTCAATCGTTGTTTTGTAGCTCATCATTAATGAGCAGCTTTTATGGTCAAAGTATATCACAGCATTCCATGCATGTCAACTATTTTTTTGCATTCTGACATATTTTTTGATTTCTCCTCTCGTTTTCTCCCGTTTTATTCCTATCCACATAATTTCAAAAACGTTGACAAACCTTTTTTATCATGCTATAATTTCTATAGCTCATTCATGATGAGCTACAAAATCATATGAAAAGAGGTTTGCAACATGGAAAATCAGTCTTCGCTTACTCCTGCCAACATTTACATCAATGCGACGCAAGAACGGTTTCAGGATACATACCGCCGTTGGCAGGGAATTCCTTCCATTGAAGTCAGCCCAAAAGGACGCATCTTTGTCAATTTTTACAGCGGTCAAGATGCAGAGGTTGGGGGGAATATTATGGTGCTGTGCATCAGCGATGACAACGGTCGTTCCTTCCGTTCCTGTGCCACAGTAGTGGAACATCCCGACCCAGAATGCCGCATCTACGACCCCAACCTTTGGTTTGATCCACTGGGGCGGCTGTGGATGACATATACACAGGCTCACGGCTTTAATGACGGACGCAGCGGCGTATGGGTGTGTATATGTGAGGATGCCGATGCCGACGAGCTGGTCTGGTCCAAGCCGCGGCGCATTGCCAATGGTATTATGATGAACAAACCTCTTGTCACCAGTAATGGCGAATGGCTGTTTCCCTGCGCAATCTGGTGTAACACCAGTGGAAGCGTCCCTTCGGAACAGCATGGTCTGGAAAACGAACAGTTTTCCAACGTGTATGTATCCACTGATGAGGGAAAAACCATTACACTGCGCGGTCACGCTGATATCCCTGGCAGAAGCTTCGATGAGCATATGCTGGTGGAGAAGCAGGATGGCACCCTTTGGATGCTGGTGCGCACCTTTAAGGGAATTGGCGAAAGTTTTTCTTCCGATGGCGGTTATACCTGGACGCCGGGGCACAACAGCCACATCGATGGTCCCTGTTCCCGCTTTTTTATCCGCCGTCTAAAATCCGGCCGTCTATTGATGATCAACCATTACAATTTTGACCAGCGCATCGACCTGGACGATATCATGAGTCAGGGCAACGTTAAAAGCTGGAAAGGGCGCAGTCACCTAACCGCAATGCTCAGCGAAGACGATGGAAAAACATGGCCATATACACTTCTTCTGGACGAGCGCAATGAAGTATCCTACCCGGATGCCAAAGAAGCCGATAACGGCTACATCTATGTCACCTACGATTGGGAGAGAGTTACACAACGAGAAATTCTAATGGCGTGCTTTACCGAAGATGATATTCTGTGTGGTAAGCTTCTGTCCCCGAAAGGGCAACTGCGCACGATGGTTAATAAGGCGCTGGGAAAGCCTGATATCCATTGATGTCAATTCCAATGTAAATTCACTCGATAGCCTATCGTAGGGTCAGATATTTTGTCAAGAGCTGCACTGTGTATACCCGCGCAATTACTCGGTAAAAAAGTGATATTCTGTCAAAACGAATGTGTTACACTTTTCTTCTCCAGCAGAAGTAAAATCACAATCAACTATCAAACAAATCACCCTTGGGTATCAGCTTAGGCTACCTCCAAGGGTGATTTTTATGTGTATTCATAGCTATCCAAAAAATCGTGAAGAACTACACACCCTTCATAGGATGCAACGCCCTTCTTCTCTTTTATTCTCTAGATGCGCAAAATTTATAAAGTAGGCAAAAGCACTCCAGGGTATACCCGAAAACAGACTTTCTGTGAGTAGCAGCATGAAAGAAACGCAAGTGGTCGCAACCAGCACAAAAAGCTCACGGCAATGCCTCAATTTTTTCTTCCAGCCAGGCAATCATATCTTCCCGTCCCTCCGGGCTGAGGGGGAAGGTCTTCTCCCCTTCCATGGTGCTTTTTTCGTAGCAATAAAGGCCATGCCAGTATTCCACATGGATGCTGCTTTTTTCAAAATCCACCTCTTTGGGTGTTGCCATGATGATGTCCGGCGCGGCGCGGAACCGGAACAGTCCCAGAGAGCCGGTGAAAATATTATTCATTGCAAAGGTATGCAGTGTCGGAATGAACAGTTTTTCCATGATAATCCCCCGTTGTTTTGGTTTCTTCACTATATCACATCCGCCGACAAAAATCAAATGGGACAAACCCTTGCAAAAAAAGGGAAGATTGTGTTAAATTAATGTCTACTGAACAACCCTCAGTTTTTCGCACGGTTGCAAAAAGCCGAGCAGCCAATCCAGAAATTGTAAAAAAGCGTACTGAATCTTTCGCAGATTCAGCAGCAGAATGGACAGAGCAACCACATGCGCAGCTGTATCTTCCAGCTTCGCCGTCACCAGACCCATTCCACATTTCCGCTTTCCCAGGCTGAATTTGCGCTCTACTTCTACCCGCTCGCATTCGTCCTGGTAATCCTGAACCTTGTCCCGTTCCTCGCCGGCTGTAAGGTCTCTTTTCAGATAGTTCAGCTGTTTGCTAATAGCTTTACGGGTCATCTTTGCGGTGTGCTTGCGGCAGCGGACATACTTCAGATAGTCTTTTCGGGCACACTTGCGATAGCTGCGAGGCTTCTTGCCGTCAGTGGGGTCGTGGTGAACATCCAGCAATTTTTCAGCATTTTCCCGTGCTTCATTGAGCTGAGAGACATCCTGGGGATACCGAATATTGGACGGTGCGCAGGTGGCATCCACTTGCCACTTTTGGCCCAATTCTGTTGGCGTGTCTAATGCCCCAGGTGCTTCAACTTCTTCTTTGTAGATTCAACCTTTTTGCGGTAGCCAAGCCGGACGAATACACGATATAACGACCCTGGATGCCGATGGTAGCCCTTTTCCTGACGGAGCTTGCCGTATAATTCGCAAATACTGATGTTGAGGCTGCGGCGATGGTAATTGCGTATCCAGCCTAATTCTTCCTCTGTATGTGCATTGGGGTGCT
>ERZ772861.858-NODE-858-length-29631-cov-16.363301_pt1 | contig 29631 bp, 27 predicted proteins | sample MGYA00512135_ERZ772861 | MGnify/ENA primary metagenome ERZ772861 (study PRJEB29015, sample SAMEA2737700) | human gut metagenome | biome: human gut; feature: human-associated habitat; material: faeces | place: China | collected 2012 ...
GCAGGATGCCGTCTTCGTCCTTTGCCAGAACGACACCGTCTGCGGTGATCTCATTGACCAGCTCCGTGGCCTTTGCAGAGGTCTCCTCGGTGATGGTGCCGCTGCCGGAGACCAGGTCCAGCATGGTGGACATGGGGCCGGTGCAGATCAGGTTCACAACGATGGTCAGCGCCAGCAGAATGGCCAGGCCAGACTGTGCACGGACCATCTTCTTCTTTGCTTTGGGCAGCTTGCGCACAGCGATCATCACGACGATCGCCAGCAGCGCAACCACGCCAAACGCGATGAGGTAGCCGCGAACGTTCGTCAGCACCTGCATCACGTCATCCAGGTTAATGGACAGCATAATTTTCCTCCTTCTGATAGGGTCAATAACGAATGCGGAGCGTACAACTCCGCCGAACTGATTGATATGATACCAAATGCACACAGAAAATTCTTGTTTCCTTCACAAATTGTCGTTTTTGGCGCACAATTTGCAAAAAGTTTCAAATCCGTTTCAATTTTTATTGTGCTAATGCACAAACAAGAGGCGACGTTATTTGTGCAGGATGCCATACTCTCTCCGTCCGTGCTGCGCACTGCCACCTCTCCCGAAGGGCGAGGTTTTATGCGTGCTTTCAGGCGCAACAAAAGCTCCCCCTTTCGGGGGAGCTGTCGAACGAAGTGAGACGGAGCGGGTCGTCATTTTTCTTTGGGCAGGGGCATCAGCACCCGCACCGTGAACCACCGGTTCTCCCAATGGACGGTCATACTGCCATCGTGCTGCTGCGCCACCGAACGCAGGCTCTTCAAATCGTAGCCGCCGTGGGCGCTCTGCGCGGGCAGACCGTCCGCCCCCAGCTCCACCGGCTGGGCGCAGTAGTTCTCGAAGCGGAACATCACGAACCCGTTCTGGACATAGACCGCCGTCCGGATGAGCCGTTTTTCGGGGTCCGGCTCTGCGGCGCAGCTCTCGATGGCGTTGTCCAGCGCGGTGCCCACGATGGTGCAGATCTCCCGCGTGGTCAGAAACCCCAGCGCCCGGCCGTCGGCCACGCTGGTCATCCGGATGTTCTTCTCCTGACAGTCCATGCTTTTGGCCGTCAATAAGGTATCCAGCACCGGGTTGCCGGTCTTGTTCTCGGCCTCATACTGCAAAATGCCGGATTCCATCCGGGCCAGCGCCGCGTCCTGCTTGGCGCGGTCCCGCTCGGCGCGAATGTCGGCGATCTGCACCTTCAGCTCATGATATCGCCGGTTGATGAGCTTGATGCCCTCTTTGCTCCGCTTGTACTGCTCGTACTGACGGTGGAGCACACTGTCCATAGCAGTCAGCTCCTTGTGGAGCGCCTCTTCCCGCAGCTGCTCGTGCTCGACGGTCAGGATCAGAACGCCGCAGAAATCCACCAGCGTCCGGATGTAGAAAACGCTCATGGTCACTTCCCCATTCAGGAAGTTCAGGTTGCTCACGGCAAAGGCCGTCGCCGCCATGACGACGGCCACCAGCGCCGCCGTATTGCTGACGTCCAGATGCCCGGTCGGGTGGGGGCGCTTGCGCTCCAGCCCGTACATCACCCCGAACAGACCGCTGTAGACCAACAGCAGCAGGAACAGCGCCATCGGCTCTCCCCCGCCGTGCTGCGGAAAAATGGTGCAGTGCAGCTGCCACTCGACACTGGCCGCAAATTCGGCCAGAATGAAGCTGCGGGCGCAGTCGTAGGCTGCTTCCAGCCAGTTTTCTTCCCGCGTGATCCAGAGGTAAAGGTACTGCATCCCCACCGCGATGCCCATGCAGGGGACCCACCACGCAATGGGCACTTCGCCGGTCGCTTCCAGAAAAACGCCCAGCATCACGGCCAGCAGCCCGCTGGCGGCCAGAGTGATCTTCCGCGCAAAGCGGGACGGGCGGCTCTGGGCATACAGGACGACGGCCAGCCACTCGGCCAGCGCCGTGTACAGGCGCGGGATATCCGGCAGTGTTGTCACAGACCGTCACCCCCGATGTAGTCGGTCAGGGCTGCCAGAAAACTCTTCCGCTTGGGGCGGCTGACCTGCAATTCATAAGGCCCCACCTCCACCGTGTTCTGCTGCACAGCCTGCACCTGGGCCAGATTGACCAGATACCCGCTGTTGCAGCGGGCAAAGGGCCGGTCGGCCAGCTTTTCTTCCAGCGCCTTGAGCGCGCCGGGGGCCGCAAAATCGCCCTCCTCGGTGTAGAAATGCACCCGATGGCCTTCGCTTTCGATGTAATAAATGCGCGAGGTATCCAGCCGCCGCAGACCGCCCTCCACCGGCACCGCCAGATAGTGCCGGGTGCGGCGGCGCAGCTGCGCCTCCACCTTTTGCAGCTGCTGCGAAAACGCAAAGTACGGCACCGGCTTGAGGACGTAATCCAGCGCCCCCACCGCATAGCCCTTGATGGCATACTGCGCCATGTTGGTGATGAACACGAGCATCACCTCCGGGTCCAGCTCCCGGATGCGCCGGGCCGTCTCCATGCCGTCCAGATGCTTCATCTCGATATCCAGAAGGATCAGGTCATAGGCCGGGCGGTAGTCCTCCAGGATCTCCAATCCGTCCGCGAAGGTCTTCACCTCAAACGCGGTCCCGTATTGCCGGGTGTACCGCTGAACGTATCCCATCAGCTGCTCCCGGATCTCCGCTTCATCCTCCACGATGGCTACCCGTATCATTTGCCGCACCTCCCCGCTTCTGGTTCCCCGGCCGGGCATCCAGCTCCGGCCCGGCATCTCATTTTATTATACAAAAGCGGAACCGTTTTTGCAACGTTTTTTGTTTTTCCGGGGCTGATGCGCACCGGTTTTACGGCACTCTTACAGTGGTCTGTCGTGCTTTCTTATGATAAGGTCTGGGACGTTTTTCGATGGAAGCAAGGGATTCGTTCTGTTTTCCGAAGAACACAAAAAATCCGAACCCTTCTCCTATCGGAAAAAAGTTCGGATTTTGTTGTTGTGGTGCACCTCCAGGGACTCGAACCCTGGGCCCACTGATTAAGAGAAACCAACGCGCAACAATCATCAATTTCCGGAATTACGCAAATTCGTCGTTTTTAGCGTTTTGTCGTAAATTAACATTTTGCATCCGCTGCATTCTTTGCACCTGTTGTTCCCTCTTGCATCCGTTATCCAGCCGTTCCGGTGTGCAAAAAGTGTGCAAAAATGTGCAGAGCCAAAATCAACCCCTTAAAACAGGGATCAGATTTTTATACAAAGCCGGAAAAACGGCCGGGTTCGAACCCAAAATGGCAGCTGCAATCTTGCCTGTTTAGCCCAAACATCAAATGTACATCAACAACTACGATTCATGGCAGGGATTTGGACAACTGCGATCTCTTATAAATCCAAAGCAGCTCTTTCTATGTGGACTTTTCTGGGTGGAAATCCCCAGAGGGTTCACTTTTTTTATTTTATCGACAGCGCCTCCATCCGGGCTATACTGCTGTTTTGACATCTATTTGGCAGCAAAACCCTGAAGGATCACGACTCGTTATAAAGCGTGACGGATTTCAGACAAAAGCGCACAAGGCTTGAACAAAGCCGTAAGATCACTTTCTGGAGCGACAAAGACTTATACAATCTTTGTTTCGATTGCAGGACCCTTTTCCCCTCTTAATACTTTTAGCGGTATTATGGCCTTGCAAGAAAGAAATGAGGTGAACAATTATGAGCATTACAAATGCGGCGAGAAGATTTGAACAGAGATTTGACGCAAAAGCGGAGCGCTTTATTTGGCATCATCCGCTACTTGGCTTCATCTCCATCTTTGTTGGAATGCCATTACTGGTTTTGGCGTGTGTCTGTATCAGTACGATCGTTATCGCCTTTCCTATGGCATGGCTTTTGGGTTGGTTGTAATCTTTATTTCATCTTTAAACGCACAAAAGATGACTAATGCCATTTTTAGAGGAAAGGTTTTATGATATTGGGGACAGCAAAAAGGAGGATGAATCTTATGCAAATGCTAATTGCACTCATAGGTGTATGTGCGGCAGCAATGCTGCTGTGGTATGTCTATATTTTAATGAAGGGAGATGATCAGGCATGAGCACCATGATTCAGTATGTTTTATACCTTGCCATTCTGGTTGTTTTGGCAATTCCGCTGGGCGCATACATAAAAAACGTCATGAGCGGCGAGAAAACTTTTTTGTCCAAAGTTCTGACACCGTGCGAAAACCTGATTTACAAGGTTATGCGTGTAGACAGAGAAGAACAGATGACATGGAAAAAATATGCGGTAAGTGTAATGATTTTTTCCGGTATCGGGCTTGTTTTTCTGTTCCTGCTTCAACTTCTGCAGGGAGTTCTTCCCGGAAACCCGCAGCATCTTTCCGGTGTGAAATGGGATTTGGCATTTAACACTTCTGCAAGTTTCATTACCAATACAAACTGGCAGGCATATTCCGGTGAATCCACATTGAGTTATCTCACTCAGGCTTTAGGTCTGACTGTTCAGAACTTTGTTTCCGCAGCTACAGGTATCGCCGTTCTATTTGCATTGATCCGTGGCTTTATCAAGGTGAAATCCTCCGGGTTGGGAAGCTTTTGGGTGGACTTGACCCGCATTGTGGTTCACATCCTACTCCCGCTGAATCTGGTCATTTCTCTGTTGCTGGTAGGCGGCGGCGTGATTCAGAACCTGAAAAGTGCAGAAACAGTATCCCTTGTAGAACCGATTGCCGTCAGTGCAGAAGGCGAAATCCTTGAGGATGCGGTAATTGACTTAGACACCGAAACCGTCACTGTAGATGGCGAAATCGTTTCGAATGCACAGATCGTCACCGAGCAGTTCGTACCGATGGGTCCTGCGGCCAGCCAGGTCGCAATCAAACAGACCGGCACCAACGGCGGCGGTTATATGGGCGTCAACTCCGCACATCCTTTGGAAAATCCCAATGCCTTTACCAATCTGATCGAAATGATTTCCATTCTGCTGATTCCGGCGGCACTGTGTTTCACATTCGGTTCTGCGGTAAAGAACAAGAAGCAGGGTATTGCAATCTTTATGGCAATGTTTCTCTGCCTGGTTGTTGCCTTGGGCTGCATCGCCGTCACTGAACAGGCTGGCACATCCCAGCTTGCACAAAACGGCGCAGTCAATATGTCAATGGCAGAACAGGCAGGCGGCAATATGGAGGGCAAGGAGACTCGCTTCGGCATTGCAGCGTCCTCTACCTGGGCAGCCTTCACCACAGCAGCTTCTAACGGCTCTGTAAATTCCATGCATGACAGCTACACGCCGCTTGCCGGTATGGTGACTATGCTGCTGATGCAGCTTGGCGAGGTTATTTTCGGCGGCGTGGGCTGCGGCCTTTACGGTATGCTTGCTTTTGCCATTCTGGCGGTGTTTATTGCCGGTCTGATGGTAGGCCGCACTCCGGAATTCCTTGGAAAGAAAATTGAGCCTTATGAGATGAAATGGTCGGTACTGGTTTGCCTTGCAACACCCATTGCAATTCTGGTCGGCAGCGGCCTTGCCGCTGTAGTACCCTCTGTCATGGATAGCCTGCATAACGGCGGTGCCCACGGTTTCTCTGAAATGCTGTATGCCTACTCATCCTGTGGCGGCAATAACGGCTCTGCCTTTGCCGGTTTCAATGCGAATACCGTATTTCTGAATGTAAGCCTGGGACTGATGATGCTCTTTGCCCGGTTCCTGCCCATCATCGGCACACTTGCAATCGCAGGCAGCCTGGCTGGGAAAAAGAAAATTGCCACGACTGCGGGCACCTTGTCTACCACAAATGGAATGTTTGTTTTCCTGCTGATTGTTGTGGTATTGCTGATCGGTGCGCTGAGCTTCTTCCCGGCGCTTGCCCTTGGTCCGCTTGCTGAGTTCTTTGGCAGCATTGCGTAAAGGAGGTTTACAGATATGCGTACAAAACAGAAAAGTGCTTTTGCCGACCGGAAAATGCTCGGCAGGGCAATTAAAGATTCTTTTGTGAAATTAAGTCCGAAAACACAGGCAAAAAACCCGGTCATGTTTCTGGTTTTTGTGTCTGCGATCTTGACCAGTATCCTTTGGGTGGTATCCCTGTTCGGGTTAAAAGACGCTCCAAGCGGATATACACTGGCGATTGCCATTATCCTTTGGTTTACCGTGCTATTTGCCAACTTTGCCGAGGCCATTGCAGAAGGTCGTGGTAAAGCACAGGCAGATTCTCTCCGGGCATCCCGAAAGGATGTGGACGCACATAAAATTCCCTCCGTATCGCAGAAGGACAGCGTGACTGTGGTTCCATCCGCCCTGCTGAAAAAGGGGGAACTGGTGATTGTCAAAGCCGGAGAGCAGATTCCGGCAGACGGTGAAGTCATAGAAGGTGCGGCATCTGTGGATGAAAGCGCCATCACCGGCGAATCCGCTCCTGTAATTCGTGAGGCAGGCGGCGACCGCAGCGCTGTAACCGGCGGCACCACTGTACTGTCGGACTGGATCGTTGTCAGAGTGACCAACGAAGCCGGAGAAAGCTTTCTGGACAAGATGATTGCGATGGTAGAAGGTGCTGCCCGGAAGAAGACGCCCAACGAAATTGCTTTGCAGATTTTTCTGGTAGCCTTGTCCATTATCTTTATCTTGGTGACAGTCTCCCTCTACACTTATTCCATTTTTTCTGCAAAGCTGGCGGGAATTGAGAATCCCACCTCTGTAACAACTCTGGTAGCGCTGTTGGTGTGCCTTGCGCCTACTACCATTGGTGCCTTGCTTTCCGCCATCGGTATTGCCGGTATGTCCCGACTGAACCAGGCAAATGTTCTGGCCATGAGTGGTCGTGCCATTGAAGCCGCCGGTGATGTAGACATTCTGATGCTTGACAAAACCGGAACAATCACCTTGGGCAATCGACAGGCATCGGAGTTCATTCCGGTAGATGGTGTTGATATTCAGGAACTGGCGGACGCCGCTCAGCTTTCTTCTCTGGCCGATGAAACCCCCGAGGGCAGAAGCGTTGTTGTGCTGGCAAAGGAGCAGTTTGGAATTCGTGGCAGAAGCCTTCAGGACAAGAATATGCACTTTGTCCCATTTACTGCCGTGACTCGTATGAGCGGCGTCGACTTTGACGGCAACGAAATCCGAAAAGGCGCAGCAGATGCCATGCAGAGTTATGTGACCCATGCAGGCGGAATGTATTCTCCAGACTGTGATCGAGTTGTCAAGTCTATTGCGTCCAAGGGCGGCACACCTCTGGTTGTGGCTAAGAACCACAAGATTCTCGGCGTTATCTATTTGAAGGATATTATCAAGCAGGGTGTGAAGGAGAAATTCTCAGATCTGCGGAAAATGGGCATCAAGACCATTATGATCACCGGCGACAATCCGATTACTGCTGCGGCCATTGCTGCCGAGGCCGGTGTGGATGACTTCCTTGCGGAAGCAACGCCGGAAGGAAAGCTGGCAATGATTCGTGATTTTCAGGCCAAGGGTCATTTGGTCGCCATGACAGGCGACGGCACCAACGACGCTCCGGCTTTGGCACAAGCAGATGTTGCAGTTGCCATGAACAGCGGCACACAAGCAGCAAAAGAAGCAGGCAACATGGTGGATTTGGACTCTTCACCCACAAAACTGATCGACATTGTTCGCATCGGCAAACAGCTTTTGATGACACGAGGCAGCCTGACTACCTTCTCCATTGCCAACGATGTGGCAAAATACTTTGCCATTATTCCGGCGCTGTTTATGGGACTTTATCCGGGACTGTCTGCTCTGAATATTATGGGGCTGCATTCCCCGCAAAGCGCTGTCCTCTCTGCGATTATTTATAATGCACTCATCATTATCGCGCTCATTCCGTTGGCACTGAAAGGTGTGAAATACCGTGAGGTCTCTGCCGGAAAGCTGCTGTCACGGAACCTGCTGGTTTATGGTCTGGGCGGTCTGGCGGCTCCCTTTATCTTTGTGAAACTGATTGATGTTCTGCTGGTGTTCACCGGCCTGGTATAAGGAGGGGATATATCATGAAAACAATAAAAAGTGTATTACCAAAGGCAGGTATGATCTTTTTAATCTTTACGCTGCTGTGCGGCGTAATCTATACGGGTGTTGTCACAGGAATTGCTCAGCTTATTTTCCCGGATAATGCAAACGGAAGCATCATTGAAGTAGACGGGAAAAAATACGGCTGTGAATTACTTGGGCAGCAATATACAGATGAAGCCCATATGTGGGGGCGCATTATGAATATTGATGTTTCAACCTATACGGATGAAAACGGAAAGGCACTGATGTACGCCGCTCCCTCCAACCTCTCTCCGGCAAGCGAGGAGTATGCACAGCTCGTGGCAGAGCGGGTAGAAAAGCTCCGGGCTGCCGATCCGGACATGGACGAAACGGCCATTCCGGTGGACCTGGTTACTTGTTCCGGCAGTGGGCTTGATCCCCATATTTCCCCGGCAGCAGCGGAATATCAGGTAGCACGCATTGCAAAGGCAAATGATATGACCGAAGATGAAGTGCGTGAGATCATCCAAAACTGCACCGACGGACGATTCCTTGGCATCTTTGGTGAAGAGACCGTCAATGTGCTGGAAGTCAATCTGATGCTGGACGGTATTCTGGAGGGGTGAAATGAACATAGCTAAAATCATGATTCCCAAAATCTCCACTGTATTTCTTCATGAAAAGGATACGATTCGTCAGGGATTGGAACGGTTTATGGTACATGGCTATACCGCTGTCCCGGTACTGAATGATCAGGAACAGTATATTGGAAGCGTGACGGAGGGAGATTTCCTCCGCCACCTTCTTGTTTGCCAGACAACAGACTTGAAAGTACAGGAGGGATACCGACTTGGCAGCATTGTTCGCAGAGATTTTTGCCCTGCGTTACAAATAGATGCAGATTTCGAGCAGGTTGTAACTTCAATGCTGAATCAGAATTTTGTCCCCATCGTTGATGGCCGGAATGTTCTATGCGGGATTCTGACAAGGAAACGGCTGATTGAATTTCTGGCACAAGCTCGTGATAAAAAAGAATAAGTCCTGCATCTTTAGACGGCCTTAATACAGATACGCATTCTCTTTTACCTTCTTTACGCCCTTTGATTTATGATTAAGGGCACATAAAGGGGTATAAAGGAGGATTGCAGTTATGGGAGTAGTGTTGTTAAAAAGGAAGTTGACTTCGTTTCAAATTATCATCCTCGGGTTTTCCGGTGTGATCCTTTTCGGCACCTTCCTTTTAATGTTGCCGTTTTCCAGCCGCAGCGGACTGGCAACGCCTTTCTCGGAGGCATTGTTTACTTCTACTTCAGCAGTCTGTGTAACCGGACTCATTATACATGATACGGCAACATACTGGTCGGCCTTCGGCCAGTTTGTCATTTTACTGCTGATTCAGATTGGAGGCATGGGGGTTATTACCGTAGCCGCATCCTTTGCAATGATTTCCGGGCGGAAGATTTCTTTGATGCAGCGCAGTACCATGCAGGAGGCGATTTCCGCGCCAAAGGTAGGGGGAATCGTTCGCCTGACTGGCTTTATCGTCAGGGTGACATTGGTAGTGGAACTGCTGTGTGCAGCCGTGATGGCACCGGTGTTTTGCCGTGACTTCGGAAAAATTGGCCTTTGGATGGCACTGTTTCATTCCGTGTCCGCTTTTTGCAACGCAGGCTTTGATCTGTTGGGTGTGCGCACTCCCTTTTCCTCCCTGACCAGCTATGCAGCGAATCCAGTCATAAACTTTACGATTATGTTCTTGATTGTGTTTGGCGGCATTGGCTTTCTGACTTGGGATGATATTCGGACAAATCGATTGCATTTGCACAAATATCGGATGCAGAGTAAGGTGATTCTTTGTACCACAGCGGTTTTATTGATCGTTCCGGCAATGTACTTTTATTTTTTTGAGTTTGCTGATCTCACCCGAAAGGAACGGCTTTTGTCTTCTCTTTTTCAGGCTGTAACACCACGAACGGCTGGCTTTAATACGGTGGAATTAACGGATTTGAGTGAGGCGGGACAATTTATCACCATTGCGCTGATGCTGATCGGCGGTAGTCCCGGGTCTACCGCAGGCGGTTTGAAAACAACAACCATTGCTGTTTTGCTTACTACTGCAATTTCCACCTTTCGGCGCAGAGAAAATGCACACCTCTTTGGACGTCGCATCGATGATGATGTCGTAAAAAACGCAGCGACAATTTCGCTTATGTATATCACGCTATGTTGTACCGGTGGCCTTATCATCAGCGTTTCCGAAGGACTTCCCATGCTTACCTGCCTTTTTGAAACTGCCTCGGCTGTTGGCACAGTCGGCCTGTCTCTGGGGATTACACCGGAACTGAATCTGCTCTCACGGAGTGTTTTGATTCTGCTGATGTTTTTTGGGCGAGTAGGTGGCCTTACATTGATTTTTGCGGCCTTGTCCAGTGCACAAAAGAAAGTTTCAAAACTACCAAAGGAAAAAATAACAGTAGGATAAAGGAGACATTATGAAATCAATTCTTCTAATTGGTCTGGGGCGATTTGGAAAGCATATTGCCCTGCACTTAAATCATTTGGGTCATCAGGTGATGGCGGTAGATACTTCGGAGGAACGTGTAGAGGCTGTTCTGCCCCTTGTTACCAATGCACAGATTGGAGACAGTACGAATGCCGATTTCTTGGAATCTCTCGGTGTTCGCAACTATGATGTATGCATTGTGGCCATCGGCAACAACTTTCAAAGTTCATTGGAAACAACTTCTCTGCTCAGTGAATTAGGAGCGAGGTTTGTAGTTTCCAGAGCTGCAACTGATGTTCAGGAAAAATTTTTGCTGCGTAACGGTGCAAATGAAGTAGTCTACCCGGAAAAACAGCTCGCAAAGTGGACAGCAATCCGTTACAGTGCGGATCACATTCTCGATTACATAGAACTGGATGAAAATCATGCCATGTTTGAGATTCCCATTCCCAAAGATTGGGCGGACCATTCGATTGGAGAGCTTGATATTCGTAAAAAATTCAACATTAACATTATGGGAATCAAGAAAAGCGGCAAGCTGGAGTTATCTATTTCTTCAGACACAGTGCTGAAAGCAGGAGATACCATGTTGGCGTTGGGAAGTAACAGAAATTTGCAAAAGTGCTTTCATACTTGATTTTAAGAAAAATCAAAGGAATTGGGGGGTGAATCCATGCAGGATGTTATTTTACTTGTAAGTACATCAGCTATATTTATTTTTGGGTATTTTCTGATGAAAAAACTGGATGTTTTTCTGGAAAACAATTGGAATAGACAAGAAACTGCTCTGACTTACGGCGAAAACAGCTTGCGAATTGGTTTTTCCAACCCATTAATGGCAGGCGGTCTCGCAGATGCTTTCGAGACTTACGGAAAGCAGCATCCAGATGTCTCTATCCATATTTTCAGCGGAGAAGAAAGTGAATTGTGCAGAGAACTGGAAACACACAAATTGGACATAATTTTTTTACCAGAGAATACAGACATATCAAAAAAAACTCATTATAATGCACGGATGGTGCTTCTTCGTTGCGCCCCAGTTGTGATGGAATATGCTGACTTGCCCATTGAGCCGATTACCCAGAATCAAATCACACAAATAGCACTATGGAGGGATTCCAAAAAATCACCTGTCATCGATTTTTTCATTGGATGCCTGAACAAATTTGCCGTGGATCAGTCGCAGATGTAGGTTTTGACGTTGTGTGTTATAATATTGAAAAAGGGAATCGCTTTTACTTGAGTGACAGATAGGAGGGTTAAAATGGAACTGCCAAGACAAGATCCGGATCAGCTTCTTCGTGCGATCCGTAACGATGCATCCACTAAGAAAAGCGGAAAACTCAAAATCTTTTTCGGTTATGCCGCAGGTGTCGGAAAGACCTATGCCATGCTTCAGGCGGCTCATCAGGCTAAGGAGCGTGGCATCGATGTGGTTGCTGGATACATAGAACCCCATGCCCGACCCCAGACGATGGCACTTCTGGACGGCTTGGAGCAGCTTCCTGTGAAACAAGTTGCTTACGAAGGAATGACCCTTCGTGAATTTGATATTGATGCTGCGCTCAAGCGAAATCCCCAGCTCATACTGGTGGATGAGTTGGCCCATACCAACGCCGAAAGCAGTCGGCACACGAAGCGGTATCAGGATGTTCAGGAACTGCTAAATACTGGAATTGATGTCTATACGACTGTAAATGTCCAACATATCGAGAGTCTCAACGATACAGTAGCCTCTATCACCGGAATTCTTGTGCGGGAGCGCATTCCGGATTCCACCTTTGATCAAGCAGATCAGGTAGAACTGGTGGATATTGAGCCTGCGGAGTTGCTGGAACGACTGGCAAGTGGAAATGTGTACCGGGAAGATCAGGCGCAGCGGGCAACAGTTAATTTTTTCACGCTGGAAAATCTCACCGCATTGCGGGAAATCGCCCTCCGTCGGTGCGCTGACCGGGTGAACTTGCTGACGGAAAGCGCCAGAGTACAGAGCCGAGGCGATTACCATACAGACGAGCGCATTCTGGCATGTCTTTCCTCGTCGCCATCCAACGCAAAAATCATTCGGACTGCTGCAAGGATGGCAAGAGCCTTTCGGGGAACATTTACCGCTCTTTATGTGGAAACGCCAAATACAGCGGCGATGAGTGACGATGATAAAAAGCGTTTGCAGGATAATAAGCGTCTGGCCCAGCAACTTGGCGCTGCGATTGAGACAAGTTATGGCGATGACGTGCCTTATCAGATTGCGGAATTTGCCCGTCTTTCCGGCATCTCAAAAATCGTAATTGGACGAAGTACCATTGCACGAAAGAATATTTTCAGCAAGCCCACCTTGACGGAACGCCTGATTTCCAGCGTACCTAATCTGGATATTCATGTGATACCGGATGCCAGCACAGAAACCAGCTATCAGGAAAAAAAGAGAAAGGCGCAGGTAGATGCGATGCCCCTGCGTGATGTTCTGAAGAGTATAGTCGTATTGCTGGTAGCTACACTGATTGGCTGTGGCTTTGACGCTCTTGGGTTCACGGAGAGTAATATTATCGCAGTTTACATATTAGGCGTACTTGTGACCGCTGTAATCACAACCAACCGACTGTGCGGGATTCTGACCTCGGTTGTCAGTGTGCTGGTTTTCAATTTCTTTTTTACCACTCCGAGACTGACATTCCATTTTGACGATCCGAACTATATTGTTACCTTTACCATTATGTTTATAGTAACACTGCTTTCCGGATCTCTCGCTACCCGGCTGAAAGAAAATGCGAAACAATCTGCCCATACAGCTTACCGTACAAAGATTCTTTTTGAAACCAACCAGCTTCTGCAAAAAGAGCAGGATGAGAATGCGGTAATCACCGCTACGGCAGGGCAGCTCATGAAGCTGCTGAAAAAAGATATTGTCGTCTACCTGTCTGATGGTAAAGAACTTGCCACCCCTAACGTTTTTCGTGCTGTTAATAGCATTCAGGAAGATTTAATTTCTGAGAACGAGAAAGCAGTCGCCGATTGGGTCTTCCGAAACAATAAACACGCCGGTGCCACAACAGATACATTATCCAGTGCAAAGTGTTTATACCTTGCGATTCGGGTCAACCAGCATGTATATGGAGTGGCTGGTATTGCGGTGAACGGTATTCCGCTGGACTCTTTCGAAAACAGCGTACTCCTCTCTATTCTGGGCGAGTGCGCTTTGGCACTTGAAAACATCAAAAACGCCAAAGAAAAAGAGGAAGCGGCTGTTCTGGCGCAAAATGAACAGCTTCGTGCTAACCTGCTGCGGGCAATCTCTCATGATCTTCGAACCCCTTTGACAGCGATTTCTGGCAGCGCAGACAATTTGCTTGCAAATTATAAAAAGATGGATGATGCATTGCGGGAGCAGACCTTTACCGATATTTATGACGATTCCATGTGGCTAATCAATCTGGTTGAAAATTTGTTAGCAGTCACACGAATTGAGGGCGGACAGGTCAATCTAACTCGGAGTATCGAACTCATGGATGAGGTCGTTTCTGAAGCACTGAAGCACATCAACAGAAAGAGTAAAGAACACACCATTCGTGTGACCAGCGGTAAAGACTTTATCCTTGCCCACATTGATGCGAAGCTGATCGTTCAGGTGATTATCAATTTGGTTGACAACGCCATCAAATATACCCCTGTCGGTTCAGTAATTGAAATACATACCGATCAAAAAGAGCAATGGGTCACGGTTTCCGTTTCCGACAACGGCCCTGGAATTCCCGATGAGCAGAAACCCCGTATTTTCGATATGTTTTATAGTGGGGCCAATAAAGTGGTCGACAGCCGCAGAAGCCTTGGATTGGGGCTGTCCCTCTGTAAGTCCATTGTGACCGCCCACGGCGGCACGATTTCCGTATCAGACAATCAGCCAAATGGCACTGTGTTCACATTTACATTACCCGCCGGGGAGGTAGAACTTCATGAATAAACCTTTGATATTAGTGGTTGAGGATGACCCATCTGTACGAAATCTCATTACAACCACATTGAAAACAAATGATTATCGTTATGTGGTAGCGCCCAATGGCTCGACAGCCATTATGGAGACCACATCGCACAATCCTGAAATCATCTTGCTGGATTTGGGCTTGCCGGATATGGATGGCGTTCAAGTCATTCAAACGGTACGCTCCTGGTCCAATGCCCCCATCATTGTAATTAGCGCCAGAAGTGAAGATAATGACAAGATTCATGCATTGGATGCCGGAGCTGACGATTATCTGACAAAACCTTTTTCTGTTGAAGAATTATTGGCTCGACTTCGGGTGACGCAGCGAAGACTCTCTCTGATGACGGCAGAGATGTTTACTGCCAGTTCTGTATTTGTGAATGGTAAGTTGAAAGTGGATTATGCCGGGGGATGCGCTTATCTGGATGAAAACGAACTTCACCTGACACCCATTGAGTATAAGCTGTTGTGTCTGCTGTCCAAGAATGTCGGCAAGGTACTGACCCATACCTTTATCACACAAAATATCTGGGGCCGCAGTTGGGATAACGATGTGGCTTCCCTGCGGGTATTTATGGCAACACTGCGGAAAAAGCTGGAGCCAACAGAGGAGTCCCCGCAATACATCCAAACACATATTGGTGTGGGCTATCGTATGATAAAAGTAAATTAATGATATGAGGTCGGCCAGTGTTCGCACATGGCCGGCCTCGCTAATTGTGTTATGACGATTTCTCTTGTCCGTAAAAAATGTTGCATCTAATCGTAGCTTAACGTTCAAAGTCGATTCGTTTTTTCTTTGATTGGGGGGGAGTGTGTTCGGACTGAATTTTCTGCTGTTGCGCTCGTTTCAGCTTTTGTACGGCCTGTTCGTCTGCATATTCGTGAAGCAACCCGGATGCCTTTCGTTTGCTGTCGAGCATAGCAAGCGGGCGGTACTTATCCCCGTAAGCACGCTGTAGCTGTTCGACGGCATTTAGCTCCTTTTCAGGACGGATGGCCTGCCGTGCATCGTGCAACTCCACCGGGTCAAGATCCACGGCCTGCGCTTTCAGCTCGGCATATTCAGCCAGAACCTTATCTAATTCAGCAGCGTATTTTTGCTCCTGTGCCTCCAGCCTTTTCAGACCGGACTCCATGATGGCAATATCCTTGCGGAACGCCTCTGCGCCTGCATCCTCCGCATACTCAAATTTTTGCAAAAGGAGCGCCTTTTCGGAACGCAGTTCTTCCAAATCTTCTGTCAGTTCGGTAATGCGGACAGCCAGCGCCTTGTGCCGTTTCACATGGTATATTGGCAATTCCTTTTTCTCAGCAACCAGCGATTTGCGCTCCTTGCTCTTTTCCTTGATTTGCTGCACCAGACCGGTGTAACGCTCCAGCTCTGGCCTCCATACGGCGAGGGATTCTTGAATATGCGATTTGCCACCGCGAATATGGGAGAGCTGATAACAGAAGATCAGCACCCGGCTGCGCAGCTTCTCCAGCCCCTCCGCAATGGCCGGTACGGTGCGGGCGACCAGTGCGGTCAACTTTTTGATTTCAGCTTTCAGCTCCCGCAGCAGGGCATTGTCCGCCTTGATCTGCCGGTTGATCTCGCAGCGGTCAGCAATCATGCCTTTTCGTTCCAGTGCGCGTGCGGTCACACCCTCGTGAATGGTGGGCTGCTCGTCCAGCCCTCTGGCGGCGTTGCTGCGGTGGTCGATGCGCTCGTCATGCCCGTACCTCTCCAAATGACGGTTGGTCGCATCCGCCCACGCTGCCCGCCATACGGCAAGCTGCTCCTCGCTGTTCCAACGCTCGGAGATGGGATTCTGACGGCCATAGCGGGTGCTTTTCGGATGCTTGTCTGCGCGGACAAATCCTTGCGCCTCGGCAGCAGACGGCGTCATATACACCTTCTTCTTGCCGACCTTGTAGGGATATTGTTTCTCCCAACCCTCATTCTGCGCCGTCCGGAACTCAGCGGCAGTAAAACCGCGTTCTTCGCCGTTTTTCATGCAGAGATATTCCTTCTCGGTCTTGTACTGCCAGCGTCTCTGCTCGTCCAGCGGGCGCACCGTCAGGAGAATGTGAGCGTGGGGATTGTGACCGTCGGTGTCGTGGATGGCAGCGTCGGCGCACATTCCATCGGATACAAACTGCTTCCGGATAAAATCTCGAAGCAGCTCGATCTGCTGTTCCCGGTTTAACTCGATGGGCAGCGCCACGACGAACTCACGGGCAAGCCTGCTGTCTTTGGCCGTCTCGACTTCCTCCACGGCATTCCAGAGTTTTTCCCGGTCCTGCCATTCCTGCGGAGCGTACTCCGACAGAAATATCTGCTGCCAGACAAGCCCTTGCTTTTTTGTGTAGTCATGCTGTATCCCGTCGTAATCGTTATACAGGCGGGAGCAGCTCAGATAAGCAGAAGCGGCCACGGCAGAGCGACCTGCGCCCCGGCTGACCACCTTCGCTTCCAGATGATAAATCGCCATCTCTTGTTCACCTCGTTCTTTCTTTTTCTGTTTCTCTTTCGCAAAAGAGAAAATGGACAGGGCGGGAGCGCTGTCCATCTCTGCGAAAAGCTGCCGGTGGCAGCTTTTCGCAGGCAGGATTGCAGTTGTTTCCAAACAGGAAACGGCTGCATCCTGCGTGGACAATGACAGCAGCTCCGCAGAGCTGTGGCATTGTCCATAGGCTCCCGCAGGAGCCGCATCCGCCTCGCAGAGCGCACGGTTTCCGCAGGAAATACCACCGCCGAAAGGGGCCCCCGCAAAGCCTGCTTTGTGGGGAGAGGAGGAGCAAGGGAGCGTCCGCAGTTTTCGCCAAAGGCGGAAACGGAGGTAAGCGGACTTTGCGACGACGAGGTGGTGAGTAAGTGCGCCCTTCAGGAAAAGAAAAAGGCCTCCATTTTCCTGGAGACCTTCGAGCAGTTCAATCGTTTCTCTTCATTCTTCGTAATAGATATTCCTCCATCAATGGCGGCTCCATCGTCCGCACTTCCGGCAGCACCTTTTCCAGAATTGCACCAGTCTGAATCAGTCTGCGTGTCCTTGCCTTTCGCTCCTTGACCCGGTTTCGGGCCTGAACCTCTTCCAGCCGGTGCTGGGCCTGCAGGAGCTTCTTTTCTTCGTCTGTCATAATGGCAAAATCCTCCTTTGTGGTAGTAAAAAAGCGGCCCGGTACCGATGGTTGGTATCAGGCCGCTGATGGGTGATGGTATATTCTTGCTTGCTTTCAATTGTGATGTCAAAATATTCTGATTTTTAATCGTTATGATAGTAAATATTGTGAAATAGCATTCAAAATATTAAGGGTGTCGTGAAACACGACACCCTTCTGACGGCCCTGCTACCAAAAATCTAGAGATGCCACCAATGGATTATCGCTCCATTTCCCGATGCTTCTCTCTTGGCAGTACGTCTTTGATATAGACTTTCACGGCATGGTAGACCTCCTCAAAAGATGGCTTACGCACATCTCCTGTGAAACGGAACTTCTCATAGGAGTGTTGCAATTCATCTTTTCGATGGAGAAAGCCGCTGAACGAATCCAGCGTTCTTCCACTGCTTTCCAGTATATGAAGAATCTCGTCTGTTCTGAATGGGAATACTTTGGAGATATAGTACAGATCCACAACATCCTTAATTCTCCGAAACACTTTATCCGTGGAGATTGCGGATAGTTTATCGGCAATCATTTGGGATGGGGATACTCCGCAGAATCGGACCCCTTCTATTTCGTAAATTTTCGTTGGTGGGATGGGTCTGTTCACATCCATATCCATGGTAAACAACACTTCGTCCGTGTCCTTGTCCACCAACTCAAATCCGGCAGAACGGCCCTCTCCGTACATTCGGTAAATGCGAACATCCATATTAAGCCCGCTTTTATGAATTGCCTTTTCTAAGGATTCCACCATCTGAGGCCCGGTGGGCGGTGTCACAGAGAACCAGTTTGCGTCAATATCCACGGTATGCCTGGTTTCGTCTGTGTACCCTGCTTCCAGCAGGCAGGCCTTCAAAACCATAGAACCTTTGAAGTTGACTGGAATACCGCTGTCGTAAATGGCTTTCATGACTGCATACATCAGTTTTTCTTCTGCTGTCAGATTCACAAAATCACTCCCTTAGTTCTCATAATATTCCACTGCATCCTGGGCCAACCGCTCAAATTGCCTCTGGTATTCCGGGGGTACAAAAATTCCCTTGAAACTGTCCCCATGGGTATAGTAATACCGGCTGACCGCCTCTGTGATGCCCTGCATATCCAGGATGGATTCATTTGCCAGGGCATCGGAGAGTGTCCGATTGAAGCTTGTAAACGCGAGGCCATTTTTCTTCTGAACATCCAACGGGCTTATCTGATTTCCCAGGACAGCGATCCCATTGAACCGGGTTACGCTGTCCGCTCCATATACCCAGACCAGATATTCATCGCTGCGGCCTCCAAAGCTGCCCTGACACATAAGCGCTTCATCCAGAGCAAACACAATTGGCTGACCAATGCAGTCACGAACCGCCCGCAGCCAGGAAGTCGCGCCCACAAAGTCGCTTCGCTTGGGAAGGTTCTGCTTCTGCGGGTCGAACCTTGGCAGCGTCCGCGTCTTTCTGTTTATCAAATCCTCCCGAATGCGCTGTTCCAGCAGGTTTGCCATATATTCCGGCGGCTTCCGCACACCGGCCTCCCAGTTCTGCACCGTGCGGAAGGGAATCTGATACCGCGCGGCGAATTCACTCTGGGTATCTCCCAACTGCATCCGCATTCCTCGAATATCCATACAAATCACCTCACATCTATAATACACTCAATGAGTGCATTTATCAATCCTTTTTTGTAAATTAAAAGCTCCCCGCAAAGTCCAATGCCGCGTCCCAGTCCGTCCCTGTGTTGGCCTCTGGCTCCTTGGCCGGTGCTGGTGTTCCTGCCTGCGCACCTTGCAGCAGTTGGAGAAGCGGAACCAATCCGGGTACTGTAGCTTGTCGCAGCCCCTCCTGGAGGGTTTCCATAACTTTCTCAAGAAAGGCATCCTCCTTCTCCCGGGTTTCCAGATAAGGGTCGGCCTCCAGCTGTTCTTTTCTGGAAAAGTAGGCATTGACGGCGGCAATCACAGCGCTGTTCACAGAGCGGTATTGCTTGCGATCCACCCGCCGCAAATGCTCCCAGGCCTCTCGGTCTGCTTCCTTTTCCAGGTTTAGCCGGAGGGTAGTTGTATAGATCTGCTTCAAACCACACCGCCCTCCTTTTGAATTCTGCGGGTGGTCAGCATTTCATAGCCCTTGGCCGTGGCGCAAATGTCATCGTTGAAGAACACCCGGCCCTTGTCATACCTTCCAAAGTTACGAACCAGGCAGCCACCGCCCCCTACTACATACAATCGCATCAGCTCCGGGTCATACTCATGCTCCCGCAGTCGGCGGAAAATGCCGTCCACATATGCAGAGACGGTTTGACGGATCGCCTCCAGGTACTTTGGGGCAATATCCGCATTGCCCTCCCGCAGCACCCGCTCAATGGCTGCATCGTTCAGCGTCTTGCCAAACTGCCGCAGGACATTCTCCCGGACGGCCAGCATACACTGGTGCGTTCCGAATTTCTCCGTATAGCAGCCGCCAAGAACGGGGCGAAACTCGTTGATATACATGACATTCATTGTCCCATTGCCGATATCGCAGAGCATATTGGTTCCAGAAAATGCCCGCAGGTTTGCCGCAACGGCGGCGAAGCCCTGCGGGTAAACATCCGCGCCCACAAATTCCACATGATAGTCCGTGTTCCGGAAGGTAAATTCAACGCTTTCGTTGTGGAGAAGGTACGCCCGGAAGCTGTCCTTCTGCTCACCAACCCAGGTAAGCGGCAGACCAACGGCCAGGTAGACCCTGGCAGAGGTCAGCCTGCGCAGCTCCAACTCCCTGGCAATGGCCGCCAGCGTCAGGACGTAATAGTCCTCATCCATCATTTTGTCGGCGGTGAACTCCTTGTGTCCCTCTCCGATGGTATAGAAATGGTCGTTATAGATGAGCAGGTCGTTGTGGAAGGTGGGCTCCTTTTTGTGGGCGGTAACGCCTGTCGGAAAACAGGTATGGGCGGTTTTGATATTGCCATAGCCATGGTCAATGCCTAGGATGATTGTGTTGTTATTCATAGATAGTCATTCCTTTCTGCCGCTGTGCGGACTTCAAAATGTTGTTTAAGTGTACAAAAAGGCGGCCTGCCCGGAATGGGGCAAGCCGCCGATAACCTTATGCACTCTGAGAAATACTTGGTGCGTTCTGCTTTGCTCGTTTCTGCATATAAAATTTCTGCCGACATCCGGTGCTGCAATACCTGGCATCTATGCGTCTGGCCGTAAACGTTTTTCCACAGCACTGACAGGTCATTGTGTACGGAGGTATCCATTCCCCAGTGGCGATCCGTTCCTTTTGCCGCAAATATCGTTTCTGATTGGCGATGTGCTTTTTCCTTCGTATTTCCTCCGCTGTTTGCTCCTCCGGCGTCAAAGCCGAGGCAGGTACCTCAAAATGTCCAATGAATTTAAAATAAATATCCACCTCCTGCACACGCTCACCGCTGCTACGATCCGGGGCATGGACAAGAATCCGATCCACGAATTCATACAGCATAGCCGGAGTCAGCTCCGTGAAATCCGTGTACTTCTTTGCCAATGCCAAAAATTGAGTTGCCCGTTCCGTGTCCTCCTGGAACTGCTCCAAATTCGTTTGGTCTGCCGTCAGAATTTCTTCCAGCTCTGCCTGCTCCTTTTCGTATTCACCGCACAGAAGCGTAAAGCGCTTTTCTTCCAGACTGCCAATGGCATAGGTTTCATAGAGCTTTTTAATCAGCACATCCAACTCTGAAATTCGTTTCCGGGCCTTGGCAATTTTTCGCTTCAGCTCCTTTGCTGCCTCCTGTTGCTGAATCTGAGCGGCGCTTCTCACTTTCTGAATAAACGCCTCCTGATTCTCAATTGCGTAGGTCGCAGTCAGGCGTATCGCGTCCAGCAGCAGTGCATTCAGCGCTCTGGTGCTGATGCTGTGGGAAAAGCATTTCTGGATAACATGCTCCCGTCCCAACTCATAGGTGGAGCAGTTGTAGGAATCCCCGGTGTAGGTTCTCCCGTTCACCGTGCTTCTGCCACGGCGGTTATACATTTTTGCGCCGCAGTCCGCACAGAATACCAGACCGGTCAGGGGATTGGCAACGCCAATGGTATCCGTCCTGCGAACCGTTTGCCGCATCCGCTGTGCCAAATGCCAGGTTTCCGGGTCAATGATTGGTTCGTGGGTGTTCTCAAAAATCAGCCAATCTTCAGGAGCATTGGGCACTCGCTTGTCCCGATAGGATTTGCAGAAGGTGCGGAAGTTCACGGTGTGCCCCATGTATTCCTGCCTTGCAAGAATGGCCGATACCGTATTCCCGTACCAGTCGTATGGGGGATACGGGTTCCCCGTTCCTGATGGATTGCCAGAATCCAGAAGAAGCCTTTGTTTGGCATGGTAGTACCCGGGACACTCCGCCTTTTCCTCACGCAGAATTTTTGCAATTTCATAGGCACCGTGTCCCTCGGTGGAAAGCCGGAAGATCCGGCGTACAACCGCAGCCGCTTCCTCGTCGATTATCCAGTGATCCTTGTCGGCGGGGTCTTTCCGATATCCGTAAACAGGGCGATTTGTGGTGTGCTTCCCGGACTTTCCCTTGATGGCAAAAGCTGCCTTTACCTTTCTGGACTGATCCCGCAGATACCACTCGTTCATGATGTTCATGAACGGGGCAAATTCGCTGCTTTCCTGAATATCGCTGTCAATGTTATTGGCGACAGCAACAAAATGAACCCCATACTGCCGGAACATGACCTCTGTGTAGAATCCTGTTTGCAGATAATTTCTGCCGATTCTGCTCATGTCCTTGCACAGCAGGTGGGCAACTTTCCCGGCTTCAATGTCGGCTATAAGCCTTTTCCAACCGGGACGCTCAAAGTTGCCGCCGGACCAGCCATCGTCCGTGTAGTGGACGATATTGCTGTAGCCCCGCTGCTGTGCGTAGGATTCCAGGTAACGTTTCTGGTTCAGAATGGAGTTCGAGTCTCCCGCAACATCGTCATCGCGGGAAAGGCGCTCGTAGAGAGCGGTGATTTTTTGTTCTTCCGTCTGTCTGGCTGCCATATCAGGCGCTCCTTTCAGACTGACGGCTCATTTGTGGTGGCTTCAGTATACCACATTCCGTACCGTTTGTCACCCCATCATTGCGAATCAACCGCAGGATTTTTTCTTCCATGGTTTCCTTGGCATTTTCGCTGAGATGGACGCGTACTTTATAGGTGGTGTGCCCGATGTGTCGAATAAAAAATACTTCCTTGTTTTCTGTCATAGACCTCACTTTCTCTGCGTCGCAAGCGCAGCTGTAGAATGTTTTTGTTTCTCTTTTTTCAGCCTGTCTTTCCGTATTGCATTCACAAGCACTATCCTCCTTTCCCCATGAATGCCTGTCGCACTGCAACCGACAAGGCTTAATCTCGGTTGCCGCTTCTACAGATAGGAGATTTCCGGTATGTAAATCGGAACCGTTTGGAGAAATTGTGATATTAACTTTTCGTGAATGGAAACCAAACTGACAGCAGCCCACCCGCAAATTCGTTTCAAAAAACAGTTGACACGAACATACGTTCTAATTATAATAAAGAAAAAGTAAATTCCTTGCGAGGTAACACTATGGCAAAGATGTGGTATGAGGAGTGGCCGTCTGAAGATTTCTTTAGCAGTCAGGAAGAAACGGATGCGCCAGAAGACTTTTCGGAAACGGAAGCGTTGGAAAATGCCGTCTCCCTGGAACGGCGGGGCGAATTTGAACAAGCCCTTGTGCAGGATGAGCAGCCCAGAGATTATCATGCAGAGCTGGAGGACGCGGCAGAGGAAGCAGCGCCAGCCAGCGACAAGCGGCTGAAGCGGGAAATCCGTGCGGAGGCTTTGCGGCGGTTAGAAGATGCCGCGAGAACAGAGGCGGACTTTCAGGCCGTCATCCATCAGTGGGATCAGCTGGACAGAAACCGGGAGCGCCGGGAACGGGATCACGAAAACCTTCGGGGTGACGTGCCATTGGAGTACCGCATGATTCCCAATCCTTCGATTGCGCCAATCTGGATGAACAATCCGGCTTACCGGCAGCTATGCAGTGGAAACTTCCTGGATATTCTTTTTGATTGTCCCCACGAGCTGCACAACCTGGCCGGAAATACCTTTATTTCCGAGCTGCTGCGGGATTTGAATGAAGACCAGCAGGAAATCCTGTATTTTCTATTCGTGCGCCTGTACAGCACCACCCGCCTTGCGGAAATGCGGCACCAGTCAGACAGGAATATCCGCAAGCAGCGCAAAAGCATTTGTGCCAAGCTCCAAAAGCAGATGTATGACCATTTGGTCGGCAGCCAATGCCTGACAAATCGAGAACGAACATTCTTAGAGGAATATGAGCAGACCCTCCGGGAGCAGGGAAGGAATGCGGCAATTCCAAGAGAAAACAAAACAAAGCCAAGAAAGAAAAAAGCTGCCCTTGAGGAAGCCAAGCGCAGCTGATAAAACCAGATGAAAAGGACAAGTCTATGAAGAATTTCTTTGAACAGTCCCGGTCTTGCTGGGTACGGTATGACCGCTATGAATTGAAAACAGCAGCAGACGGCAGGCGCTATATTACGCCGGGAAAAGATGCCAAGCCGGAAGTTTATAACCCGCTGAAGGAGGCTCCAACCATCGTCCTGGATGCGCTGAATGTGGGGATGCTGATGATGGGACGAAAGCCTGCAGGTGAAGTTCAGACGGCTATTTTGGAATTTGTCACCTGCTATGGCCTTTTGGGCTTTATGACCGCCCTGCCGACAACACCGTCTTTTATGGAATACGAAGCTGTCTACCTTCCAAAGAATCATTTCATTAGAGCAGAAACCATGTCCACAGAGGACTATCTTTCTGCGTTCTTTCCCTTTGAAAATCTGGACGTGGTCAAGCAAGGGGTGGAATCCTACTGGAGCGTTTCCGAAGACCGGGCAATGATGGCCCTGACTATGACTTTTGCTGACGAGCCCATGGCAAAGAACATGAGCTTCCAGCGTCAATACGCCGAGCCCTACGATTGGATTGCCCAGCAGCTCAAGGACTGGGCCTTTAACCTGTCAACGACTTTCTTTTACTACAATGACCCTCTGGGCAAGGACAGCAGGCAGCTTCTCCAGAAATCCATGAAAGCCTTTGGAGGTATCGCGCCCGCCTACCATATCGAGCTTCTGGACAAGCCCACACTTTATTGGGACTTTCATTCGCTGCTCCTGGGCATTCAAATGATGTTCAGCTTTATGCTGGTAGATGCTTCCAAGCCGCTAAAGCTGTGCAAGCATTGCCAGCGGGTGTTTCTGAGCAATCGCGGCAATGCGGAATTTTGCAGCCCCAGATGTAGAAACCAGTATAACAGGAAATTCCAGAGGGAAAGTACAAAATCCGAAGAATAGCACAGAAGCCCTCACGGCAGCGTAATCAGCATACCGCGAGGGCTCCTTTTACTTTATGGTCTTATGCGAATACGAGTTCCCGCAAAATAACCTCTTCCGCACGGCTGCGAATAGAGTTGCACCGCCGTACCCACTCCATCTGATCAGCCGCCTTCAGCGCCTCCGTAACACCTTCCTGGGCCATCATGTCCTTTTCCATAACCTCCAACTGTTCCCGGCAGGCGGTGTCGATTTCCTCCAAATGCGCCATAAGCCGCTCTGTAACCAGAAGCTCATGATATAGGAAGGGACGATGCTCCTCCAAATACGTCCGGCGCATCCAGCCGTACTTTCCAATGCTGTATTCCTTGGTGTCCCGCAGCGTCAGGTTTGGAATGTAGTAATCCCCGCATTTTCTGTAGGTCAGTTCCATATGATACTCCTTTGTGTGAATATGTGTTGACAGCTACAATAAAAGAGAAGCATCCCTCCTAAATCATAACTGTTTTCCATTCACCACAAATGAGCCGCAGTCATGATGTAATACTTGGTGGAAACCACCCTTTATAAATTACATCATGGCAGAAAATACATCTCAGGCTGTAAGTGTGGAATTTGTTCGCCTCAAGCGAACAAATTATGCACGCAGCAGACTGCAACTATTTGTCTAAAAACCCACAAAGGTTTTTAGACAGTTTGAAGCGCCCACGGCACTGGTAAGCCGTGGGCGCAAAGCCGCTTTTTTAGATAATCAAACAAATCAGTCCGTTGGCACCCTCGTTGACAATCCGGGTCAGCGTACCCCGGAATTTGCCCCGGACATCCTCCGGCATCCGGGTGAGCTTGGCGTTTAGCCCGTCTTGGATAAGGTCGTATACGGACTTGCCGAAAATATTGCTTTGCCACAAATTGTCCGGGTTTTCGTCCTTGAGATAGTCAATAAGCTGCTGGCTCTGCTTCTCGTCCCCCACCATGGGGCTGATTTCCGTGTCAATGTCCACTCGCATCATGTGGATGGAGGGTGCGCCGGCCTTCAGCCGTACCCCATAGGAGCCGCCCCGCTTGAGAATTTCCGGTTTTTCCAGCTTCATTTCCTCCGCTGTGGGCATCACCACCCCATAGCCGGTGGCCTTGACGGAGGCGAGAGCCGCGGAAATTTTATCGTACTCCCGCCGGATTTCCGACAGCTCGGACAGCAGGTTTATCAGTGCAGCATCATTCTGGATGGGGATGCCTGCCCGGCTGCTGAGAATCTCATAAAACAGTGCCTCTGGCAAAATGATGGTGCAGCTGACCACGCCGCTGCCAAAATCCACGCTGCGCAGACTGTAGTCCTGAACCAGCTCCAAAGCTGCCAGGGGTGATAGTGCCTGCTCGGCCTGCCCCAAGTCGTTGATTTCTCCCGCTCGCTGGAGGAGGCTCTGGTACAGCGCTGTTTTCACCGGGTGTTCCGCTTCCAGAGCATCCAGCCACCGGGGCAGGAACACCCGCAGCTCCGTCATGGGGAAGGCGGCCAGCACCGCCTGGAAAAGTCCGGCGATGCCGGGTTTGTCCAAGCTCTGGCAATCGGCAACATATGGCCGGAGTCCGTACTCCTTTGCAATATACCGCTCCACCGCTTTTGCCAGTTCGCCCCCCGGCTCCCGGCTGTTCACCACTACCAAAAAGGGCTTGCCCGTGGCCTTCATGTCCAGAATGGCTCGGCGCTCTGCCGGAACATAACTGGCGCGGGGAATGTCTGCAATGCTGCCGTCGGTGGTGAGCACCAGGCCGATGGAGCAGTGCTCCTCCATCACCTTTTTGGTGCCCAGCTCTGCCGCCTGGGTCATGGGAATTTCCTGGTCATACCAGGGGGTTGTCACCATGCGGGGAACGCCGTTTTCTTCTGCCCCCACCGCACCGTCTACCATGTAGCCCACGCTGTCAATCATCCGCACCCGCAGGCGGGATGTACCGTCCGGGGAGATTTCCACCGCCTCCTCCGGCACAAATTTCGGCTCGGTGGTCATAATGGTTTTGCCGGAACCGCTCTGGGGCAGCTCATCCCGGGCGCGCTCCCGGCGATATGGCTCCTCAATGGCAGGAATCACCAATTCCTCCATGATTCGCTTGACCAGGGTCGATTTTCCGGTGCGCACCGGCCCAACTACACCAATATAGATATTGCCGCCGGTTCTTGCGGCAATTTCCGAATAGATTTCCTCCATCAAGAGCCTCCTGTCCGGCAGGAGTAGGCTCCTGCCATGGTTTAGTTCAGAATATGCCTGGGACGGGACGGCTAGAACCGGCGATTCATGGATAGATGATAACTTGATTGTGTTGAAATGTGCAAAGAAAATGTTGAATTTTATAAGAATTGGATTTTTTCATTGACAACATCCATTGGCTGATGTATAGTTGGCACAGAAATATATAAAATGATTCTGCAATTTCCGAAAGGAGCAATTTTATGGTTACGATTCAGGAACTTTACGACCTTGACCACACCCAGGCAAAAAGTTATCTGGAACAGTTCACTTATCCCTGGGAAGCGCTGAAGGGCATCAAGGATTTTATTGTGCAGCTGGGCAGCACCCTGGGGGATGACTACCAAGAGGTCAGTCCTCAGGTTTGGGTTCATCGGACGGCAACGGTCGCCCCCACCGCCTATCTGGGTGCCCCCTGCATCATCGGCGCAGGCACCGAGGTGCGCCACTGTGCCTTCATCCGGGGCAGCGCCCTGGTGGGGGAAAACTGCGTGGTGGGCAACTCTGTGGAGCTGAAAAACGTAATCCTTTTTGATAATGTCCAGACTCCTCACTATAATTATGTGGGCGACAGCATTCTGGGCTATAAATCCCACATGGGGGCGGGCAGCGTGACCTCCAACGTGAAGTCGGATAAGACCCTGGTGGTGGTGAAGGACGGCAAGGAGCAGATGCCCACGGGATTGAAAAAGTTCGGTGCCATGCTGGGCGATTTCGTCGAGGTAGGCTGCAACAGCGTACTGAATCCCGGCACGGTGATTGGGCGGCACAGCAATGTCTATCCCACCTCCTGCGTCCGGGGCGTGGTCCCTGCCAACCATATTTGGAAGAACGGCGGCACGATTGTTGCCAAGCACCAGTAAAGGAGAAACTTATGGGTAAATATTTTGGAACGGACGGCTTCCGGGGAGAAGCCAACTGCAACTTGACTGCTGACCACGCCTTCAAGGTGGGTCGATTCCTGGGCTGGTACTATTGCCAGCTGAAGCATCGGGCCGGTTCTGACCAGCCCGCCCGCATTGTCATCGGCAAGGATACCCGCCGTTCCAGCTATATGTTTGAGTATAGCCTGGTGGGCGGCCTGGTGGCTTCCGGTGCCGATGCCTATCTGCTCCACGTCACCACCACCCCCTCGGTGGCCTATGTGGCACGCACCGACAATTTCGACTGCGGCATTATGATTTCCGCCAGCCACAATCCCTATTATGACAACGGCATCAAGCTGATTAACGGCTCCGGCGAGAAGATGGATGAATCCGTGATTCGCCTGGTGGAAGCCTATCTGGACGGGGATTTGTTTGCCTTCGACCGCCATTGGGAGGAGCTGCCCCTGGCAAAGCGAGACCAGATTGGCCGCACCGTAGACTATGTGGCAGGCCGTAACCGCTATGTGGGCTACCTCATCAGCCTGGGAATGTACTCCTTCAAGGGCAAGCGGGTTGGCCTGGACTGCGCCAACGGCAGTTCCTGGAACATTGCAAAGAATGTGTTTGATGCCCTGGGGGCCAAGACCTATGTGATTAACGCAGAACCGGACGGCTATAACATCAACAAGAATGCCGGTTCCACCCACATTGAAGGGCTGCAAAAGCTGGTGGTGGACAACGGTTTGGATGTGGGCTTTGCCTTTGACGGCGATGCCGACCGCTGCCTGTGCGTGGACGACAAGGGCAATGTGGTCACCGGCGACCATATTCTGTATGTCTGCGGCAAGTATATGAAGGAAAAGGGAATGCTGCCCGGCAACACTGTGGTTACCACCATTATGAGTAATTTCGGCCTGTATAAGGCTTTTGACGAGCTTGGCATTGACTATGCCAAGACCAAGGTGGGCGACAAATATGTGTATGAGCACATGATGCTCAACAACAACCGTCTGGGCGGCGAGCAGAGCGGACACATCATCTTCTCCAAGCACGCCTCCACCGGTGACGGCATCCTCACCAGCCTGATGGTGATGGAAGTGATGATGGAGAAGAAGCAGAGCCTCAGCGAGCTGTGCAAGGGCTTCACCTTCTATCCCCAGGTGCTCAAGAACATCCGGGTTGCCAACAAGGCCAATGCCCAGGAGGACGAGGATGTGCAGGCGGCGGTGGCTGACGTTGCCGCCAAGCTGGGCGACAGTGGCCGTATCCTGGTGCGGGAGTCCGGCACGGAACCCGTCATCCGGGTGATGGTGGAAGCCGAGAACCACGACATCTGTGAGAAGTATGTGGACGAAGTGATTGAGGTCATTAAGCGGAAGGGTCATGCAGTCTGATACATTGTATCCGATTTATCAGCATAACTCCAAAATTTGATGTCATAAATGAGAAAAACGCCCCTGCTGCACTCTTTGGTATGCAGCAGGGGCGTTTCCAATCATCCAAACGGATATTCCGAAAAGGGCCTCATGGTCAGGGCCTGGCGAGGATAGGAATGGATGGTTTCCTGTGCCTCCTCCGTCCGCACGGTTCTCCCTTCCTGACCGGCTTGGACGCGCCCCCAATACAGGGTATAGGGATCCC
>ERZ772861.865-NODE-865-length-29395-cov-2.913736_pt1 | contig 29395 bp, 40 predicted proteins | sample MGYA00512135_ERZ772861 | MGnify/ENA primary metagenome ERZ772861 (study PRJEB29015, sample SAMEA2737700) | human gut metagenome | biome: human gut; feature: human-associated habitat; material: faeces | place: China | collected 2012 ...
CCCACCTGTACGCACCAGGAAAAGAAGGTGGCTGTTATAAAGGGCAAGCCAGTGTTCTATGACCCGCCGGAAGTCAACCAGGCCAGGCTGAAGCTGGTAGGATACCTGAGTAAGCATGCTCCCAGGCAGCCCATCGGGACCGGCGTTCGGCTACTGGTGAAATGGTGCTTTCCCCGGGGGCGGCACCGGGACGGCGAATACCGGACAACGAAGCCGGATACGGACAACCTTCAGAAGCTGCTGAAGGACTGCATGACGGCAGTGGGGTTCTGGAAGGACGATGCGCTTGTGGCTTCTGAGATCGTGGAGAAGTTCTGGGCGGAGATACCGGGTATCTATGTGAGGATTGAGGAATTATGAGCAATGAAGAGTTATGGCTGCATTACCAGATAGTCACGGACTGCTGGCGGGCCTTCAAGGATTATATCGAAACGGGCAACATGGGACAATGGAATAACCGGATTGGAGAGATCCGGCAGAAGTATCCGGACAGTACGTTCTGCGAGGATATCTTCTGGGCCTTTGTTAAGCCGGTGGCTCGGGAAGCAGAGAAGATTCGTGAGAGGTTGGAGCAGGATAGGAGCAATAGATGACTGAACGTGAAAAAAGAATCTGCTCTAAATACAGCACGCGGGACGAAAGTGGACGCGTGCACTGCCAGGAGTGTCCGCTGGTGGTTGACCGTGAGCAGTGTCTGTGCAAGGCGAATGCAAAATACAATCGCAAAACCAGAGAATGGAAGGAGGAGAAAACGAGAGATGGAAAGATTGACAGAATGGTGGGACCAGTTTGAAAGGCCCAGTGAAGTTTGTGATGAATATAAAAGAGATTGTTGCGAAGATTGCCCTATCGATTGCCCTTGGTACATAGCAGCTCGTGATAAGTTATACAGGTACGAGAAAACGGGCTTGGAACCAAAGCAAGTGCAGGAACTGAAAGAAAAGCAGACTGGTTGGATTCCAGTAGAGGAACGGCTGCCGGAAGATAACAGAATGGTTTTGGTTACGTGTCAAACCAAAAAGGGAATCAGGAACGTAAACAGAGCGTATTGTATGGATGGAGTTTGGCACGGGAGTGGAACAATGTCTAGTGTTATAGCTTGGAGACCACTCCCAGAGCCATACGGCACAAGTACCGGCACAAATTAATTTTAAGGAAGTGGCCGGGAGCCGTGATGGTGTACTCGGCGGGTGATAGGTGGGTAAGCAAAGGGAAGTGCTATAGAACCGCTGGAGCAAAAACCAGAGAAGCAATAAAAAAGAATGGTGAGTTGATAACAGCCGGAAATTAACAGGTGCGCCGTTACCATAAGCGGACGGCAGCCGGGGCCGTTAAAGGGCATGAAAATGCGAAACTACACACGGTAGTACCGGTATCAAATTAATTTTTAGCGGAGGTGCGGAATGAAAGCGATTCCAATGGAATTAAGGGACGCACAAGATTATATCAATAAATATCATCGACACCATATAGCGGCACACCGGGATAAGTTCCGGATAGCGGCAACGAATGGGGAAAAGGTCGTTGGTGTCGTGCAGGTTGGCAGGCCGGTATCCAGAGTGCTTGATGATGGAAGAACTCTGGAAGTTTTAAGGCTGTGTATATATCGAGCAACCCGGTTAGAGCAATCAAGGGAATCAAGCCCATCCTCGTTGAGAACGTCCACCTCAAATTGGAGGAGGAGATTGCCGTCCGGGAAGCCGCTGGGGAAAGCTGTAAGCGTGACCGTGCTATTATCTCTCTGCTCCTGTCCACCGGTCTGCGGGTGGGCGAGATAGAGGCGCTTAATCGGTCAGATATACGATTCCGGGACGGCGGTATAACCCTGCGGAGCGAGAAAAGCAATCGGTTCCGGACGGTTTACTTGGACGTCTGGGCGCAAAAGCACCTGGAGGAGTACCTGGAGACCAGGCAGGATAACTGTGAGGCGCTCTTTGTGACACACAGGCAGTATCGCAATATCTATGGCATATGTGAGGGCAAAAGGCTTGGAAAGAAAGCCTATGAGGACATATGCAAGAGTATAGCCCAGCAGGCCGGGATAACGGACAAGTCCTGCACCGTACACGTTTTCCGGCGGACGTTTGCGACGCGCCTGGCGGACCGTGGTTGTCCGCTGGAAGTGATCCAGGAACTTTTAGGACATGCGTCTGCGGAGACGACCAGTAAGCACTACATAGCGCAGAGCAACGTGAGGACTAAGCGGGTGGCGGAGCAGTATTTACTTGCGGCATAATAGAGGAGGAAAAGATTTTGACAGTATACGAATTATTTGCAGTCCAGCGGGATAACAATAAGCTGAAATCCCTGTATCTGGAACTGGCGAACCACGAGAACTTTAATCCATATAAGAGCAATATCATATCCGATATGCCCAGAGGAGGGGGCAGGGGAAAGAATTTTGAGGAGTGGTACACCGAGGAAAAGGATAGAATTGAGCGGGAGATTGAGCTTTATAAGCATAAAATCCAGGAGGATAGAAAGCTGGTGGAAGGTTTCATCAGTGACGCTCCGTATCCAGAGTGCGATATTATCCGGTTTCGGGTAATAAATGATTTGAGTTGGGAGGAAATTGGCAGGATGGTTGGATATAGCAGGCGAAGTGCTGCTCGAAAGTTTTATGATTATACAAAAGTTGACCGCAATGCCCGTTTTGCTCGATTGCAACCATAGTCATATTGTAGTATGATAAACTTGTCAAGAAATGGACAAAGCCCATGAACCTCCTTTCATACCCTATGAGAGCGCTGGATTAACGTCTGGTGCTCTTTTCCGTTGCCTGGAGGCCATGAAGAAAGAAGGTGAGCCCAAATGACTGAAAAACAGAAGCTGTTCGCAGACGAATATCTGATAGATTTGAATGCCACTCGGGCTTACCGGGTAGCGTATCCTGCCGTGAAGAAAGAAGCCACGGCGTCGGCGGCAGCGGCGAGAATGTTAAGAAATGTTAAGGTTCAAGCCTATATTTCAGAACGCATGCAGGAGCGACAGCAACGCACCGAAGTAACGCAGGACATGGTTATCAAGGAACTGGCGGCCATTGCTTTTGCCAGGGCGACGGATTATGTTGAAATTCGGAACAACGGAGTGTGCGGGACAGTAGTGATAAAGCCTACGGCTGACCTATCGGATGAGCAGGTCAGGGCAATCGCCGGTATCAAAGAGGGCGCAAACGGAATTGAGATTAAGTTAAATGACAAGGAAAAGGCCCTGGAGCTTCTCGGCCGACACCTCGGCATGTGGAATGATAAGCTGGATATTAAGACGCCAGCAATCGACGATTCCATAAAAGAAATGGAGGCATACTTTGAACAGCTCAAAGCAAGCGGTTCTGGACCTCCTGTGGAATGAACCGTATAAAATCGGACACTGGGTAGGCTTTAAAGACCTGACCACCTTGCATAACGAGTGGTTACGGTCTTTTCTTTATGCTGATAAGGATCAGACGCTCCTGGCCCACCGTGGTTCGTACAAGACCACAGACCTGTCCTTGTTTCTGGCGATCCACAGCGTAATCCGTCCGAACGAGAACGTCATGTTCTTCCGCAAGACGGATGATGATGTAACCGAGGTTCTGGTACAGACGCAGAAGATTCTTAAATCCGGAGCAATGCAGCAGATTGTCCGGGCACTATATGATACAGATTTGCGGTTCCTGAAGGAGAACAATTCCGAGATACACACAAATCTCTGCATATCCGCGAAAGGTGTATCCCAGGTGGTGGGGCTTGGTATCAAGACCAGTATAACCGGAAAGCACGCCGATATCGTAGTGACGGATGATATTGTCAATCTGAAGGACCGTATCAGCCGGGCGGAGCGGGAGCAGACAAAAACCCAGTACATGGAGCTTCAGAACATTCGGAACCGGGGCGGAAGGTTTATCAATACCGGGACGCCCTGGCACAAGGAGGACGCCATCTCCTTAATGCCCAACGTCCGCCGGTATGACTGCTACTCTACCGGACTGATCAGTCGGGAGAAGCTGGAGGAACTGCGACAGTCCATGTCGGACAGCTTATTTGCTGCCAACTACGAACTGAAGCATATCGCGGATAAGGACGCCATGTTCCAGAATCCGCAGTTTACGGCAGAGAAAACGCTTATCTATGGCGGGATGGCTCATATTGACGCTGCATACGACGGAGAGGACGGCACGGCATACACTATCATGCGGAGGCTTTCGGATGGCCGGATAATCGGCTTTGGGAAGCGGTGGGACCGGCATGTGGACGACTGTCTGTCCGAAATAGGGGTATACCACAATGAACTCCGGGCGGGCTCCATATCCTGCGAGAAAAATGCGGATAAGGGTTATCTGACAAAGGAACTTCGTGGACTTGGATATCATGTGAATCCATACAGCGAATCTATGAACAAATTCGTGAAGATATCCACATATCTTCGGAAAAACTGGAAAAATATCATCTGGCTGGAAGATACGGACCCGGAATATATCAACGAGATACTGGATTATTCGGAGTTCGCCGAACATGACGATTCGCCGGATTCGGCAGCAAGCCTTTTACGGCAGTACGATAAGAAGCCCAGTTATAACAGCGGGCTGACAGGAGGGATATAAAATGTTTCGAGTAGCGGCAGGCACGGAGATGACGCCAGAACTGCTGGCGGAGTATATGGGCAAGCACCGGCAGGAGATAGCGCAGAGATATCAGCGCCTACATGACGCCTACGAAAATAAATACGCAATCGGCTCTCTTCCGGCGAAGCCGGACTGGAAGCCGGACAATCGGATCCCGGTGAACTTTGCGAAGTACATCACGGACACCATGAACGGCTTTTTCATCGGTATCCCCATTAAGACCACATGTGAGGATGAGAAAGTGTCAGAGTACCTGGAATTTCTCGACCGGTACAATGACCAGGACGACAACAATGCAGAACTGTCAAAGATTTGCAGTATCTACGGAAACGGGTATGAGATGTATTTTGTGAATGAGACGGGAAATATCGGGATTACATATCTCACGCCACTGGACGCCTTCATGATTTATGACGACAGCATTTTGGAACGGCCCCTATTTTTCGTCCGGCATTATGTAGACGCTGACAATGTAGAGTGGGGAAGCTGGTCAGATGGGCGAGTAGTGCAGCATTTCGTCAACCGGGGGAGTTATGAGTGGGTAGATGAGCCAAAGGTGCATGGCTTTGACGGTGTTCCAGCGGTTGAGTACCTCGAAAACGAGGAGCGGATGGGAATTTTCGAGAGCGCCCTTCCGATGATTGACGCATACAACAAAGCTATCAGTGAGAAGGCCAATGATGTGGACTATTTTGCGGACGCCTATCTGAAGGTTTTGGGTGCCAAACTGCAAAAAGAGGACCTTGAGCAGTTGCGGAGAAACCGGATTATCAACTTTGAAGGCGAGGAAGCCAAAGAAATGGTTGTTGATTTCCTTCAGAAGCCGGACGGAGATACCACGCAGGAGAATCTTATCAACCGGCTTGAAAAGCTGATTTTCCAGATAAGCATGGTGGCAAATATCTCGGATGAAAACTTTGGCACATCTTCCGGGATTGCCTTGAAATATAAGTTGCAGGCCATGAATAACTTAGCAAAGACCAAGGAACGGAAATTTACCAGCGGAATGAACCGCCGGTATAAGCTGATATTCAGTAACCCGGTGTCTGGCATGCAGAAAGACGCATGGGTCGGAATCAAATATCAGTTTGCATTGAACTATCCGGCGAACATCCTGGAGGAATCCCAGATTGCCGGGAACCTGGCCGGAATCACATCGCAGGAGACACAGCTTAAAGTGCTGTCTATCGTAGACAATGTACAGCAGGAAATCGAGCAGATCGAGAAGGAACAGGACGTGGAGGGATACGATACAGATTATCCTACCAACAGGACGGTGACAGAAGATGACATACTGGGAGAAGAGACAGCAGCAACTCAATAAGCAGATGGAGAAGGACGAGGCGGCACTGAAAAAGCGGCTCTCGTCCTATTTTGATACCGAGTTTGCCAGACTGGACAGAGGAATCGCTGCCTACTATCAGAGGTACGGCACGGACAATGTGATCCAGTACCGGACGCTGATGGAAAGCCTTTCAGAAGCGGACAGACGCCTGCTGATGGAGGAAATGGATAAGTTTGCGGCCAGGTATCCGGAATATGCACACCTTATGCCTGTACGGGAATCTATTTACAGGCTGAACCGCCTGGAGGGGCTACAGTATTCCGTCAGAATGCAACAGCTTGAAATCGGAGCCGTGGAAAACAAGGAAATCACGGTGTACCTGAATAAGCAGGCAGAGCGAGGTGTCAATGCGGCGGCGGAAGCCCTTGGGTTCGGAAAAAACTTCTACGCAAACAATCCTGAGATTTCGAGATTGTTTGTCAACTCCTCATGGTCGAACGGGCAAAACTTCTCCCAGCGTATCTGGGGGAACACCTCCAAACTGGCAGAATATCTCAATACAGACATTGCGCAGGGGATTGCCCGGGGCGATTCTTATGAGCGGCTTGTGCGGCAGTTGCGGGCAAGGTTCGGGAAGGTATCCCGGAATGACGCATACAGGCTCATCTATACCGAGGGAACCTATGTGATGGCCGAAAGTTCCATGCAGCCTTTTTTGGAGGATTTTAAACAGTATCGGTTGTCTACAGTGGGAGACGGAAAGGTATGCGAGATCTGCCGGGAGGTGGCCGGCCATGTTTTTGACATTAAAGACCGGAAGCCCGGGACAAACTTTCCGCCCCTTCATCCTTGGTGCCGCTGCACTTTCACCATTGAAGTAGAGGACTGGGATAAATGGATGGAAGATTATGTGGCGAAACATGGCGGAAATCCGAATGCTCCCTCAATCGCGCGGAAGCCGTCAAGTGTGAGTTGGGACAAGATTCAGCCAAAGAACAGACCTCAGTCCGCAGTGGGTGCACTAAATACTACTCTTACGGTATTTGGAGCGGCTGAATTGATTAAGTATCTGCTAGGCGGTGATAAATAATGCGAAAATTATTATTTTTTCATGCGCCCTGGTGTCCGCCTTGTCGGTTTTATGAAAAGCAATTTATCACCCCGCTGGAGCAGGCTGTCGGAGCGGATAAGATACAACGCTTAAACGCACAGGCTGACCCATTTACAGCCGAGAAATACCGGGTGGACAAACTGCCCACCGTGGTGTTGCTGGACGGAAAAACGGTGCATATGCGGCGCACAGGGGCGATTAATATTGATGAGGTTGCGGGGTGGTTGAGAGGTGGTGCCGATTGATTGAGGTAAGCGTGCAAAAGGACAGCATAACCATCTCCGGTCATGCGGGATACGCGCCGGCGGGACAGGATATTGTCTGCGCCGGGGTGACGGCTGTCCTGCAAACATTGATAGAATCCATTAAGGGCTTGACAAGGGATTCCCCAAAGTATGTGGCAGGCCCGGGGATATGCAAAATTGAACTAAAGGATTTATCAGAGGAATCAAAACTTCTGGTAGATTCTTTTTTTATTGGCCTCTGCCGTATTGCAGAGGGATTTCCGGATCATGTCCGGATTGCCTAGGCGTGGATGGCGTAAAAAGCTACGGAGAGTGAAGCATTGAACACTTAAAACTATGGAGGTAGAACACATTATGAAACACAAAGATTTTTTGAAACTACAGTTATTTGCCGAGGAACCTGCGGAGACCACGGAATCCCAAAACCAGGAACCGGACAAACCCGGATCGGGTAAAGAACAGGGGGCTGAAGGGCAGGACCCCAAAAATGGCGCAAAGTACACGGATGAGGATGTGGATCGTCTTATCAACCGGAAATTTGCGGAGTGGCAGAAGAAAAAAGACGCGGAACTGGATGAGGCCAAGCGCCTGGCCGGCATGAACGCCCAGGAAAAGGCAGAACATGAGAGAGACCAGATGAAGCGGGAATTGGATGAATTGAAGCGGCAGAATACCATTGCGGAGATGTCCAAGGTGGCGAGAAAAATGCTGGCTGAAGAGGAAATCAACATCCCGGATGAGCTGCTGGGGCACCTTGTTACTGCGGACGCCGACGATACCAAAGGGGCCGTAAAGGCATTTGCCAAACTGTTCAAAGATTCCGTCCAAAGCGCTGTCAAGGAAGCGCTTAAGGGAGAGCCGCCCAAAACCGGAAGCGGGAAGGGAAGCCTTACCAAAGAACAGATCATGAAGGTACAGAACCGCACGGAGCGGCAGAGACTTATCAACGAAAACATAGAATTGTTCAAAGGAGAGAATTGACCATGAGTAAGAAGAAAATGAACCTGCAGCTGTTCGCTGCACCGACCAACACCACGGTGGCCGCAGACCTGGAGCCTGCCATTTCCGTGGATTTTGTTACCCGGATCACCCAGAACATTGACGAGCTGCGGCAGGTACTGGGCATTTCCGAATTGCTTGCCATGAGCGCCGGAACCGACATCAAGATTTATAAGATGTCGAAAAAAAATACCCCTTCCCAGGTCGGAGAGGGCGAGACCATCCCGTTGACGGAGATTGAGCGGAAACTGGTAAAAACCATCTCCCTTGACCTCAACAAGTACCGGAAGAATACCACAGCGGAGGCAATCCAGAAGGTGGGCCGCAGCATGGCTGTGAACCAGACGGACGAGAAGCTGATTTCCGAGATTCAGAAGGACATCAAAAAGGCCTTCTATACCGCCCTGGCTACCGGTACCGGAACTGCAACCGGGACTACCCTGCAGGTGACCCTGGCGAACCTCTGGGCGAAGCTGCAGAATTACTACGAGGACATGGACGTGACGCCCATTTACTTCATGAATCCCCAGGACGTTGCGGATTACCTGGGGACTGCGCAGATTACCATGCAGACCGCTTTCGGATTTACCTACATTGAGAACTTCCTGGGGCTTGGCACTGCCATTGTTACCCCGCAGGTGACCGCCAAGACGGTATATGCCACCGCAAAAGAAAATCTCAATGGCGCATACGCTCCGGTATCCGGTGATGTGGGACAGACCTTCGGGCTTACTGCTGATGCCACCGGCCTCATTGGCATGACCCACCAGATGAAGTCCGACAACGCCACTATTGACACGCTCATCATGTCCAACGTGGTATTCTATCCCGAGTTTGCGGACGGTATCTTCAAGGGGACTATCTCGGGGGAATCTTGACCCCGCTTGAGAGCGTAACAATCAGCGGCACAGCTCAAGTGGGGCAGACATTAAGTGCGGCAACACAGCCAGCGGGAGCAACAGCGACGTATAAGTGGAAACGCGCGGATACGGCAGACGGAAGTTATACCGATATCGCCAGTGCGACCAATGCGTCTTACCTGCTCGCGGCGGAAGATGAAGGAAAATACATCAAGGTGGAGGCAACCGGAACCGGGGAGTATAGCGGTACGGTCCTGTCTGCGGCGACAACGGCAGTAGCAGCCACCGGATAAGGAGGTCAGTCATGGATGATATGCTGGAAAGGCTGCGGATAAGGCTTCCCGATACACCGTTGCCGGAAGAGGCCTTGAAAGAGTATCTCAATACCGTGTCTGACCGGTTGTGCCTGCGGCTGGGAGTGGAGATGCTCCCGTCGCTGTTCCAGTCCATCTGCGTAGACGCCACGGTCAAAATGTACCGGCGCACCTACTACGAAGGAATCTCTACGGAGGGCGTGGCGAACATCTCCACGTCCTTTGTGGACGATATCCTTGCCGAGTATGCGCAGGAGATCGGAGACTGGAAGAGCAGCCAGGCAGCAAACGGGAACAGCAATAAGGTGGTGAGGTTTCTGTGATATGGCAGAAATGTGAACTCAAAAGGCTGACCGGGCAGACGGAGGACGCCCTGGGGAATCCGACAGGCGGAACCTGGCAGACGCTGGAGGAAGTAGGCTGCCGGTATACCCCGTGGACGAATGAGCAGATCGCTCTGGAAGGCCGGGAGGTCACGAGAAATGAACAGCAGTTTGCGATACCGGTTCCGATTCAGTGTCTCCCACGGGGGTGTACCCACGCCGCTATTGATAACGGGCCGGAGCAGGAAATCACGCAGGTGATGGACCTGTCTCCTCGCTGGACGGTTATCCGCGTGAAAGTATATAAGGAGTGAGAAGCGCATGAAAAGCTTCGAAATTACGCTGAATGACGCAGAGTTGAGCAGACTGGCGGAAAAGCTGAAGAATATGAACGAGATACGGTTTAACGCTGTTGTAAAGAAAAATGTCACGCAGATGTTGAATGCAGCCAGGAATGGCGGAACACCAGTATCGACAGAAGAAACCAGGCCGGGAGGTCCGCACGGAGAGCTCCGAAAGTCGTCCAGTACATACGGCGATGAAATGGGATACACGGTGGAGTATGCTCCTCATGTGGAGTACGGGCACCGGACAGTGAGTGGAGGCTGGGTTCCTGGCCAGCGTTTTCTACAGGCGAATGTAGAGACACAGCGACCGATTTATTATTTGGATTTGCTGAACGCAATAAAGAAAGGGTGAGGTGAGTGTACAAGCAACTTGGCCTGGTGGATTTAATATCTGCCATCCAGAAAAAGGTAAAAGAGCGCACCGGGATTGTGTGTTATGACGCGGTTCCCCAAAATGCGACCAGCCCTTTCTATTTTGCGGAGGTGGTCGGGAAGCGTCCGGCGCACACTAAAACAATGTACCGGGATGTCTTTACTGTATGGATTCATGTGATTGCGGAACCGGGAAAATCATCTGTCCAGGTATATGATCTTATCCAGCGTCTGGAAGAGGCCCTCACGGAGGACATTGAACTTCTGGAGGATTTTGAGCTCATTATGCAGACGAATAATGGGGTTCAGACAATCAAAACAGATGAAACAAACGAAAAGCATGCCGTACTCTCTTATGAGTTCATGGTGTGTTATGGATTTAAGTGCAAAATTTAGAAGGAGGAAAATATCCATGAGATACAAAGCATTTTTGGCACTACAGTTATTTGCCAATGACAATAACGCGTATTGTGACTTTTCCAGCACGGCGGCCAAGGCCCTTGCGGGAAAGGACGTCCTGCTCTCCGTCTGGGACGCGACTGGGGACAATCTGCTGGCGATCAGCGGGCAGCAGGGATTGACCATCAACCGGTCTGCGGACAGTATCGAGATCACATCCAAGGACACGGAAGGCGGGTGGAAATCCAAGATTTCTGGCATGAAGGAATGGAGCATTGACAACGATGGCCTGTATGTTCCGAACGATGAGAGCCACACCATCCTATCCCGGGCGTTTGAGAATGGCGATCCGGTATGCGTCAAGGTGGTAAACGGCAAAACTAAGGTCGGCATGTTTGGCGGCTTGGCGGTAATCACAGATTACCCGATTGAAGCTCCTTATGATGACGCGGTGACTTACAGCCTTACCCTGGAGGGCATGGGCCGCCTGGCTGACCTGGCGATGGAGCCGGTATCTCCCGACACAATGCCGGACGGAAGCGCTGCTCTTGAACCGCTTACCGTGGTATCTGTTGCCGGGGCTACCTCTGGGACGAATGTATATGTAAATCCGGTCAAGGGAGGGAGTAACAAATACTTTTACAAGACCGGCGACGCTCCGCTTGCTTATCCGGCTTATGGAGAGGTCATCACCCAGACAGCATGGGACGGCAGCGCGGTGATCACGGCAACAACCGGCAAGCAGATCATGATCATCGAGACAGATTCCGCCGGGAAAGCCTTGAAGGCTGGAGTAGCCACGGTCACAGCGCACGCATAAGGAGGAAATTTAAATGTTCGAGATTAACGGAAAGACTTATGTGCTTAAGTACAATCTGAAGCGCGTGGAAATGATTGAAAATGCCGTTGGTATGCCGACAATGGCGGAGCTCAATGCCCATAAGGGCTTGTTGGGCGTCACAGCGCTGAAAACATATTTTGCCTACGGGCTGAAAGAGGAGGGCGCAGACGCCTTTGTTGCCCCCAAGAAAGGCCTGGAGATGGCGGAAGCCCTAATTGAAAATGAGGGCTATATGGCTGTCAACGGCGCTGTTCTGGAGGCTATTGAGAGGGATTGCCCTTTTTTCTTCCAAGGCGCTTAATCGAGTATGAATATTTCCAGAATGACCCGGAACCGGAGTATGACCGCATAGCGGAGCCTTATCGCAAAGAGATAGACTTCGCTTTTTTTGCGGTCAATTTTGGATACTCAAAGGCGGATTATGAGGCGCTTACCCCACGGGAAAAGGCGTTTATCTATAAAGCCTGGGAAAACAAGATAGTATCCGATACAACGTTTTTGTATAACGCAGTATTTACTGCGACATACAACGTGAACCGCAAGAAAAATAAGCGGGCGCTGAAGCTCTGGCGGAAAGCCAAGGTCCAGAAGGCGGATATGGAGGTTATCCACGATAACCTGAAAATCATCCGTGATGTGGAACGGAAGGAAGGAAAGTCCTGGATAGCGCAGATATACCGGGCAAACGGGCTTCCGGTGCCGGGGAGGAAAGGAGGCGGCAAGAGTGGCTGATTATGTATTATCCGCCAAGATCACTGGGGACAGTGAAGGTTTTGAAAAGGCGTTTAAGACAGCTCAAAAGTCCGTGGACAGCTTTTCAGCAAAGATTGAAAATATTTCCAAGAAAGTGACTGCGGTCGGTGACAAAATCAATTCCGCTGGTAGTAAGATAACCGGCTTTGGAAAAAAACTGACAGCGGTATCAGCAGGTGTTGTCGCTGCGACAAGCGCCGGGGTGAAATACAACGCCACAATCGAACAGCTGGAAACCTCCTTTGAAGTTATGACTGGAAGCGCGGAGAAGGCGGCGGAGATTGTGGAGCGCCTACAGAAAATCGGCGCTTCTACGCCGTTTGAGTTTACCGACCTTGCGGAGACGACCCAGCTGCTTATGAACTATGGTTTTACGGCGGACGAAGCCATTGAGAAGATGGAAATGCTGGGCGATATTTCCCAGGGGTCTGCCGAGAAGATGAACCGGATCGCTACCGCGTACGGGCAGATGAGCAGCGCCGGCAAGGTGTCCCTGGAGGACATCAAGCAGATGATAGAAGCCGGCTTCAACCCCTTGCGTGAAATCTCCGACAGTACTGGTGAAAGCATGGATTCGTTGTATGAGAGGATCAGCGACGGAACACTATCCATTGACGAAATCACAGCTTCCATGCAGAGGTCTACTTCAGAGGGTGGAAAGTATTTCCAGTCTATGGAGAAGCAGAGCCAGACATTCAGCGGCCAGCTCTCAACCTTAAGCGACAATGCGAAGTCCTTCCTCGGAAATATAACCGGCGGTATTTTTGAGCGTCTGGCCCAGGACGTATTGCCAAAGATAAATGATGCAGTATCAAAACTGAATGACGCTTTCGAGTCCGGTGGGTTCCAGGGAGTTCTTGACGCCCTGAAGCAGATGTCCCCGATCCTTGATACCGTCATTACAAAGGCGGAACAGGTGGGACAGGCGCTAAACAATGCCGGGATTGATCCGGCTATGTTTGCTGGGATTGTGGTTGCTGCAGGACCGGCGGTCATGATACTGGGGAAGATTGTCTCTGTCATCGGTACGGTGGTGAGTGTTGCCGGAAAACTTGGATCTGCATTCAGTGTTGTCAGCGGTGCTCTATCAGCAATTTCAGCCCCTGCGCTAGCCGTGATTGGCGTGATTGCCGCGATCGCTGGATCTTTTACGCACATGATGAAAACCAGTGAAGATTTTCACAATTCTGTTATGGAGCTGGTCGGTAGTATTCAGTCTTCCATGCAGCCTGCCATTGAGGCTATTCAGACAGCAATATCAAACATCATAGCCATTGTGGCTCCGGTGATACAAAGCCTAATAAGTCAGCTTGTACCCGTGCTGGCCCAGATCGGCATGCTGGTCATGGAGATTGTGGCCGCAATAGCCCCGCTGATCTCCCAGCTTATCACAAGCCTCATGCCTGTGATTGAAAATATCATCGCGGTGGTTATGCAGATCATCCAGGCCGTTATGCCTGCCCTGATTGCCATTATCAACGTGGTGATGGATGTCGTCCGGGCAATTATGCCAGTGATCCAGAGTGTCCTTTCCGTGGTGATGGATGTTGTAAGCGCCATTATTGAGGCAATCAGCCCCATTATTACGTTTATCGGAGAAGTTATCTCGAAGATTATGGCAATCATTACGCCGATCATCACTTTCATCGGCGGGCTTTTGAGCGGCGTGATAGGGACGATTATTGATATTATCAGCGCGATATATAACTTCATTAAAGAAACAAACGAAAAAATAATGGCCTTTGTGACGCCCATTATTGAGCGGATCATGGCGATTATAAGGCCGATAGTTGAATTTGTGAAGGGCATTATTGCGAAAATCATGGAAATCCTGCAGCCGATCATAGCCTTTTTCCAGGATTTAAGCCGGAAGATCATGGACGTGGTTGGCGGCGTATTTTCTAAGATCGTCGGTGTGGTCAATAGTATCCGCGATTTCATAAACGGTGTGAATGAAAAGATTTTTGAAGCCGTAAAAAGCGCCGTAGGCAAGATCGCGAATGTGGTCAGCACGGTGCGTGAGACTTTTTCCAACGTGTTTAATAAGGTTCATGATGTTGTGTCCGGCGTCATGGAAAAGGTCAGAGGGGTGATTTCCGGCGTATTTGACAAGATCAAGGGCGCGTGGAGTGGCCTCACTGGATTTGTTTCGGGGATTTTTGATGGGATTAAAGACGCCGTTGGCTCATTGATCGACAAAGTAAAAGGCGCCGTCAACAATGTGACCAGCGGTATCAACAGCGCAATCGGTATCATCAACAAAATCCCGGGCGTGGAAATACCGCTGATTCCGCAGTTGCTACACGGCACCGACTACTGGCAGGGCGGTTTTGCGTACATGAATGAGGGTGGCCGTGGGGAGCTTACCTATCTCCCGAATGGGTCCCAGGTTATCCCGCATGACATCAGCGTGAAGTACGCAAAAGAGGCGGCCAAGACCAACACGGCAGCGGAGCCCCTGGATGCACAGGCACTCGGGCAGTATATCGTTGACGCTGTACTGGCTCAGGGCGGGCAGATAGCCGGGGCACTGGAAGAGGGCGTCGGCAATATAAAGATTGTCCTGGATAACCGGGAAACCGGCAGGGCGATTGCAAACCTTGGATTTGTAAGGGGGTAGAACTGAATGAAATTTTATTATATCAACCATATGAATGAGAAAATAGATTTCGGCGACTATCCCTACCTCTTCCAGTCCGGGGATTTGCTGGATTACACCTGGAACTATGACAGCGACAATAACAAGATCAGCAACATCCGCAGGGAGCTTAAGAAATATAAGGTGAAAATTGCTGTGATGTGTGATGTAAGCCTTCCGGTGGAGGAGCGGCGGTCAGAGTTCGGAGAAAATGTGAACCGGCTTGTAGAAGGGTTTGAAAAGGATGTGCTGGAAAACGAGAATGGGAGGCTGTACACGGATTCCGGCGCATATTTGTCCTGCATGATAATGGGCAGCACGAAATCGGACTGGAACATGGGAATTCCTTTTATGTTCAACGATTTAACGCTTGTTGCGGAGTATCCGGCCTGGGTGACGGAAACGCCCTATATCTTTAAAGTCTCCGACCCGGTAACGACAAACAATAAAAAGTATGCCTATCGGTATGCGTACCGGTACGCCAACGGCCTCAATAATGCGACAATCGTCAATGACCATTTCGCGCCCACGCATTTCCGGCTGATTTTTTATGGCCCCTGCACAAACCCGCACGTGATCATCGGGGAGCACAGGTACCAGGTCAATATCCTGCTGGAAGCGGGGGAATATCTTACCGTGGACAGCCGGGCCAGGACGGTCAAGAAAACGATGGTCAACGGGACGGTAGTCAATGCGTTCCACAATCGGAGCTTTCAGGATTCCGTATTTAAACAGATACCACCCGGGACAAGCACGGTGAGCTGGCCGGGGACGTTTGACTTTGACCTGACGCTGCTGGCGGAAAGGAGTGAGCCGGAATGGACGTAAAGCAGGCGGATAACATTGTGCTCCTGGAATATATGGAGTCCTTGGAGCTGGATTTTATAGCAGCGGATCCTTCCGGGCAGGGGATTGGCTACCTGGAGGATATCAAGATCGATATTGACATCGGAGATACCAACGACTTTGAGCTTACGGTGGCTGCCGATGTATGGAGCGAGGAATGGTATGGCTACGGGAACCGGGTGTATATTCCTGGCACAGAGTATGGCGGTATCATTGAGGATTTGGAGAGCATTACATCCAGCAACAGCGTGGTGCTCCGGGGGTACACCTGGAGGGGGCTGCTGACTCAGAAGATTGTGGAACCGCCCGCAGACACCCCGAATCTCATTTTAAACGGTGAGCTAAACATAGCACTGGCACAGCTTGTAGGAGACCGATTTGGCGGCCTTTTTGTGGTAGACCAGGAAGATACCGGGGTTGTCCTGAATAACTGGTCTGTAGACCGATATGCGACGCTGTATGACACGATCCAGAAGATCGTGGACGCATACGGGGATCGGTTACAGATCCGGTACCTGCAGGGTGATAGTGGTATCGGCCAGGTACACCTTCAGGCGGTTCCAGTTATGGATTATTCTGGCGAGCTGGAATACAGCCAAGACGCTGGCGTTGATTTTGACATACGGGATTGCCGGAGCGGTATCAACCACCTCATCTGCGCAGGGGCCGGGGAGGGTACCGAACGGGAAATCCTGCACCTGTATGTCCAGGAGGACGGGAGTGTCGGGACAACGCAGTATTATACCGGGCTTGCGGAGCGTGCTGCGTATTATGATTACGGCAATGCGGAGGACGTTGCGGAATTGGAAGAGGGAGGCCGGGAACGCCTGGCAGAGCTCCAAAATTACAAAGAGTTTTCCATGTCCGTGGACAATATTGACCTGGAAATCGGCGATATTGTCGGGGGCCGGGAGTATATCACAGGCACCTACCTGTCAAAGCCCGTAGTTGGGAAGATATACCGGTTATCGGATGGAAAGGTAAGCATTGAATATGAACTGAAAGGGGAAGATTAAGATGTCACTGAAAGCTATTACAGTAAACACACCAGCGGAGCAGGAGGCCCATATCCTGGCCCAGGACGACGCAGCTATCTACCAGAGTATTTTCGGCAGCGATGGAGTGCTTAACATCGGGAACAAATTTGCAGCGTCTATTTTGAGTAACAACAGCGTGAGGGTATCGGACGGAGTGCTGTGCGTTGGCGGGCATATCGCCCGGACAGCCTACGCAGATTATCAGGACATGGTTATCGAAAACGGCGCTTCCGGCCAGAACCGGAACGACATTATCGTGGCTAAATTTTTAACGGAGGGCTCCGTGGATACGCTGACGCTGGAAGTCAAGAAGGGGACGCCCGGGAGTGCAGCGACTGACCCGACGCTTACCCAGGACAATCTCTACCAGGGCGGAACGGTCCGGGAATATCCGTTGTGGCGCGTGAAGCTGGAAGGATTGAGTATCACGGACGTGGAGCAGATGTACACGGAGATACCGACCATACCGGAGTTGCTGGCGGAAATTAATGAGTTAAACACGAATTTAAATGGCAAGATCGTGTACCGGGACATCTCGTTTTCGGCCACTGCGGACACACCTGCCGGCGCCAATAGTTTTATCAATATCAATATCACTGCCAGCGGGCAGGGGTTGTCCGGATATGAGCCAGTCGCTTTGACCATCAAGAACGGGAACCAGGTCGGTAACGGAATGGTCTACCATCCGCACATGGAGGGTAATACAGCCTGCTATATCCGGGTCGAAAATTTGCATGGCAGCAACACATATCGAGCTTCCGGAACCTTACGGGTGGTGTACCTTAAATAGCCCTTTAATTCGCGATCCACGAAATGGCGTGGGAATATTCGAAACTGGATGTTCCCTCTGCCAAAAACTGAATTTGTCCATTTGATAGATACTTAAATCGTGCAGTGTTATTGACAGTGTTGTTTGATACTGGGTTTACAGCTACATTTACTTCACGTATCGGTCTATAATCTTCTGGGATAATGGCTGTTCCGCCAGAACTATCGGTAATTTGGTTTGGAGCACTTGCTGACGAGGCCGATAGAATACCGGTAAACGTACAATACACAACATGACCGCTCTTGTAAAAGAAGAAACCGCCACTGCGTCCATTGTGATAGCCGTTTACCGTTGTGGTCTTTATTGCTAAATTCGTGTTTAGCACAGGAAACGACAGAGAAAATTGAGGTGAAAAAGTGTGAAAAAATAGAGATAACCACAAAGCTTAAATATTATATGTACCGGTCTGGAACCGGGGAAAGGAAGAAAATATGAGCGAGGGATACATAGCCCGTGAAGAACATGAAGAATTCCGGCGGCGGATGGAGGACGAGCATACCCGGATAAACAAGCGCGTCAGCCTGCTGGAACAGAACACGCAGCAGATATCAGCCCTCACGACCTCGGTTGAGAAGCTGGCATTGAGCATTGAAAGCATGGTCAAGGAGCAGGAGCAACAGGGGAAACGCCTGGAAGTCCTGGAAGGCCGGGACGGGGAGATGTGGCGAAAGGTAGTCGGGTATGTCATCGTGACAATAACCGGCATAGTAATCGGCTATATATTTACGCAGATTGGCATGTGAGAAAGGAAGGAGAGCCGTGATTATAGCAGAATTTAAGGACGGATATGACTATGCAAGCGCCTACGGCCTGTGGCAGTGGGATTACGGCCAGGTGCTGCGCATACAGGGGTTAGATTTACCCACGGCGGTGGAGATACATTTTTCGCTGACGGAGACTGGCGGGGAAGCTGTCACCCGTGTGGGTACCACGAAAGACGGTGTGACGGACGTTGTGATACCGGACAGCATGCTGGAGAATAACGGGATAACCCGGAATTACTACATATATGTGTTTGTGTATCTGGCAGACGAAACATCTGGCGAAACAACCAAAAAGATTACGCTGCAGGTCAAGGCACGGCCCAAGCCGGAAGCTTTTGACGCCCCGGGGGATGATGAACTGTTTAGGGAAGCCATTGCTGCGGTGAACGAGTGCGCGGAGCGGGCGGAGGCCGCCCAGTCCAGCGCGGAGGAGGCTGCAAAAGAAGCCCAGGACAGTGCGAAGCAGGCAGAGCAGGCGGGCACGGACAGTGTTGCTGCTATACAGGCAGCCGAGGGTGAGGCCCTAGCGGCAATTGAGTACGCATATAGGGAGACGGGTATTGTGTGCGAAGCTGCTGGTGAGTTAATCCAGGTAACGGACAGTTCTGATCTGTTAATCTCTGACTTTTCCATGACCGGGGTGACGGAGCAGGAAAGCACTACCGGGGCGCAGCTATGGGACGAATCAAACGAAAGCAGTTATGCCAACGGGAGACGATATGTTTTTCAATGTGAGCCGAACACAGATTATACGTTATCCACTGATGTCCAAGTGGGTAGTTTAGCCGCTCTATATGGTGAGTTTAATACTGCAAACATCCATGCAGTGAAATATAACGCTACGGAATTGACATTTAATTCCGGTGATTACACCACTTTGTATATGCAGGTATATCAACCAGAAAATTCGGGTGGCATTAAAGTTATGCTCAACGCCGGTTCCACGGCCCTTCCCTGGGAGCCCTACACCGGCGGTGCCCCATCCCCGTCCCCGGATTATCCGCAGGAAGTTGTCTCTGCCGGAAGCTGGAACGAGGAGGCGCAGAAGTGGGAGTATGAGATTAGTGTTGGTGGGGCACAGTTGTTTGACATTTCTAAAGTTATCACAGAGGAAGGTGTTGTTATAAATAACGGGGATGGAACGTTAACTGTAAAAACCGCCGTGGACTCAAATGGTGTTGCCGCAAAATCACCACATAGGTTAAGAGACTATTGCCCAGATATTGTATCCGGGAAAACATATTATCTATATGCAGACTCTACCGGGAGTGAGAAGGTTATTTATTTTGGCAAATCTAAGTTTATGTGGGATTTTGGTTCTAGCAGGATAATTACAGATGATGATTTAGACTCAATCGTATATTTTTATGCGTCTGGTATTTCCACGGAAGCAACCGTATCTAACATTATGATTACGGAAGTAAGTAATGCACCATACGAACAATACAAGCCGCCTCAGACCGTTCTCCTCACCTCCGACCGCCCACTGACCAAGTGGGACAAGTTAGAAAAGCGCAATGGTCAGTGGGGATGGGTGTATAAGAGCGCGGAGATTGTGTTGGATGGGAGTGAACAGTGGTTTTTGACAGGTGTTACATCGGATGAATATCAAGGATTTGCATTAAGGTCATCAGACTATAATGCTATGGAATCTAATCTGAGATTAGTATGCGATAGATTCGCCTATAGTACATCAAATGAAATCAACACATGCAGTCAAACGAATTCTGAATATGGGTTGAGATTTGTAGTTTCAATAGAATATGTTCCCAATAAGACTGTAGCGGATTGGGAAAATTGGTTACAATCAAATCCGATAACCGTCTTGTATCAGCTTGCCGAACCAACCTTCGTCCCCCTCTCAGAAACTGAGCAGGAGCAAATGAACGCGCTGCACACGAACTACCCCACAACGGTTGTCACCAACGACCAGGGGTGCGGGATGGTACTGACATACGTGGCGGATACGGAAAACTATATAGCACAGCGCTATGTACCGCAGGAAGAATACGAAGAGTTAGAAGCACGAGTAGCCGCACTGGAAACAGCGGCAGTCAACAACATATAAGGAGGTCACTATGTACGATATCATCAAAACAGTAATCAACTCCGGACGGTATGAGCTATCCGACATGCTCACCAAAATCGACACCATCTGGGTGCAGGGGGACATCACCGAAGAACAACGGTCAGAACTGATAGCCCTGGCACGAGAGAAAGCCGACCCTGCGGGCTCATACGCGCCGCTGCAGGAGCAGATTGACACGTTGGCTGCACAGATAAAAAGCCTGTCTGACCGCGTCACAACCCTGGAAGTCGGCGGACCCGGGCCGGATCCGGAAGAGTATCAAGAGTATGTCCAGCCAACCGGCGCACATGACGCATATCACGCCGGGGACAAGGTTACATACAACGGGCAGCGATACCTGTGCACTGCGCCGGATGGTGTAGCGGTTGTGTGGAGCCCGGAGACATACCCCGCCTACTGGCAGAGCGTGGACGCGTAGGAGAGGTGAGAGAATGGCGATCAGAGACAGGCCTTAAAGGCGAAAACATGAAAAGAACTGCAGGTATGGAAGCATATAGAAGAAAGGAATGAGATTATGGATATTAGTTTTTTGTTGGATTACATTGACCTTGTAACCCTTGGCATATGCCTGTGTGTAGGCTTTGCGATTAAATACGCAAAAATCTTTGACTGGCTTGGAAATCAGTACATCCCGCTGACCATGCTGGTGATGGGGACAATCATCAACATTATCATACACTGGTCTGGCCTTAATGCCCAGGTGGTGCTAGGGGGTATGATTTCGGGGCTGGCCAGCACAGGATTATACGAGATGATGAGAAACCTGCTGAATAAGGACGACAAGAAAGAGGAAAGTGAGGAATAAGAACTATGACAGAACAACAGATAAGACAGAACACAGTAGCAATCTTTGAGAGCTGGGCCGGGCTGAAGGAATCTGACGGCAGCCACATGAAGATTATCAACCTCTACAATTCCCATACCCCTCTGGCTAGGGGCTATAAGGTCAAGTCCACGGACGCCTGGTGTGCTGTTGCCGTGTCTGCCGTGGCGATTCAGGCCGGTCTGACTGACATCATCCCGACCGAGTGCGGCTGCGGCGAGCAGATTAAGTTGTGGCAGCAGATGGGCCGCTGGCAGGAGGCGGATGATTATGTGCCGGACGTTGCGGACGTAATCTACTACGACTGGGACGATGACGGAAAAGGTGACAATACCGGATGGCCGGATCATGTTGGCATGGTTGTATCCGTCAGTGGCAGCACCATCCGGGTGATAGAGGGCAACAAGAGTGACGCTGTGGGCTACCGGACCATCCAGGTCAACGGCAAAAATATCCGTGGTTACGGCACGCCGGACTATGCCAGCAAGGCCACGGCGGAGGCACCGACAGGTACATACACCGTTGCCCAGGGAGATACGTTGTGGGCGTTGGCAGAGCGGTATCTGGGCAGCGGCTCCAGGTACAAGGAGATCATGACCCTCAACGGCCTGACCTCTGACACGATTGTTGTCGGCCAGGTGCTCAAAATCCCAGGCACAGGAGGCGGGACGGCAAAGCCGGTCAATCCCTACCCGGTGCCGACCCGGACTATCTACCGTGCCACCCCAACGCTGACCGGGGACGATGTGCGCTGGGTGCAGTGGGAGTTAATCCAGGCAGGACACAGTATTGACCTGGATGGGCGTTTTGGGCCCGCCTCTGACGCTGCATTACGCGCTTATCAGACAGCTCACGGCTTAGAGGTAGACGGGCGGTGCGGCCCCGCAACGAGAGCCTCTATGCAGGCGGATTAATGGACAAGGCCCCGGCGCAATGCCGGGGCCAATTTTTTGATCAAACACGAATTTGAATGGCAAATCGACAGTGACCGTACAATCTCTAAATAAAAATGTCCAATGTGCTGCAAATACAGATGTTGTTATAGATTACCCATCTGCTACAGTGGCAAGCTCTTACATATTTCTTGGGATTGGCGCAGCGTCTGCGGGGTCTGTCAATAAAATTGTGCCGTTATTTGGTAGGGGCGTACTGGTCCGCAGTTCGGTTGCGCAGGGGATTACTGCTTATTGGCTGGCTATTTCGGTTCAGTAAAGGGCTATTTCGTGATGTCATGATGTAACCATTTCCCCGGTGTGTAATATAGCAAAAGCGCATGGTGATGGTCTGTGCCATCTGGGAAGTCAGTACAATCAGGTTGGGTCCTACGCCTTCCGTATTTCCGATTGGTTCCGCCTTATCAATAGCGGATGAATTTACAGAGCCATGTGTTTTTATAAGGTAATAAGACAGTATGTCTCCATTATTAATCTTCGGGACTACTACGGTATGAGCAGAATTTCCATTTGCGGCAACGCTGGCCGTGTTATTGAAGTAGTCAACCTTAATTAAATTCGTGTTTTGATACGCAATTTGAGTATTTTTACATTCTTATGGCAAAAATAGTGTATTCTCTTGCCGGAGGTGATATAATGGATAAGCAGGCCATAGATGCGGCGGCCATGCGGCTTAGGGGCGTAGAGCAGATATTGCTGCACCTGTCTGTATCGACTTATGCCATCAAGGACGGGGACGCCGAAATGTTTATTGTGCTGATGGAGGATATACGCCAGATCAGAGAACTTCTGGAAAAAATGTTGTCCAGATAAGACAATTTTATGGGGCAAAAAAGGGGCAAATTGTTTTATAAAATATAAACTTGCATTGCGTGATAAAATTTCATTTTACCAAATAGAAACTATTCCCGACCTTGAAACTTTCAGGGGATTTCTTTTTTAATATTTCCTATAAAAAATGCGGAAGATGGGAACTGAACCTTTTCTATTTTAAGCCCGTAAATCCGCTATTTTCAAGCATGCACAGTAGTTAAAAAATCGGTTATGGGGCAGAAAAGGGGCAAATCATAAAATCTGTACCTTCCGTATCTGCTCCCGGTCCTTTTCTTTCAGCTTTTTTGTAACGTGCAGATATATTTTTCTTGTGATGTCGCTGTCTACGTGGCCCACTCTCCGGGTGATAGCTTCCAGGGGTACTCCAGCTTCTGCCAGTAGAGAAACGTGTGTGTGCCTCATAATATGGGTTGTGACGTTATCACGGTGTAGGACACGTTGAGCGAGCTCTTTAAGGTATTTGTTATAGGCATAATAGCTTAAGTGTGCCCCGTTGACGTTGCACATAAATAGTTCTGTGCGATAGTCGTACCTCATTTGCCCCTCTAGGGTAAAGCGTCGGATTTTACGGCATAATTTTTCGAGCTCTGGCTGCATATACACATCCCGGTTGGAGCATAGAGTCTTTGTAGGATTAATATCTTTGCTGTTTGCGTCATATGTTTTTGATACGGTGATGTTCTTGGTCGTGAAATCCAGATCATCCATGTTGAGTGCAATAGCCTCCCCGCAGCGCAGGCCGGACAGAGCCATAAATTCCGACAGGTATCTCCATTGCGTCAAGGAGTGTTTGCAAATCATCTGCTTCCAGAAATTTGTCCTGCAGGCGCTCTTTTTTCTCCCGGTCATTTAAGGGCTTGATTTTATCCAGATACCGTATATCAGCGATATGGTCGTTTTGATATCCCCATCGGATGAGAGCTTTATAGCGGGCAAGCCGCTCGTTAAAAGTTCCAGGGGATTCCCCATGTTCAGTAAATTTTTCCTTGACATACCCGGCGGTCAGTCGAGAGACAAGTGTGGATTCTCCCAGGAGGCGCATGATAGTGTTGGTTGCATGGTAATTGCGCTTGTATGTAGGTTTTGCGACAGAAATGCGCTGGTCTGCACGGTACAGTTCTACAAGCTCTGACAGCTTTAAATCCTCTTTTTTTACTGCCAGAGATAATTTATCCAGCTTGGCCTGTATTTTGTCCGCAAGGGCCGCTTGGGCCACTTTCCGGCTGCTTGTAGTGTCCCGGTCCAGGGTAATGGAGACTTTTTTGGGTTCCCCGGTCAGCGGGTCCTCGTAACGCTCAACAAATTTGTACTTTCCATTAGGCAGTGGTTCTGTCCACATGGTATCATCCTCCTTTTTTTTGGGTATAAAAATAACAGCCAGCAGAACGTTAGTTCCGCTTGCATGGCTGCTCCGAAGATGATACAATATTTTTGAATTCATTGTGTATATCTTCGGATATATCTTAAAAGCCGTTCCGGTTGCCACCGGGGCGGTTTTTATTTATCTGTATGTGATGAGAGTATGGAACCCTTCCATTTGCCCTAAAACTCCCTGATTCATCAAAGAGTTAAATTTGACATCAAGAATTTCATATCCGTCATCCTGCATGGCAGACAAAATTTCATCAATCTGTGTTGTATACTTGTTCTCGCATTCAAAATTTTGGTTTACCCATTTACTGAAACTGTTTACCATGACAACATGGGTCTTCCCGTCTTTTGGCTTGAGGTACGGCTTCATTTTGCTGTACACTGTTTGAGCAACATTTTTTTGATTTCCTGTGAATAATCCCATATAATTCACTCCTTTGTTTTTTTATATTTCACGATAGGACTTCAGCCGAAGTTCTATCAGTGCTTTCTCGTAGCCCAAAATTCGTGAGAGTTGCCCCACAGTATAATGGTAATTTTCTAGAATTACTTCATCTGGAATCAGTAAGTTTACCGCAAAAGTATTTGCTTCTATCTCCATTTTATTGATAGAAAATAGCGTTTCTTTCCGCAAAAATGGAGTAGATGAATTAGGGTGCATGATTGCATGTCCCAGTTCATGAGCACAAGCATATTTCTTTAAATGCGGTTCCAGATTCTGGTTTATATGTATCTGTTTCATTCGTAATGGTTTATTATAATAGCCGTTTATCGTTCCTAGATTTTCATAAAATACGGAAATGTTCAAATAGTCAGCCAATTCGAATGGGTCGGATGTACCGTATTTTTTTATCAAGGACGAGACTGTATCTTTGACATCCAAAAACATCACATCCTATTCGTTATTGTTCCTGTATTTCTTAGGGGTAAATTTTTGTTTGGCGTTTATTTTTGCTATTCTTATGCTGTTTTCTAAGCTGGCCTTAAGAAGTTCGCGCGTTTCATCATCCAGCGGTTCTCCGGAGAACATAAGCGCTTCTTGGGAATCTTCCAATTCTGCCAAAGTTGTTTCTAGTCTTTTGGCTATATCCCGTTCATCCTTTGGGCGAAGTGCTGGTTCTTTATCAGTGTCAGGTTCTTTTCCGGTCATAAGATAATCCACGGAAACGCCAAAATATGAGGCAATTAATCTGGCTTTTTCCATACTGATTAAGTTTCGACGATTCTTCCAACTACTGAATGTAGATTGTCCTATCCCCGTAGCTTTCGACACTTGATATGTGGTCACTCCGTATTTTTGTAACAGTTGCTCAAATATTTCATACATGTTTTGTGCTCCTTTCACAAAAAACAAAATGCTCCAAAAAAGTGCACCAAAACTGTTGACTAATGCACAAAGGCGTAGTATACTAATCTTACTTCAAACACATGAAGTAAGTGAAAAAATAATAACGCACTTGCGGAGCTGTGAAAATGTGTTGCTTTTATTGGTAATTGAAGTATATCACAAAACTGAAGTAATATCAATAACAAAATGTAGTGGAAGGAGTGGAGAAATGTACAAGAAGTATGAAGAACTCTTAAAAAAAACAGGAAAAACCTCATATCAAGTGTCAAAGGACACGGGAATCGCTGAAAATGTTCTCTCGTATTGGAAAACAGGCAAAATTAAGATTCTTGGAGCGCAAAAACTCAAAATCCTATCCGATTACTTCGGGGTTTCCATTGAGTATTTCCTGGATGACGGACAGGCGGAAAAGGAGGTAAGGTAAAAATGAAAGGCGCAAAGACCATAGCCGAGTACACCATAAGAAGATGGTTGCAGACCCAGGGATTTGTCATGGATTATTTTGATTTAAACATTAATGGCAATAAGGGGATTTTGAAAGACAGAAACGGCGACACAATGACGCTGGTCTACGATAACGTTTCCAAAACCGTGTACGTGGAAGAGATTACAGATTGATGGAGGTGAGAACAGTGGACAAATTAAAGCGTTACGCCACAAAGGCAGAGCTTGGACGGTGCTTTTCCATATCCCAGCCGACAGTTGCCAAAAGGGTAAAAGGGATAGAACAGGAAATGAAACGGGGCCGCTACAATCAATACGCCGTTGCAGACGGACTTATCAGCATTGCCGTGTTTGCGGATTACTCCAAGTACCACAAGCGGCTCAATGACAAAAATCTCCGCAGGACGGTAAAGCCGTTTTGTCTGCGGGAGGCGCTGGAATATCTGGAGGTGGACGGAGGTGACGGCGGTGCGTAGAGGGCACATAATCCTATCTGGTGTCGGTCTCACATTGATCTGGACCGGGGCCTGTTGCGTGGATTCCCAGGGGACGGCGTTTATGGCCGCTGCGGGGATGATGATCGCCGGGGCGCTGCTGATCAGCAGTCGCTTACTGGTATCTTACAGAGGGCACAAAAGGAGGAGGGCGGAGCATGAGAGACAGGTTAAGAGAGATAATCTTTTCCGTAACTGGATTAATTGTGATGTCCGTCCTGTTTTGGGTGGCCGTCATACTGTTGATTAAATGAGAGAGGAGGACGGAAATGGTTTACTCTGAAACCGGATATGAAAAAAGCCCAGGCGCCGGCAAGCATTCTGGACTTAGGTAATTACCCATCTCCATTATAGTGGAGAACCAAGCAAAAATCAAGGATTTGGAGGAAAAAACAGTGTCAATGAAAATAAACAAGCTGGAAATTGAAAACGTGAAGCGTATCAAAGCGGTAAAGATTGAGCCGACAGCTAATGGTCTGACCATCATCGGCGGGAACAACAACCAAGGGAAAACCTCTGTGCTGGATTCTATCGCGTGGGCCCTGGGCGGGGACAAATATCGCCCTTCCAATGCCCAGAATAGCGGTTCCGTCATCCCGCCATATTTACATATCGTCATGAACAACGGCCTGGTGGTGGAGCGCAAGGGTAAAAACAGCGACCTTAAGGTGACAGATCCGGACGGCCGGAAGGGCGGGCAGCAACTCCTTAATGAGTTCGTGGAACAGCTTGCCATAGATCTTCCGAAGTTCATGGAAGCGTCCGGGAAAGAGAAAGCCAATACGCTCCTGCAGATTATCGGTGTCGGCCCAAGGCTGGCGGAGCTGGAGCAGCAGGAAAAGGAGCTCTACTACCAGCGGACATCCATAGGGCGCATTGCCGATCAGAAAAAGAAGTTCGCGAAGGAGCAGCCCTATTACCCGGAGGCTCCAAAGGAACTGATATCCCCATCAGACTTGATCAAGCAGCAGCAGGAAATCCTTGCCCGAAACGGGGAGAATCAGAAAAAGCGGGACCGTCTGAATGAGATTACCATGAACAAGCACAGGGTTTTTGATGATATTGGACGATTGGACGAGCAGATCATTACCCTTCAGAAGCAGAAAGAGCAACTGGTAGAAGAGTATAACCAGGCTGTGCGGGATGAAGAAATTGCCCAAAAAACAGTAATGGAGCTCCAGGACGAATCCACCGCGGAACTGGAAACGAACCTTGCGGATATTGAGGAGATCAACCGCAAGGTTCGGGCAAATCTTGACAAGGACAAAGCGGAGGAGGACGCGCAGATCTATGTCGGCCAGTATGACGCTTTGACGGCAGAACTCACCAAGGTGCGGGAAGAAAAGACGAAGCTTCTGGACAATGCGGAGCTGCCGCTTCCAGGCCTGTCCGTGGCAGAAGGAGAGCTTATCTACAACGGACAGAAGTGGGATAACATGTCCGGTTCCGACCGTCTGAAGGTATCCACCGCGATTGTCCGGAAACTCAATCCTAAGTGCGGATTTGTACTCCTGGACAAGCTGGAGCAGATGGACCTTGACACCCTGCGTGAGTTTGGGGACTGGCTGGAGGCGGAGGGCTTACAGGCCATTGCGACCCGGGTCTCTACCGGAGGAGAATGCAGCATTATCATCGAGGATGGCTATGCCACGGACGCCGGCCACCAGGAAGAACCGGCACAGCAGACAAAATGGAAAGCAGGTGAATTTTAATGCCTTTATACTTAAAGATATGAATAAAGCAATAGAACGTATGGTATCAGCAATTAATAATAGAAAAAAGATTGTTGTTTACGGGCCGGAGGGGATCGGGAAGTCCACATTCGCCTCCAGGTTCCCGGACCCGTTGTTTATTGACACAGAGGGGAGCACCAAGGAAATGGATGTCTCCCGTACTCCGGAACCATCATCCTGGACCATGCTTATGGAGCAGATCACATACGTCATTACACATCCGGATATCTGCCGTACATTGGTAATTGATACCATAGACTGGGCGGAGCAGATGTGTATTGAAAATGTGCTGGATAAGCACCAGAAGGGCGGTATTGAGGATTTCGGATACGGGAACGGATATGTTTATGTGAAAGAGGAATTCGGTAGGTTTCTGAACCGTTTATCGGACGTAGTGAAAAAGGGCGTCAATGTTGTACTGACTGCCCATGCGCAAATGCGGAAGTTCGAGCAACCGGATGAAATGGGAGCATACGACAGATGGGAGCTGAAGCTTGGAAAGAAAACCACTTCGCAGATTTCTCCGCTGGTCAAGGAATGGGCAGATATGGTGCTGTTTGCAAATTATAAGACCTATTCCGTGGCTGTTGACGATAAAGGGAAAAAGCATAAAGCCCAGGGCGGGCGGCGTGTCATGTATACCACCCACCATCCCTGTTGGGACGCCAAAAACAGGTATGGGCTCCCGGACGAAATGGATTTTGATTATTCCGGGATCGCCCACATTTTCCAGGGGGCAG
>ERZ772861.868-NODE-868-length-29327-cov-4.311082_pt1 | contig 29327 bp, 41 predicted proteins | sample MGYA00512135_ERZ772861 | MGnify/ENA primary metagenome ERZ772861 (study PRJEB29015, sample SAMEA2737700) | human gut metagenome | biome: human gut; feature: human-associated habitat; material: faeces | place: China | collected 2012 ...
ACCGAATATTATACTTCTGGCGTTGCCGTGAACGGAAAGACCGACGAAAGCGGTGCTTTGGTCGATTTTGACAACTATATGCTTCCTACCCAAACCCAAAATAATGCTAAAAACAAGATGCAATGGTATTGGGATGAGGGTTTCAAGGGAATCAAATATGCCAATATCGTATTGTCGCGTATCGATGCTGGAACCTACAAGGATGAAGCGGAACGGAATGCTGTTTTGGGTACTGCCTATTTTCAACGGGCTTACCGCTATTATAAGTTGACCCACCAATTCGGAAATGTCCCCTTCCTGGATCGGGAATATACGGAACCGAAATTGGATTTCTACTCTCATGACCGTTGGAGCATTTTGGAGCAATTGAAAAAAGATTTGGAATTTGCTTATGAATGGGTTCCGGAAAAGGTGCTTTGGAATATTGGGTAGCTGTAGTTAAGCCAGGACGTGTAATGTTCGAGATCGCCGGTGTACCAGAAGAGACAGCAAGAGAAGCTCTTCGTCTTGCAACACACAAATTGCCGGTAAAATGTAAGATCGTTTCACGCGCAGACTTAGAAGGAGGTGCGGGCAGTGAAGAGTAAGGAATTCATGAACAATTTGAATGGTAAATCACTTGCCGAATTAAATGACGAGTTAGTAGCTGCTAAGAAGGAACTCTTCAACTTGAGATTCCAGAACGCAACAAACCAGCTTGATAACACAAGTAGAATTAAAGAAGTTAGAAAGAATATCGCTCGTATCCAGACAGCAATGTCCATGGAACAGAAAGCCGCTAACTAGAAGGTGTAAGAAAGGAGGACTTTGTTGTGGAGAGAAAACTTAGAAAAACTCGTGTAGGAAAAGTTGTAAGCAACAAGATGGATAAGACAATCGTTGTTGCTGTCGTTGACAACGTAAAACATCCACTTTACGGAAAAATCGTAAAGAGAACGTATAAATTGAAAGCTCATGACGAGCAGAATGAATGTAACATCGGTGATAGAGTAAAAGTTATGGAAACAAGACCATTGTCCAAAGATAAGAGATGGAGACTTGTAGAAATAATCGAAAAAGCTAGATAGTTTTTGCAAAAGCAAAATTTTGTTATATTCAAAATTTCGAAAGGAGTTACTATTATGGTACAGCAGGAAACGAGACTTAAAGTTGCTGACAATACCGGTGCAAAAGAATTGCTTTGCATCCGTGTACTCGGCGGTTCCGTTAGAAGATATGCAGCAGTAGGCGATATCATCGTTGCTACGGTCAAAGATGCAACACCAGGTGGAGTTGTTAAAAAAGGAGACGTAGTAAAAGCTGTTGTTGTTCGTACAGTAAAAGAAATTCGTCGTCCAGACGGTTCCTATATTCGTTTTGATGAAAATGCAGCAGTTATCATCAAAGATGACAAGACCCCAAGAGGAACACGTATTTTTGGACCTGTAGCTAGAGAGTTGAGAGATAAACAATTTATGAAAATTGTATCTTTGGCTCCAGAAGTATTATAAGGAGGTGTCCCTGAAGTGGCAACATCAAAGATCAAAGTAGGTGATACCGTTCGCGTTATTGCCGGTGTCGATAAAGATAAAGAAGGTAAAGTAATCGAAGTAAAAGATGGAAAAGTCAAAGTTGAGGGAGTAAACATGGTGAAAAAACATGTGAAACCAAATCAGGCAAATGCAAAAGGCGGAATCGTTGAAGAAGAAGCTGCATTTGACATTTCCAACGTAATGTATGTAGTAGACGGAAAAGTTACAAGAATCGGTTTCAAAACTGAGGATGGTAAAAACAAAGTCCGCTATGCAAAAGCAACTGGCGCAGTGATTGATTAATTTGAGAGGAGGTACTTAAAGTGGCTAGATTAAAAGAAACGTATTTGAACGAAATCGTTCCTGCATTGCAGAAGAAATTCGAGTACAAAAATATTATGCAAGTACCAAAGCTCGACAAAGTTGTTATCAACATGGGCGTTGGTGAAGCAAAGGAAAATTCAAAAGTTTTGGATACAGCAATCAGTGACCTTGAGATTATCACAGGACAGAAAGCTGTAGTAACAAGAGCTAAGAAATCTGTAGCAAACTTCAAACTCCGTGAGGGACAGCCGATCGGATGTAAAGTTACACTTCGTGGTGAAAAGATGTATGAGTTCGTTGATCGTCTCATCAACCTTGCATTGCCTCGAGTACGTGACTTCAGAGGTGTAAATCCAAATGCCTTTGACGGTCGTGGAAACTATGCTATGGGTATCAAAGAGCAGTTGATCTTCCCTGAGATCGAGTACGATAAAGTAGATAAAGTACGTGGTATGGACGTTATCTTTGTTACTACTGCTCAGACTGATGAAGAAGCACGTGAATTGTTGGCACAGTTTGGTATGCCGTTTAAGAAATAGTTAGGAGGGTTTTTCATGGCTAAAACGTCTATGAAGATTAAACAGCAGCGTAAAGCTAAATTTTCAAGCAGAGAATACAGCCGTTGCAAAATCTGTGGTCGTCCACATGCATACTTGAGAAAATACGGAATTTGTCGTATTTGTTTCCGTGAGTTGGCATACAAAGGCCAGATCCCAGGTGTCAAAAAAGCAAGTTGGTAAGACTGAACTTGTTATCTAGTTAAGGAGGAAAATGTAATGACTATGAGCGATCCAATTGCAGATATGCTTACAAGAATCCGTAATGCAAATACTGCAAAACATGATACAGTTGATGTTCCTGCTTCTAAGATGAAGATTTCGATTGCAGAGATTCTTTTGAAGGAAGGATATATCAAAGGTTTTGATTTGGTAGATGTTGATGGATTTAAATCAATCCACATCACATTGAAATATGGTAAAGACAAAAACGAAAAGATCATCTCCGGTTTGAAGAGAATCTCCAAACCAGGTCTTCGTGTATACGCTAACGCAGAAGAACTTCCTAAGGTTCTTGGCGGACTCGGAATCGCTATCGTTTCAACAAACAAAGGTGTTCTTACAGACAAAGAAGCTCGTAAGTTGAACGTAGGCGGCGAAGTATTAGCATTTGTATGGTAGTTTAAACTCTGTGAGGCAGATCCTCTGCCGAATGGAACTTATTCAAAATATAGGAGGTACGGCAAATGTCACGAATTGGAAGATTGCCTATCGCGGTACCTGCAGGTGTAACTGTAGATATTGCAGAAAATAATAAGGTGACAGTAAAAGGACCAAAGGGAACACTTGAAAGAGTATTGCCTGCGGAAATGAAAATTGAAAAAGACGGAGACGAGATCAAAGTTTCCCGTCCAAATGACTTGAAGAAAATGAAATCTCTGCATGGTTTGACCAGAACATTGATCTACAACATGATCGTAGGTGTAACAGAAGGTTATTCTAAGACATTGGAAGTAAACGGTGTTGGTTACAGAGCTGCAAAGCAGGGTAAAAAATTAGTATTATCTCTTGGATATTCTCATCCTGTAGAAATGGAAGATCCGGAAGGATTGGAAGTAACTGTGGATGGTCAGAACACGATTATCGTTAAGGGAATTGATAAAGAAAAAGTTGGCCAATATGCTGCTGAGATCAGAGAAAAGAGAGCACCGGAGCCATATAAAGGCAAAGGTATTAAGTACTCTGATGAAGTGATCAGACGTAAAGTTGGTAAGACTGGTAAGAAATAGAAAGGAGTAAAATAGAATGGTTAGTAAAGTAAATAGAAGCGAAGTTCGCGTAAACAAACACAGAAGATTACGTAGCCGTTTGTCCGGAACTCCTGAGAGACCACGTTTGGCAGTATTCCGCAGCAACAATCATATGTATGCACAGGTAATTGATGATGTTGCCGGCAATACAATCGTTTCTGCCTCTACTCTTCAGAGTGAAGTAAAAGAAGGCCTGGAGAAAACGAATAATGTAGAAGCTGCAGCAAAACTTGGTGAAGTTATCGCAAAGAAAGCTTTGGATAATGGAATCAACGAAGTCGTATTTGACCGTGGCGGTTACATTTATCAGGGTAAAGTTAAGGCATTAGCAGATGCAGCTAGAGAAGCTGGTCTTCAATTCTAAACAAGGAGGAAAACTCATGAAACGTGAAATTATTGATGCTAGTCAGTTTGAATTAGAAGATAATGTAGTATCAATTAAACGTGTTACCAAGGTTGTTAAAGGTGGTCGTAACTTCAGATTTACCGCATTGGTAGTAGTAGGTGACGGCAACGGACACGTTGGAGCAGGTTTAGGAAAAGCAATGGAAATTCCGGAAGCAATTCGCAAAGGAAAAGAAGATGCTATGAAGAAACTCATCGAAGTACCAATCGATGAGAATGGAAGTATTCCACATGACTTCATCGGAAAATTCGGCAGTGCTGAAGTTCTTATGAAGAAGTCTCCAGAAGGTACAGGAATCATCGCCGGTGGTCCGGCACGTGCCGTATTGGATCTTGCAGGATACAAAAATATCCGTACAAAGTCTTTGGGATCCCGTAACAAACAGAACGTTGTTCTTGCAACGATCGCTGGTTTGAGCGAGCTCAAGACACCGGAAGAAGTAGCAAAACTTCGCGGACTTTCCGTAGAAGAAGTGTTAGGTTAGGAGGTACTTTTTCATGGCTGGAAAATTGAAAATCACATTAACAAAATCTACCATTGGTGCCATTCCTAAACATCGTAAAACAGTTGAGGCTCTTGGCCTCAGAAAGCTCAACAAAACAGTTGAGATGCCTGATAACGATGCAGTTAGAGGAATGATTCAGCAAGTTAGACACTTGGTTAAAGTAGAAGAAATCTAATATAAGGAGGTGCCATAAATGAATTTATCAGAATTAAAACCTGCAGCAGGTTCCAAACACAGCGATGAATTCCGTCGTGGACGTGGACATGGTTCAGGAAATGGTAAAACTGCCGGAAAAGGTCATAAAGGACAGAAAGCACGTTCTGGAGCACCTAGACCAGGCTTCGAAGGTGGTCAGCTGCCACTGTACAGAAGACTGCCTAAGAGAGGTTTTACAAATATCAATAGTAAAGACATTGTTGCTATCGGACTTGACCGTCTCAATGCATTCGAAGATGGCGCGGAAGTAACAGTTGAAACTCTTATGGATAAAGGGATTGTCAATAATCCTAGAGATGGAGTCAAAATTCTTGGAAACGGAGAATTAACCAAAAAGCTTACAGTTAAAGTAAACGCATTCAGTAAGAGTGCTGTTGAAAAAATTGAAGCAGTTGGTGGAAAAGCAGAGGTGATCTAATGCTTGAAACGATAAGAAATGCGTTTAAGACGAAAGAGATCCGAAACAAACTTTTGTTTGTATTTTTGGGGCTTATCATCGTCCGGATCGGATGTAACATTCCGCTTCCGGGCGTAAATACAAATGTTATCCAGAATTTGTTTGATAACAATCAGGCTTTGAACTTCCTCGATGTTATGACCGGTGGATCCTTTACAAGAATGTCCATCTTTGCATTGAACATCACACCGTACATCACGGCATCCATCATTGTACAGCTTCTTACCATCGCAATTCCGCGTTTGGAAGAATTGCAGAAAGATGGAGAAGACGGAAGAAAGAAGATCAACGAGTACACAAGATATCTTTCTATCGTACTTGCTTTGGTCGAAGGTCTTGCTATCGTTATCGGATTCCGTAATCAGGGATTCTTTACGGAAGCTGGATACACATCTGTGATTATTTCCGTTGTCGCTTTGACAGCAGGAGCTGCATTCCTTATGTGGCTTGGTGAGGAAATTACAGAAAAAGGTATTGGAAATGGTATTTCCATTATCTTGTTGATCAACATTGTTGCACGTATTCCTAGTGATCTGATTTCTTTGTATAATCAGTTCATCAAGAGCGCAGCAAATGTCACGAACCGAATTCTTGCAGCAGTGATCATTCTTGTTCTGATCGTTGCCATGTTTGCATTTATCGTATGGCTTCAGGATGGCGAGAGAAAAATCCCTGTACAGTATGCAAAGAAAATGCAGGGACGGAAAATGTTTGGCGGTCAGTCCAGCCATATTCCGTTGAAAGTAAATACAGCCGGCGTTATCCCGGTTATCTTTGCAAGTTCTATGTTACAGCTTCCAGTTGTCATTGCCAGTTTTGCAGGTGTGAAACCGGCATCTGGAGAAGGAGCATCCTTGATCCAGAAATTCCTCAAGGTCTGCAATCAGAGCGACTGGTGTAATATTAGTTCGTGGGGTGATTTCAAATATACATTAGGATTACTCGTATATATCGCATTGGTAATCTTTTTTGCATATTTCTATACCTCAGTAACATTTAATCCGCTTGAAATTTCAAACAATATGAAAAAGCAGGGTGGATTTATTCCGGGTATTCGTCCCGGAAAACCAACAACCGATTATCTTACCAATGTACTCAACAGCATTATTTTTATCGGTGCTGTCGCAATGGTTATCGTATGTGTGCTTCCAATCGTCTTCTCAGGTGTGTTCGGAGCAAACGTATCCTTTACCGGTACATCTTTGATCATCATTGTTGGGGTTGTTATTGAAACATTGAAACAGCTTGAATCCCAGATGTTAGTCCGTAATTATAAAGGATTCTTGGGAAATTGATGATAGGATAAAAAGGCAATCGACCTGCGGAAATTTATTTTCGTATGGTCGCTTACCTTTTTTGCATTGAAATGAAAAGGAGAATGGCTATGAAAATTGTTATGCTTGGTGCTCCTGGTGCCGGAAAAGGTACGCAGGCAAAAATGATTTCCGAAAAATACGGTATTCCACACATTTCCACCGGAGATATCTTCCGTGCAAATATCAAAGAGAATACAGAACTTGGACAGAAGGCAAAAACATATATGGATAAAGGACTTCTTGTACCGGATGAATTGGTCGTTGACCTTGTAGTAGACCGCCTGGCACAGGATGATGCAAAAAAAGGATATGTACTCGATGGATTCCCACGTACGATTCCACAGGCAGAAGCATTGACAGAGGCATTGGCAAAAATTGGAGAAAAAATGGATTATGCCATCAATGTAGAAGTTCCGGATGAGAACATCATTGATCGTATGTCAGGAAGACGAGCCTGCGTAGCATGTGGAGGAACCTATCATATTAAATATAATCCAACCAAAAAAGAAGGAATTTGTGACGCATGTGGCGGCGAACTCATTCTTCGTGATGACGATAAGCCGGAAACCGTAAAACAGCGTTTGGAAGTATATCATACACAGACGCAGCCTTTGATTGATTATTATACCAAAGAAGGAATCTTGAAAGAGGTTGACGGAACACAGGATCTGCAGAAAGTATTTGATGATATCACAGCGATCCTTGGCTGATCTGCAGACAGAGCAGAGTGAAATGACATGCGTAGAAAAAAAGAAAGAATAACGATAAAGTCAGAAGAAGAGATACGGCTTATGCGTGAAGCCGGAAAGATTCTGGCAGAAGTTCACAACAGATTGGGTGAAATCATTGAACCGGGCATCTCCACGCTGGAGATTGACCGAAAAGGAGAAGAATGGATCCGCGAGTTCGGGTGCATTCCCTCTTTCCTAAATTATGAAGGATATCCGGCCTCCATCTGTGTATCTCTTGATGATGAAGTGGTGCATGGGATTCCCAAAGAAAATGTCATTCTTCGGGAAGGAGATATCGTGAGCCTGGACGCAGGTGTGATTTACCGCGGATATCATTCGGATGCTGCAAGAACTCATGCCGTCGGCAAAATATCGGAAAATGATCAAAAACTGATCGAGGTGACAAAGCAGAGTTTTTTTGAAGGAATAAAATATGCGGTTGCCGGCGGGCACTTATATGATATTTCTGCAGCAATCCAGAAATTTGTGGAGGAAAATGGATTTTCCATCGTTCGCGATCTGGTGGGACATGGAATTGGAAGACGGCTTCATGAGGAGCCGGAAGTACCGAATTTTAAACCGAGATTTGGGCATGGTCCTGTCTTGAAACCCGGAATGACACTTGCCATCGAACCGATGGTAAATGCCGGAGACTGGCCGGTCTGGTTTTTAGACGATGACTGGACAGTAGTGACACAGGATGGCGAAAATTCGGCGCATTATGAGAACACCATCTATATCCGAAAGGATGGCGAACCAGAAATTTTATCATTGTAAATAGGTGCCACGGAAAGGGCACGAAAAAGGAGAGTAATGATATGTCAAAAGCAGACGTAATTGAAATTGAAGGAACTGTTGTTGAAAAACTGCCAAATGCAATGTTTCAGGTAGAACTTGAAAACGGACATAAAGTATTGGCACATATCAGCGGAAAACTCCGGATGAACTTCATCCGTATTCTGCCTGGTGACAAAGTAACCTTGGAATTGTCTCCCTATGATCTGACAAAAGGAAGAATTGTTTGGAGAGATAAATAAAAAAGTGCTTGCATTCCTTTATGATTTATGTTATAGTTAGAAATGGATTTTCGTCTAAAGAGGGCTAAGTGCGCTCTGACAAGACTTTCCCTAACCCAAGAAAGTCCGTAAAGATGGAAATTTATAGATACAAACATGTCAAAACATGTGAAAGGAGGTTATTACTGTGAAAGTAAGATCATCAGTAAAACCAATTTGCGAAAAATGCAAAGTTATTAAAAGAAAGGGTCGTATCAGAGTGATCTGTGAGAACCCAAAACACAAACAAAGACAGGGCTAATAAATATATCTGAGAGACCTGAAGGTGACTTCGGGTTCTTTTCGTGCTTATATAATGTCTTGCTTTCTGTGTTACAGCGGACCCCGCAGGAATTGTAGATTCCACCGTCATTGCGGGAACTGTGATATCACAACGAAAAGCACTGCCGATGTTTCTCCGGTGATTCTTTGGAAAAAGAAAAACGGGTTCTTGGTCAGCAGAGTTGTTGTGATTTAAAGCGGCTATAGTGAATCACAGAAGATTCACAAAACAAACATTTTAAAATTTTAATGGAGGTGTAAAGTACACATGGCTCGTATCAGTGGTGTAGATTTACCAAGAGAAAAACGTGTAGAGATAGGTCTTACCTATGTTTATGGTATCGGTCTTGCAAGCTCAAAAAGAATCCTGAGCGAAGCAAACGTAGACCCGGACATTCGTTGTAAAGATTTGACCGACGACGATGTCGCTAAAATTCGTGACGTTATTGACAAGACTCAGGTTGTTGAGGGTGATCTTCGTAGAGAAGTTGCTTTGAACATCAAGAGATTACAGGAAATTGGATGCTACAGAGGAATCCGTCATAGAAAAGGACTTCCGGTTCGTGGACAGAAGACAAAGACGAATGCTAGAACTCGTAAAGGTCCAAAACGTACAGTAGCAAATAAGAAGAAATAATATAGGAGGTTTTGTCAATGGCTAAGAAAGTTGCAAAAAAAGTGACAAAAAAGCGTGTTAAAAAGAATATTGACCGCGGACAAGCACATATTCAGTCATCTTTTAATAATACAATCGTAACACTGACCGACATGCAGGGAAATGCAATTTCCTGGGCAAGTGCAGGTGGACTCGGATTCAGAGGATCCAGAAAATCCACACCTTATGCAGCACAGATGGCTGCAGAGACAGCAGCAAAAGCTGCATTGCCTCATGGTTTGAAATCAGTAGAAGTAATGGTTAAGGGACCAGGTTCAGGTAGAGAAGCTGCAATCCGTGCAATTCAGGCTTGCGGAATCGAAGTAACAAGTATCCAGGACGTAACACCGGTTCCTCACAATGGTTGTAGACCACCAAAACGTAGAAGAGTATAGGAGGTATTAAAATGGCTAGAGATATGACGCCTGTTCTGAAAAGATGTAGATCTCTTGACCTCGATCCAATTTATCTTGGAATCGACAAGAAATCAAATAGAAACGCAAGAAGCGGAAGAAAATTAAGCGAATATGGAATGCAGTTGAAAGAGAAACAGAAAGCGAAATTCATCTATGGTGTACTTGAGAAACCTTTCCGTAACTACTACGCAAAGGCTCAGAAGTTGAAATACGGTACAACAGGTGAAAACCTTATGATTCTCCTTGAGTTGAGACTTGACAACGTTATGTTCCGTCTCGGCTATGGTAGAACAAGAAAAGAAGCACGTCAGATCGTAGATCATAAGCATGTGCTCGTAAATGGTAAACCGGTTAATATCCCATCTTATCAGTTGAAAGCTGGAGATGTTATTGAAATCAAAGAAAAATTTAAGGGAGCACAGAGATACAAAGACATTCTTGAAGTTACAGGATCTCGTATGGTTCCGGCTTGGTTAGAGGCTGACCATGAAAATCTCAAAGGAACAGTTACACAGGTTCCTACAAGAGCTGAGATTGATGTACCTGTCAATGAAGTGCTTATCGTCGAGTTGTACTCCAAGTAATTAAGTAAACCCAAAAGGAGGGTCCTAGAGTGTTTGAATTTGAAAGACCGAGAATTGAAATTGCGGAAATTTCTGAAGATAAGAAATATGGACGTTTTGTAGTAGAACCACTTGAACGAGGATACGGTACAACTTTGGGTAATTCTTTGAGACGAATTATGCTCTCATCGCTGCCAGGTACAGCAGTAAGTCACATTAAAATCGATGGCGTTGTTCATGAATTTAGTGCGATCCCTGGTGTCAAAGAAGACGTTACTGAGATTGTAATGAACATTAAGAGTCTTGCAATTAAGAATCACAGCGATAACCTCAATGAGACAAAAACCATGTACATTGATGCTAATGGCGAGGGTGTTATCACTGCAGCGGACATCAAATGTGACTCTGATCTTGAGATCATCAACAAAGATCAAGTCATTGCTACATTGAACGGTGGAGCAGACAGCAAACTTTATATTGAAATGACAGTAGTAAACGGTCGTGGATATGTAAGTTCTGACAAAAATAAGAAAGAAGAGATGGCAATCGACGTAATTCCGATTGATTCTATCTTCACTCCGATTGAGCGCGTAAATATCAATATCGAGAACACTCGTGTTGGTCAGATTACAGATTTTGACAAATTGACATTGGATGTATATACCAATGGTACATTGGATCCGGATGAAGCAGTCAGCCTTGCAGCTAAGGTTATGAGTGAGCATCTGAATACCTTTATCGATCTGTCAGAGAAAGCTCGTATGGCAGAAGTAATTGTAGAGAAAGAGGAAGACGATTCTGTGAAAGTTCTTGAACTCAGCATTGATGAGTTGGAGTTGTCTGTTCGTTCTTATAACTGTCTGAAGAGAGCAGGAATTAATACGGTGGAGGAACTCACCAATAAGACAGCCGATGACATGATGAAAGTACGTAACCTGGGACGTAAGTCTTTGGAAGAAGTGCTTGCTAAGTTGAAAGAACTTGGATTGTCATTGCGTGAAAATGTTGATTAATCGAACTTTGTTTTATAAATATTCAAGGAGGACATGAAAATGGCAGGTTATAGAAAGCTTGGAAGAACATCCAGCCAGAGAAAAGCTTTGCTTCGTAACCAGGTGACAAACCTTCTTTATCATGGAAAAATCGTTACCACAGAAGCAAAAGCCAAAGAAATCCGCAGAATTGCTGAGCACATGATCGCGCTTGGTGTTCGCGAAAAAGATAACGTTGAGACTGTTACTGTCAAGGCTAAAGTTGCCCAGAAAGATAAAGATGGTAAGAGAGTAAAGAAAGTAGTAGATGGAAAGAAAGTTACTGTTTTTGATGAAGTAGATAAAGAAATCAAAAAAGAAGCTCCTTCCAGAATCCATGCTAGACGTCAGATGAACAAAATGCTTTATGGCATCACAGAAGTTCCTACCACAACAGCTGGTAAGAGAAAAGGAACTAAGACAGTTGATGTAGCAAGCAAAGTATTTGACGAGATCGCTCCAAAGTATGCTGACCGCAAAGGTGGATACACACGTATCATCAAAATCGGACCACGTAAGGGCGACGCAGCTATGGAAGTTGTTATTGAATTAGTATAAGAACACGTTTATGTGTAAAAAGAGAGCGATATGGTTTTTTACCGTATCGCTCTTTTAAAATAATGCAGGAGGTGCCATTGTGATATCAATACAGGATGTAGTGTATGAATATATACGCAGGGATGATGAAGAACAGGTGGTAGGCGTAGAACTGGCAGTCGACCATTTATCATTTGAGATAAACAAAGGGGAGTTTATCGCGGTGTTAGGTCACAATGGTTCCGGAAAGTCAACCCTTGCCAAATTGATCAATGCGATTTTAGTGCCGGGAGAGGGATGTATCGAAGTCGACGGAATCGATACGAGAAAACCGGAAATGGTATGGGAAATACGGCAGCGCGCCGGCATGGTATTTCAAAATCCGGACAATCAGATCGTGCATAATATCGTCGAGGAAGATGTGGGATTTGGACCGGAAAATCTGGGCGTACCGACAGCCGAAATCTGGGAACGTGTCAACGATTCCCTGAAAAAAGTAGGGATGTATGAACATCGGAAAGAATCACCGAACAACCTTTCCGGTGGACAAAAACAGCGTGTGGCGATCGCCGGGGTATTGGCGATGAAGCCAAAATGTATCATATTTGATGAATCGACGGCGATGCTTGATCCGGTCGGAAGGCGGGAAGTATTGAAAGCGGTTCATGAGATCAATAAAAAGGAAGAAATTACTATTTTATGGGTAACACATTATATGGATGAAGTGACCGAGGCAGACCGTGTACTCGTTATGAATCACGGGAAGGTCGCGATGCAGGGAACGCCAAAGCAGGTATTTGCGGAAGCAGAAAAACTGCAGGAATATCATCTTGCCGTGCCGCAGGTTACGGAACTGGCATTGGAACTGAGACGGCAGGGGATGGATATTCCGACGGATCTGATTACAGTAGATGAGTTTGTAAATTGTCTGGCAGAAAAACTCGCCTGACGAGGGAGGACGAAAATGGCTTTATTGTTAAATCATGTGGAACATGTATATGGAAAAGGAACCGCGTTTGAAAAAGTAGCCCTCTATGACATCAATCTACAGATCAACGAGGGAGAATTTATCGGATTGATCGGACACACGGGTTCCGGAAAATCGACATTGATCCAGCATCTGAACGGACTATTGAAACCGACAGACGGCGGCGTGTATTACAATGGCGAAGACATCAATGAAAAAGGCTTTTCCAAGAAAAAACTGCGTTCGAAAGTTGGAATCGTGTTCCAATATCCGGAGCAGCAGCTCTTTGAGACGACAGTGCTGGAAGATGTAAAATTTGGCCCGAAAAACCTTGGATTGGATAATTTGGAAATGGATATGCGCTCGTATGAGGCATTGAAGCAGGTTGGGATCGGCGAAGATCTGTTAGACGTCTCTCCCTTTGAGTTGTCAGGGGGACAAAAAAGGCGTGTGGCGATCGCCGGAGTGCTTGCGATGCAGCCGGAAATCCTTATATTGGATGAACCGACCGCAGGATTGGATCCACAGGGAAAAGATGACATCCTGGATCTGATTGAAGAATTACACCGGGAGAGGAAGATCACGGTGATCGTGGTTTCACACAGCATGGAAGACATGGGGAAATATGCCGAGCGCCTGATTGTCATGGACAGCGGCTGTGTCGCCTATGATGGCACCCCGGAGGAAGTATTTTCCCACTACAAAGAACTGGAAAAAATCGGTATTCTTGCTCCGCAGGTGACGTATGTGGTAGAAGGACTGGCAAAAAAAGGAATTCGCCTTCCCCACAATGCCATCAATGTAAAGCAGGCGGCAGATGCCATTCTGGCTTATCGAAAAGGGGAGAGATAAATGTTACGAGATATTACGATAGGACAATATTATCCGGTGGAATCAAAGATTCACAGACTGGATCCCCGCATGAAGATCATCGCGGTGATCTTGTATCTGATCTCCTTATTTTTGTTTCAGAATTTTGCCGGATATGCAGTAGTTACGGTGTTTCTTGGTGTGGTCATCGTGTACAGTCATGTGCCGCTCGGCTATATCACGAAAGGCCTGAAACCGATTTTGTTTTTGCTTTTATTTACGGCATGTTTCCACGTGTTTTTTACGCAGGCAGGCGATGTGCTGTTTCAGTGGAAATTTATATCGATCACAAGCGGCGGCATTAAGCGGGGAGCATTTATGGCACTCCGGCTGACCTATCTTGTCATCGGTTCGTCGCTGCTGACTTACACAACGACACCGAATAAACTGACGGATGCTATTGAGGCACTTTTGAAACCGTTGGAAAAGATCAAAGTACCGGTGCATGACATCGCGATGATGATGTCGCTTGCGCTGCGTTTTATCCCGATTCTGCTGGAAGAAGCCAACCGTATTATCCGTGCACAGAGTGCCAGAGGTGCGGATTTTGAAGAGGGAAAATTGATCGAACGGCTGAAAGGCATGGTTTCAATCCTCGTACCGCTTCTCGTCTCTGCAACGAAGCGTGCGTATGATCTTGCTCTTGCGATGGAGGCAAGATGTTACCGCGGCGGTGAGGGACGCACGAAGATGAAACCGCCGAAATACCGGAAAGCAGACGGCCTTGCTATGGGGATCGTGGTACTATATATCATTATACTATTGATTGTGAGACATTTTTTGTAAAAGGAGTGGAATGATGCGCGTTCGATTAGTGGTAGCATATGATGGGACAAATTATCACGGGTGGCAGATCCAGAACAATGCCATTTCTGTGGAAGAAGTATTGCAAGATGCACTCCGGGAACTTTTGCGCGAGCCGGTAGAACTGATTGGGGCGAGCCGGACTGATGCCGGTGTGCATGCGCAGGGAAATGTGGCAGTATTTGATACGGATACCAGAATTCCGGCAGAAAAGATTGCGATCGCTGTCAATCAGAGGCTTCCGGAAGATATCCGTGTGATGAAATCTGAGCAGGTCGAAGAGAACTTTCATCCGCGCTATGCGGTCAGCGAGAAGACGTATGAGTATCGTATCAGCAATGTGCCGATCCAGCTTCCGACAGAGCGTCTGTATTCGTATTTCGTCTATCTTCCGTTAGATATCGAAAAAATGCAGAAAGCAGCACAACTTTTTATCGGGGAACACGATTTTGCCGGATTTTGCTCGGCAAAAAGTCAGGTGCAGACGACGGTGCGGACAATTTACCGGTGTGAGGTCGAAAAAATGGGACATCAGATCTGTATCCGTGTGACAGGAAGCGGATTTTTGTATAACATGGTGCGGATCATTGCAGGGACGCTCATAGAAGTGGGACTTGGCAGACGGGAAATTTCTACGGTCGAAGAGGCGGTAACCAAGGCAGACCGGGCACTTGCGGGCCCGACGGCGCCACCGGAAGGACTGACATTAATAAAAATTGATTATAAAGGAGATACCTATGAAATTTAATAAAAGCAATGCTTACACAGACTTTGATTATGAAACTGCCGAAGAGATGCCGGATGCTCTTCCACTTAATATCATCAGTGGGGGATGTCATCTGTATGGCTATCTTTTGAAACCCGGCGCGCAGTACGAAGGACCACACCCGGCAGTCGTGATGTTTCACGGATTTCCGGGATATACGACCAACAACGATCTGGAATATGCGCTGATGCGGATGGGCTGTGTAGTGATCCATGTAAACCACCGCGGTGCCTGGGGAAGTGAGGGAAATTATCTTTTTTCCAATCTGGTGGATGACGCCGTCGCCATTACCAAATGGGCGCACAACCCGGCGACAACGGATCAGTACAATATTGACCTAGATGCGATTTTCCTTGTCGGACACAGTATGGGAGGCATGACGGTATTAAATGCCGCCGGCAAACTCGGATTTATCCGCGGCGTCGCCGCGATTGCACCATACGATCTGCGTGCAGCCTTTCAAAATGGCCTTGAAAAAGAATTATTTATCATGATCGAGGGCGAAGGCCAGTGCCTCAAAATGACTTCGGCGAGCGAAGTATACGAAAATGCACACTATCAGAGCGAAGAATATGCTGTCATCAATACTTACGATCATTTGAAAGACCAGAATGTACTTTTCGTGGCAGCGGAGAAAGATACGGTAGCACCGCCGGATATTATGATTCGGCCATTGTATGACAGACTGGAAAAACAGCCGGGCAAAGGGACATATTGCTACAAAGTTCTGCATACAAACCATGGACTCTGCGGACAGCGTACCGTCCTTTCCGATGTCCTTGGCAGCTGGATTGAGAAATCTCTGTAAAAACAAGGTAAAGTTTGATTTTTGAAACAAGATTTAGTTGACAAAGTATGGTATAAGGAAGTAAAATAAACATATATCGTATCGTACTAAAAGAGGACGATCAAAAAGAGAAAGGAGTATAGTTTGATGAAAAACTATCTAAAGACAATTGTAACTTTTATTTTTCTGATGGCTGCGGTAGCATTTGTACCGACAACGTCAGAGGCAGCATTGAGTACACCGACAAATCTGAGACAGACGAGGGCAACGGATAATTCTGTTGAATTTACTTGGGATACGGTGATTGGCGCATATGATTATTACACTTCCATTAGCGATGGTATGGCATGGAGTGAACCAGAACGAGCATGGGATATCAAGGAAAGTTATTCTAAGCTGTCCGCAGGTAGAACATACTATGTTAAAGTATATGCCATTGATAAAAATGGAAATAAAGGTCCGGAATCTGCAGCATTTGAAGTAGTTACTGCTCCGGATGCAAGTCAAGTGCAGACAACGGTAACTGCAGTAACAGAAAATGCGATCAGTTTCAGTTGGACACCGGCAACAGGTGCAACTTCCTACGATATTACCAGCCGTTATGACAATATCGTACCAAACTTAAGTGTAACAACAACTTCTGCAACAGTTGGAAATCTTGCACCGGCAACCTGGTACGGATTTAACGTTGTAGCATGCCGTACTTCATCCAGCGGTTTTAAAGCTTCGGATAGTTATACTACAGTAACTTACACACAGACTGCAGGAACTTCTCTTCCTACTGGTAACACAGGCACAGTATTGACTGCACCGGCTACACCATCTACCTCTAATTTTGGTGTTTACACAGGAAGTGCTCCTGCGGGTACAATTACATTCCAGGCATCAGATCCAAATAGAACAGCAAACGGATATGAATTGGAAGTACGTAATTTGAAAGGAAAGCTTATTAAGACAATTTCCTGTTCTTCAACGTACTCTGCTTCTACAAAATTCCGTAAAAACACACCATACAAATACCGTGTTCGTCTTTATGCAACAAACGGTGTGACAAAGATGTACAGCGGATGGTCCGGATATCGTTATTTCTGGATCAGCAATGTAACAGGAAAGAAACATTATTCTCTCCGTTCCCGCAATGCAAAGATTAAATTGAAATGGGCAAAAGTTTCCGGTACAAAGGGTTACAATGTGTTGATGTCTACAAGCAGAGACGGAAAATACAAAAAAGTGAAATCTCTCAGCAAAAAGGCAAAGAGTGTAACACTTACAAAATTTGGTAAAAAGAGATTAAACAAATATAAAACATATTACATTAAAGTAGTTGCTAAGATCAAAGTTGGCAAGAAGACAGTTTCAAACGATGCACAGCTGATCAATTACAATTACTAAGAAAAAAGCGATTTTCCGATGGCTGTATCTGAAAAATGTCAGATGCAGCCATTTTTTCTGTTGACAAGCAGACGAAAATGTAATATAATAAGCAAGTGTGACGTGAAAGCATCTGTTCCGGACATTTCAGATGAATTTCATGAGGCACCAAAGTTATTTATGCATTATTGTATACAGGAAGCGCACAGTTTTGTGCGAGAAGAAATTATATTAGGAGGTTTCCAGGATGAAAAGTTATATGGCAAGTCCATCCGATGTGGAAAGAAAATGGTATGTAGTAGATGCCGAAGGAAAAACCTTGGGACGTCTTGCATCTGAAATTGCAAATGTTTTGAGAGGTAAGAATAAACCAATCTACACCCCTCATATTGATACAGGTGATTATGTTATCGTTGTAAATGCTGATAAGATCGTTACAACAGGTAAGAAAGACCTTCAGAAGATTTATTATCATCACTCAGAGTATGTAGGCGGTATGAAAGAGACTACACTCAAAGAGATGAAAGAGAAGAAGCCAGAGTATGTTATCACTCATGCAGTAAAAGGTATGCTTCCAAAGGGACCTTTGGGAAGACAGATGCTTAAAAAATTGTTTGTATATGCTGGACCGGATCACAAACATGCTGCACAGAAGCCAGAAGTTCTGGACATTTAATTGGTTGAAAGGAGGAAATAACATTGGCTAGTGAAAAATATTACGGAACAGGTAGAAGAAAATCAAGCGTAGCACGCGTATATCTTGTACCAGGAACAGGAAAAGTTACAATTAATAAAAAAGACATGGACGAGTACTTCGGACTTGAAACATTGAAAATCATCGTACGTCAGCCTTTGGAAGCTACAAACATGGCAGACAAATTTGACGTAATCGTAAATGTAAAAGGTGGCGGATTTACAGGTCAGGCTGGTGCCATTCGTCATGGTATCGCAAGAGCATTGAACAAATATGACTTGGATCTCAGACCTACATTGAAGAAAGCCGGATACCTCACACGTGACCCACGTATGAAAGAGCGTAAGAAATACGGTCTCAAGAAAGCACGTAGAGCTCCACAGTTTAGTAAACGATAAGCAGTTATCTGCAAAAATATGGATATCAAAAGCCCGGAACGCATGCGTTTCGGGCCTTTTTTGCGGCGGTTACGCTTATTTGTGGTGCTGTGGCATTTGTGGCGTATGCGATGTGAGGCGGCTTGTGATTGCTGGTGGAATATGGTGTGTGAGCAGCCGGCTTGTGATTGTCTGGAAAAGGCGTTGTGAGGGTGCAGGGAGGAGTTGTAATTGTCTGGGAGATATGCTGGATTTGATTCCATGAAAAATTTTTAAAAATAGACCAAAAGTTTTTTGACTTTGCTTTGGTCTGTGTATAAAAAAGCGAAAATAAACCATAAAAGAAAGTGGATTCATGTGGTTTGAGACACAAAACTATTGTCGGGGTCAAAACAGCTGATGCAAATTGTGGTTTGAATTGATTGATTTCTGCTGGGACCCAAAATGATGATATAAAGATATGGTTTTTTGTTGAAAATAAGAAAGTGGGTCAAAATCTATTTTTATCCACCATGAAATAAAAAATTTAGCAATTCAGAAACTCGAGGTGAAAAAATGTACAAGGCATTAATTTTTGATTTTGATTATACATTAGGCGATTCTACAAATGGAATCGTATTAAGTATCAACCATGCATTGGAAAAACTTGGATTTCGAGCGCAGGACACGAAGACCATTCAAAGGACAATTGGGCTCTCGTTGAAAGATACATTGTTTGAATTGACAGGGATACAGGACGAAGAGACAGTACTGATATTTACTCAGTATTTTAAAGAAAAAGCAGATGAAGTCATGGTGGACAATACCCGGCTTTATGAGGGGGGGCTAACGATGCTGAAAAAACTTCGAGATAACAAAATTCTTTTGGGGATTGTTACAACAAAGTATCATTATAGGATGGAGCAGATATTGGAAAAAAACAATGCCATGAGTGTTATCGATGTGATAATAGGTGGCGATGATGTGAAAAATGAGAAACCGGATCCGGAAGGGTTGCTGACGGCAATTCAGAAATTGAATGTCAGCAAAAATCAGGTTCTTTATGTGGGAGACAGTATCGTAGATGCAAAAACAGCCCAGAGCACGGGCGTGGATTTCGTGGCGGTATTGACCGGAACGACAGAGAGGGAAGAGTTTATGAATTATGAGTATGTTTCTATTGAAGAAAGTGTAAGAGAACTGACATCGTATTTGCATAAACGCGATATTACAGCACGAAAAATGTGAAAAAGTCACAAAAATATTGACATAATATATTAAAAATAGTATATTATATCTTATGAGGGAGGTGCTGTGATATGCTGGTACAATTTATGGTAAAAAATGTTTTGTCTTTTAAAGAAGAGACAGTTTTAGACATGACAGCGATTAAAGCTTATAAAGAACGTTTTATCGTTTAAGGATGAAACCACTTTAGATATGACCGCTATCAGTGCTTACAAAGAGCATATGTGCAATTTGATTGATATTGGCACGAAAGAAAAGTTTGTAAGGGTTGCGGCTATTTATGGAGCAAATGCAAGTGGAAAGTCAAATTTATATATGGCAATGTCTCTTTTTCAAAGAATTATTATGGAATCTCTTAATAATGTTGGAGAGGGTGAAAAAAACGCAATTGACAGATATTATGTGCCATTTTCTTTTGAAAAAACAGAAGAGAATTCCGAATTCCAAATTGTCGAGATTTATGGAGGATACGAATACAAATATGGGTTTGAATACAACGCAGAATGCATTGTGACGGAGTGGATGTATCGTAAAAACCTTGAGACTAACAGAACGGTAACGATTTTAGAGAGAACGACAAATAATGTCAAGTTTGGTGCTTCTGTGAAAAAGGAATGCGAATTATATAAGGAACAAATCCCAAGCGAAACACTGGCACTTTCTTTTTTTAATAAATTGAAATTAAGAACAGATGTATTTACCAGTGTTTATTCAGCAATTATGAGCACGCTGGTTGTTCCTACAAATTTTTGTGAAGATACCGATATATTGGAAGAACTTTTACCCCAAGTGATTGATCGTGATAAAGAAAAATTGGTCGAATTTTTATCTGCAATTGATACAGGGATTCAAGATATTTTTTATGATGATAGCGAAAAAAATATGAAATTCTATACTTTTCACAAAGGAAAAGATGGGGAAGAATATCCGTTAAGTTTATATTTTGAGTCAGAAGGTACGATAAAAAGTATTATGCTATTTATCTATGCAAGATTAGCTGTTCTAAATGGCGGTTCTATTTTTGTAGATGAATTGAATATAAAATTACATCCATTATTGCTTAAATTTATTATTGATCTATTTTATGATGAAAATTCTTTGGCACAATTAATTTATACTACGCATGATACTACATTAATGGATAAAAAGTTTTTCAGACGGGATCAAATTTGGTTTGTTCAGAAAGATGAATTTGGATATTCCGAGTTGTCTGCATTATCCGATTTCAAAATTAGATCCGATGCTTCGTTTGAAAAAGATTACTTGGCAGGCGTATATGGAGGTATTCCTTATATCAAGGATTTTGATTTGAAAGAAGGCGAATAAATGGGAACAGATGATTTGTTTAAAAAGCGGAGGCAACAACGGAAACAGAGAAAGCGTGAATTCAAAAGTCCGCGGGCAAACTCCTTTTTGATAGTAACAGAAGGTGAAAAAACGGAACCGCTTTATTTTGGAGGGATTCAGCAACGTATTGAAGAAAAAATTGGTGGAAATATAGATGTTGTTGAAGTGCCTTTTATAGATATACACGGAGAAGGCTGTGCAACGGGAAGTTTGATTCAAGCGACGGAGAGAATTGTTAAAACTGCCAAGGTGATGTACCAAAATATATGGGTTGTTTTTGATAAGGATGATTTCAAAGATTTTGATCAGGCAATAGAAGAGGGAACTCAAAAAGGCTATAAAATAGCGTGGAGTAATCAATCGTTTGAGTATTGGTTGTATTTACATTTTTATTATAGCGATTCAGCCCTTCATCGGAGTGATTGGCAGAATAAGCTAGATGAGATATTTAAACAATATCAATTAGGAGATGGCTATTATCGTAAGAATTATGTAAATATATATGATTTAGTGGATACTTTTGATGGAGTAAATATTGCAATTAACAATGCAAAACGGAGGATGGCTTCATTTCAAGATGGAATCGAAAAACCGTCGCAATACGATCCGGGAACAATGGTTTATAAGTTGGTACAAGAATTGACAAGATACTTGGAGGAAAAATAGGAATCTAATATTCCCTCTATTTCCCAGCCCCTTTCGCTTGCATCTCCACTCATTTTCCTGTATACTTAAAGATGTAGTAATAAAAGACCAATAAGAAAAAGGAGGAAACACATATGGCAAATTACGGAGATTCTTCTACATATTCGACAGCATCCGGAAAGGACGGGTTGCAGTACGTAGTTTTACAGGTAACATTGAAAGAAAAATTTTTAGGAACCGGTTCCGGAAATCTGTCCGCACTCGAAGAAGTGTTAAATGAGCAGGCAGCAAAGGGGTATCGTCTGCACACGATCACGACGGCTTCGGCGCAGAGCGGAGGATTTTTAGGCGGAGATCGAATTCAGGCGACGATGGTATTTGAAAAAATCTGAGTTCGCGGAAAGGAAAAGATATGAAGAAAATAGCAGCGTTCTTATTGACACTGTCATTGGTGCTGAGTATTCTTGTGCCGGAACCCGCAGAGGCAAAAACGGTACAGAAGAGGTTTACTATGCGTGTCAGAGAGCTTAAACGTTTAACTATTAAAAATGCGAAGAAGCGAGTGGCCTGGAAAACACTTTCCGGAAAGAACAAAATTCGGCTTTACAAAGACGAAAAAAAATCGGTTTTCATTCTGGCAAAAAAGAAGGGAACTGTTCGCTTGCAGGCAAAAACAGGGAAGAAAAAAATCGTTTATAAGATTACGATAAAAGAAGCTTTACAAAAAACGGAGGAAACACCGGCGCCGACTTCGACACCGGCAGCGACTTCGATACCGGCAGCGACACCGGAGCCAACCCTTGCTCCACAGGTAACGATCACGGAGCAGGCGGCAAATTACGAAAAAGAAGTATTGCGCCTTGTCAATGTTGAAAGGTCAAAGGAAAATTTGCAGGCATTGAATTTGCATAGCAAATTGAGTCAGGCGACCGCAATTCGTGCAAATGAGCTTGTGGAATCATTTTCCCATACCCGGCCAAGCGGTGAGAGATGTTTTACTGTATTTAAAGAAGTAGGCATTGCCTCTTATTATGCCTGTGGCGAAAATATTGCGGCAGGGCAGAAAACACCGGAACAAGTCGTAAGTGGCTGGATGAGTTCTCCGGGACATCGTGCGAATATTTTGTCTGCGAAATATCGTTATATGGGAATAGGATATGTTGAGACAACAACGGGAATGAAGCGTTACTGGGCACAAATGTTTATGAGTTAAATAGTTTGAAAGTAACTATTCAGGACTCCCACCGCCCTCATTCGCATTTTCGAACACTTTGTGTTCTTTCCCGCCTTTGACAAGGCTAAAAATGCTCATAAGAGGGGGGAGCCCTATCAGGATCACTGTGCAGAAAACAATGTTTCTTACGTACAAGCACGACGATCCATTGTTTTTGCACAGCGGTCCTGAATAGTTACGTTTGAAAAAGTAAAGAGTTATCCGCTCTTTACTTTTTTTGCGTGAAATGGTATAGTATAAAAGCGTGATTGCGCCTAAAATCGATATAAGCTTCTCGGAATGTATGTGAAAGTCATCGCGGTTGCCCCCACTGTTAGAGTCAGACCTGAGTTGTTTATAAATATGTAACTATTAGGATCTCAATGTATGGAAATCAAATTTTCTTACGTGCAAGCATGACGATTCATTGATTTCCATACATAGATCCTGAATAGTTACATAAATACAACGTTACCCCGATTGGGACAAAATTAAGGAGGTACTCAAATGAGAGTAAAAGGAGCAAAGAAACGAGTAGCCATTGCATTGGCTGCTGCGCTTGTCGTGAGCGGAATTGGTTATGTGCCAAAAGCTGACGCGGAGAGCGTGACACAAGTAACAGGAGACTACAGTCAGGAAGTGAACGAAGTCTGCGATACGATGGAGTTTGTCGTAGACGAACCGGCATTTGGTTCCGTATGCGGCGAATGGGCTGCTTTGGTACTGGGACGTGCCGGACGAATGACAGAGGAGTGGAAAACAAAATATCTGGCTGCAGTGAAAACATCACTGGATGGTATGAGTGAAACATTGAAAGCACAGAATAAGCTACATCGCATAAAATTGACAGAAAATTCCAGAGCAATTATCGGACTGTATTCTGCTGGTGCGGATGTGACCGATTTTAATGGATGGAATCTTTGCGCACCGCTTGCCGGTGATAATGTTGGCGGAGATAAGACAGAAGAATCCGCAGATTATACAGCAACATTAAAACAGGGGATCAATGGACCGATTTATGCACTGATCGCATTGGATTATGCCGGATATAAATCAGAAGGCGAGACAAAAGTTACGGATGTGACGGAAGAAAATACGACCACACTTCGTGATGATTATCTGAACTATATATTATCAAAAGAAATTTCAGACGGCGGATGGGCATTGTCCGGCACGTCAGCAGATCCGGATATTACTATGATGACGGTTCAGGCACTTAGTAAATATACCTATCTTCCGGAAGTAAACGATGCAGTTGAAAGGGCACTTACCGTAATGAGCAGTAAACAGAATGCTCAGGGGGGATATTCTTCCTGGGGTTCTGTAAATGCAGAGTCGATTTCACAGGTGATCTGTGGACTTACCATGCTTGGCATCGATCCGACGACAGACGAGCGTTTTATCAAAAATGGAAATACCCTTGTGGATGCATTAAAGAGCTTTAGTGCGGACTGTGTAAAAGATAAAGTTACGTATTCCGAGTATCGTGGATACGCACACGTGGCAAATTCAGATGGTACCTATAGCTATGATCAGATGGCGACCGAGCAGGCAGGGTATGCGATGGTGGCTCTTTGGTGCCAGAAAAAAGGGCAGAAATTGTATCAGAATGGATTCCGTGATATTCCGGATACTACACCGACTGTAACACCGATAGCGACACCGGAAGTGACAGAAACACCGACGGCAGCGCCAAGTGAAACGGCAGTTCCAACGGTTACACCGGTTCAGTCCGAAAATCCGGATGCTGGTGAAACGGCGGCACCGTCAGCTGTACCAACGATGACACCATCCGCGGCACCTACAACACCGGCTTTTGCGGTACCTACCAAAGCTCCGGTAACACCAGTGACACCGGCACCGACAGCAGTAGCTACCAAGATGCCGATACCGACAGCAGTAGCTACCAAGATGCCGACACCGACAGCAGTAACTACCAAGATACCGGTAATTCCGACACCTGCAGCTACAACAAAACTGGAAAATCCGGACATTGTACCAACCGAGACACCGAAAGCACCGGAAACCTCGAAAGCACCGGAGCCTACAAAAACTCCGGAAACTACGAAAAAACCGGCTGCTACAAAAGCACCGAAAACTACCGTTATTTCCAAGATTGTGAAAAAGGCAGCAGTGGAAAAAGGCGAAAAGATTACAATCAAAGCAATAGTAAACGGCAAGAAAGTCAAATGCAAAGTGTCTTCGTATAACAAAAAGGCATTGAAAGTTACGGTTAAGAACGGAAAACTGGTAATTAAAGCCAAGAAGAAGGCGAAGGCTGGAAAAACATATAAAGTTGTGATAAAATATAAGAAGGGCAAAAAGACAGTCAAAAAGACGGTCAAAATCACAGTGAAGTAAATTCAGTACAACCACGGCTGCGCATTTTGTAGTGAAATGTGCAGCTGTATTAAAAGGAGAATGTTATGAGATTTTTTAAGCGGAATTGGAAGACTATTTTGTCTGCTGTGATCGTTCTTCTTGTCATTGCGGCAGCGATTGCCGGCACTTCGATTCATTCCGTGAAGGATGAGCAGAAACGGGCGATGGAGGCACTTCAGCCGGTGGAGATCGGGGAAGAACAGATTTTATCGGAGGAAGAGGCTGCGACAAAGACAGCGGAGACGGAACAGCCGAAGGAAGAACAAAAAGAACAGGCAAAACAAAAAGAACAGGCAAAACAAAAAGGGAAGAAAACAGAAAAAACAGGAAAAAAGGCGGCAGAGACAGCGAAACCGAAGACGCAGACAACGGGGAAAACAACGCCGGAAGAGAAAAAGACAGAGAAAAAGACAGAAAAAAAGACAAAAGAAAAGAAAAGCAAAACGACGCCAAAACAGACAAAAGCGCCACAGACAAAGGAAGAAATCGGAAAAAAGAAAGAACAGGAAGCAAAGCAGAATACGGATTATCCGAAAGTAGTTATAACGGTTCCGAAAAACGAGCAACTGCGGCAGGAAGATGAGACAAAAAAAGACGATGACCGCAAGACGAGCGATGGAACGGCGACAGACAAAGATAAGTTCCAGACCGATCCTGTGCCATCCGGAAAACCGCTTCCGGTCAACCAGGAAGACCAGAAAGTCGATAACGACGAAGAATTTTATGTGACGATTTCCATTGATTGCCTGACAGTTTTACAAAATATGGATAATCTTGAAAAGGGAAAAGAAAAATATGTCGGCGACGGCTGGATTTTGAAGACGACAAAGGTAAAATGCAAAAAAGGTCAGACGGTGTACGATATCCTTGAGCAGGTCTGCAAGGCCTATTCCATTCAGATGGAAAATTCCTATACACCGCTGTATGGATCCAATTACATCGAAGGCATTGGCAACTTGTATGAGTTTGACTGCGGAAATTTGTCAGGATGGATGTACAATGTTGACGGCTGGTATCCAAATTACGGATGCTCGCGGTATGTATTGAAAGCGGGAGAAGCGATTCAATGGCGTTACACCTGCAATGGACTGGGCGCAGACCTTGGAAGTGATTTTATGAGCGGAGAAAGTAAATGAGACATCCTTTGGTAGAATTTGTGAAATTTCTGGCGGCAATCGTGCTTTTATGCCTGACGCAAAATCCCTCTGTGTCAGTTCTTTTTCTGATACTTGAATTTGTCATTGCGCCATCTGTAAAAAGTGTGCTGGCGCTTTTGGGGATGACCGCATTGTCAGTTATTGTAAATGCACTCGTCAACCACAAAGGGGAGACCTACCTATTTTACCTGAATGATAATATTGTGACGATGGAGTCGCTGGCGTATGGCGTCTTTGCCGGTGTCCAGCTCTGGCTCTTGTGCCGCTGGACTTACCGCATGGGGCGCGCAATGACATCAGAGAAAATGGTAATTGTGTTCAAATACTTGTTTCCGCCCGCGGCAATCGTACTTTCCATGGCGATTCGTTCCGTGAATCGTTACACGGATAAATTGGTCGAGATCTATCATTTTCAAATGTCCATGGAGCCGGCAAGAGGATTGTGGAACCGCATGATTTCAGCAATCCGTTCGATTTCCATCTTGATCAACTGGGCATTGGAAAACGGACTGGAGATCGCGGATGCGATGGAATGCCGGGCATATGGCAGCAAATTACGGACAAGTTATACCCCATTCCGGCTTTTGCCGGGTGATATCCTGATTATGGCAGCATTTGTGGGAATTGTCGTGCTGCAAAGGGTAAGCGAACCATTCTGCCTGCTGATCCCGCGGATCGAGATTCATTTTGGAGTGGCAAATATTTTTATTACGTTAGCATTGTGTGCGTTGATCTGGTGGCAGACCGAAAGAGAGGAACTATGATAGAGATTGCGATTGAAAAAAAAGAGATCGGGGGAACTCCCATTCTCTCTGACATAAAATGGACAATTGAAGAGGGGATCACTCTTGTTATGGGGCCTTCCGGTTCGGGAAAAACGACATTGCTTCGGGAAATGATTCCGCGGATCAATCGGGTAGGGACATTGGAGGGAACTGTCTGTTACCGCGGAATACCGATTGACGAGGTGCCGGCGGGGACGATCGGTTACGTCGGACAGAATCCGGATAACCAGCTCGTATGTGATAAAGTGTGGCATGAATTGGCGTTTGGATTGGAAAATATTGCCATGCCAGCAAAGACGATCCGTAACCGGGTAGCGGAGATTGCGACGTATTTTGGCATTGAAAGCTGGTTTCATAAAGGCGTGTCAGAACTTTCCGGCGGACAGAAGCAGAAACTGGCACTGGCGTCGGTGATCTGTATGGATCCGGAGATGGTTGTGCTCGATGAGCCGACGTCGCAGCTGGATCCGATCTCAGCGCGGATGTTTTGGGAAATGGTTGTGCGCGTGCATGAGGAAATGGGAATTTCTTTTGTCATTGTCGAACACGATAGTGAATATATATATGAAAAGGCGGACAAAGTGCTCTGGCTTTCCGAAGGGATGACAGGGTGTTATCAAAGACAGTTTCTGCCGTGGCAGCGCAGGATTTTGGATGCTCCTCAGATACCATTGCCGGAAGTGCGGCAGAAGATTAGAAAACTGGCAGAAAAAACGGAGATTCACACGGAGCCCGGAGAAGTAAGGGTGTGGCAGAAGGTGCGAAATATCCGGAAAGCATATGGTAACGAAAATGTTCTCAATATTCCGCAGATGACAATTGCAGCCGGAGTGAATTGCTGGATCGGTCCCAATGGCGCAGGAAAAACGACGCTTGGGAAAATATTCAGCGGATATTTTGGCAAAAAAATGATAAAGCGCTGTGTGATGATGCCACAGGATGTACTTACTATTTTTACCAAAGACACAGTAAGGGATGAACTCGATGTGGAAGATGATATTCCGGAAGAACTGCAGGAAATGATCGCGCCGATCGCGGACAGAAATCCGCTGGACTGCTCCGGGGGTGAACAGCATCTTACGGCATCGCTGAAATTTCTTATGAAACATGCGGATGTCGTCATATTGGACGAACCGACGAAAGGAATGGATCCACGGATGAAAGAAAATTTCCAAAAAGTGGTAAATATGTTCCGAGAGAAAAAGCAGATTATCATTATCACACACGATATTGATCTGGTGGGCGAGATCGCGGATTATGTTGTTTTTTTGTTTGAAGGCGATGTGGCGAGTGAGGGCGAGCCACACGAGGTTTTGATGCAGAATCTTGTGTATAAACCGCAGGTCAGTATGTTGTTTGATTGCATTAATACAAAGGAGATGGAAGATGCGGGACTGGTTATGTAGCCATTATTATGTGCCTTGCGCGGTGTTGATCTTACTGGGATTTGCCGGCTTTTTATTATATCTTGCGCGACGGGTGCGTATGAAAGACATGATCATGATCACAGTGCTTTCGGCAATCATCGCCATCTCGCGCGGTGTTTTTTTCTGGATTCCCCAGTTTAAGCCGGTTTCGGCTTTAGTTCTCATTACCGGAAGCTGTTTTGGCAGTGTGCCGGGAATGCTCGTCGGCATGCTTTCCGGTTTTTTGTCAAATTTTATGTTTTCACAGGGGCCATGGACTCCCTTTCAAATGCTCAGCTGGGGACTTATCGGCATCATTGGGGGCTTCTGCCGTTCGATGCAGGGAAAAATCCTGCCAATGATCATCGGATTTTTGGCGACGGTATTCATATATGGCCCAATCCTCAATTTTGCGTCGTTGTTACTGGTGACGAATACACCGACGTGGAACGGATTCTGGATGATGGAGGCGAGTGGATTTTTGTTTGATGTCGTACATGGTGTCAGTACGATTGTTTTTGTCTATTTTGCCTGGAAGCCGATGCGGAAAAAACTGGTACGCATGCAGGAAAAATATGGAATTTGCAGAAGAAAATAAGGATTGGAGGAAATGAGATGCAGCAGGAAGAAAAGTCGAAAAAACGTACATCTATAGGGAAAATATCAGGAATTGTGGGGATTTTCTGCAATTGTATTCTCGCAGGTAGCAAGATTATT
>ERZ772861.873-NODE-873-length-29293-cov-11.520726_pt1 | contig 29293 bp, 29 predicted proteins | sample MGYA00512135_ERZ772861 | MGnify/ENA primary metagenome ERZ772861 (study PRJEB29015, sample SAMEA2737700) | human gut metagenome | biome: human gut; feature: human-associated habitat; material: faeces | place: China | collected 2012 ...
TCTCAACAGCCCGCCCGGCGAAATTGTAGTACCGGTGAAGATGCCGGTTACCCGCAACTAGACGGAAAGACCCCATGGAGCTTTACTGCAGCTTAATACTGAGATTCGGTAAATCATGTACAGGATAGGTGGGAGACTTTGAAGCTTAGCCGTCAGGTTTAGTGGAGTCGATGTTGGGATACCACCCTTGGTTTGCTGGATTTCTAACCTGCGGCCCTGAATCGGGTCGGGGGACACTGTTAGGCGGGCAGTTTGACTGGGGCGGTCGCCTCCTAAAATGTAACGGAGGCGCTCAAAGGTTGGCTCAGCATGGATGGAAACCATGCAATGAGTGTAAACGTATAAGCCAGCCTGACTGCGAGACCGACGGGTCGAGCAGAGACGAAAGTCGGAGTTAGTGATCCGGTGGTATGTGAGTGGAAATGCCATCGCTCAACGGATAAAAGCTACCCTGGGGATAACAGGCTGATCTCCCCCAAGCGTCCACAGCGACGGGGAGGTTTGGCACCTCGATGTCGGCTCGTCGCATCCTGGGGCTGAATTAGGTCCCAAGGGTTTGGCTGTTCGCCAATTAAAGCGGCACGCGAGCTGGGTTCAGAACGTCGTGAGACAGTTCGGTCCCTATCTGTTGCGGGCGTAGGAGATTTGAAGGGAGCTGTCCTTAGTACGAGAGGACCGGGATGGACATACCTCTGGTGTACCAGTTGTTCTGCCAAGGGCACGGCTGGGTAGCTACGTATGGACGAGATAAACGCTGAAGGCATCTAAGCGTGAAACTCCCCCTAAGATAAGATCTCCACTGAGGCTCGACGTAGACTATGTCGTTGATAGGTCAGAGGTGTAAGTGCTGAGAGGCATTGAGCTGACTGATACTAATAAGCCGAAAGCTTGACCAAAGCGCAGGCTCAGTGAGTGCCAGATTGTGATTGCAGGAATAAGAAACAGTGTTCAGTTTTCAGGGTGTATCAATGATGCACAGTGAATGCAAAGGCGAAAGTCCATACGGACGAGCACCAGTCCTTAACGGGTAACGGTTTTTGAGTAAAAACGATACCGGGCGGGTCAGGGCACCAGCGTATGGGTACAGGCTAAAAGCGTCACTAAAAATGCACCTTTAGCTCAGTTGGTAGAGCAACTGACTCTTAATCAGTGGGTCCCCGGTTCGAGTCCGTGAAGGTGCACCAATGGCCCGTTGGTCAAGTGGTTAAGACAGAGGCCTCTCACGCCTTTAACATCGGTTCGAATCCGGTACGGGTCACCAGCAGTTCTGGTAAAAAGCAGTTGACAGGAAGCACGGGATGTGCTAGGATAAAGCGGTTAGAAGCTGGAAGGCTTTTGACAATAAACGATGGCGGAAAACGTCATCCATATGAGTTGGTATTGATTGCTGTGAGGGTCCACCTGTTCCCATCCCGAACACAGAAGTTAAGCTCACAAGCGCCGACAATACTTGGCGGGTGACTGCCCGGAAAGATAGGTAATGCCAACATTAGAAAAGCTCCATCCGATTGGATGGAGCTTTTTCGTGCTCTTTTTTCTGTTGAAACTCCCCCTACGTTCAGATGGGGGGTTTTTGTTATGCTCCGGAAAGGAACTGCACAAACCCGGGCGTTGTTGCATATCCTGACCAGAGGTGATATTTTGGCTATCGTGAGAACCGATGTACCAATGACCTCCGCGCTTTGCGAGGAAACCATATTGAAGCTGGTGGATACATATCCATTCCTGCGGACGAAGGTGCTGACGACAACGGCGTTTGGACGGCCGGTGCGAACCCTTACCATCGGGGAGGGCGACCGGAAGGTGATCTATTCCGCTGCACACCACGCCAACGAGTGGATCACCACGCCGTTGATTCTGAAATTCATAGAGGAGCTTGCGGAGGCGGTTCAGAATCAGGGGCGGCTTTACGGTGTGGAAGCCCGGAACATTGTCCGGGCGGCGACCATTTATACCGTGCCGATGGTTGACCCGGACGGCGTGGATCTGGTCACGGGAGCGATCGAAACCGGGACATTGCAGTACGCGGCGGCGCAGCGACTGTCGGATAACTACCCGCAGATCCCGTTTCCGGAGGGGTGGAAGGCAAATCTATTAGGTGTGGACCTGAACTTGCAGTATCCGGCGGGATGGCTGCGGGCGCGGGAGATCAAGTTTTCTCAGGGCTATACCAGGCCGGGGCCACGGGATTATGTGGGCCGAGCACCGCTGAATCAGCGGGAGTCCATTGCCTTGGCAGATTTCACACAGGAGATCGACCCGGCGCTGGTCCTGGCGTATCACACGCAGGGAAAGGTGATTTACTGGCAGTTTCAGGATTACGAGGTTCCCGGCGCCCGGGAATTGGGGGAGGAATTTGCGCGGCTCAGCGGTTATGAGCTGGCGGATACGCCCTATGAATCCAGTTTTGCAGGGTATAAGGACTGGTTCATCCAGAAATTCCGCAGGCCGGGATATACCATTGAGGCTGGTTCCGGACGGAATCCGCTACCCATTGAGCAATTCCCGGAAATCTACCGGGACAATCTGGGAATCCTGGTGACGGCGGCGCTGGGGTTACCACATTAGGAATGGTTTTCTTCCCGCATTCTTACACGCCTACGTCCATGCGGGACTCGAGAACCATGCTGTCCCCGGTGAGCGGATGGGCGAATTCCAGCCGATGGGCGCAGAGCATCTGATAAGTCAGTCCAAGTTCGCTGGAAAATCGACGGGATTCTTCCGTGCCGTACTGTGGGTCACCCAGAATCGGGAAGCCCATGTAGGTACAGTGTACCCGCAGCTGGTGGGTGCGGCCTGTCGCCGGGCACAGCGCAAGCTTGCAGATTTGTCCGTCCCGGTGAAGCACCTCAAATTCCGTCACGGAGGGCTTGCCCTCGGGGCTGACCTGCCGCAGAAGGCTGGGAAGGGGCAGGCGGGCAATGGGGGCATCGATTATGCCGGTATCCGTGTCGGGGCCGCCGAAGGTGAGAGCGTGGTAGGTTTTCTTCACCGCCGCGTCCTGGAGAAGGGCGTGAAGATGGGCGTTCTTTGCCAGCAGGACGATGCCGAAGGTGTCCCTGTCCAGCCGGGTCACGGGATGAAAGGCGGATTTCTCACCGCTTCTGCGGTAGTAACCGGCCACGAGATTGGCAAGGGTTCCCTGATTCGTCGCCCGGGAGGGATGAATCAGCATACCGGCGGGCTTATCCACCACCAGTATGCCCTCGTCCTCGTAAAGAACCGTCAGTTCGCCATCCTCGGCGGGGTATTCCGGCTCCGGCTCGTCTAACAGGACGGTAATGACATCCCCGGGCTGGACGGGGTAGTTCGTGTGCTGAGGCAGTCCGTTCACGCAAATGCCGCCGTTCCATTTCAGCCGGTTCATCAGGCCGGAGGACATCTTCAGCTCCCGGCGCAGAAAGGAGGAGAGCCGCCCGCTCCGTGCGGCGGTGCAGGTTAAATTCATGGTCGCGTTCTCCTTTGCCATCTTAAACAAGTGTTTACAAATCCGCCACACCTGCGGGGGAAATAAATGGTATGATATACAAAATCCATGGAGGTGATTGTATGCGGAAAATGCTTGCCTGTATTTTGCTCTGCGCTTTGGTGCTGAGCCTTTCCGGCTGCGGCGGAAACGCAGAGAATGCTGCCGTCATTGACATGACTTCCGAAATCTACACGCAGGAGGACTATCTTGCGGCCGTTCAGGCTGTGAAGACCGGCTTCCGGGATTTTCAGGGATGCACGCTGACAGAAATCTCCTACGCCGGAGACGAAACCGTCCAAAAGGAACAGGAGTACATCCTGAGCTTCGGGGACTACGACGAGGGAATTGTCCTGCTGTCCTCCTTCACCGTGGATGAACACGGCGGCGACGGCTCGTTGGAGCCGAACCACACTTACACCCGCTGGAGCTGGTATCTTGCCAGAAAGAACGGCGGGAAATGGAAAATCGTAACCAGCGGTTATGGCTAAACACAATCGTAAAAAGCCCGCTTCGTTCAGAAGCGGGCTTTCGTGGCTTTTATACTCAGTTCAGAGCAGCCTTGGCCTTATCGACAACAGCGGCAAACGCGGCGTTGTCCTGAATCGCCATCTCGGACAGGCTCTTGCGGTTCATCTCAATACCGGCCTTCTTCACGCCGTTCATGAAGGTGGAGTAGTTCATGCCGTAGGGAGCGACAGCAGCGCTGATACGGGTGATCCACAGGCGGCGGTAGTCACGCTTCTTCTGCTTGCGGCCAGCAAAAGCGTAGTTGCCGGACTTCATGACCTGCTGCTTGGCCATCTTGAAGTGCTTGGACTTGGAACCCCAGTAGCCCTTTGCCAGCTTCAGGGTTGCATTTCTTCTCTTGCGCGTCATCATTGCGCCTTTAACTCTAGCCATATACTATAATCCTCCTGTCTATCCCTTATTTGTACGGAATCATCTTTTTGATTGCATCCACATTGGTCACGTCGGCGTAAGTGGTGCTGCGCAGATGACGGGTACGCTTGGTGGTCTTCTTGGTGAGGATGTGGCTCTTGAAAGCGTGGGCTCTCTTAACCTTACCGGTCTTGGTCAGGTTGAATCTCTTCTTTGCACCGCTATGGGTTTTCAGCTTGGGCATAGGTAGTTCTCCTTCCGTATCTTGTGTGATAAACTTTACTTGCTATTCTTTGGGGTCAGGAACATCGCCATAAAGCGGCCTTCCAGCTTGGGGTTCTTCTCCATGGAAGCCACCTCAGCACAGGCCTCCGCGAAGTCCATCAGCAGCTTCTCGCCCAGGTTGGTGTGGGCCATTTCGCGGCCGCGGAAGCGGACGCTGACCTTCACCCGGTTGCCGTCTGTCAGGAACTTCTGAGCAGCCTTGACCTTTGTATTGAGATCGTTTGTGTCGATGCTGGGGCTCATGCGGATTTCCTTGACTTCCACGACCCGCTGGTTCTTTTTGGCCTCCTTCTCCCGCTTCTTCTGGTCGAAGCAGAACTTGGAGTAGTCCATGATCTTGCACACGGGGGGAACGGCATTGGGAGAGATCTTTACAAGATCCAGCCCCTGCTCTTCCGCCATGGCATTGGCCTGGGCAGCGGACACGATCCCCAGCTGAGCGCCGTCGGCGCCGATCAGGCGGATCTCTTTGTCCCGGATTTCCTCATTGAGCTGATGGTCTAACTTTGCGATGGTAAGCACCTCCAAAACAAATAACAAAAAAGCGGATGCCAAAGCATCCGCATACTCGCAAAAATCCCGAAAAGGAATAAGCTTGTATTGAACCGTTTCGCATGGCTTACGGTGAGGCGGATGTTCAGCCTTCTTGATTACCCGGAGATTCTACCATGGATTCTTTCCTTTGTCAAGGGCTTTTTTTCATTTTTCCTGCGGTTTTCGGAATAGCTGTCCCCTTTCCCGGGGAGCATTATTCCATGGGGCCCACGACGGTCCCCGGTCCCGGGTGAAAGGAGGACAGGACCTCCAAAGGCAGGCGGGCATCTCTTGCCATCTCCACAGACCGGTCGTGAAGGACCTGGGCCCCGCTGGCAATCAGGCGCAGCATTTCCCCGTAACCGATCCGGTCAAACCGGGTGGCATCCGCAAAGCGCCGGGGGTCCCGGTCATAAATGCCGTCTACATCCGTAAAAATCTGGCATTTGTCCGCCCCCAGTGCCGCAGCAAGGGCCACCGCCGTGGTGTCTGAGCCGCCCCGGCCCAGGGTAGTTATGCGTCCCGTCTCGTCCACTCCCTGGAAGCCCGCAGCCACCACGATCCGCCCCTTGACCAGTTCCGCGCGAATGGGGTCCGGATCCACCGCCACGATTCTGGCCGCGCCAAAGCTGCTGTCCGTGCGGATTCCCGCCTGCCAGCCTGTCATACTGATGGCCTTGCCGCCCAGGGCCCCAATGGCCATGGCCATCAGACTGGCGGACATCTGCTCCCCCGCCGCCAGGTAGGCATCCAGCTCCTGCCTGGACGGCCTCGGGTTGACCTGGGCCGCCCAGGCGATCATTTCGTCCGTCGTCTGCCCCTGGGCGGAAACCACCGCCACGACCTCATCTCCCCGGCGATGGGCCTCCGTCAGCCGTCTGGCTGCGCGCAGCATACATTCGCCGTCCTGCAAAGAAGTCCCACCGTATTTTTGAACGATCAGCATACCCTTCCCCCCGCAAATTCCGGCCCCTGTCCGGATGATTTTCCTTTGCTCTTTCATTGTCAGGATATGCGTTTTTCCGGCAGGAAGTGCGCAAAAAAGGCCGCCCCGTTCAGGAGCAGCCCTCTATGGGTGGATATGTCAGCCCGCCAATACATTGGCCTTGATCACACCGTGGGTACCGTTCAGCTTTTCGATCAGGTCCTCCAGGGAAATGGTCAGATCCATGGTTTCGGCGGAGATGGTCACAACAGCGGTGCCGTTTGTGGGTACAATGGAATTGATGGTCTTGATATTGGCTTTCACGTCGGCCAGAATCTGCAGAATGTCGGAAAGCAGCCCCGCCTCATCGTGCAGCAGCAGCTGGATGGTTACAATGCGGCCCATCATCATATTCTGAAATGGCATCACAGCGTCACGGTATTTGTAAAAAGCACTGCGGCTGATATCCGTCATCCGGGTAGCTTCGTTGACGGTTCCGGCCTCGCCCGTAGAGAGCAGGCGCTTGGTTTCCGCCACCTTCAAAAAAACCTCGGGCAGAGCGGACGCTTCGACGATATAGTATTGTGGTTGTTTGGACATATGGCCCTCCTATTAAAGATGCGCCATCTGCGGCGCACAACTGTTCTTGAGTTGTTTACATTGTACCATACTTTTCAGAAAAAGCAAGTCCAATCCGATTTTCTTTCCTATTTTTGTCCACAAATCGAAAACACATTTCAGCACGGAGGTCATTTATGGAATTTCATTGGAAGAATATTCTCTCGTTCTGCGGCCTTCTGCTGCTGCTCTGGCTCTGCGCCCGGTTTCTGCTGCCGTTCTTTCTGCCCTTCCTGCTGGGCACCGGGCTGGCCCTGGCCTCAGAGCCTGCCGTCTGCTTTCTTACACGGCGGGGAAGGCTCCCCCGGGCTCTGGCCTCCGGGATCGGCGTCAGCGCCACCGTTGCCGGAGCGTTGGCCATTGTCATGCTCATTCTGGGGCTGCTGCTGCGGCAGCTCCGTCCGCCGGAAAGCTGGGTGCCCAGGCTTACCCAAACCGTTGGCAGCGGAATGGGCCTGCTCCAAAAATGGCTGCTGACGTTCTCGGATGACCTGCCCCAGGGGCTTCGGGCCGCCTATCAGAAAAATGTAGCGGAGTTTTTCTCCGGCAGCACCGCACTGCTGGAAAAAATGAGCACCTTCGCACTGGGCACCGCCGGGGCCGTGATCACAGGTCTTCCCGATACCGCCCTGAGTCTTGGCACCGGGCTGCTCTCCGCATTTCTCATCAGCGCCCGGATGGCCGCCATCCGTCGCTTTCTTTCCGAACGTCTGCCCCAGAAGCAGCTGGAAAAGTGGCTCTGCACGCTGCGGCAGCTTCGGGACATTCTGGTTGGCTGGTTCAGTTCTCAGTGCAAGCTGCTTCTCATCACCTTCTGCGTTTTGAGCGTCGGCTTCCTGCTGCTGCGCATTTCCAGCCCCCTGCTGATCGCAGGGCTCGTGTGCCTGGTGGATGCCCTGCCCGTGCTGGGCACCGGCACGGTGCTGCTGCCCTGGAGCCTTGTGTGCCTGCTGTCCGGCGATGGGGGCAGAGCTCTGGGACTTCTGGGGCTCTATGCCGTAGCCGCCCTGCTGCGCTCCATACTGGAGCCGAAAATCGTGGGAAAGCACCTGGGACTGGATCCGCTGGCGACCCTGATCGCCATGTACTGCGGCTACCGCCTATGGGGGATCCTGGGAATGCTGATGCTGCCCATGCTCAGCGCCGCGGCCATGCAGATGCTTCCGGGCAGAACAGAACTTTCCGGTTAAATTTCCAACTACCTATTGTGTATTGCACGCATTTTTGTTATAATAGAGAGAAAATGTTTTAATTGGATGTGTGTGGTATTGAAATACGGAATTTGGAAGTGCGCCCAGCCCGAGGCACAGGATGTGAACGCACTGGTCAGCGGCGGCTTCCCGCCTCTGGCTGCCATGGTCCTGGCCGGGCGGGGACTGAAGGATGCAAAAAAGGCCCAGGATTTTCTCTGCTGCAGCGGCGCGCTGCCGGACCCTTTTGCCATGACGGATATGGACAAGGCTGCCGGCCGGGTCCGGAAAGCCCTGGTTTCTCACGAAAAAATCGCCGTCTTCGGCGACTACGATGTGGACGGCATCACCGCCACCTGCCTGCTGACGGATTTTCTCCGAGGGCTGGGTGCAGACTGCATCTGCTATATCCCCGGGCGACTGGAGGAGGGCTACGGTCTGAACCCCATTGCCCTGCGTCAGCTGGCCGCTGAGCAGGTGAAGCTCATCATCACCGTGGACTGCGGCATCACCGCCACGGAGGAGGCCGACCTGTGCCGGGAGCTGGGAATGGATCTGGTCATTACGGACCACCACGAGTGCAAGGACTCCCTGCCCCAGGCTGTGGCCGTAGTAGACCCCCACCGTCCTGACGACGGCTATCCCCACCAGAATCTCTCCGGTGTTGCCGTGGCCTTTAAGCTGGCCTGCGCCCTCTCCGGAGATACCGAGGCCGTGCTGGACAGCTATGCCGACATGGTATGCCTGGGCACCGTAGCCGATGTGATCCCCCTGGTGGGAGAGAACCGGGTCTTCGTCTCCCGGGGTCTACAGTCCCTCAGCAGCACCAGGCGGCCGGGTCTGGCCGCCCTGATTGAAGAGTGCGGCTGTGCCAAGAACGACATCTCCGCCTCCACCATTGGCTTCATGCTGGCCCCCCGGATCAACGCCGCCGGGCGCATGGGGCAGGTAGACGTGGCCGTGGACCTGTTTCTGACCCAGGACCCGGAGCGGGCCCGGGCAGACGCCGCCCAGCTGTGCGAGCTGAACCGGCAGCGGCAGCAGATCGAATCCGACATCTACCGGCAGGCCATAGCCATGCTTCCTGAGGGGACGCCGCCGGAGGCCATCGTTCTGGCAGACGAAAGCTGGCACCAGGGTGTTGTGGGCATTGTGGCCAGCCGTCTTTCCGAGGAATTCGCCTGTCCGGCCTTCCTCATCTGCCTGGATGGGAGCCACGGCAAGGCCAGCTCCCGGAGCCACGGCGGCTTTAACCTCTTCGCCTCTCTGCGTTCGCTGTCACCTCTGCTGGAAAGCTACGGCGGCCACGAATTGGCGGCGGGCTTTACCATCAGCCGGGACAACATCCCGGAGTTCCGGCGCAAAATCTGCGCCATAGCTGCCGAATTCTATGCCGATGATACCCATATCAGCACCCTGGACCTGGACTGTGCCGTCACTCCGGAGATGCTGACCATTCCTGAGATCCAGGGGCTGGATCTCCTGGAGCCCTGCGGCAGCGGCTGCCCGAAGCCTGTGCTCATGATGACAGGGCTGACCGTAGACCGCATTCAGCTGGTTGGAAACGGGCGGCATATGCGTCTGCGGCTTCACCGGGGGCGGAGCTATTTGAACGCCATCTATTTCTCCGCAGACCCGGTCTCCGCCGGAATTGCCCAGGGGGACCTTGTGGACGTGGCGTTCCATCCCCAAATCAATGAATTCCGTGGGGAACGCAGCGTGCAGATGAATGTGGTGGATATCCGCCCCAGCTGCGCCGCCCCCTGTTCCATGGAGGTCACGCGCTACCGCTGCCTGCGCCAGGGCTCCATCACCCGGGAGCAGGCCGCTGCCCTGCTGCCGGACCGCCCCACCCTGGCAAATGTATGGCGGTATCTGGCCTCCGCCTCCAATGGGGAGCTTCTGGAGAGTCCCCTGTGCCTGTGCCGGAAAATCGTCCGCAGCACCGGCGTGTCCATGCGTCTGGAAACCCTGCTGACCTGCCTGGACATCTTCCATGATGTGGGTCTGCTGGAGCTGAAACGGGTACATCTTTCTCTGTCCATCCGCCTGACCCCCGGCACCCAGAAGGCGGATCTGACACAAAGCCAAACCATGCAGCGTCTTCTGCATGCGAAAGAGAGTTGACACATATGGAAACCTTTGAAGAACACTATGCCTCCATGATAGACACCATCCGCAAGCGGATGCCCGATGCGGATTTTGCCCTCATTGACAAGGCTGTTGACTATGCCAATAAAAAGCACGCCGCCCAGAAGCGGAAGGACGGCTCTCCCTATATCATCCACCCTCTGGCCGTGGCCCAGATCGTCACGGAGATGGGCCTGGACATGGATGCCATCTTAGGCGCGCTGCTCCACGACTGCATTGAAGACACCGACGCTTCCCACGAAGAAATTGAGAAGCTCTTCGGCCCCACCGTCGCCGAACTGGTGGAGGGCGTCACCAAGCTGACCCGGGCGGATTTCTCCTCCCGGGAACAGGCCCAGATGGAAAATCTGCGGAAGATGTTCATGGCCATGAGTAAGGACATCCGGGTGGTGCTCATCAAGATTGCCGACCGGCTTCATAATATCCGCACCATGCAGTACCAGACCCCGGAAAAACAGATTGCCAAGTGTCAGGAGACCATGGACATCTACGCGCCCCTGGCCCACCGGCTTGGTATGCAGAAGGTCAAATGGGAATTGGAGGATACCTCCCTCAAATATCTGGCTCCCAAGGAATACAATGAGATAACGGCCTACCTCCAGGAGCACAAAGATCAGGACGAAAGCTTCATGCGCACCATTCAGGAGAAGATCACCCAGCGGCTTACCGCCATGGGCATCCACAACACCACCTATGGCCGCATCAAGCACGTCTATTCCATCTACCGGAAAATGCAGGCCCAGGGCAAGCGGATGGACGAGCTGTACGACATCTACGCCTTCCGGGTCATTGTGGACTCCATCCCCGACTGCTACAACGTTCTGGGCCACATCCACGACCTGTTCAACCTGATTCCCGGCCGGTTCAAGGACTATATCTCCACCCCCAAGCCCAATATGTACCAGAGCCTGCACACCACCGTCATCGGCTCCCAGGGCATTCCCTTCGAGGTACAGATCCGCACCTGGGAAATGCACGAGACCGCCGAATACGGCATTGCCGCCCACTGGAAATACAAGCAGGGCACCGGCTCCGGTACGGAGAAGGACTTCGAGTGGGTCCGCCGTCTGCTGGAAAGCCAGCAGGATGCCGACGCGGAGGAATACGTCCAATCCCTGAAAATCGATATGTTCGACGACGAGGTCTTCGTCTTCACCCCGAAGGGCCGCATTGTCTCCCTGCCCTCCGGCTCCACGCCCATTGACTTTGCCTATGCCATTCACTCCGGCGTAGGCAACGCCATGGTGGGGGCCAAGGTCAACAACCGCATTGCCAACATCGACACCAAGCTGAAAAACGGCGACATCGTAGAGGTCATCACCTCCAAGGCCGCCAAGGGTCCCAGCCGGGACTGGCTGAACATCTGCCAGAGCAACCAGGCCCGGACCAAGATCAAGCAGTGGTTCAAGAAGGAGAAGCGGGACGAGAACATCATCCACGGCAAGGCCTCCTTCGAGTCTGAAATGAAGCGCTCCGGCCTGCCCCTGTCCGCCCTGAATGACCCCGAGCTGGAAGGCGCACTGCTGCGCAAGCTGGCCTTTGACAACTGGGACGATATGTATGCCGCCATCGGCTACGGCGGCCTCACTGCCGTGAAGGCTGTGGGCCGCATCCGGGACGATATCAACAAATCCATCAAGGCCCAGGCCGGGGAAAAGCTGCCCCAGTCGCCTCTGCGGGTGAATCCCGACAGCGAGGCCGTCAAGCAGAACCGCCACGCGGTCAACGGCGTGATCGTGGAGGACATCGACTCCTGCATGATCAAATTCGCCAAATGCTGCACCCCCGTGCCCGGGGATGCCATTGTGGGCTTTATCACCAAGGGCTTCGGCGTTTCCGTCCACCGGGCGGACTGTCCCAACGCCCAGAACCGGGAGGATCCCAAGCAGGCAGGCCGCTGGGTTCGGGTCCGCTGGGCCAATATGGAAGAGCAGCCCTTCGAGACCACATTGGAGCTGGACTGCATTACGAGAGACGGCCTGGTGCTGGATGTGGCCCAGGCACTGACCACCGCCCGGGTCCGGGTCAAAGAGCTCAGCGGCAGGGACCTTGCCAACGGCCGCAGCACCATTACCGTCCGCTTTGAGGTGAAGAACACCGCCGAGCTGAATGCCATACGCACAAAGCTCCTGAATATCCGCGATGTCACAGGCTCCAAGCGGGGCCAGAATTAAAGGAGGCCCTTTTATGCGTGCGGTTTTAACAAGAGTCAAATACGCCTCCGTCACCATTGACGGAGAGGTCGTCGGGAAAATCGGGCAGGGTTTTCTGATTCTGCTGGGCGTTGGTCCGGAGGACACCGAGGAAACCTGCCGTGTCCTGGCCGAAAAGGCCCTGGGGCTGCGGATTTTTGAAGACGAAAACGGAAAAATGAACTTAGGACTGGAAGCCGTCCGGGGAGAAATTCTGGTGGTCAGCCAGTTCACTCTCTATGGCAACTGCCGCAAGGGCCGCCGCCCCAGCTTTACGGAGGCCGCAGACCCTGAGCTGGGGAACAAGCTCTATGAGCAGTTCTTAAAGGAATGCGAGCGTCTGGGCTACCCGCCCCAGCACGGACGGTTTGGGGCAGATATGAAGGTGGAATCCCTGAACGATGGCCCCATCACCCTGATTTTGGACACCGACCAGCTGATGAACACCCCCAGAAGGAGCTGACTGTATGCTGAAGATCCACGTTCTCCCCCTGGGAGATTACCAAACCAACTGCTATATCGTTCATGAAGAAAACAGCACCGATTGCCTCATCATTGACCCCGGCTACGAGCCGGAGATCATTTCTTCCTATCTGGAGGAAAAGGGTCTGACCCCCGAAGCGATCCTGCTGACCCACTGCCACTTTGACCACGTGGGGGCCGTCAAGGATCTGGCGGCGCAGTATGACTGCAAGGTGTTCCTCGATAAGAAAGAGCTGGCCATGCCCCCTATGCTGACAAACGGGCCTCTATACTATACGGACGGCTACGGGGATGGCGACACGCTGACGCTGGCCGGTATCCCCATTCAGGTACTGGAAACCCCGGGCCACACCCCCGGCTCCGTGTGCCTGATTATGGAGGACACCCTATTTTCCGGAGACACCCTGTTTGCCGGTTCCTGCGGGCGGACGGACCTGCCCTGTGGGGATGCCCGGGCCATGCGGGATTCTCTGCGCCGCCTGGCAGCCCTTTCCGAAAACTACCGGGTCTGCCCCGGCCACGGTCCCAGCTCCACGCTGAACCGGGAAAAGCAAACAAATCCCTATCTATAAAAGGACGGACCCATGATTCAACTGACTTTATCCGGTCATGACGACCGTTACGCCGTGGAGCAGCTTCTGCTGTCCCTCTTTCCTGAGGGTGCCCAGGTCCAGGCATTTTCCGCCCTGCACCGAGGGCAAACCTGGCTCACTGCCACGGCAAAAATCACCCTGGACGGCCGGACCGTCAGCGCTTCCCGGCGCATCCGGGCAGCGGAAGAAACCGTCCGGCTGCGGCGCAGAGCCCTGCAGCAGAGCGTCTATCTGGCGGCAGTACAGCTGCTCCCCCAAGAGCCTGCCTGGGGTGCCCTGGCCGGGGTTCGCCCCACCAAGCTGACCACCAAGTGCCTTTTGGAGGGCGGAACACCCAAAAGCGCCGAAAAGCTCCTGAAGGATGTCTATTTCGTCACACCCCAGCGGCGACGTCTGGCGGTGGACTGCTCTGTCTCCACCGTTGAGGCTGTGCACAAGACCCAGCCCTCCGATGTCAGCGTCTATGTGGGCATTCCCTTCTGCCCCACCCGCTGTGCCTATTGCAGCTTTGTCAGCCGCACCATTGGCAAGAAAACCGAGCTGATGGAGCCCTATCTGGAGGCACTGCTGAAGGAGATTCAGTGCACCGGCGCGCTTCTCCGGCAGTCCGGAAGAACAATACGCAGCCTTTACATGGGCGGCGGTACCCCCACGACCCTGACAAGTCCTCAGATGGCCCGGCTTCTGGACGCCATCCGGGACAGCTTCGATTTGTCCCGCTGCCTGGAATTCACCGTAGAGGGCGGCAGACCCGATACCCTGGATGCGGAAAAGCTGCAAACCATCTTTGACCACGGCGCAGACCGGATGAGCATCAACCCCCAGACCATGGAGGACTCCGTACTCCGGGCCTGCGGGCGGCCACATAAGGCCGAAGATGTCCTTCGCGCCTACGGCGAGGCGGTGGATGCAGGCTTCCGGGACATCAACATGGACCTGATTGCAGGCCTGCCAACGGATACCGTGGACGGCTTCTGCCGCAGTCTGGACCGGGTAATCGATCTGAACCCCGCCAATATCACCGTACATACTCTGGCGCTGAAAAAGGGAGCGGACCTGTTCGAAAAGCGGGAAAACCTGCCCTCTGCCGAGGATGTAACCAAAATGGTTGCCTATGCCGAGGACCGACTCCGGGCCGTAGGGTACAAGCCCTACTACCTGTACCGGCAAAAATATATGTCCGGCTCCTTCGAAAACGTAGGCTGGAGCCGGGACGGACGGGACTGTCTGTACAACATCTACATGATGGAGGAGACCCACACCATTCTCTCCCTGGGCGGCGGCGGCATGACCAAAGTGAACCTGCCGGATGGACACCTCACCCGCTTCCACAACCCCAAATTCCCGGAGCAGTATATTGAGCAGATCGATTCCGTACTGGCGCAGAAAAGGGAGATTTTCGCGCTGCTGGATTCTCTGGATCCCTCAAAGCAGGGGATCGTCTGATCTTCTCCGGCTTTATCTCACCGAAAGGAATTGCGTATTTTGGATACTTTCATTACCAATGTCACCGCTGTGACCATGACCCCCGGCGCCGAGGTCCTCTTTGGGGTCAACATCGGCATTACCGATGGGAAAATCGAATTTATCTCCAAAAAGGTCCCGGAGGAAATGCCGAAGACCATCATCGAGGGCACCGGCATGGTGGCCATGCCCGGCCTCATCAACTGCCACACCCACCTGGCAACCTCTGTGCTGCGGTGCTTCACCGATGACCTGACCAATAAAGAGGCCCTGGAGGCCCTGCTGCAAAAGGAAGCCAAGATGGACTCCCGCAGCGCCAAGGCAGCGGCTCTGCTGTCCATTGCGGAGTGCCTGCGCTTCGGCGTGACCTCCGTGTCCGATCTTTATTACTACCCCAATGCCACCGCCCAGGCCGTGGCCGAAAGCGGCATCAAGGCCAATCTGGCCCTGTCCAGCTATCGCTACATCGACCAGAACGAAGAATTCGACTTTGAGACCGACGAGCAGTGCCGGGAGCTGCAAAAGGTTGTGGACAAGTGGCACGGCTATGACAACGGCCGGATCAAAATCGATGCGGGCATCTTCGCAGAATATACCTCTAACTACCCCCTCTGGGAATCTCTGGCGGGCTATGCCAGCGAGAAGGGGCTGGGCATGCAGCTGCATCTGAGCGAAACCCGGAATGAGGTGGACTCCTGCCTGGACCGCACAGGCATGACCCCCGGGGAGCTGCTGGCCTGCCACCGGCTCTTCGCTGTCCCGGCCACGGCCTCCGGCTGCGCCTTCCTGGAGAGCGAGGAGGCCAAAATGCTGGGCAAGAAAAAGGTAAGCGCCGTGGCGCTGCCCCTGTCCGCCGCCAAAAACGGCCAGCCCTGCGCCCCCATTACAGACCTGGTGAAGGCCGGTATGAATGTGGCTCTGGGGACCGACGGGGCCATCCAGGCGGGCAATTTGGATATGTTCGAAGTCATGCGGGGCGCTGCCATGTCCGTCCGGGCCTCTAAGGGAGACCCCTCCGCCCTGCCCAGCTCCGCCGCCCTGATGATGGCCACCTTCTGCGGGGCCCAGGCCCAGGGTAGAGCCCAGGAGTGCGGTATGCTGAAAGAGGGTATGGATGCCGACCTGGTGCTGGTGGACTTCACAGCACCCCACCTGATGCCCTGCCACAATGTACTCACCGGTCTTGTGTATGCCGCAAAGGGCGGCGATGTAGCCATGACCATGGTCCGGGGCAACATTCTCTACCAGAACGGCCGCTTCCCCACCATCGACCTGAACGCCGTGGTGGAGGAGCTGACAACCTACGCCATCCCCAAGCTCTTCACAAAGGAGGAAAATGATGTCGAATAAGCAGGAAGGTCAGAACTTTTTGCAAGGCACTGCCATATTGGCCATGGCCACCGCCCTGGTGAAAATCATGGGCGCTGTGTACAAAATTCCCCTGAACGCCATTATTGGCGAACAGGGCTTCGGCTATTTCAACACTGCCTACGAAATCTACAACGTCCTGCTTATGATCTCCACCGCCGGGCTTCCCGTTGCCATGAGCCGCATGATCTCCCAGGCCAATTCTCTGGAAAATTACAATCAGGTCCGCCGTATCTACGCCGCAGCCAGAAGTATTTTTTTGACCTTCGGTATCGTCGGCAGCGTACTCATGACGGCCTTCTGCCGCCAACTGGCCCGATTTCAGAACCAGCCGGATGCCTGGGCCGCCATCGGCTTTCTGGGGCCCTGTGTGCTGCTGATCTGCATCATTTCCACCTTCCGGGGCTTCTTCCAGGGACAGGGTAATATGGTACCCACCTCCGTCTCCCAGGTTATCGAGGCCGTTGTCAAACTGGTTGTAGGCATGGGGGCAGCCGTGCTGCTGCTGCGCTCTACCGGCTCCGTCTCCCTGGCAGCCGGCGGTGCCATTCTGGGTGTCACTGCCAGCTGCCTGATCAGCGTGGTCTATCTTTTTATCGTATTCCGGAAGCATTTCCAACGCCTGCCCCGCTCCAAGGACAAGCCCTGGAGTTATCAGGAAACCGTCAAGGCTCTGCTCTTGATTGCCATCCCCATTACTCTGGGCTCTGCCTGTCTGCAGATCATTACGGCCCTTGCCAGCAAAATCTACATGGGGCGACTGCTGGCCTCCGGTATCTCCCAGCGTTCTGCGGACACCATGCGTGGCATCCATGTCATGACGCAGACCATCTTCAATATGCCCTGCGCCTTTATCACACCCATTACCGTCAGCATCATTCCTGCCATCACAGCCCAGCTCACCACCGGAGACCATGCGGATGCCCGGAAAACCGAGGAATCCGCTGCCCGGATTACAGGACTTATCGCCATCCCCTGTGCCATCGGCCTGGCTGTGCTTGCCCGGCCCATTACGGCGCTGCTTGGCGGCTACACCGGTGAAAAGCTGGACCTGGCTGCAAGGCTCATGACCATTCTGGGCATCTGCGTCTTCTTCAACGCCGTGGTGCTGGTCACCACCGCCATTATGCAGGCCCATGGGAATGTGATCCTGCCGGTGGTGAATATGGCACTTGCAGGCGGTATACGCCTGCTAAGCGTCTATATTCTCGCCAGGAATCCAAAAATCGGCATTGTTGGTGCTCCCATCAGCAATCTGATGTGCTATGTGCTCATCTTTCTGCTGAATCTGCTGTCTATTCATCATCTTTACAACGATGCACCGCAGATTCTGCCCAATGTACTGCGGCCTTTGCTCTCCGGCCTTCTCATGGGGGCCTGTGCCTACGGATGCTATCAGGCTATGCTGACGGCGCATATCGGCAGTCGGCTGCTGCTCTGCGCTGTGCCGGTATCTGTGGGTGCAATCGTCTATCTTGCCGCCGTTATCTTTCTAAAAGTTCTCCGTAAGGAAGATTGCATGCTGCTGCCCAAGGGGGAGAAAATTGCCCGTTGGCTGCATTTGGAAAACTGAAGTTGATACGATCAAGCATCAATAGATCCTATAAAATCAGCAGGGGTCTCCCTTTTCAGAAAGCCCCCTGCAGTTGTGTTCTGGCAGACAAAATCTACCGAAACCGCGAAAATCTCCGCTGCTGCAAAGAGAGGGGTATCCGGCTGTCCGGCCCTGCTCTGGGAAGGCCCAAGAAAGGCGAGGAACGGAACAAGGTTCAGAATTACCAGGACGAATGCGAGCGGGTAGAAGTAGAACACAAATTCAGCCTGGGAAAGCGGAAATGTGGAATGGGTCTGGTGACGGCGAAGCCGGAAGATACAGCTGCGCATGTGGTTGCTCTGTCCATTCTGCTGCTGAATCTGCGAAAGATTCAGTACGCTTTTTTACAATTTCTGGATTGGCTGCTCGGCTTTTTGCAACCGCGCGAAAAACTGAGGGTTGTTCAGTAGACATTATCATAAAGGGATGAAAATGCTAGTAAGCAGGGTAAAACGGCAGCACTGAACTAACGGCAGAGTCCTGATATTAGAATTCTGCCGATTGGAAAGATCTGCTGACCTCGGCGGAAGGTCTATTATTACATCACCAACCTGCAGGGCGATGTAATGAGCATTGAATCCAGCGACGGCACCCCTGTGGCGAGTTATTGCTACGATGCCTGGGGCAAAATCCTGGCATCGACCGGCGAGCTTGCGGAGCTGAATCCTCTGCGGTATCGTGGCTATGTGTACGACCAGGAGACGGGGTTCTATTATCTGCAGAGCAGATATTATGATCCGGCTGTTGCTAGATTCCTTAACGCAGATTCATATATCTCCACAGGGGATGGCGTGCAAGGGAACAATATGTTTGCCTATTGCAACAATAACCCCACTAATATGGTGGATGGCGGTGGAACGAGTGCAACGGCATTTCAATGGTGGTCTAGCACAATGTGGTGGTTGTGTGGTGCTGATGCTGCACTTCCAATCGGAGATGCAATATATGGATTGGGTATGCTTATTCTTGGGGGTGCTGCCCTATATAAAAGGACGCAGAAAGCTTCAACGATTACAGCCCGTTCTAAAAGCGATGAAAACAGTAATGCTCTGTCCTCTGCAAAGGACTATGCAAGAAGTATATTTGAGCCCGGTAATAGATATGCTGTTCATCATATTGTAGCACAAGCGTCACCTCATGCAGCGCCCGCAAGAGAAGTCCTAAAAAGTGTTGGCATTAATCCCGTGACGTATGGATTAAATCTTGCTGTAATTCCTGAAAAGAAACATTATTCTTTGCACACCATTGAGTATTACAATTATATCAACAGGCGTTTAGAAAATCTGACAGGAGATCGCAATGCCATAATGTGGACACTTGCTGAATTGCATATAGAGATACAATTGTATTGTCAAACAGGATTAAAAGCATGGTGATGATAAATGAAATCAATTTGTAACGAACGTAACGTGATCCAGATTGTATCCAATGACAGGTATATTGCTGTTATTGGCTGTGGAATTACTATCTTGGAGAGAGCGACATTTGCATTTGTTCACCGTTTTGCTGGGATACGCCATATCCACGGAGGGATTTTCCTGGATGATGACGTCCTGGCTGTATTTACAGGAGAGCAGCGCCTATATTTCTTCCAAATCTCTGAAAAAAAACTCTTATGGGAGTGTCCACGCCCATCGCAACTTGCACCAACTGGGGATATGCAGTGCTGTTCAATACCCAGTGTTAATCAAATCGTTTGTATTGCTGAAGGCAATCAGGGCCTGGAAGACCACGTTCTGCTACTAGTGGACTACCAAAAGCGGACTTACACACTTCAAAATATTACTTCTTGTCGTCGTGTTGCTTCGTCCCTTGTTTGGAATCAGGAACTTGGCGTAACTCTTTTGTCATATGAAGCTACGGGACACGGTGACTTGGCATATAGTATTGCAGGGATTTCCGATACAGGCGCAGTTTCTATACTACACGAATGGAAATGCAGTCAATGCAAAAACGCATATTCTGGCAAGCACCTTTTCCTAAATGATAACAATGGTAAGGAGGCGCAGCTGTGGATGTGTGAGTTTGTACATTCCAGCCAAGAGCAGCAGTGGAAATGGAGTACTTCTGTGCATCTACCAATTCCCTTTTTCAAGACGCCCGGACCTGTAGGTGCCGGTGTCTACTTACCGTATGTTTCTTGGGTTGACGAAACTCTAGGACTACTAACTGCAAATACATTAAGTTGGATTTGTGTATGTGATTTTCATAACCAGCGATTATTGGCAGAATGTAACAGTGACAGAATCAGTTGCGGGTTGGTTTTGGATGGAAATCTCCTTATTGGGACATCTAAAGGTGTTATAGAGATGCACTTGGATTTATAACAAAGGAATGGCAATACTAGTAAGTAGGGTAAAACGGCAACTATGAACTGATGGCAGAGTCCTGATATCAGGACTCTGCCGAAGTCTGCGTTAGGGTATTTTGTTGTGCCATAAGCAACGATGCTTCTGATATTTTGCTAGTCATATCATCTCCGTGAGATAATATCCCAGACTTCAAGTGCCTCCATTGGCCTGCTTGGAAGACATTTGGTGTTTGCGATGATAGAGGATATTTGTAAAAATATCCAAGAAGAGTACGGAATTATTTGCTTTAATGCACACAAAATGCGGATGACATATGTACTTAAAATCGCAACCGATAATTGTAAGAAATATGAATAGACGATTACAGGGTTAACTGGTACTATGTAAGTGAGTAGAAAGGCATATATCCTTGTGTGTGCTTTGGCTTGGCAAATAAAAGATGAGATTTCAGCTGTGTTGACTACAAATGTGATTGAGAGGCTAAAGACTGTGAAAAGCATTATTTAGCCTATATAAGAGCAGTTTCAAAAGAATGTGGATTGGAGGAATAATAATGTTATTAGGAAATATCGCATCTATCGCAACACTACTTCTCTTTGTTTTTTATTTTATTGGTAGATTTATCACTATTTTCCGTGAAAGGAACCTTTTCCCAGATGAAATAAAAATGGTGCAAGTAGGCTTTGATCCAGACGAATTTGACATAGTAGAGAGTTTCGAACTTAAGCATGATCCATTCAATGCAATTATTTTAACTTCTAAGCAGGGAATTTATGATTTATCCGTCTACAAGATTGAATATGATAATGGTAAATGTATAGGAAGAGAAAAGCTGAAGGACTATCAATATAAATTCCTAAATATAGGCCAGTCGATTGTTTTCTACACAACTGTCCCAGAGCTTCTGGAAACATACCAGGTCGAATACTATACTCGAGATTATAAAAAGGTAACGATAGCTTTGTGGGCAAATTTGAAAAATGGGATTCTTTCAGAAAGCGCGAAGCCGAAAAACACCGCTAAAAGTGTTATGTTTCACTTACTTAACTAAAAGAACAAAGCTGAAGCTCCTTTCGGCATAATCGTGTGGGCAATACCAAAATCTACTATTACGGCATGACCACACAATGTGTAGACTGAACGGACCTGCTGGCCTTGGATGATAGCTAAAGGATTGCCCATAATACAACATGTAGGCGGGAGAGATTGTATGTCCATAGATTCACATACTCAGCTTCCAAAGCAAATATTGCAGCATTTTCGTGATCCGGAGAGCGGCCTGGTCTGGTATCTGAACCTGACTGATGGAAAAATTCACAGGACATCTTCAAAGAAATTGGGGACCATTACGGATTACTATTCTGCGGATATGGAGCAATACCTGTGTAAAACGGTAGAATCCGACCTTGGAAGCTTCTGGTCCGAGATTGCAGATTTTGCCAATGGAAAGGTAAACTCCGTTACAGTGCATGCAGCTAAGGAAACCGCAGTAAGACAATACGTAAAGGCCCTGATTGCCAGAAGTGATTATTGGATGAAGGCATTTGAAGAAAAAAGTCTTACAGCAGCGCTATGCACGCCTCAGGAGAATCATGATGATTTGGTAAAGGCGTTACTGGGTGGAAACAATAAAGTGAATCGTTACGTCGAGCAATTGCAGGTTGCGTATTTATCCAACCAAACAGATCAATACTTTGTTGTCCCAAAGAACGGCTACTATTGCATAAAATCCAAAGGCCGCGATCACCTCATTATCCCAGTATCACCGAAATTTGCATTCATGCTAAAATCTTCGGAGGATGTCGGCTACGATAAAAACGGAGCTGTAATCCATCACTACCGTATCGATGATGAGAACGACATCTATGAGTTTAATCAGCGCGCATTGCAGTTTGAATATGTCTTAAATAAAGATTTTGTCGCAGGAGCCAGGAAAGACGAATTGGAGGCGCTGATCCCTTTCTTAGAAAAGCACAGGGGAGAATAGGAGAAGCAGCGAAATAATTTAGCCGAAGAATAGCAGAACGGCAGGCCTATTGTTTGGGCCTGCCGTAAATCCGTATTAGAGCATGTCATTGTGTTTCTACAGTTGGAAGTGCCAATAAATGCAAGGCGGTAAACTCCGCTGTTTACCTAAACTGCTATCTAGATCAAACAGAAAACCTTGGTCGATGGTGTGTCAGTTTTGCTGACTAGGCAATCGTTAGGCACCTACACTTTGGGGTGAATAGGTGTCTTTAATCAATGGATTGAACAACCATATCTCCCTTCATCAATGTCGCGTTTGACGTCATCTAAGGAATCATAGATTCGCTCGCCATACATACAATTAAAATTACCATTCGCAACAATCGAGGTAACGACAATTTGCTTAGACGATTCATCTTGCCTGGGACGTTCATCGTAGTGAATCATGTATTGTTTATAGAATGCAATCATATGAAAAACTCCTTTTGTTGCCAGCCTTCCAACCGTGTATATTCTACATCTTATTCGCCCAGAATACAATATTTGCTATCGCTAAAGTGATCTTTTACACATAGTTCATTTCGACCTCCTTGCTCGCTTTATTGAACCGGAACTCCGTCCACAGTTCCAATCCGAGCGGTATTAAACAGAGCGTCAAGTATCCAATAGCCGTCACAACACTAATCCCGTTCAGAGGCCGCCAGATGATTCTGGGATTATACTATATTTTGCTAGTTCCCAAGATCACGCCTATAGCGGTCAGGGTGATGTAGATAAACAATGCAATCACAAAGGCTCTGTCCCGGTTAGCATAGCGGTGGATGGAGAAGAACGTCCGGCCAACGGAGGAGGCTGCCGTGGGAGCGCATAGAGTCGGATTTCAGGGCCAGGGCTGATTCTTCTTTCCACAAAAATATTTGAGATTAACATTTACAAAGAGCGAATTACAATAGGCCAAGACTACGTCCTTGAAATGTTTCGCATATACTGGATATGATATCCCGTCCAGCACCTGAACTTAAACTTGAAAGTTAATACGAATCCTTGTTTAATTCATAGATGTCATTTTCAGAGGCTTTTTGGTTAATTTTGTTGTATTTGGGAGCTAAGGAATGCAGGCGCATTAAATCAATTATAGTTCGTTGCTCCTCTTCAGTATAGCCAGGCAAGCTTTTTATCCATGACTCGGGAATGATTGCTATTTTAGTTGAGTATTCTGAAAGAATTGGGTCATCAAAGGGGTTACAAAAACGATTAAATTTTTCACGAAATTTCAGGGGAGTAGATTGAGACTTTAACATAGCGCAAAATTCATCTTCAGATATTCGAATGTATTTATCATTTAACAGCAGATGAGCTTTTGCAATTTCTAATTCAGATTCGGATAAAGGTTTGCGACTAATAATCATTCGCTCAACGCACGGATGCTGTGTGCCTTTTCCGGCAGAAATTGTGGCAACAAATGCAACAACACAGCTGACCTGACTATTTTTAATTGAGGGATTGCTCATAACTAAGTATGTTATCTCGCCTTGATCTTCGTGGTTTACCAGTGTGAAATAGGCCCCGTTGGTAGACCTTTTAGAAAGTGTTAATTGACCATAGTATTCTTTTTGCAGATGTCTACTTATATCGTAAACAAAGCTAAAATGAACATGACAGTATCCGGACTCAGATTTGTCCGGGATTTCAAGTTGACCATGAAACAATACGTTTTCCCTAGATAATGTACTATGGAAGTAGCAATGATATTTCCCAAACCAAGGTTGAAACATTGAATCCTCTATGTTATTAGTCAATAAGGCATCCTGAGGAAATAAATAGTAGGGGAAAAGGCCGCTACCGCAACCATAGAATAACCGACTTTCTTCAGGAATATTCTTTTCAGCCGACGCTTTTAAATATTCCTCACCAGATTCCCAAGAATATTCTGAAGAATATTGTGCATTTTGCGATTGATCGTACTCGTACAAAACTGTACCAATACTTGTTCCCATTACAGCACAAATTTTCAAAGCTTCAGAAAAGCTCAGCAGTAAAAAGCTGTTTTGTGATTCGGTGTAGTTTAACATTTTGGAGATTGTACCTTGACTGAGGTTAAGCCTCTTTCCCAGGGCACTTTGGGTAATACCATTTTTACGCATATATGCACAAATTGCTTCAATTAAATACTGTGTAGAAGAAATCTGTTCCGCTGGTGTAATCGCTCGTTTTTTTGATGTGCCCATAATAATGCCTCCAGTAGCAAGCTGATTAAGTTCAAAAAAGTAAAAATAATATTTTTACTATCAATTAATTGGGGAAAAAAGCGAATTGAAATTTGAAGACGTGTATGCTAGGATTTGACCGTAAAGAAAAAGGGGGTTTTAACATGATTTGGTCGATTTTCGATCGCGTGTACGTCCGCATCGATGGCACGTACGATTTGAACGCTGATGCCTTGCGGAAAGTCGATATTTTGAGACTTTTGCGAAAAGTGGCACAGGAGAATCCGGAGGGCGATGGGACCGAGAAAATATATGATCCCAGTACAGAGCAATTGTTGGAGAAGAAGGCAAAAAGATATATTGTTCGTATGGCAAACAGATTCATTGCAGATATGCCGGAGATCCTGAGCATGACGGACAACATGGCGCCTTTTTGCTCACTAAAGCAGTTTAATCGTCTGGCTTGCACGTTTCGTGGGGGGAAAAAGAGTATCAGCTGCTATGCGCTTGTATACATATATGTGATGTATACACTTCTGGAAGAGGATTGCGCAGAAGAAAAAGAGTGCGAAGATGCAGTAATAGCTCTTTACGAGTTGGTAGCTGCGTATCATGAAGACAACCCTCAAGATGAACTTGCGGCCTTTTTGCTAGGGTGTTTTGGACCAATTATCCGAGCGATAAGGGAGAAGAACACTACGCTGAAAAACACTGATATCCCAGCCCGGGTTCGCAAGCATCCGAAAAAGGATACGGCGGAATAAAAACTTGATGGAAGAGGTCTGGGCCAGTACAACAGCTGGCCCACCTTTCTATATTCATTTAGTTATATTATATCTTGTTGGAGGAATGAACATGAAAGGGTATGAGGGAATTGAAAAGGACATATGGAATGCCATCAGAGGTTTAACCTCCGGTGTGTTGACCAGCTTAATTTGTGGCATGCTGTCAAGCAATTCATATGAGCTTATTTTCAACGGAGAAAAATATGAAATTACTCAAGGTGGAACAGACCCTCGATGGACGATATTATTTGTCGTATTTATCTTTTTATTAATTTGGGCTATTATTGAGGGGGCTACGGCACTTATGCTACTCATCAAAAAAAGGTTTGCATTTGGACATATCGGGCATGTGAGAATGACAAACCTAGTAAGGGCCTTAGCTGTAGCAAAAGATTCTACTACTCAGTTATATCTGATGCTTTATGGAGACAACGGCGAGGCCAAAGTTGATTTGATGCCACTGCATATAAGAGAATTATCGGAAATCGTAGTGTTGTTGCACAAAAATTTTCTGCCACATGGAAAAGAAAACCGAAGAATAATTAATGCGAGATTGAGAAATTCAAAAAAAACTTCTAGCAATTCGATAGCAGTTAATATCCCCGTATATGAGCTGGCAGGAATTGTCTGTATTCTCAAAAAAATAGTGTCTGATATTATAAATAGAGGGGATAAAGATATATTAGGCAAGGAAAAATGTGCAGGACTATATGAGATTGAAAGAAAGATTGAAGAACTGGGGGATTTAGTAAGTCGCATCATGAAGGAGTAACTTTATAAACGCAATGCAAGTATAGTATACCATATAAAACATAAAAGTGCTACTATTATAGATAATATATTGTTTGCGACAATTGCATGAGTAAATATTTTGCAAATGGCAAAAGTACACACAGCCGTAGGAAACGACATGCGTGCCGTTCCCTACGGCTGTGTGGCTTGTACTTGGTACATGTTTTTGGAAGTACACTCGTCCATAGGGTTTCGGAATGGCATCGTTTCTATCGGGTGTTCACAAATTTGCAACGCACGCAATCGTCGTGTATATTGTCGAGGCAAATAGAACGGGAGAAGGGGAAGAAGCAGAACGACCTTCAGAAATATTTCTGGAATTTTTTATAAATATCTGCGCGATCTTAGCTTGCGGGCATTCCATATCCCAGAATCACGCTGCTCCCAAGAGAATATTGTTTTTGTCTGCACATATCTCTGGAATTGCCCTCCACGGTATAAACCATCCCATTCTCCACCTTTTCCACAATCCCCACATGATCCGGCACTTCATCCTGGGTGGTCCAGTCGAAGAAAATGAGCATTCCCGGCATCGGCCCCGCGGAGCCGTCCAGCCAGAGGCCGCGCTGCTGGAACCATTGCATTCCGAAGACGCAGCCGGAGAATTTGGGGTAGGTGCCGCTGTCCAGGTAGCCGCATTGGTCGGCGCACCAGGAGACGAAGCAGGCGCACCATTCCACATGGTTGGTGAAGCCGTACCAGCTCCAATAGGGTTCGCCGCCCACGTTGCCAACCTGGGACAGGGCCACATCCACAATGGCATCCCCGTCCTCCGGGATGTAGAACACCTTGCCGATTGGGTAGTACCGCAGCACATGGGGGACGTACTGCTTGTCCCCGTAGCTGTGCCAGCCCATTTGGTCCGCCATCTTCAAGGAGAATTCAATGGCATTGGCACGGGAATACTCGCCGTAGTGTTACAAACCTCAGATGCTTCCTGTTGTGCCGTAGGTCAGCAGGTCCAGCTGTTTGGCCTGCTGAATTTCCTCCGGGGTAAAATACACCATTGCTATTTAATTCTTCGTTTGTGATAAAAATCAACTTCCTTTCTGCTTTGGGTATAGAAAAAGCACCTGCCAGTGAGCAGATGCTTCCTCAATTATGAGTTACTGTAATGCGCTTAAATCAATTTCATACTTGAGTTCCTTGGGCAATTGGTAGGATTTCAGGAACATGACCATATACCATGGGTAATACCAGATACCATCTAACATTTCCACATTTCCCTTGCAGAGTACTACGGCCTTATCGAATTTCCAGCCCTCCACTTTACGAATCCTGTCCATAGCGGAATGCGTCCTGAAATCATTGCCGGATTTGGCCTCAATCAGTTCAATGCCCATACCGTTTTGAATGACAAAATCAATTTCTCCAGTTTTCTTGCCGTCGTAGTAATTCAGGCGAAACCCGTTGCATTTCAGCTGCTGGGCAATTGCGTTTTCCAGAATGCTGCCCATATTGATCTGCAAGTCGCCATTCAAAATCTCAAACTGTACGTTTTCCATACAGGCAGAACACAGCAGGCCGGTATCCCCCATGAAGAGTTTGAAGAGATTGCGTTTTTCATTCAGCATGAGCGGCGGCTGGGGCTCCTCCACATTGTAGCAGGGCAGGGCCACGCCGGCGTCACAGAGCCAGTTGAAGCTATCCGCATAGCGGAGCTGACGGCCATTGGGATCCAGCGCCGCCAGAACAAATCTCCGCTTTTTGTCGTTCAGCTGGCTGGGAATGCTGTCAAAAATGGCACGAATTTTGACCTTTTCGCTGCCCTGGGCATACTGCGCAATGTCCAGCCGGTATAGCTCCAAAACTTCCCTTTGGCGGGCGATCACTTGGGCAATATCGTGGGTATCCACAAAGGTTTGCACCACATCCGGCATACCGCCCACAACGATATAGCTGTAAAACAGCTTGCACAGGGTTTGGTGAATGGCATCGGTGACCGGCATCCCGGTTTCGTAGCAGTCCTTGAGATACTGAATTGTGGATTTTTGTACGCCGTTTGCCCACAGGTATTCCTCCAGGTCCATGGGATACATCTGGTAGGGCTCCTCAAAGCCAACCGGGTAGGAGCGAACCTCCTTGTGCCGAACACCCAGCAGGGAGCCGGACTCGATATAGTCAAAGCGTCCATCCTCCACCAGAAATTTGATGGCAGTCCGGGCATTGGGGCAGGCCTGGATTTCATCCAGAAGCACCAGGGTTTTCCCGGGAATCATCGGTTTTCTGGTATAGGCAGTCAGGCCGGTAATAACGGTATTGGCATCCAGATTCCCGTCAAATATCTTGGCCGCATCCGTATCCGTGATGAAATTAACCTCCACAAAACAATCGTATTGGTCCTTGCCAAACTGGCGAATAATTGTGGTCTTTCCAATCTGACGGGCACCCATGATGCATAGGGCCTTTTTCCTCGGCTGGGTTTTCCATTCCAGCAGCCTGTCATAAGCCTTTCGATACAGCATACTACCACCTCCAAGAATATTGTAGCAAGAAAAGTGTAACATTATTCTCGGGAATTGTCAAATGACTTGTAACATTTTTCTTTAATATACGGAGACAATCTGTAACAATTTTCTGGAATAGGGACGGCGCTCTACTTCCAGAGCTTCAGCAACAGCTCATTTACATCCTCGGCAGGCTTTCCCTCCGCAAGAAGCTTGTTGCGGAATTGATGCAGCGCGTACTTTGCCAGACGAAGTTCCCGGTCATTGAGGGTTGCATAATACTTTTTCTCTTTGCGGAATAACATAATGGTCAGCTCCTTACGCTTTTTTCTTCCATTATACCGCAGCTTCAAGTAACTGACAAATGTACGAAAAGTGCTTATCGCTCCCACCCACGGGATTCCCGCTGGGGCTGAATTTCGTCGCCATCCTGGATGCCGTCCACGATCTCATTCTCATGCTTAGGCTGGGTACAGGCGGCATCCGTGTAGAGCCCAATTTTCCACCCGTCCAGGTCCTGGAATCCCTTCGCCTGATCCTGCCAGCGTTCCTCCATCGGGAAGCGGCAGCATCTTACCGGCTAGAACTGACAAAAGCGCATCTGCTCGAAATGGAAAGCAGATGCGCTTTTTAAAGGCTGTTTGGATGTAGTGTATTGTTTTACACTGTCAGCTGCGCCATGTACCGAATCTCTACCCTATGTCCAGCCGCAACCCGGCTGTCCCTCGAAAAACTCGCACTTCGTACGGGCCACATCTTCTTGACCATCTGTCCGCCCACAGAGCCGGCCTCGCGGGAGGTGAGGTCGCCATTGTAGCCCTGCTTCAGGTTGACGCCCATCTCCTGGGCTGCCTGCATCTTGAACTTGTCCATGGCCTCCCGGGCCTGAGGAACGTTGATCTGATTGCTGTTCTTGCTTGCCATCGTAAATCTCTCCTTTTCCGTTTCTTTTTGCGGCTTTTGTCCGCAGTCATAGGTTGCACCGAAACGGGCGGGAAATGTGTGGATTTTTGAGGGAAAGGTGGGGGAGAATGGAA
>ERZ772861.880-NODE-880-length-29155-cov-7.546873_pt1 | contig 29155 bp, 25 predicted proteins | sample MGYA00512135_ERZ772861 | MGnify/ENA primary metagenome ERZ772861 (study PRJEB29015, sample SAMEA2737700) | human gut metagenome | biome: human gut; feature: human-associated habitat; material: faeces | place: China | collected 2012 ...
CAGGATGGACACATCGAAGGTGCCGCCGCCCAGGTCGTAGACCATGATCTTCTGCTCGGATTCCTTATCCAGACCATAGGCCAGAGCAGCTGCGGTGGGCTCGTTGATGATACGCTTCACGTCCAGGCCGGCGATCTTGCCGGCATCCTTGGTGGCCTGACGCTGGGCATCGCTAAAGTAAGCAGGAACCGTGATGACAGCCTCGGTGACGGGCTGGCCCAGATAGCTTTCCGCATCCGCCTTCAGCTTCTGCAGGATCATAGCGCTGATTTCCTGGGGGGTGTAGTTCTTGCCGTTCAGATTCACATGGTAATCCTCGCCCATGTGACGCTTGATGGAAGAGACGGTGCGGTCAGCATTGGTGACAGCCTGACGCTTTGCAACCTGACCAACCATACGCTCGCCGGTCTTGGAGAAGGCTACCACGGAAGGGGTAGTACGGTTGCCCTCTGCGTTGGCGATGACAACAGGCTCGCCGCCCTCCAGAACAGCAACACAGGAATTGGTAGTACCAAGGTCAATACCGATAATCTTAGACATAATGTTTTCCTCCTATATTCTAACGAAAAAGTTTATACGAATTTAATTTGCAACCTGAACCATTGCGAAGCGGACGATTTTGTCGCCCACCTTGAAGCCCTTCTGGAAGACCTGGGCGATCACATTCTCGCCAAGGCTTTCGTCCTCCGTATGCATCACCGCATTGTGGAGGTTGGGATCGAAGCTGTCGCCGACGGAGCCGAAAATCTCCACGCCCAGGCTTGTGAAAATCTTCACAAGCTCATTCATGGTGAGCTCTACGCCCTTCTTGTAGGCGGCATCCTCGGTGGGCTGGTTCAGCGCCCGCTCCAGATTGTCATATATGGGAAGCAGCTTCACGATGGCATCTGCCTTGCCGTTGCCGTAGGAGGCTTCTTTCTCCTTGACGGTACGCTTGCGGAAATTGTCGTATTCCGCAGCCAGCCGCAGCAGACTGTCGTGTTCTGCATTGTACTTTTCTTCAAAGGGATTGGTTTCCGGTGCTTCTGCCGCCTTGGGCGCCTCCTGAGGTGCTTCTGGGGTTTCCTCGGGGATCAATTCCTCTGTGGTCTCGGGCTGCTTCTTTTCTTCCTTCTTGGCCACTTCTATACCTCCTTAGATTCTGAAGCTCCCTCATTTGGCTGAGGCAGCTGCTTGGTTTCGGGTTTTGCAAAGGCTTTGCTCAGGCTCTCGGCGAAGTAGCTCAGCCGGGCCGTGACCTTTGCGTAATCCATACGGGTGGGGCCGACCACACCGATCATGCCCTGCATCCCGTCGCCAATGTCGAATTTTGTCATGACCACGCTGGTGTCCTTCAGCTCCTGGGCCACGTTCTCAGGGCCAACCAGGACCTTGGTCCCGTTTTCGCTCTGCATAATGGCGGGCAGGTTGCCTAAGGTGTCTTCATCAATGGATTCCAGCACCTTCTGAGCCTTATCCACATCCCGGTACTCCGGGAAGCCCAGAAGTCTTGCCTGACCGGCAACGGCCACATTGGTGCTGCCCCGGTGGCGAAGCACATCCGTGGTGAAGTCCACGATCACCGGCACCAGGCTGGAGGCCCTTCCGGCGGACCGCATGACCTTGTCCAGCAGTGCCGGGGTAAAGCCCTCCGGGGGAAGCTCCGTCATGGCGGTATTCAGCAGAGCCGCCAGAAGCTTCAGGTCCGTCTCATCAACGGACACAGGGAGCTTGATCAGCTTGTTGAACACCTGGTCGTCGCTGAGCATTACCACCAGGATGAAGCTGCCCTGTCCGGCCTGGATCAGGTCAAACCGGGAAACCGTTGCACTGTCGCACCGGGAGGCAGCGGAGATGGCGGGAAGATCGGTGGCCTGGGAAACCAGCTTTGCCACTTTTTCCACCAGCTTATCCACGCGCTGGACCTTTTCCTCGATGGCATTGTTAATGGATTTTGTTTCATCCACGCTGAGGCGGTAATCCTGCATCAGCTCATCCACATACAGCCGGTAACCCGCCGGGGACGGGATCCGTCCGGCGCTGGTATGGGGCTGCTCCAGATAACCCATGGCCGTCAAGTCCGCCATTTCGTTCCGGATCGTGGCAGAGGAGAAATTCATGTCCGGCAGCTCCGTGATCGCCTTGGAGCCCACAGGCTCCGCAGTCCGGATATAAAGGTCTACCACACTGCGCAGCACCTTCTTTTTCCGCTCGGTCAGCTCCATGACATTTCCTCCTTAGCACTCGTTCTCCTTGAGTGCTAAGCAAACTATACACCAGAGTGCCAGAATTGTCAAGGGGTTGGGGTATGAACTATTTTTGAATTTTTAATTCGCTTTCCTCACGGAAGCTTTTGGCTGCGGCAATTGACATTTTCTCTCTGTATCCTTATAATGTACATCATTCCACTATTCTTTCCGATTCGAGGTTTTTCCATGGATTCCAGGCTTTTTCGCACCGCGTTCCGGGACACGATTCCGGTGATGACCGGATATCTCTTTTTGGGCTTCGGCTTTGGCATTCTGGCCCAGCAAAATGGCTTAAGCCTCTGGTGGGCCTTAGCCATGAGCGTGTTCATCTATGCAGGCTCCATGCAGTTTGTGGCCGTGACCATGCGCACCCGGTTTCTGCCCTTTCTGATTTTCGGCGAAAAAGGGGAGACCCCCGCGGTGATCTCCTATCTGGGCAGGGTGCCCCCCTATGCCGTCATGGCCATGCTGGTGGTCTGCTGCCTGAAGGGGCTGGATTTCTCCGCCCCCGGCAGCTTCGTTCCGGAGCTGCTCTGCACCGCACTGGTGGCCGGACTCCACGCCTGGAAGCGGAACACCCTGCTGAGCATCGGCGTGGGCACCGTTGCCTATATGCTTCTTGTACAGCTGGGTTTTTAGCGGCTGGATAGATTGCCGCTGATGTCCGTCAGGGCATCGGAGGCATCAATGACGGTTTCCTCCCGCCCTGCCAGGTCCCCCAGGCTCACCATGCCGCAGAGTCTGCCGTTTTCCACAATGGGCAGCCGCCGGACCTGCTCCCGGCCCATGAGGTGGGAGGCCAGACTGACCTCCATATCCGGCCTTGCCGTCACCACCCGGGCGGTCATGACCTGGCTCACCTGGGTTTTCGCCGGGTCCCGCCCCGCTGCCAGGCAGCGGGTCACAATGTCCCGGTCTGTCACCAGACCCTTCAGGCTCCCATCGTAGCCGCACACCGGCAGCGCGCCGATATTGTACTGGGCCAGCATTCGGGCCGCGACCCCCACCGGCTCCTCCGGCCGGATGCGGACCACCTGGCCGGTCATAATTTCCCGCAATTTCATAAAAATGCACCTCCGGCAGAAATTCTGCCCGAGGTGCATTTCCTTTATACAATTGGAAAACGGTTATTCCTTCACCAGCAGCTCTGCGATCTGGATGGCGTTGGTGGCAGCGCCCTTGCGGACCTGGTCGCCGCAGCACCACAGGCACAGGCCGTTGTCATCGGTCAGGTCCGGACGAATGCGGCCCACGAAGACGATGTCCTGGTTGCTGGTATCCAGAGGCATGGGGTACTGCTTATTGGCCAGGTCATCCACCAGACGGCAGCCGGGGGCCTTGGCAATGGCCTCCCGGGCCTCCTGCACGGAAATGTGTTTGTCGAAATGCAGGCTCACGGAGATGGAGTGGCTGCGGACCACAGGAACCCGGACACAGGTGCAGCTGACCCGCAGGTCCGGCAGATGCATAATCTTCCGGCCCTCGTTCTGCATCTTCATCTCTTCGCTGGTGTAGCCCTCGAACTGCTCGCCGCCGATCTGGGGGATCAGGTTGAAGGCAATCTGGTGGGAGAACACCTTGGGCTCGTAGGTCTCCCCCTTGCTCAGGGCCTCCACCTCGTTCATCAGCTCAATGGGGCCGCCGGCACCGGCGCCGGACACCGCCTGATAGGTAGAGGCGGTCATGGTGCGGATGGGGGACAGGGCATTCAGAGCGTTCACCGCCGTAACGGTGATGATGGTGGAGCAGTTGGGATTGGAGATAATGCCGTGGTGGTTCTTCACGTCCTCGGGGTTGATTTCCGGGACGATCAGGGGCACATTGGGGTCCAGGCGGAAAGCGGAGGAATTGTCCACAAAGACCGCACCGGCCTTCACAATGGCGGGGGCGAACTTCTTGGCGATGTCATTCTCCGCAGCGCCCAGCACAATATCCACGCCCTGGAAGGCCTCGTCCCGGGCCTCCTCGATCACCACGTCCTCACCCCTGAATTTCAGAGTCTTGCCCGCGCTTCTGGCACTGGCCAGAGGCTTCAGCTTCCCCACAGGGAAATTACGTTCCTGCAAAATCTTGATCATTTCCTGCCCCACAGCGCCGGTAGCGCCCAGGACGGCAACGGTATATAGTTTCATAATATTGCCTCCTTAAAAACTGGCTTTCCCTGGGGGAAGCTGTCGCGGCCCTTAGGGCCGTGACTGATGAGGGGCGGTATGTAGAACCGATGCGGAAGCAGTCTACGCAGCTACCTTTCCATTTATCGGAACCGAACTGCGGAGTTTTCTCCTTGTCAGTTCTGCGTATCGTCCCTCATCCGACCCGCCTGCGGCGAGCCACCTTCCCCCAGGGGAAGGCTTTTTACTTACTTTACAAAGCTGTTATACAGCACCCGGATGGCCTCGGAGAAGTCCCGGTTGTCTACGCCGAAGATGATGTTCAGCTCGTCAGGGCCCTGGTTGATCATGCGGATATTGATGCCCGCCTGGCCCAGGGCGGCAAAGATCTGGCCGGAAACACCGGGGCGGAAGGCCATTTTCCGGCCCACTGCCGCCACCACGGCGATCTGATCATGGACCGTCAGGCTGTCCGGCTCCACTTCCTTCTGAATCTCCCCCAGGATGGTGTACAGGCTGGAGGCGATGGCCTCGGTGGGCACCACCACGGACACATTGTCAATGCCGTTGGGCACATAGTCCACGGAGATGTCGTGGCGCTCCAGGACGGTGAGGACCTTCCGCAGCACGCCCACCTGGTTGCTCATGCCCCGCTTGGTCAGGGCGATGATGGTGAAGTCCTTCTTGCCGGTAATGCCGGTGATGAACCGGTGGGGATCGGAGTTGCCCTCAAAGCGTTCCTGGATCATGGTGCCGGGATCCTCCGGGGCGTTGGTATTGCGGATGTTCAAAGGGATGTTCTTCTCCCGCACGGGGAAGATGGTGCCCTCGTGGAGCACCTGGGCCCCGGAATAGCTCAGCTCCCGGAGCTCATCGTAGGTGACCTCGGGGATGGTCTGGGGATTGTCTACAATCCGGGGGTCCGCCATCAGGATACCGGAGACGTCGGTCCAGTTTTCATAGACGTCGGCGTCCAGGGCCGCAGCGGCCAGGGCACCGGTGATATCGCTGCCGCCACGGGTAAAGGTCTTGATCTTGCCATCGGGCAGCTGACCGTAGAAGCCGGGAATCACCACACCAATGCCGTCCACCTGATTGCGCAGAGCCTCATAGCTGGACTCCTGGTCCACAGTGCCGTCGAAGCGGAACTTGACCCAGTCTGCCGCGTCCACGAATTTGAAGCCCAGATAGTCCGCCATAAGCCGGGCGGAGAAGTATTCGCCCCGGCTGGCCAGCTCGTCCTGGGTTACGGTCTTATTGTCCAGCTTGGCCTTCAGATCCGCAAACTCCGGCTCCAAATCGATGGAGAGGTTCAAGTCTCTGGCAATCTCCCGATAGCGGGAGGTGATCATTTCAAAAACACCGGAGCAGTCCACGCCGTACTGGGTGTGGGCATAGCACAGGTACAGCAGGTCCGTGATCTTGTGGTCCTGCTTGTTCCGCTTTCCGGCGGCGGAGACCACCACGACCTTCCGCTCGGGGTCCGCCAGGAGAATATCCCGGATTTTCCGGTACTGTCCGGCGTCCGCCATGGAGGAGCCGCCGAATTTCACTACTTTCATATTGTTCCCTTCTTTCAAGCAAACGCCGCCATAAAGGCATCCGGGTGGGCCTTCAGCCACTGGTGCATGACGCTGACCTCTACGGGTCTGGTCACCACGGCACCGGCCCAGTGCTTTTCCGTGTTTTCCTTCAACCAGGGGTCCTCCCGGTCCGTGCGGACATAATAGCGCAGCTTCACGCTGTTGCCTACCGTCACCTTCCGCCCGGGGGTGGTGTAGAAGCCCTTGCCCTGGGAGAAGTCCACGCAGTCCTGCACCACATTGTATGCGGTGGGGTAGCGGCCTGCGCCCTGGCCGAAGAAGCTCTGTCGGCCGGACACATCCCCCTCCAGGGTGATCAGGTTATAATTGGCAGGCACGGCAGCCTCCGGCTGGCCCAGAGGATACAGGGTAGGCTGGACATAGGCGGAATAATTGCCGCTCTGGCAGTCCGCCGTGGATACCAGCTTGCACACCAGGCCGTTGGCGCTGAAATTGGACACATCCTCGGCCCCAATCCGGGAAATGCCTGCGGCGGGAATGCCGGAGATGTCCAGGCTGACGCCGAAGCCGACGTTGGCAGAGACAATGAGCTTATGCCAGGTGTCGATGCCCTCCACATCTGTGGTGGGGTCCGCCTCGGCATAGCCCAGAGCCTGGGCCTGCTTCAGGGCCTCGCTGTAGCCCAGCCCCAAGCGGGTCATGGAGTCCAGAATGTAATTGCAGGTGCCGTTCATAATGCCGCCCACATGGTGAACGGTCTCAATGCGCCGGGCACGTTCCAGCTCGGAAAGCCAGCCGATGCCGCCGCCCACAGAGGCGGTGCAGCGCAGGAAGACGCCCCTCTCCCGGGCCAGGGGAATCAGCTCGTCAAAGCAGGTGGCGATGAGAGCCTTGTTGGCAGTGGCCACGTTTTTGCCCGCCAGAATGGCGCTGCGGACATACTCATAGGCAGGATGGAGCCCGCCGATGGCCTCCACCACCGTATCAATATGGGGGTCATTCAGAATATCTTCAAAGTTATGGGTTACAACAGCGTCCGGCAGCTTCAAATCCCGGCGGCACAGCACCCGGGCAACGGTCATGTCCTCCCGCCCTGCGATGATCTCATATACGCCCCGGCCCACGGTGCCGAAGCCCAAAAGTCCTATCTGCATCTCTTTCTCTCTCCTCTTGTTGGGGGAACTCTTTTCACAAATTGTGATTTCTTTTTCTTCATTTGTTTGTGTGGGAAAAACACTTGCTTTTTTCTAAACGTCAGTATATCATATACCTACAAAAAATGCAATTGAAACAAACCGCAATTGCATCTATTCACTTTCGGGGCTTTTTGTGCAATTCAACCTGTAGGAGGGAACCTTATGGATTATATTTCCACCCGGGGGCAATCCCCGGCTGTCGACAGCGCCCAGGCTGTGCTGTCCGGTTTGGCACCGGACGGCGGACTGTATATGCCGCGGGCCATTCCGGCATTTGATTGGCAGCACTGCCTGACCCTTTCCGCCCAGCAGATGTCTGCCGCCATTCTCTCGGCCCTGCTGCCGGATATCCCCAATATGGAGGCTCTCGTAAAGCGGGCCTACACCGGCAAATTCGAGACCGAGGACCTGACGCCTACGGTTCCCGTTGGAGATTTTCAGGTGCTGGAGCTCTTCCGGGGCCCCACCTCTGCCTTTAAGGATGTGGCGCTGAGTATGCTGCCACAGCTGCTCACCGCCGCGAAGCGGGAAAAGGGCATCGCCCAGGAAATCCGTATTCTCACCGCCACCTCCGGCGACACCGGCAAGGCCGCCCTGGTGGGCTTTCAGGATGTGCCCGGGGTGAGCATCTGCGTGTTCTATCCCTTCGGCGGCGTTTCCCAGGTTCAGCGGGCCCAGATGGTGACCCAGGAGGGGGAAAACGTCCACGTCTGCGCTGTGGAGGGCAACTTCGACGATGCCCAGACCGGGGTGAAGAACATCTTCGCCGCCTGCCAGGGGAAGGCGCTTCCCTTCCTGCTGTCCTCTGCCAACTCCATCAATATCGGCCGCCTGGCCCCTCAGATCATGTACTATTTCAAATCCTATGCAGATTTGCTGAACCGGAAGGTCATCTCCCTGGGGGACAAGGTGGATTTCTCCGTGCCCACCGGCAACTTCGGCGACATTCTGGCGGGATACCTGGCCAAGAAACTGGGCCTTCCCGTGGGCAGACTGATCTGCGCCTCCAACGCCAACAACGTGCTGACGGATTTCCTCACCACCGGTGTCTATGACCGCCGTCGGCCTCTGCTGAAAACCACGTCTCCCTCCATGGACATTCTGGTGTCCTCCAATCTGGAAAGGCTCCTGTATCTGCTCTCCGGCGACACCGCCTTGGTGGCCGGGCTCATGAAGGACCTGAGCGAGCAGGGCTTCTACCGGGTGCCGGACGCGCTTCTCGGGGCCATCCAGGCAGAATTTGCCGCCGGGTACTGCAATGACGCCCAGGCGGAAGCCGTCATCGGCCGGGTCTACCGGGAACAGGGCTACCTGATGGACCCCCACACCGCCTGCGGCTGGGCCGCAGCGGAAACCCACAGAGGCGATGCCCCCACAGTGGTGCTCTCCACCGCCTCTCCCTACAAGTTCTCCACCGCCGTCCTCACCGCCATCGGCGCGGACACCTCCGGCAGCGAGTATGACCGCATGGAGCGGATGCAGGCGCTGACCGGCATTCCCATTCCACCCGCCCTGGCCGCCCTGCGCACCAAGCCCGAGCGGCACACGGGGGTCATTCCGAAAGAGAAGATGCTGGAGTTTGTATTGGGAAGATAAATCGGGGACGCTTATCAGTTGACAGTTGACAATTGGCAGTTGACAGTTAAGGAATTTCCTTCAGAAATAAACAAAATATTTTTATTTGTCCCGAAGGGACACCATAACTGTCAACTGTACACTGTCAACTGTCAACTTTTTTCGATTCATACACCTGTAAAAGGAGACAGAAAAATGAAAAACCAAGTAACCATCCGGGTGCCGGCGACCACCGCCAACCTGGGACCGGGGTTTGATGCCTTCGGGTGCGCCCTGAGCCTGTATACGGACGTGACCTTTGAGGAGACGGACGCCGGGCTGGAGATCACCGGCTGCGACGAAGCCTTCACGGGGCCGGACAATCTGGCCTACACCTCTTACTGCGCCGTGCTGGCCTCCCTCAGCGAGGAGGTCCGGGGCGTGAAAATCCATATCAACGCCCACATCCCCATCTGCCGGGGCCTGGGCTCCTCCGCAGCCCTGCTGGTGGCCGGTGCCATGGGGGCCAACGTGCTGCGGGGCAGCAAGCTCAGCACCCAGGGCCTGCTGAACATCACCAACGCCATGGAGGGCCACCCGGATAACCTTGCCCCGGCCTTTTATGGCGGCCTGACCGCCTCTATGGTGGACAGCGGCCTTCCCGTTACCGTCAGCTTTCCCCTGCACCCGGGCTGGGAATTTCTGGCACTGGTGCCGGACTTCAACCTGCCCACCACTCTGGCCCGTTCCGTGCTGCCGGAGCAGGTGTCCCGGGCGGATGCCATCTACAATATCTCCCACGGCGCCATGGTCCTGAAGGCCCTGGAGCTGGGGGATGAAAAGCTGCTGCGCAACGCCATGCAGGACAGGCTCCACCAGAACTACCGGAAGAAGCTGATCCCGGACTATGAAAAAATCGAGGCTCTGGTCCGCACCACCGGCGCAGCCTTCTGCCTCTCTGGCGCAGGCCCCACGCTGCTGGTCATGACCCGCAACCCCGCCCTCTCCGGAATCCTGTCGGAGAAGCTGCCAAAGATCACCGAGCACAACTGGGAGATCCTCCCGTTGCACGTGGAATTCCAGGGTGCAAAGGCGCTGGAAGCATAAGAATACAGGGGGCATCCGCCGTTGTCGGGTGCCCCCTGCTGTATGTCTGCGGGAAGGGGAGGAAGCGCGTTCCCGGCTTGCATTCCGGTCTGCTTTTTGCTATAATCATGTTCAACAGATATCCCCCATGAAAAAGAAAATCTACAGACAAAGCTGGTGTTGCAGTTGAATACCAAAGAGGATTATATTGGGGTCTTCGATTCCGGTGTAGGCGGCATCAGTGTGCTGCGGCATCTGCGGCGGGTCATGCCCAATGAAAGATTTCTATATTACGGCGACTCCGCCAACGCTCCCTACGGCATCCGCACCAAGGCGGAGGTCCGGGATTTGAGCTTCGCCGTGGCGGAAAAGCTCATGGCCCGGGGGCTCAAGGCCCTGGTCATCGCCTGTAATACGGCTACCTCTGCCGCCGTAAAGGATCTGCGGGAGAAGTACCCGGATATGATCATTGTGGGCATCGAGCCCGCATTAAAGCTGGCGGCGGACCGCTACCCCGGCGGCGGGATCGGCGTTATGGCAACGCCCATGACCCTTTCCGAGGAGAAATTCGCCCGGCTGCTCCACCGCTATGACGTCACCTGCGACATCTATAAGATCCCGGCCCCCAGGCTTGTGGAAATCGTGGAGGCCGGGATGGTGGATACCCGCCGGACCATCGATATGCTGCAAAAGCTCTTCACCCCCTACCGGGGGCGGCTGGACGCCCTGGTTTTGGGCTGCACCCACTACCCCTTCGCCTCCCACACCATCTCCCGCATTTTGGGCGGTCAGGTGGATATCCTGGACGGCGGCGACGGCACCGCCAGGGAGACCCGGCGGCGGCTGGAGGAAGCGGGGCTGCTGCGGGACGGTCCCGGAGAGGTTATTATAGAGAACAGCCGAAATTCGCAGGAAATCCTGGGGCTTTCCTGGCGGCTTTTGGAGGGGAAAAGTCGAACGGAGGAAGAAAACCATGGGAAATGACAATATTCTGGTCATCGGCATTGCAGGCGGCAGCGCCAGCGGAAAGACGACCCTGATGAAAAACCTCATCGCGGACTGAGAGGATGAGGTCACGGTGCTGAGCCACGACAATTATTACAAGCGCCATGACGAGCTGACCATGGAGGAGCGGAGCCGCCTGAACTATGACGAGCCCGATGCCTTCGATACCAGCCTTATGGTCTATCACCTGGACCAGCTGCGCCACGGCCACGCGGTGGAGTGCCCGGTGTATGATTTCTCCGTGCACAACCGCAGCGAGGAGACGATTCATCTGGAGCCCCGGAAGGTCATCATTGTGGAGGGCATTCTGATTTTTGAGAACCAGGAGCTTCGGGACCTGATGGACATCCGCATCTTCGTGGATTCCGATGCAGACATCCGTCTGTGCCGCCGGATCAAGCGGGATGTGGAGAAGCGGGGCCGCTCCCTGGAGAGCGTGCTCACCCAGTACCAGCAGACCGTCAAGCCCATGCACGAGCGCTATGTGGAGCCCAGCAAGAAGTATGCCCACCTGGTGGTCCCCGAGGGCGGCAAGAACGTGGTGGCCCTGGATATGATCATCAGCCGGGTGAGAAGACATTTGAGAGAGGACTAAGGCGGCTTCATTAGTATGCAAAAGGAGAACAACCTTGGAAAGCATTATTTTTGACATTGACGGCACCCTCTGGGATTCCCGGGCACTGGTTGCGGAGGGGTATAATATTCAGCTGCGCAGCGAAGGGGTGGCAGACCGCTGCGTCACGGCGGAGATCCTGCGGCCTCTGTTCGGCAAGGTCATGACGGAGATTGCCGACGCCCTGTTCCCGGATATTGCCCCGGAGCCCCGATATGCCCTTATGGAGCGGTGCATGGCTACGGAGAATCGGTATCTCCACGAAAATCCCTGCCGCATTGGCTACCCCAAGGTTCGGGAGACTATGGAGGCCCTGGCAAAACGCCACCGGCTCTTCATCGTCAGCAACAGCCAGCAGGGCTATCCGGAGCTGTGTATTCAGAAGATGGGCCTGGAGGGCTGCATCTCCGGCCACCTGTGCTTCGGCGACACCGGCACGGACAAGGGAACCACCATCCGCATTCTTTTGGAGAAATACGGCATTTCCTCTGCCGTCTACGTAGGCGATACCCAGGGGGATATGGAGGCCACCTATGCCGCCGGACTGCCCTTCGTCTGGGCGGACTACGGCTTCGGTACCCCGGAAAAATACGACGCAAGGATCTCTTCCTTTGAAGAGCTATTGACCCTGGAGCAGGAGGGAAGGCTTTGAGCATCTCCATTGATACCTATTGTATGGAGTGCCAGCTCCGCCGGAATGCGGCTCTGGCCAGAAGCCTGGGCAGTGAGGAAAAGGCAACGGAGTTTCTGCGCCGCTGGATGGCTCTGGCCCTGGCGCTGCCGGTGACGGCCCCGTCGCCCTGTGTAGGCCCTGCCACCAATGAACTGCTCCACGAAATGTATGGCCTGGACCTGGACCGCTACAGAGCGGAAAAGGAGGCCTCCAATGCCTTCGCCCTGGCTAATATGGACTACGTGCGCCGGGAGACGGAGCAGGCCCCGGACAGTGTATACGCAGGGCTGCAATTTGCAATCCTGGGCAATTATCTGGATTTTTCCGCCCTGGGGGATAAGGTCAGCTTTGATACCCTTTCCGGGATGCTGGAAAAGGCCCGGGACATCCGGGTGGACCAAGGCACCTATGAAAAGCTCTGCGCCGACCTGGAAAAGGGCAGAAAGCTATTGTATCTGACGGACAACGCCGGAGAGATCGGCTTCGACCGGATTTTCGCGGAACAGCTGCAAAGAAAATTCTCCCATTTGGAAATTACCTTCTGCGTCCGGGGCGGCAACGCCGCCAACGATGCCACCCGGGCCGATGCCGCAGCGGTGGGCCTGCCCTTTCCCGTGATCGACAATGGCAATCTGGTGGCGGGTACCGTCCCGGAACAGCTGAGCGATGAGGCCAGGCAGGCCATGGAGCAGGCGGATGTGATCCTCTCCAAGGGCATGGGCAATGTGGAAACCCTGCTTGGCTGCGGGAAGAACATCTATTATGCCTTTCTCGTCAAGTGTCAGCGCTTTGTGAACCTGATGGAAAGGCCCCTTATGACCCCGCTGCTTCTGCGGGAGCTGGACCGGCGGGGATGAAAATATCTCCGTCAATGTGTATAAATTTTGCTTGAAAAAGTAGCACTTTCCACGAAAAAGAAAACGCTTTTCCAGAAATTGCTTGACAAAAGAATTCGGGAAGGTTACTCTATATAGCGGCTGCGCGGTTTGTTTCCGCCGCGCAGAGATCATCTTTACTTCGGGCGGCAGCCGCTGCCTTTGGATTGGAGCATGAAAATGAGTTATAACTGCACAAATATTCTCAAATGGACCGAAGCCCAGCTGAAATACACCTACGATGTCACCCTCCAGGAGGCTACCCCTCAGGAGCTCCACGAGGCACTGGGCGAGGCCGTTATGATGGCCATTTCCGACAACTGGAGCAGCAGCAAGAAAGCCCGGCTGCAGCAGCGGAAGGCCTATTATTTTTCTGCCGAGTACCTGATCGGCCGTCTGGTCTATTCCAATCTGTACAATCTGGGCATTCTGGACGAGATGAAGCAGCTCTTTGCCGCCCAGGGCGTGGACCTGGCCGTGCTGGAAGAGATTGAGGACGCCGCTCTGGGCAACGGCGGCCTGGGTAGACTGGCTGCCTGCTTCCTGGACAGCGCTGCCTCCTGCGACATCCCCCTGTCCGGCTACGGCCTGCGGTATAAGTTCGGCCTGTTCAAGCAGAGCTTCGATGACCAGGGCAGCCAGAAGGAGAACGCGGACGACTGGACCAAGTTCGGCGACCCCTGGTCCTACCGCCGGTACAACCACACCGTGAAGGTCAAGTTCCCAGATCACACCGTCCTGGCTGTGCCCTATGATGTGCCCGTCATCGGCTATGACACCCACAATATCAACACCCTGCGCCTGTGGCAGTGCGAGGCCGAGGAAGAACTGGATTTCAGTGCTTTCAACGACCAGGATTACCTGCGGGCTTTGGACCAGAAGAACAAGGCCGAGGATATTACCCGTGTTCTCTACCCCAATGACTCCACCTGGGAGGGCAAGCGTCTGCGCATCAAGCAGCAGTATGTGCTGTCCTCTGCCTCTCTGCAGGATATGCTGCGGACCTTCAAGACTGCCCACGGCAATGACCTGAGCCGCTTCGCCGACTACTATGCCGTGCAGCTGAACGATACCCATCCCGCCATGTCCATCCCCGAGCTCATCCGTCTGCTGATGGATGAGGGCATGGACTTCGACCAGAGCTTCTCCATCGCCCAGCGCACCTTCTCCTACACCAACCACACCGTCATGTCCGAGGCTCTGGAAAAGTGGCCCCTGGATCTGCTGGGCTCCGTTGTCCCCGAGATCGTGGACATCATCCGCCGCATTGACGAAAAGCTCCAGCGGGAGCATCCGGGCCTGTTTATCATCAAGGACAACACCGCCCATATGGCAAACCTGTCTGTCTACGTCAGCAGCTATGTCAACGGCGTGGCCGAGATCCACAGCCAGATTCTGAAGGACGACCTGTTCCACGACTGGTATCAGGTCTACCCCGATCGCTTCCAGAACAAGACCAACGGCGTCACACCCCGGCGCTGGATGGGCCTGTGCAACCCCGAGCTGACCCAGATGCTGAAATACCGCATCGGCGGTGACTTCCTGAAGGACCTGGATAAGCTCTCCGAGCTGAAGCCCATGATCGATGAGGACATGGTCCGCCAGTTCAACGCCATCAAGCGCCAGAAGAAGGAGCAGCTGTGCAAGGTCATCGCCGAGAAGGAAGGCGTGCAGCTGAACCCGGACTTCATCTTTGACGTTCAGATAAAGCGGCTCCATGAGTACAAGCGTCAGCTGATGAATGCCCTGTCCATTGTGGATATCTATTTCCGCCTGAAAAACGGCGAGCTGACCGACTTCCGGCCCACCGTATATATCTTCGGCGCCAAGTCTGCCCCCGGCTATGCCCGGGCCAAGGCCATTATCCGCTATATCAACCGGATCGCCAAGCTGATCAACAACGACCCCGCTGTGTCCGACAAGCTGAAGGTGGTCTTTGTTCAGAACTACAATTGCTCCTATGCCGAGCATATCATCCCCGCTGCCGATATCTCCGAGCAGATCTCTCCTGCGGGCACCGAGGCTTCCGGCACCGGCAACATGAAGCTGATGCTCAACGGCGCCGTCACCCTGGGCACCCTGGACGGGGCCAATGTGGAGATTGCCCAGGAGGCCGGTATGGACAACGAGTATATCTTCGGCCATACCGTCCAGGAGATCAACAATGCCAAGGACAGCTACTGTGCCCGGAGCATTTACGACACCGACAGCCACCTGCACCGCGCCATCGACACATTGGTTGACGGCACCGTGCCCACGGACGATGCCCAGAAAGAGCTGCACCACGCATTGCTGGATGGCGCTTCCTGGCACAAGGCGGACAACTATTTCGTCCTGCTGGACTACGCCTCCTATATGGATGCCAAGCTGCGGGTGAACCGCGACTATGCCGACCGGCTGGCCTTTGGCCGCAAGTGCCTGGAGAACGTGGCCTCCGGCTCCAAGTTCTCCTCTGACCGCACCATCCGCCAGTACGCAGACGAGATCTGGCACATCAAGCCCGTAAAGTTCTAAAAAACCACAAAAATGTCATTGCGTACCGGCGCGACCGCCGCGCAATGACATTTTTTTAGGTGTAACAAAGGAGAAAAATCATGGCCTACAAGCTTCTGGTCATTAACCCCGGCTCTACCTCCACCAAGGTAAGCTATTTTGAAAACGAGAAAAATGTGTTCACCGAGAGCATCTTTCATGATGCCCCGGAGCTGCTGAAATACCCCACCACCAATGACCAGCTGCCTATGCGCCGCCAGGTACTGCTGGACTTTTTGAAGGAGCACGGCATTGACCCCAAGCAGATCGATGTCTTCGTAGGCCGGGGCGGCTGCGCCTATTCCCAGCAGGCGGGGGTCATGACCATCGATGAAAAACTGGTGGAGGACACCGCGGCGGACTGCGGCGGCAGCGACCATCCGGCAAAGCTGGGCGTGATGCTGGCCTATGACCTGTGCCGGACCTACGGCGGCAAAATGTACACCGTAAACCCCACCAATGTGGACGAGCTCTGCGACTATGCCCGGCCCACGGGTATTGCGGGGCTGTACCGCCGGGCCCAGACCCATGTGCTCAATCAGAAGGGCATTGCGGCCATCCACGCAAAGAAGCTGGGCAAGGGGTATGAGGACCTGAATCTCATCGTCTGCCATGTGGACGGCGGCATTACCGTCACCGCCCACAGCCACGGCAGAATGGTCGACAGCACCGAGGGCGCCGGCGGCGACGGCCCCTTCACCCCCACCCGCCTGGGCTCCATCCCCGTTATGGAGGTGCTGCAATACCTGGACGAGGGGCATACCACCGCTGAAATGCGGGCCATGCTGTCCCGTTCCGGCGGCTTCGTCAGCCACTTCGGCACCTCGGATGCTTCCAAGGTCCACGCTCTGGTAGAGGCCGGAGACCCCAAGGCCACCACCATCTGGAATACCGTGATCTATCAGCTGTGCAAGTCCATCGGCGGCATGGCCGCCGTGCTGGAGGGCAAGGTGGACGGCATTCTCCTGACCGGCGGGCTCATGCGCTATGACGATATCCTCCGGGGCGTGGAGCAGCGCTGCGGCTGGATTGCTCCCGTATCGGTCTATCCCGGCGAATGCGAGCAGGAGGCTATGGCCGATGCGGTTCTGGCCGTGCTGCGGGGAGAAGCGAAGGCCAATACTTATACAGGCAAGCCGGTGTTTTCGGGCTTCCCCTGGGAGCGGGAGGCGTAAATGCTCTTCAACTCCCTGAAATTCCTGATTTTCTTCCCGGCAGTGGTGCTGCTGTATTTTGTATTGCCCAAAAGGGTGCGCAATCTGTGGCTGCTGGTTGCCAGCTACGTGTTTTACATGGGCTGGAACGCCAAATATGTGGTGCTGCTGTTTACCTCTACTCTGATCACCTACCTCAGCGGCCTGCTGCTGGAGTGGGTCAAGGACAGTGACCGGCCCGAAACAAAAAAGACCGCCCTGAAAAAATGGGTGGTGGCGGTGTCCTTCCTGCTGAATCTGGGCATTCTGTTCTATTTCAAGTATGTCAATTTCTTCCTGGATACTCTGGGGGCTGCGGCCGCTCTGGTGGGGCTGACCCTGAATGTTCCGAAATTCGACATCCTGCTGCCCGTGGGCATTTCCTTCTTTACGTTCCAGGCCCTGAGCTATACCGTGGATGTATACCGGGGGGAGATCGGCGCGGAGAAGAACTTCCTGCGCTATGCTCTTTTTGTCTCCTTCTTCCCCCAGCTGGTGGCGGGGCCCATTGAGCGGAGCAAGAACCTTTTGCAGCAGTTGGATACTCCCAAAAGCTTCGATTTTGACCGGGCCAGAGAGGGCTTTGTGCTGATGCTCTGGGGCTATTTTCTGAAAATCGTCCTGGCGGACCGGATCGCCATCTTTGTGGATACGGTCTATGGGGATATCGCGGCCTTCCCCGGCTGGTATCTCATCGCGGCCACGGTGCTCTTTGCCGTGCAGATCTACTGCGACTTCGGCGGCTATTCCACCATTGCCATGGGCGCGGCCAAAATTCTGGGCATCGAGCTTATGGAGAATTTCGATGCGCCGTACCTCTCCACCTCGGTTTCCCAGTTCTGGCGGCGGTGGCATATCTCCCTGACCTCCTGGTTCAAGGACTACCTCTATATTCCCTTGGGCGGCAGCCGAAAGGGCAAGCTGCGCAAGTACATCAATAAGATGATCGTCTTTCTGGTCAGCGGCCTATGGCACGGAGCGGATGCAACCTTCGTCATCTGGGGCGGCCTGAACGGCCTCTATCAGGTTTTGGGCGAGGCTCTGGCCCCGGCCCGGGACAAGGCCTGCACTCGCCTGGGGCTCCACCGGGAGAAAGCGTGCCACAAAATCGCCCAGGGGATCATCACCTTCCTGCTCATCGACTTTTCCTGGATTTTCTTCCGGGCTGCCGATTTCACCCAGGCGGTCAGCGTCATCCGCTCGATCTTCACGGCGGCGAATCCCTGGGTGCTCTTCGACGGCTCATTGTATGGCTGCGGGCTGGACCGGAAGAATTTCACCCTGATGCTGCTGGGCATTGGCCTGCTGTTTTTGGCGGACCTGTGCAAGCGCCGGGGCCTGGCGCTCCATCGGGTGCTGCTGGGGCAGGACTGGTGGGCCAGGATCGTACTGATCGCCGCCGCTATTCTGGCCCTGCTGGTTTTCGGCAAATGGGGCCCCGGCTTCAACCAGGCCAGCTTTATCTATTTCCAGTTCTAGGAGGGCGGCCATGAAGAAAAGAAACATTCTGAGCTGCCTGGCCGTTCTGGTTCTGGTGGCCCTGGGCATTGCCCGGCTGAACGTCCTGCTGCGGCCGGTGGATACAGATTCCCCGGTGACCGCCATTGAGACCTTCCACACCCTGCCGGAAAACTCCGTGGAGGTTATGGGCTTTGGCTCCAGCCATATGTGGCTGGGCCTGGACACCATGACCATGTACGACGATTACGGCATCGGGGCCTATAATTACGGCTGCAACTGGCAGGAACTGAATACTACCCTGCTGTTTTTGAAGGACGCTCTGCGCACCCAGCACCCCAAGGTGGTGCTCATCGACACCTTCAATGTGAACACCTGGAAGCAGGACATGAATATGGATGGGGAGATCTACTATACCACCGCCATCCCCTGGATGAAGGACAAGCTGACCTATCTGCGCCAGAGCTTCGGCCCCTATCACAAAGAGCGGTATCTTTCCTATTTCATGCCACTGGCCGCATTCCATGAGAACTGGGTCAATCTGTCCGAAGCGTCCTTCCGCAGCCCGGCCCAGAGCGGGGATGACTATCGGAAAACCATGGGTTACTCCGTTTCCGGTGCCGTGACCCCTGTGGAAATTCCGGACCAGACACTTCTGCCCCAGCAGCCCCTCCAGGATGAAGCAGCCATGCTGCTGGCTGAGATCGTGGAGCTGTGCCAGGAAAACGGCATTCAGCCGGTGCTCTGCACCATCCCCTGGCAGGGAACCAACGTCTATGCGGACTACCTGCGTTCCTTTGCCGAGGCCTACGGATGCAGTTATGTTAACCTATATGACCATATAGAGGAAATGGGCCTGGATGAGGCCTCGGATTTCAGCGACACCGGCCACCTGAACGCCTCCGGAGCCGCCAAGATCGCCCGGTATATGGGGGCCTATCTGAAAGCAAATTATTCCCTCACCGATTTCCGCACCCGGCAGGACAACCTGTGGGAGCAGGCGAAAGAAAGATAAACATGAAAAAAGGGGCTGTTAGAAAACGCTCTGTCATTGCGAACCAGCGCGCACGCTGGTGTGGCAATCCCCCGGATTTTCAAACATCTTGGCCGTAAAACCAAGCTGTTTCCATCCAACCGGGGGGCTGCCACACCAGTGACGTCGGTCACTGGTTCGCAGCGACATACTTTTCTAACAGCCCCTTTTGGTTTTCCGGAGTTACTTCCGCTTCTGAATGCCAAATGCAGCCAGGCCCACGGTGCTGAAGCTCAGCACGGCCAGGGCAAGGCCCGGCAGGGCGGGGTCGGCGGTTTTGGGGTTGGTCTTATCGGCTACGGCGAACTTGGCATAAACGGTCTTGTTTCCGTCCATGCGCACATAGCCCACCCGGCTTTCCCGGGTCAGGTTCTTGTCGGTGTACCAGCCCACGAAATAGTAGCCGGACTTGGTGGGCTTGTAGCTGCCGAGATACACCAGGCTTCCGTCCGGAGCCTCCACGCTGTCGATCTTGGTGCCGCCGTTGGTCTCGAAGGTCAGGGTGAACAGCTGGGTCCACTTGGCGTACAGGGTGGTGTTTGCGGTGACGGCCTTGTCGAAGTCATAGCTTGCGGTGCACTTCTCGTCCGTGTACCAGCCGTCAAAGCGCCAGCCCTTTGCGGTGGGATTTTCCGGCTTGGTGGCCTTGCTGCCGTTTTCCACCTTCTGGGGAGTGGGGGCAGTGCCGTGGCCGCCCACATTGAATGTCACGGTGTAGATTTCATCCCACTTGGCATACAGGGTGGTGTCCGCCGCAATGGGGGTATTGAAATCGAATTCCGTTGTGCAGGCCGCCGTGGTGTACCAGCCCCGGAAGACGTAGCCCTCGGCGGTGGGGTCGGCAGGCTTCGTGGCCTTGCCGTTCAGCTCCACGGTCTGGCGGGCAGGGGCGGTGCCGTGACCGTTTGCGTTGAAGCTCACAATGGGCTTCTTCACCCACTTGGCGTAGACGGTGGTGTCCTCTGTTACTTCCTTGCTGAAGTCGTATTCCATGGTGTATCTGGTATCCGTGTACCAGCCCTGGAAGCTGTAGTCCTCGGCGGTGGGGTCCGCGGGCTTCGTGGCCTTTGCACCATCCTCTACCGTCTGGGCAGCGGGGGCAGTGCCGTGGTCGCCCACATCAAAGGTCACCGTCCAGGTCCGTGCCCACTTGGCGTGGAGGGTGGTATCCCTCGTGATCGCCGTGGTGAAGTCAAAGGGCTCGCCGATGTAGTCGTCACTTATGTACCAGCCCTTGAACTTCCATCCGTCTGCGGTGGGGTCCTCCGGCTTGGCGGCAGTCTTGCCGCTTTCAACCTTCTCTTCGGCAGGGGCCGTGCCATGGTCGTGGACATTATAGAACACGGTAAAGTACTGGATCTTTTCCCAGTTGGCCGTATACTCACGGTCTCCCTTGGAGCCGGTGGGAATGGTGACCTCCATCGTCGGTGCCGTCAGATCCGTGCCGGTCCAGCCGGTGAAGCGGTAGTCAGCCTTGGTTGGCTGGGGCAGGGTAATGTCGGCACTGTTTTCGGTATAGGTCTCCGGAGCGCCGGACATGGTGCCGCCAACCAGAGTATATTTGATATGGTACGTGGTGACCAGCCTATCCAGCTGGAAAACATAGAAGCCGTCCTCAATACGCAGAGGCTCCTTCCCGTCCAGGGTAACGGCGGGCTTCTCGGAAAGCTTATAGCCCTCCTTACATTCCAGGTTGACCCAGAGTGTATAGGCCTGGGCGCCGAAAGTGCCGTCCGTAACCTTTGCGTCGGTTTCATCATGAATCTGCTTCCCGCCGATTTGGACACCCGTTGGCGCGGTAAGCTGGAAGCCGGATACAGGCTTTCCGTACGCATAACCGGCGGAGGTCAGGGCGACAGTGGGCAAAGTGCTCTCGTTCACGGTAATTGAGGTTTGGCCGCTTTTCGGCCCATAATCAGAGCCGGAGCCCGGTATATAGTCAACGGAGATCACCGCCTCCTGGCCCAGGGTAAGCCCAAGCTTGGAAACAAGCACACTTGCTGAAATCTCTGCCACACCGTTATTCACACAGCAGGAGACAATGCCCATGCTGCTGTGAACTTCCACTTCACCGTTCGGTACATCTTCGCCGCCCGGCCCTTTCACGGAGAACGTTACCGTATCCGTATAGGTCCATGTGTCCTTCGTCAACGTAAGCGTTACTTCTTTTGTCTCATCCGCCGCCGCGGCAAAGGGCAGGGCCAGCAGCAGCGTCAAAACCAGCAGCAGGCTCAAAATACGTCTTTTCATAAAAAGCTACCTCCTTATTCGTCCTCAAAGCATTTTAAGTAACTTTCTCTTTGCAAAATTAATATAGCACAGGTTCTACTTTTTCGCAAGGGCGTTACGAAAATTTAAGAATTCCGTAAAGAAGCTGATTTTCTTTTAGATGGAATCGTTTTTCAGTTTCGGAAGCCAAAAGAATTTTAGTTTTTGAAACTGGGCCTATTGCATACACTATCGAGGGGGGTTATAATATATACAGTTTCAAAAATTAAAAAAATTTAAGTTTTTGAAAGTGGGTGGCTGAATTGAAAATGATTGAAAGGAAGCAATACCTGGAACGCATCATTGCTTTAAATGGAACGCCTGACATAAAAATCATTACCGGCATTCGGCGTTCCGGGAAATCCAAACTGATGCAGGCATATATCGAGTATCTGGAAAACCTTGAAAATATCAATATTATTTTTATTGATTTTATGGATCTGGAATTTGAAGAGATCAAGGAATACCACGCGCTCCATAAGTATGCAGAGGCGCATTACAAGAAAGGGAAAACCAATTACTTGTTTGTTGACGAAGTTCAAATGTGTCCGAAGTTTGAGCTGGCAATCAACAGTCTTTATTCCAAGGGAAAGTATGATATCTATATAACAGGCTCCAACGCTTTTCTGCTGAGTGCTGACCTGGCAACGCTATTTACAGGACGATATATTGAAATTCATGTATTTCCCTTCAGTTTTCAGGAGTATTGTCAGTATTATAGCAATATAAATAACAGGGATCAACTTTTCGAAGAATATTCCATGAAGGGTGGTTTGGCCGGGTCCTATGCCTATAAGACCGAAAAAGATCGAACAAACTATATTAAAGAAGTCTATGAAACAATCGTCACAAGAGATCTTGTGCAGAAATACGCATTGCCTGATACGTTGGTTTTACAGCGATTAAGTGAATTTTTGATGGACAATATCAGCAACCTGACTTCGCCCAACAAAGTCAGTCAGCAATTAACGGCAAACGAAACGCCTACAAACCATGTGACAATAGGTAGATATATCAAGTATCTATGTAATGCTTTCCTATTTTATGACATCCGACGCTATGATATCCGCGGGAAGAGATACCTTGAAAACTCCGAAAAGTTCTATCTGTGCGATACGGGTATCCGTTACGCAATTCTTGGCAGCAGAAATATCGATTACGGCAGAATCTACGAGAACATGGTTTGCATTGAGCTTCTTCGCCGTGGCTATGACGTTTACGTCGGAAAACTCTATCAAAAAGAAGTAGATTTTGTTGCGCAAAGAGGCAGCGAGAAAATCTATATTCAGGTAAGCGATAATATTTCCGGGCAGGAAACATTTGAAAGGGAGTGCGCTCCCCTGCTTCAAATCAGAGACGCCTATCCGAAAATGATTCTTGCAAGGACAAAGCATCCAAAATACAGCTATGAGGGCATTGAAATACTGGATATTGCCGATTGGCTGCTATCTGAATAACAAAAATATCCCCATCATTCTGTTTTTGATGATGGGGATATTCGTACTTTTCCGCTATTCTCGCTCAGGACACCCTTCCTCAGGTTCGGCTGCGCCGAGCCAGCCCCACTTTTTGTTGCATAGCTGCCACACCCGAGGGAGAAGCCTTTATCACTGTGACCTCTTCTATGCCGCAGCGGCGGAGGGCCTCCTGGGCGGCCTCGTCGATTTCCTCGCCGCACATGACGATGGGCACCGCCGGGGGGCAGCTGACGTTGGCCAGGGCCAGAATCCGGCCAAGGCTGTTTTCCACCGGAATGGTCTCCCGGGGGGCAAAGGCCGCCTGACGGGGGGCACACGCAGCTTTTGGGCGGGCAAGGGCAATGGGCGGCATCTCCTGCCGCGCGCCCCGGGGCAGGGCGCAGAGGGCGGCGCGCAGGCGGTCCAGCTCCTCCGGGGTATTCCGGGGGGTGAGCATGAAGACGAGGAAATCCCTGTCTGCAAACTCGCAGAAAATGCCCTGCTTTTCCAGAATTTCCGCCATTTCTTCTCCGGAATAGCCGAATTTGGCAGCATGAACGGTGATTTTCAGGGGTTCCGCCCCCACCAGAGCAAAGCCGTGGGCCAGAAGCGCCCCTTTCAGGGCAGCAATGTGCGGGGCAAGGGCTGCAATGTCCCCGGGCAGGCGCTCCAAAAGCGGATTGGCCCCATCCAGGGACTGCAAAATCAGCCAGGATGGACTGGTGGAGCCAAAGAGGGCCATGGCGGCTTTGGCCTCCTCTGCAGTCCAGTCGGGACCCATATGCAGATAGGCCCCGCCGGTGAGCACCGGCAGCGTCTTATGGGCGGAATCGCTGCACAGGTCCGCCCCCAGGTCCATTGGGTGCAGGGAGCGGGGCAGGAATTTCAGGTAAGCCCCGTGGGCATTGTCCACCAGCAGGGGCACCCCATGCCGATGGCACACGCTCGCGATTTCCCCCACGGGGACCAGATTGCCCAGGTAGTCGGGGCTGGTCAGATAGACGGCGAAGGGCTTTTCTTTTCCTTCCAGAATGGCCGCTTCCACGGTCTCGGCGGTGACGGGACAGCTCAGGTAGCTGTCCCCCGCCCAGAGCCAGGAGATGGGAAAATCCAGCAGCACCGCCGTATGGAGGAAGCTCTTGTGGGCATTCCGCCCCGCAAGGCATCTCCCCTTGCAGCCGGAGCGGGTATAGGCCAGATACAGCATGGCCCGAATGGCCAGACTGGAGCCCTCTGTGGAGTAGACCGTCCGGCAGCCGAAGAGCCGGGAGGCGTTTTCTTCGCTCCGGGCAAGGATGCCTTCCGGGTGGTACAGGTCGTCCGCCCCCCGAATCTCCGTGATATCCAGGCTTTCGCAGCCCAGTATCCCCCGGCCCTTGTGGCCCGGCATATGGAGCCGGACAGGGGCGGACGCGGCATAGTCCCGGACGAAATCACAGACCGGTGTGGAAATCACGCCTGGTCTCCCAGCTTTTCCGCAACCTGCACCATAATGGCGCACTCCATGCGCTTGCGGAACAGCTTGCAGCCGTATTCGTACACGCCTTTGACGCTGCCTGTGGCATGGTAGGCATTGGCAGCGCAGCCGCCGGAGCAGTAGAGCCGTGCCCAGCAGTCATGGCAGTCGGGCCGGGCATAGACATTGCAGGAGGCGAATTCCTGCTGGATTTCTGTGTTGGTGACCCCATCCCAGATGTTGCCCAGCTTGAACTTCTCCTCGCCCACAAACTGGTGGCAGGGGTACAGGTCGCCCCAGGGGGTGACGGCCATATATTCCGTTCCGCTGCCGCAGCCGGAGATGCGCTTGTAGATGCAGGGGCCGCCGGTGAGGTCGATCATATAGTGGTAGAAGGTAAAGGGCCGACCCTCTCTGTAGCGCTCCAGCTGGAGCTTGGCCAGGTCCTCATACTGCTGCATGAGGATGGGCAGGTCCTCCTCCGTCAGTCCGGAGGGGTCTCCCTTGGCGGTGACCACAGGCTCCATGGAGAGCTCCGTAAAGCCCAGGTTCAGCATGGTCTTGATGTCCTCCAGGAAGTCCGGGTTGTGGTGGGTAAAGGTGCCCCGCATATAGTAGTTCTTGCCGTCCCGCTGGCGGACCAGCTCCTGGAACTTGGGGACGATCTTGTCGTAGCTGCCGTGGCCCGCATAGTCCACCCGAAACCGGTCATGGACCTCCTTCCGGCCGTCCAGGCTCAGAACCACGTTGCTCATTTCCTTGTTGCAGAAGTCGATGACATCCTGGTCGATGAGCACGCCGTTGGTGGTCAGGGTGAAGCGGAAGTTCTTCCCCGCCTCCTTCTCGATGCTGCGGGCATAGGCCACCAGCTGCTTGACCACGTCAAAGTTCATCAGCGGCTCGCCGCCGAAGAAGTCCACTTCCAGATTCTTCCGGGTGCCGGAGTGAGCGATCAGGAAATCGAGAGCCTGTTTGCCCACCTCAAAGGACATGAGCGCCCGGTCTCCATGGTACTTGCCCTGGGAGGCAAAGCAGTAGGAGCAGTTCAGGTTGCAGGTGTGGGCAATGTGCAGGCACAGGGCCTTGACCACGCCGGAGGTCCGGGCCTTCAGCTCTCCCGCCATGGGGGCGAAGGTATCCGGGGTGAAGAGCTTGCCCGCGTCCTTCAGGGAAGTGATATCGTCGTAGCACTCCTCCAGCTCTGCCCGGTCGAGGGCGGGGTACTTGGCGGAGACTTCGTCAATGGCCGCTTCCCGGGAATGGTCCTCGTAAAGGCCGATGAGGTCATAGGCCGCCTCGTCCACCACATGAACGGAGCCGGAGCATACGTCCAGGACAATATTATAGCCGTTTAATTGGTACTGATGGATCATAGTTTTCCTTTCTGCATGAAAAATGCCGCCCAATCAGGCGGCATTCTCTTCAAAAATAAATTACTTATTCTTGTTCTCGCACTTCTGGTTGGCGATGCCGCTGCTGGTCTTGCAGGCAGACTGGCAGGAGGTCTGGCACTCGCCGCAGCCGCCGTTCTTGGCGCTCTGGCACAGATTGCGGGTCTCGATGGTCTGAATATGCTTCATGGAAGTTTCCTCCTTGTTATTTTTTCTATTCTCTCAGTTTACCATGGGGATGTGGAAATGTCAATGCGTTTTTTTGCTTTCCCCTTCTTCCGGACCGTTTCCATTTCTCCGCAGGTATTCTTTCCAAACAATTGTCGTGGATATGCATCGGCAAGAATTGACATAGTACTCTATTTCTGCTAAAATCGGCTTGTCCGAAAGGACGGGAAGAGCATTACCATAAAACGGGATAGGCGGTCTGCTACACTCCTTCCTAAGGGGGTGAGCTTTATGCCGATTACTTTGACTGTACATATTGGTTCTTTAACCATCACAATCACTGTAAAACGCAGAAACCGCCACTCTGCCAAGTGACGGTTTCTCTATCATGATTAACCTGTAACAAGAGCAGACCGCTTATCGGTAGTGCTCTTTTCATAGTGATTATACCACGACCGGCTTGAATCGTCAAGGCTGGCCGTCTTTTATTCACCCAGCCTTTTCACAAATCCTTCCAGCCGGTCCAGGCTCTCTTGCAGTTCCCGATCGCTGTAGCAATAGGACAGGCGGATATAGCCCTCTGTCCCGAAGCACCCGCCGGGCACGGCGGCAAGGCCTGCCTCCCGGATCATGCGTTCGCAAAACTGCCAGGAGGGAATGCCAAATTGGGAGATATCCGGGAACACATAAAAGGCCCCTTCCGGCTGCGGGTAGGAAAGGCCCATACGGTCCAGGCGGGAGCAGACATAGTCCCTTCTTCTCCGGTACAGAAGCCGCACCGGCTCCGTATCAACTTCCAGCGCCGCTTCCGCTGCTGCCTGCAAGAAGGTGGGCACTGCGGCAATCTCCGCCGCGCTGAGCAGCAGCAGCCGCTCCATCAGCGTCTGGGGACAGATGAGATACCCCACCCGCCAGCCGGTCATGGCATAGGGCTTGGAGAAGCTCTGGCAGAGGATGGTCTGGGGGCGCAAGTCCTCCCGCCGCGTCAGGTCGCCGCAGGGGGCATAGACCAGCTTGTCGTAGACGTTGTCACAGATCAGGTAGATGTCTTTTCCCAGCACCGCCCGGGCGACGGTATCCAGGCTGCTCTCCGTCAGAATGACCCCCGTGGGATTGCAGGGGGAATTGAGGACGATGGCCTTCGTCTTCTCCGTCAGGCAGGCATTCAGGGCTTCCTCCGTAATCTGGAAGTCCGTTTTGCTCACATCCAGAAAGACCGGCTCGGCTCCTGCCGCCGTGACAATGGTGGCATACAGGGAGAAGGCGGGTGTTGGGATGATCACCTGGTCCCCGGGGTTCAGAATGCCGGTGAGGGCGGTATACAGGGCCTGGGTGGCCCCCACCGTCACCAGTACCTCTTCCGGGGCAGTGGGTCTTTCCCGATTCGTTTCAAAGGCGGCAATGGCGGAGCGCAGAGAGGCCGTGCCCTGGTTTGGGGCATAGTGGGTTTCCCCCCGGGAAAGGGCTTCCAGCGCCGCCTGACGGATGGGCTCCGGGGTAGCCTGGTCCGGCTCGCCGATGGTGAGCATCCGGCAGTCCGGGGTGGCCTTGGCCAGATTGGTGAACACCCGAATGCCGCTGCGCTCCAAGGGGTCCAGATGGTGGTTAATCGGCATCATTGGAATTTCTCCGCCAATTCCTCGAAGAAATCGGCGCCTTTCACAAGGACTTCTTCATTAAAATGGAAGGTATCGGAGTGGAGGGCAGAGGTATCCCCCACGCCCAGGAAGAAGAACATGCCCGGCAGGGATTTCTGATACCAGGAGAAGTCCTCGGCGGTCATGGTGGGCTTGTCCAGTTCGAAGAAGCCCACGGTCTTGCGCACCCGGTTGTGCAGGTCCGCCGGGTTCATGACGGCGGGATAGCCTTCCGTCATATACACATTGACGGTGGCCCCATAGGCCCGCTCGATATCCTTGGCAATGGAGACAATGCCCGCTCGGATGGAATAGAACACCTCGTCCTGGAAGGCCCGGAGAGACCCCTCCATATGGGTGTGATCTGACAATGCATTGCACACGGTGCCGCTCTGGAATTTGCCGAATTTCAGCAGGCGGAAGATGTTCTTGGGCAGGGCTCCCTCCAGCTTCATGACCCGCTGGTAGAATTCCACACCGGCGGCCAGAGCGTCAATGCCCTCACTGGCCTTGGCGATGTGGGCGGTCTTGCCGTAGACGTCCACCCGGACCTCGCAGGACCGGGCCATCATCTCGTTTTTCCGGCTGGCGATTATGCCCTCAGGCAGCTGGGGCCACAGGTGCAGGCCGAAAATCGCCTGGACCTTATGGGCCCGGAATACGCCGGTGGCGCAGATATCCTTGGCCCCGCCGGTGGTCTCCTCAGCGGGCTGGAACACCAGCAGCACATTGTGGGGCAGGCTCTTTTTCTCACTGAGGCGGCGGGCCAGCTCCAAAAGAATTGCCATATGGCCATCGTGGCCGCAGGCATGCATACAGCCCTCGTGCTGGGAACGGTAGTCCACCTTGTTCCGCTCCTGGATGGGCAGGGCATCCGCATCTGCCCGGAAGGCGATGGCATCCTTCTGCCCAAAGTCAAAGAAGGCGCACAGGGCACTTTCCATGGGGGAAAAGACCTTGCAGTTCAGCTTTTCCAGAGAAGCACGGAGATATGCCATGGTTTGGGGGAGCTGCCTGTCCAGCTCGGGAATACGGTGCAGGGCACGGCGGTCTTCAATCAGTTGCATAGTAAACGCCTCCGGGTAGTTTTTCCTTATTATATTCCATTCCCGGGGCGGTGTCAATTTGCCCTTGTGCTTTTTCCGAAAAAGTGGTAGGATAAGGAGAAAAGAGACCCGCTGCAAAGGAGAATTAACCATGATGAATGCAGAACAGATCATCGCCTATATCCGCGATGCGGAGAAGAAGACCCCTGTAAAGGTCTATGTGTGGGAAAAGGAGCCGGTTTCCTTCCCGGGCTGCCGGGAGTTTCCGGCAGGGGAGAAGTGCAAAATCGTTTTCGGTGACTGGAAGGACGTGGGCCCCATCCTGGAGAGCCACGAATTTGAGCACATCGAGATCGAAAACAACTGCCGCAACTCCGCCATTCCCATGCTGGACATGAAGAATATCCCCGCCCGCATTGAGCCCGGCGCCATCATCCGGGAGCAGGTGACCGTTGCGGAAAACGCCGTCATCATGATGGGCGCCATTCTGAACATCGGCGCGGTCGTCGGCGAGGGCACCATGATCGACATGGGCGCGGTGCTGGGGGGCCGGGCCACCGTGGGCAAGCACTGCCACGTGGGAGCCGGGGCCGTGCTGGCCGGGGTGGTGGAGCCCGCTTCCGCTACACCC
>ERZ772861.916-NODE-916-length-28145-cov-21.318726_pt1 | contig 28145 bp, 26 predicted proteins | sample MGYA00512135_ERZ772861 | MGnify/ENA primary metagenome ERZ772861 (study PRJEB29015, sample SAMEA2737700) | human gut metagenome | biome: human gut; feature: human-associated habitat; material: faeces | place: China | collected 2012 ...
CTTTTTTCAGACGCTTCGTTTCGGATTTCGCGGAAAATTGGATTTGCGGATTATATGTATGCTTAGGCCTTGTTATATTTCATGCAAAATTAATATCTTTCTGACGAATGGCAAACAGGTATGCATGTTAATTTGTTTTTTATTTTTCTCAACGTGGCCGTATCGTGTTGGGTAAGATTGGCAATATTTGCTTAAGCATAAATATCTTCACCGATATTCCTGGAGGCTGTGTAAATGTTTTTTTATAGTATGTTAAGGCTCTTGGCCACGTGGCAGGCTTCAATTGCGCTTTTAACGTTAAGTTTGCTGTGTATTTCCTGCCTGTGCCGGTTTACGGTATGTATGCTTATCGATAAGGTTCCGGCAATCTGTTTGCTCGTCAATCCGTTGTCTATGAGCCTGAGTACCTGTGTTTCCCTGTCAGACAAAATCCGTCCAGCCTTTTGATTGTCCAGCATTTGCACCTGCCCTGTGGCAGAGTTCACAATCTGTCCGTTCTGCCCGGTTCCTGGTAGTGCCGGCGTGTAAAGGCAGAGTGTCAGCCAGAGGTTGTTACTTGATGGATATGATACATAAAAAATACGGTGTAGCGTGTTACGGTAGTTCCCGAAGGTGTCTTTCATCCTCAGTCCGCACATGTAATAATATTCCTGCCGTTTGTTCTTGGGTTGGTGTTTCATGAAGTGCAGGAATTGCAGCTCGTGCAGGTATTTTTTGTTTAGGTCGTCAGGGTGTATGCGGCTCAGTATAGCCTTTTCCCAGATCGATGGTGTTTCGTCTTTCTCGTCGTAGCGTTTTATGCCCAGTTCGTCGGCAAAGGCACCGTAGTACATGTAGCTTATGTTTGTGTACATGTCGCTCAGCACGGCCAGCGCATTTTCGGTCAGCGCATAGCCTTTGGCTATTTCCTTGTATCTAGTCAGGGTATGGGCTTGTCTTTCTCCTGCAGCAAAGTCTTGTTGTAAGAGTTCGTTGTTAAGCCGTTTCCTGATGTCCTTGTCCTTAAAATGGTTATTAATAGCCATTGCCGTTATTGTTACAATCACTTACCTTTGCAAAGGTAATGATTTTCTGGTGATAAAATAATTGATTAAATAAATTTAGGTAGTATGAAAAAAATTTTTTTTGCTTTGTCTATGTTAGCAGTACAGACCGCAGGTGCACAGACACTTGAGAAGATGTTGTGGTTCAATGAGCCGGAGCAGTGGAAGATAGAGGACAAGTCTTTGTCGATGTATGTAACGCCGCATTGTGACTACTGGCGTATCTCACATTACGGATTCACCGTTGACGATGCCCCGTTTTATTATACGACATACGGTGGCGAGTTTGAGGTAAAGGTCAAGGTGTCAGGCGATTACAAGACGCGTTTCGACCAGGCCGGATTGATGCTCCGCATAGATCATGAGAATTATATCAAGGCCGGTATCGAGTTTGTCGACGGCAAATATAACCTTAGTACAGTCGTTACCCATCATACTTCAGACTGGAGTGTCATCACCCTTGACAAGGCTGTGCCGTATGTCTGGATAAAGGCTGTGAGAAGGCTTGATGCGGTTGAGATATTCTATTCGTTTGATGACAAGACGTATGTGATGATGCGTAACGCATGGCTGAAGGATAATACTCCGGTACAAGTTGGCTTGATGGCCGCAAGTCCTGACGGCGAAGGCTTCAACGCCAAGTTTGAGGAGTTCAAGGTGAAGCATCTTCCCGACAAGCGCCGTATGGAGTGGCAAAAGAAGGATGCCGAGGGCAAATAGGATGGAGCCCGTATATGGCGTGTGTTACTTTATGTCGGTAGAATGCTGTATTGAACGGCATTTTGTCAAAATGCAACATGTTGCCGGATGATGGCTTCTGTATAATCTTAGGGGCATCTACGGTTGTTTTATGATATTATTTGGCACATTTTGCAATTAGTTTATCGTAAATGTTGCGGCGTTAATGACTTTTCCGGGTATGTTTTTGCTTCTAAAAGCATGCCTCTTGCGTTATGAAAGGATGTTGATTAGCAGGTAAAAGGCAACCTTTGGCTTGGCCGGAGGTTGCCTTTTGGCTTTTCATGTTTTGTCTTATTCTGCACATTCTTCTGCATTTTATGATATGTTATTGATTGTCAGGCAGTTGAATATGCACATGCGTATGACCGTTTTTACCGTGAAATTATATGATTTTGATGGTTTATTGTGTTACGTGCGTAATTGTATGAATCATTTTGTAAGTGGTTCTGGCCGTTAAGTTGTCAAAAAGTAAAATCGCCCGTAAAACCAATCAGCTTTACGGACGATAACATATAAATAAGTAGAAGTCTTCTTTTTATGCTTGTATTTGTTCAAGTTCGACAGCCATTTCCTTTTGCAATTCCTTTGCCTTCTCGGCGGCTGCCTGTGCAAAGTCTGTGCCGTTGGAGGCGTAGATGATGCCACGGCTGCTGTTTACAATGAGTCCGCAGTCCTTCGTCATGCCATATTTGCATACTTCCTGGAGGCTTCCGCCCTGTGCGCCAACACCAGGTACAAGCAGGAAGTGTGTCGGGGCTACCATGCGTATGTCCTTGAACATCTTGCCCTGTGTGGCTCCTACGACGTACATCATGTTATCCTCGTTGCCCCATGCCTGCGACTTGCGGATTACTTTCTCGAACAAGTGCTCGCCGTCCTTGTCTGTAGTGAGCTGGAAGTCTTGTGAGCCTGCGTTGCTCGTCAGTGCCAGTACTATTACCCATTTGCCTTCGTATTTGAGGAATGGGGTGACGCTGTCTTCGCCCATGTACGGTGCTACGGTCAGCGCGTCCACGCTGTATTCCTCGAAAAACGTGCGTGCGTACATGGCCGACGTATTGCCTATGTCTCCGCGTTTGGCATCGGCGATGATGAAGTGGTTGGGATAATTCTCTTTCAGGTATTTGACCGTGCGCTCGAACGAGGCCATACCCTTTGTGCCCATGCACTCGTAGAAGGCAAGGTTGGGCTTGTATGCTACGCAGTAATCGGCGGTGGCGTCGATGATGGCCTTGTTGAAATCGAAAATCGGGTCGTCGTTTCCGAGCAGGTGCCCGGGGATTTTCTTGATATCAGTGTCAAGTCCTACGCATAGAAAGGTCTTCTTTGCGAAAATCTGTTCGATAAGTTGTTCTCTTGTCATGATTCCATTATTGTATATAAGGATAAGGCCTTTTATTGTGGCTTGCCGTGATAGCACGCCGTAATAGGCATGTATCCTGTAGTTATAGTTCAGCTTCTTTCATCCTTTCGGCGTTCTCGGCAACGGTCAGCGCGTCAATCATGTCCTTGATGTTTCCGCCGAGGAAGCCTTGCAGGTCGTGCGTGGTGTAGCCTATGCGGTGGTCTGTCACGCGCCCCTGTTGGAAGTTGTATGTGCGTATCTTTGCGCTTCGGTCGCCCGTAGACACGAGCGTCTTGCGGCGGCTTGCTATGTCGTCGATGTATTTCTGGTGCTCGCGGTCGTAGATGAAGGTGCGCAGGCGCGACAATGCACGCTCCTTGTTCTTGGGCTGGTCGCGCGTTTCGGTACACTCTATGAGTATTTCCTCTACCTCGCCGGTGTTGGGATTCTTCCATGGATAGCGCAGGCGCACGCCGGACTCAACCTTGTTGACGTTCTGTCCGCCGGCTCCCGAACTTCTGAACGTATCCCATTTTATGTCGCCTTCGTTGATGTTCACCTCGAATTTGTCAGCTTCAGGCAGTACGGCAACGGTCGCCGCACTGGTGTGCATGCGGCCCTGCGTCTCTGTGGCAGGCACGCGCTGCACGCGGTGTACGCCCGATTCGTATTTCAGCGTGCCGTACACGTTGTCGCCGCTGACGGCGAAGTCAATCTCCTTGTAGCCGCCTACGGCACCCTCGCTTACGCTCGTAACCGACAGCGTCCAGCCCATGGAGTCGCAGAATTTCTTGTACATCTGGAACAGGTCTCCGGCGAATAAGGCTGCTTCGTCGCCTCCGGTACCGGCACGTATTTCCATTTGCACGTTCTTGGCGTCCTCCGGGTCTTTCGGCACCAACGCTATTTTGATTTCTTCCTCGATTCTGGGCTGCAACTCCTCGTTTACCTGAAGCTCCTCGCGAGCCATTTCCTTAAGGTCTGGGTCGCTCTCGTTGGCGAGAATGTCCTTGGCCTCCTTGATTGAGTTAAGGCAGTCTATGTATTTCTTGCGGGCCTTCATTATGTCGTCCAAGTCTTTGTATTCGCGCGTCAGTCGCACGTATCTCTCCTGATCGGCAATTACCGAAGGGTCGGTTATCAGTGTCGATATTTCCTCGTACCGGCTTTCAAGGCCTTCGAGTTTTTCAAGTATGCTGTTGTTGTCAGACATTGCTTAATATTTAAATTCACCAAATTCAGACTTTATGGTCAGGCTCTTTGGTCCTTCCTCTATGTGTCCTATTACTTGCGCGTCGATGTTGAAGCTCTTGCTTATGGCAATCACCTTGTCGGCTGTTTCAGGCTTTACGTATATTTCCATACGGTGTCCCATGTTGAAGACCTTGTACATTTCCTGCCAGTCTGTTCCGCTCTGTTCCTTTATAATCCTGAACAACGGCGGAACGGGGAACATGTTGTCCTTGACTACCTTGCAATCGTCGCCTACGAAGTGGAGCACCTTTGTCTGTGCGCCTCCAGTGCAATGAACCATTCCGTGTATTCCCGGCCTTAGTTCGTCAAGTACTTTCTTGATTACCGGAGCGTACGTGCGGGTGGGGGAGAGTACGAGTTGTCCGGCGTTGACGGGTGCGTCAGGAACAGTGTCGGTCAGCTTGTAACTGCCGCTGTACACGAGTTCTTCGGGTACGGCATGGTCGTAACTTTCGGGATATTTCTCTGCAATGTATTTCGAGAAAACGTCGTGGCGTGCGCTGGTAAGTCCGTTGCTGCCCATGCCTCCATTGTAGCGGTCTTCGTAAGTGGCTTGTCCGAAAGAGGCAAGGCCTACAATCACGTCGCCGGGACGTATGTTGGCATTGTTGATTACGTCGCTTCTCTTCATGCGGCAGGTCACTGTCGAATCGACGATGATTGTCCTTACAAGGTCGCCTACGTCAGCCGTTTCGCCTCCCGTGGCGTAGATGCCGATGCCCATGTCGCGCATGCTGGCAAGCAGCTCGTCGGTACCGTTTATTATTGCGGAAATGACTTCGCCCGGCACGAGCATCTTGTTGCGTCCGATAGTGCTTGAAACAAGGATGTTGTCGACTGCTCCCACGCAAAGCAAGTCGTCCGTATTCATTATCAGGGCGTCCTGTGCTATGCCTTTCCAGACGCTAAGGTCGCCTGTCTCTTTCCAGTATGCGTATGCCAACGACGACTTGGTGCCGGCTCCGTCAGCGTGCATTATGTTGCAATACTCGGGGTCTCCGCCGAGAATGTCAGGTATTATCTTGCAAAAAGCTTGTGGAAATATTCCTTTGTCGATGTTCTTTATTGCATTGTGAACATCCTCTTTGGCGGCCGAAACGCCGCGCATCATGTAACGGTTGCTTTTGTCCATGCTTTTTATTGGGTTATGATATTGTTTCTAGTTGTAAGGCTGTGGCGTTTCCGAACAATGTAATTGTGAATCAGAGGTTTGTCGTGTGGCTTCAGGAAGTTATGCCCGCAAGCCTTTGCAACCCGTTTCATTTATTGTTCCAGAATTCCCAGCTTGCGAAAGCCTGTAATAGAAGCATTTCCAGTCCGTTCTTAACTGTGGCTCCACGCTCGGCTCCTTTTTTCATGAACAGTGTCTGGTCGGGATTGTATAGCAGGTCGTAAAGTAAGTTCCTGCTGTCCATGGCTTCGTATGGCAGCTTGGGGCATTCGTCAATGTGGGGGTACATTCCGCAGGGAGTACAGTTCACAATGACATTATATTCTTGTATTATTTCAGGTGTTATCTTGTCGTATTGTATGGTTCCGGGACGTTCGAACCTGCTGACAAAGACGGTTTCGAGCCCAAGTGACTTGAGTCCGTAGTTGACGGCCTTTGACGCTCCGCCTGTTCCTAATATCAATGCTTTCTTATGGAAGCGTTCAAGCAGAGGTTCAATACTTTTTGTAAAACCGATAACATCGCTGTTGTATCCTTTAAGTATAGTGTCGTTCCCCTTATGCTCGACACGGATTACGTTGACAGCACCTATCTCGCGGGCTTCCGGGCTAACCGTGTCGAGAAAGCTGATAACCTTTTCCTTGTATGGTATTGTTACGTTAAGTCCTTTAAGTTCGGGGTTTGAAGCCAGCACTTCCGGCAGGTCGTCGATTGTCGGAATTTCGAAATTGATGTATTCTGCGTCAATATTCTCGTTCTCGAATTTCTCGTTGAAATAACTTATCGAGAACGAATGGCCGAGCGGATAGCCTATTAGTCCGTATTTGTCCATGATGTATTATTTATTTTATCGCGAAATAACATGTGCAGATGCCAAAGGTGAGGCGTTTGAACCTGGCTTCGGAAAAGCCGGCTTTTTTGAATATTCCCGTCATCTCTTCGCCTTGCGGGAAGGATTCGATGGTGGATATCAGGTATTTGTAGGCTTCGTTGTCTTTGGAAATAAGTTTTCCGTAGAGCGGAAGCAGAGTGTGTGAGTATATCCAAAACAACTGTTTCATCGGAAAATGGATTGGACAGCTGAGTTCGAGGATGCTTAGTTTGCCGCCCGGCTTGAGCACCCTGCACATCTCTTTCAGGCATGCATCAAGGTTTTGGAAGTTCCTTATGCCGAAGGCGGTGGTTATGGCATCGAATGTGTTGTCAGCGTATGACATGTGCTCGCAGTCTTCTTTCTTGAAAGATATTATGCCATCTAGTCCCGCCGCTTTCACCTTTTCAGCCCCAATGCGCATCATTCCTTCGGAAATGTCGATGCCTACCACTTGCCGGGGACGCAACTTTTTTGCTGCCATTATGGCAAAGTCGCCGGTGCCTGTGGCTATGTCGAGCATTGCCTTCGGCTTGTAAGGCGCCAGCTGCTTGATTGCGGTCTTGCGCCACATATAGTCTATGCCGAAGGAGAGACGGTGGTTGAGCAGGTCGTACGAGTGGGCTATGTTGTCGAACATGGTCTCCACTTGCTTGCTCTTTTCCTGTCCGTTACCGTATGGAGTTATGCGTTCCTGCTTGTATGTCATTGTGCCTTGGATGCGAGTGGACTGTTTATGGGCAGGCAGGGGAATTGCCTTTGCCGTTAATGCTGTGACGGATTATATAATTAAGGTGTATCTCCCTGCCTGTCCTGATATTGTCTGTCGTCAGCTTAAATGGTTTTCAGATATTCCCTGACGTTGTTCTCTATGCGTGCGGCTATGTCGCCTTCTTCGGCTGCCTTGTCGAACTTGTCGCCTGTGATGTGCTCGAAGAGCTCGATATAACGGTCGCTGACGCTTTCGGCGTATTCGTCTGTTATCTCGGGCATTACTTGTCCGGGCTGGTTCATGAAGTCATGCTCTATGAGCCACTGGCGTACGAATTCCTTTGAAAGCTGGCGCTGGGGCTCGCCCTTCTCGAACTTCTCCTCGTATCCGTCGGCGTAGAAGTAGCGGCTGCTGTCGGGCGTGTGTACTTCGTCAATGAGGTATACCTTGCCGTCGCGCTTGCCGAACTCGTATTTCGTGTCGACGAGGATGAGGCCGTGCTTTGCGGCTATTTCCTGTCCGCGGGCGAATATCTTGCGCGTATAGTCTTCCATTACCTCGTAGTCTTCCTTGCTGACGATGCCCTGGGCGATGATTTCCTCTTTAGAGATGTTCATGTCGTGGCCTTCGTCTGCCTTGGTCGTAGGAGTTATGATGGGCTCGGGGAAGCGCTGGTTCTCACGCATGCCGTCGGGCAGTTTGACTCCGCACAGCTCGCGGCAACCGTTCTGGTACTCGCGCCATGCTGAACCTGTGAGGATTGAGCGTATTATCATCTCGACGCGGAAGCCTTCGCACTTCAGGCCTACGGTAACCATCGGGTCGGGCGTGGCAAGTTTCCAGTTGGGGCAGATGTCTGTCGTCTGGTCGAGGAATTTTGCCGCAATCTGGTTAAGAACCTGTCCCTTGAAGGGTATGCCTTTAGGCAGTACGACGTCGAAAGCCGAAATCCTGTCTGTCGCAATCATGACGATAATGTCGTCGTTGATGTTGTAAACGTCGCGTACCTTTCCGTGGTAAACGCTCTTCTGTCCATCAAAATGGAAGTCTGTTCTTGTTAATGCTTTCATTGTTATTTATTGTTAAGTTACAGGTTTGCAAGCGTTGTGGCTGCCGAGGGCGTCATTCCCTGTCTGCGGTGGTTGCGTGCTTGTTTGCCTGTAAGTTGTTATTCCTGTCCGGTGTCCGTCGGGGCGGGTTTGTCGGTTTGCCGTTCTTTCGCCTGATGGTAAGCATTGTCGGCCTTTTTAAAGGCATTCACTATGCGTGTCACCAGCTTGTGCCTTACTATGTCGTTTTCGTTCATGCTTACGACGGATATGCCTTCTACGTCTTTCAGTATGCTGACAGCCTCGCGCAGTCCGCTCATTGTTCCGCGCGGCAGGTCGACCTGTGTCAGGTCGCCGGTTATTATCATCTTGGTGTTCCATCCCATGCGTGTCAGGAACATTCTTATCTGGGCGGTGGTCGTGTTCTGTGCCTCGTCCAATATTACAACGGCGTCGCTCAGTGTCCTTCCTCGCATGAAGGCCAGCGGGGCTATCTGTATGACGTGCTTTTCCATCATGTCTTGCAGCTTTACTGCCGGAAGCATGTCTTCGAGCGCATCGTAGAGCGGTTGCAGGTAAGGGTCTATCTTATCTTTCATGTCGCCCGGCAGGAATCCGAGCTTCTCTCCGGCCTCTACCGCTGGGCGGCTCAGTATTATCTTCTTTGCCTTTTTCTCCTTAAGCGCCTTGACGGCAAGGGCTATGCTGAGGTATGTCTTGCCTGTACCGGCCGGGCCTATTGCGAACACCATGTCGGTCTTCTCGTATGCGTCGATGAGCTTTTGCTGGTTTTCGCTGCGGCTTTTTATGGGCTTTCCTGATATGTTGTACACCACTACGCCTTTCGTGGTGTCCTCTTTTGCCTTCCCGCCCTTTATTATGTCTATTATGTCCTCCTCGTTGATAGAGTTGTATTTCAGAACGTGCTTGCGCAGTTTTTCGATGTTCTCTTCAAAACTTGCCATCAGCTCCTCGTCGCCGAGCACCCTTATGACATTGTCGCGGGCAACGATTCTTAGTTTCGGATATAAAGCCTTGATTATTTGGAGGTAAGTGTTACCAGCCCCGTATAACACAACGGGGTCGATATCTTCAAGTACGATGTGTTTCTCTATCAATTTACCTTCTGTTTTTATTTTTGTGCAAAATTACAGTTTTTTTTTAATATTACATTGCTTTTGCTTCCTTTTTTACGATGCTTGGGTGTAGCTGCGCGTTTACCGTCACCTGACGATGCGGCGCATGCATCGGCATATCATATTTTATGGTTTTGCAAGATATGGCATTTTGCATTGTAAAAGGATGCCTTTTGGCGTGTCGGAGACCACATTTTGCATGCTTGAATATGGCCTTTTTCACGGTCTTACGTAATGCGTTGGCAATCAGCAGTATACGGGTTTGTCAAAAAATGGGGGCCTGCTGGTGTTGCGCGAATGGCCTGGCATGACGGAAAGAGTTGCTTGAAATAAAGTGTTATTTAGCCTGAAACATTCTGCGGAATATGAAAATTTGCATTATCTTTGCATGGGATAAATGACGCTCGGGAATACGGAATAGTGTTTCCGCAGTTCTCCGTCTGTATTATCCGTGCATGTTTTTGTATAATTTAAAATTAAGGAGATTTCAATGTCTGGTTTGTATTGTTCTCGTATATGTGCCGTTGCACTTTTTCTTGGCATGTCGTTCGCTTCATGCATGGCAAGAGTTACAGACAATAAGTTTTTCTTGAAGTTCGTCGATTCCAGTGAGGCAGCCGTTATGTTGTCGACTTCTGACAAGAATACCGACAATTGGGGTAAGTTTGATATTGAAGCCCGCATGGGCAGGCCGGGGGCTACACGCGGCGAGCTGCTTGAAAAGATAAAGACTTATACTTGCGATTTTACTCAGGCAGACAAGGACTCGCTTGTTAAGGCCTTCAATATTTTTGACAAGGAACTTTCTGCAAAGAATCTGCTGTTGCCTTTGCCTGACGAGTTTGTCATTGTCAAGACGACAATGGCTGAAGAAGGTGGGGCGGCTGCTTACACAAGGGAGAATATAATATGTGTAGGCGAGGATGTGCTGAAGCGTGTTCCTGCCAGCCGCCTGGCAGTGCTCATTGCACATGAGACGTTCCATATATTGACACGTAATAATCCGGCTTTCAGGAAAGCTATGTACTCGCTTATAGGGTTCAACGTGCTTGATAATGAGATAATGTTCTCGAAAGACATAACCGACAGGCGCATCTCAAATCCAGACGTCAACCGTTATGACAGCTACGTCATGTTGACGGTAGACGGCGAGAAACGGCCTTATACGATGCTTATTTATTCGGATAAGGATTATGAGGGCGGCTCTATTTTCAATTATATGAAGATAGGCCTCGTACCCCTTGACGGCAATAACCAGCCTGTAAGGAAAGACGGTCGTACGGTGATTGTACCTTTGGAGAATGCCGTTGACTTTTATTCGCTTGTCGGCAGGAATACCGATTATGTTATAAATCCTGAAGAATGCCTTGCCGATAATTTTGCCATTGCCGTTTGCGGGACAAGCAAGAAGTTGCCAAATCCTGAGATAATCGAGCGCATATTATCTGTAATAAGGCATCATGGGGCTTAGTGCCGCATGTGGGTCTTAAAATCTGCAGCGCGGTGTATATTGTCTCATGAGGCATTGTCGCATTCGCCTTGATACGCCACCGGGCTCTTAATTTATTTTGTATGATGATGGATTTCCGTAAAAAGATAACAAAGAATAATTATTTGGCAGGTTTTGCCATAATCGTTTTTGTGTTGGCAATTGTCCGTCTTATATTCCCTTCGGTGGCTGAGGACAAGATTGTCAGCCCTTTGGCTGCCTCCGTGGATAGTGTCGGGGTGGCAGGGACTGACGTGTTAAATAGTGATACGGCGGTAACGCCGATACCTGTCAAGAATGTCCAGGCTTCGCCAGAGTTTCCTTTGGCTTCGTTTTTCGACAGGGATGGTAGGGTTGTCAAAAATCGTATAAACAGCGTGCCCGGATTCAGCCGCACGTTCCCTGATAATAATGATGTGCAACTTATGGCTGCCAACGCCAACGGGGTTAAGCCTGTTGAAGACCGCCATGATGCAGAGAAACGCATGAAAGAGCTCGTATTCGTAGGTGCAAGCCCGTACTTCCACATTGACCCGTTGAAAAGCAGCATACCTTATCTTGTGCCTCGTGCCGCCATGTTGCTTAACGACATAGGGCGTTCGTATTATGACAGTCTGCAGATCAAGGGGATTCCGCTTCACCAGATTATTGTGACAAGCGTATTGCGTACCCGGGACGATGTTAAGAACCTGCGCACGCATAACTCAAATGCCACGGAAAATTCGTGCCACATGTATGGCACGACGTTCGACATCTGTTACAACCGGTACAAGACCGTGTCGCCCGCAGAAGGGCCTCAACGCCGTGCTGTTCGTAATGATACGCTGAAATGGGTGCTTAGCGAGGTGTTGAGGGACATGCGCGAGAATGGCCGTTGTTATGTAAAATATGAGGTGAAACAAGGTTGTTTCCATATAACGGCAAGGTAAGTCCCTGCATGTTTGTCACCTTATTTATTCCTGAATTGCCAGAATGCCACGGCTGAAGCTGCCGCGACGTTCAGCGAGTCTACATTGTGGTACATGGGTATCTTGACAATGTAGTCTGCGTCTTCTACCGTTTCATGTGGCAGCCCGTCGCCTTCCGTGCCCATGATGATTGCCAGTCGCGGCTCTGCAGCTGGCCGTGGGTCGTCCAAGGGGATGGCTTTGTCGCTTAATGCCATTGCTACTGTCTTGAAATTCAGTTCGTGGAGGCTGTTAGCCGGAGCGTCGAGCCATGCCCAGGGTACAAGGAATACCGAGCCCATGGATACCCTTACGGAACGGCGGTTGAGCGGGTCGCAGGAGTTGCGCGTAACCAGTACAGCGTCGATGCCGAGCGCGGCTGCCGATCGGAATATCGCACCTATGTTGGTGGAGTCTACCACTCCGTCGATTACGACGATGCGTCTTGCATCGTGGCAAACCTCTTCAACGCTTCTTTCCTGTGGTCTGCGCATGGCGCAAAGGACGCCCCGTGTTAGCGTGTAACCTGTCAGTCCGGCCAGGACATCCCTCTCTCCGGTAAACACCGGAATGTCTCCGCATCTTTTTATTATGTCCGCAGCGTCGCCTGTTATGTGCTTTCTCTCGCATAATAGCGCCAGGGGCTTGTAGCCTGCGTCCAGCGCCACGTTGATGACTTTCGGACTTTCAGCAATGAATATGCCGTCTTCCGGATTGGCGCGGTTGCGAAGTTGTGCCTCCGTAAGCGAGCTGAACATTTCAATGCCAGGGTGTTTTATCGAGGATATGTTGATGATATTCATTGTCTTATATGGTATTTAAGTTGTATTCTGGTGAAATAAAAACGCCTTATAAATCATCGATTTATAAGGCGTTAACGTAGTGGATAGGGGAATCGAACCCCTATGCCAAGATTGAGAATCTTGTATCCTAACCATTAGATGAATCCACCAAATGTTACTCAGCACGAAGCGGAAGCTGGGGGATTCGAACCCCCGGTACGATAAACTCGCACGGCAGTTTAGCAAACTGCTGGTTTCAGCCACTCACCCAAACTTCCATTCCGGCTTATTGTACCGAAGCATTCTCGCTCAAATGCGGTTGCAAAGGTAGGCATTTATTTTTATTCATGCAAATTTTTACGGGAAAATTTGCATCGAAATATGAAAAATCATGCAATTTGCGGTGAAATTTCTCCGCTGCCGATACATTTATGGTGGTTTTCATCGTAAACAACACAGAATTGTCCCGGAGCTACACCTTGTATCAAATCGGCTGAATGTACATTGTATGAATTGTCGTCAACGCGTTCAAGTGTTGCCTTGTGGAATTCTGGTGTGTGGCGTATCTTGAACGTAATGTTGGCGACAGGGGAGTCTTTCCACGGGTTGCATGTCAGGTAGTTGAAGCCTCTTATCGAGAATTCTTTTTTATACGCAGTGAGTGGTTCGTACCCTTTGCTTACGTAAAGGATATTGGCGCCGATGTCTTTCTTTACCGCATACCACGGGCCTCCGCCGAAACCGAGTCCATGGCGCTGGCCTATTGTGTGGAACCATAAGCCCTTGTGCTGTCCTATAACGCGTCCAGTCTCAAGTTCGACAACATTCCCCGGATTCTCTCCCAGGTAGCGGCGAATGTAGTCGTTGTAGTTGATTTTGCCTAGAAAGCATATTCCCTGGCTGTCCTTACGTTTTGCGTTGATCAGATGTTCGCGTTCGGCTATGGTCCTTACTTCGTCTTTCATGTAGTGGCCGATGGGGAAGATTGCCTTGCGCAGCTGCCAGTCGTGTATCTGGGCAAGGAAGTCGGTCTGGTCTTTTACGGGGTCGGGGCTTGTAGTAAGCCACTTCAAGCCGTCTATTATTTCTGTTTGCGCGTAGTGGCCTGTTGCTATCAGGTCGTAGTCGTTGCCCGCCTTTTCGTTGAAAGCTCCGAATTTTATGAGCCTGTTGCACATTACGTCAGGGTTGGGAGTATATCCGGCGCGTACTTTTTCCATCGTATAGCGTGTTACGCCGTCCCAATATTCCTTATGACAGTCTACCACCTGAAGCCGGCAGCCGTATTTTGCAGCTACTGCCGTAGCCATTTCCAAGTCTTCTTCACTTGAGCAGTCCCATTCTTCGTTCTCCTCCGGACCTATCTTAATATAGAAACAGTCGGGGTGGAGCCCTTGTCTTGCAAGTTCGTAAACGACTACCGAACTGTCAACGCCGCCTGACAGGAGTACTGCTATGCGTTTGTCTAAGTCACAATTCATAATCATATAATAATGCAGACCGTGTTTGTCTTTTCGTAAATGATTAAATGTTAGCGGCATGATTTTGTCTTTTGTTTGCCGCGTGTGTATTGTCCCTAATAAACGAGTTTATGGTTTTCCAGTTCCCTGAATCCGTTAATGAAGGCTTTGGCGTCCATTCTCTTCTTGCCGCTGAGCTGTATGCAGTCAAGATTAAGCCAGCAATCGTTGGTTGCCACAAGCATTTTACCGTCGTAAACCATTATTGTGCCTGACGGCTTGCCGTTGCATGGGATTGTTGTAAGTGCTGTTTTGAATATTTTTAATACGGTGTTTTTCCCGTCGGGGGCACTCATGTTTGTCCATGCACCGGGGTAGGGCGATAGGCCGCGGACAAAATTATGTATGTTGACGGCCGTGTTGTCCCAGTTTATTCTGCATGTTTCCTTGAATATCTTGGGTGCGGCATGCAATTCTTTGTCAGTCTGGATCATTTCGTCCTGTGGCAGGGAATCTACTTTTCCGTTGCCCTCGATTATTTTGTCAATGGTCCTTACGGCAATGTCGGCACCTAGCTTCATAAGTCCGTCGTAGACGTCTTCCACATTGTACTCGTCCTTGATTTCAAACGGTTCCTGCATTATTATGCGGCCGGTGTCTATGTCGTGGTCGAGGAAGAACGTTGTCACTCCGGTTTGCTTTTCCCCGTTTATTATAGCCCAGTTTATCGGTGCGGCTCCGCGGTACTGCGGCAGCAGGGCGGCATGCACGTTGAATGTGCCGAAGCGGGGCATGCCCCATACAACTTCGGGCAGCATCCTGAATGCCACTACGACCTGGAGGTCGGCATTGTAACTTTTCAATGTATCGACAAACTCAGGGTCTTTCATTTTCTCAGGCTGTAAAACAGGCAGGCCTTTTGACAAGGCATATTGTTTGACTGCTGACGGCTGTAGCGTGTCCTGATGGCGGCCTACGGGTTTGTCGGGTTGTGTTACCACGGCTACTACGTTGTAGCCGTTTTCGACCAAAGTGCTAAGTGTGCCAACGGCAAACTCGGGCGTGCCCATGAATATTATCCTTAAATCTTTTTTCGTCATTTGTCCTTCTATTTTATAATTAAGTGGGCCGGTGATGTCATATAAAGGCAGACCGGCTTTTACGCCATGTCTTTCCTGCTTGTGCAATCTTGTTCGACTGCGTCCGGCTTACTTGACTTTTTCTTATTCTACGGTAACCGATTTTGCCAGGTTGCGTGGCTGGTCAACGTTAAGGCCTTTTTCTACGGCCACGTGGTATGCTATTAATTGTAGGGGAATTACTGAAAGTAACGGAGCCAGCGGCGCAAATGTGGGCGGCACTTCTATATATGCCTCCGAAATGTCTTTTACGGCAACATCGCCTTCTGTCACTATTGATAGTATGCGCCCGTTGCGGGCTGTTACTTCTTCAATGTTACTTAAAATCTTCTTGTACAACTGGTGGTGTGTGGCTACGAATATTACCGGCATGTCTTCGTCGATTAGGGCTATTGGACCATGTTTCATCTCGGCTGCCGGATAGCCTTCGGCGTGTATGTAGCTTATTTCTTTTAGTTTCAGTGCACCTTCAAGGGCTACCGGATAGTTGAATCCGCGCCCCATGTAGAGGCCGTTTTCGGCGTAAGTCAGCGTACGGGCTATTTCCTTTATTTTATCGTTGCTTTCGAGCACTTTTTTTATCTTCTCAGGTATGCGCCCAAGCTCTTCTATCGTGTCCTCGTATTCTTTCTGGCTTATTTCCCCTCGTTCGTGTCCGAGTGCCAGGGCGAACAGCGTAAGCACGGTGACCTGTCCGGTAAACGCCTTTGTCGAAGCTACTCCTATTTCGGGGCCTACGTGTATGTAAATTCCCGTATCCGATGCGCGGGCTATGCTCGAACCTACGGCGTTTACAATGCCGAAACATAAGGCGTGGCTCTCTTTCGCCAACTGGAAGGCAGCTAGCGTGTCGGCTGTCTCGCCGCTTTGAGATATGGCAATCACAACGTCGCCGGGTTGTATTACCGGGTTGCGGTAGCGGAATTCGGAAGCGTATTCAACCTCGACGGGTATGTGGGCCCACTGCTCTATAAGCTGTTTGCCGATAAGTCCTGCGTGCCACGACGTTCCGCATGCTACGATGATGAAGCGGTTGGCGTTTATCAGTTCGTTGCGGTGCAGGTTTATTGTGCTTAACACGATGCGCTTCTCCTTAAGCAGCAGGCGGCCTCTCATGCAGTCGGCTATGCAACGTGGCTGGTCGTATATCTCTTTCAGCATGAAGTGGTCGAAGCCTCCCTTTTCCAGTGTTTCGAGATTTATGTCGACCTCCTTTATGTCGAGGTTTATTTCCTTGTTGTCAAGGTTCCTGATTTCTATCTTCTGTCCTGTCTTAAGCAGTGCGACTTCGTTGTCGTTGAGGTATACCATCTGTTTGGTATATGCCACGATAGGCAGGGCGTCCGAGGCTATGAAAAACTCGCTGTTGTTGTCGCCTATGCCGATTACAAGCGGACTGCTCTTCTTTGCCACGACAATCTTGTCCGGGCAGTTGTGGTCTATTACAGCTATGGCGTATGCTCCGATGACCCGGCGGAGTGCCATTACTACGGCTCCTTCGAGGTCCTTTCCGTACTCGTCTTGCATGAACTCAATGAGTTGTACAAGTACCTCCGTGTCGGTGCAACTCTTAAAGGTGTAGCCTTTTTTGGTGAGAAATTCTTTCAGGCTTGTATAGTTCTCTATTATTCCGTTGTGTACAAGGGCCAGCCTCCCGTTCTGCGATACGTGTGGGTGTGCGTTGACGGCAGACGGTTCGCCGTGTGTGGCCCAGCGGGTATGGGCTATGCCTATATGCCCAGACGTGTCTCTTTGCGACGCTATTGTTTCCAGGTTGCTTACTTTACCTTTTTCCTTATACACGTTCATGTTTCCGTCATCACTGACAAGAGCCACGCCGGCAGAGTCGTATCCTCTGTATTCCAATCGTTTCAGTCCTTCAATGAGTATGGGATAGGCTTTCCTTGAGCCGATGTATCCAACTATTCCGCACATAATATTTCTTGGTTTGAAATGTAAAACGTAATGCCGGTGCAGGCGGTAGGTCTTGTTCGGCTTATCCTTAATTAATTGCCTGGCGACATTGTTAAATGCAAAGATAATGTTTTTTTGTGGAAATACGTGGTTATGTGTGTTTTTTTGGTGCTTGGAGTTAACCGTACATGGCGTACTTTGCCTGGTGCGTTGTATCGTATTGTACGTTGTGCTTGAGTATACATTTAGATATTATAAGCCCGTTATTTGTAGCAATATGATATTTTAAAAATGCAGGTGTTTTTCTTTAAAATAGGTTTTCTGATATATGTAATTTGCCGTTATTGAGGCTGATGCTTGTCTTTGTTGCTGCAAGACATGACTGATTGCAAGGTAAAAAGTTATCTTTTGCACTTTAAAACATGGCTGTTTGCACATTGTTTCCTTGCCGTTTTACTGCTGAAAACAGGCAGATTATATCTAAAACATGGCGTTTTGCCTTATCCGGCGCGCCCGTTTTTATGCACATTTTATTTTTGAGATGAATTAACGTGCATATAGCCAGTACTTTAGATATGCACACGTAAAACTGCCGATTGTTTGGTCCGTGGCGAAATATTTTTAAAGAATGGCTTTCCTGGAGCGTCAGGGGAAATCACAAATTAAGCAGAATGCCCGATTAGCTTACATTTGTTAATGCCGATTTGTGCGTGCGGCATTTAAGTAAAAAAATTAGGACCGTGCAACGGTATTGTACGCCACACGGTCCTTCAAATTCCAATTTAAGAGAGAGTATTTATATGTCTGATATTTTTATTCTTAAATATTCCTGATTATTTCCATATCTTTGTAATGGTCAGGTCAAGCAGTTTGTACAGATATCTGTCCGTGGTTACTTTTTTCATGTCTGTCAGTCCTTCCCTGCATAACATTATTTCGTGTTTGTCCAACAGGTTTGCGTAATTTGTGCACAGTTCCAACATTTTGTTGACAAGTGCTGTGTTCAACTGGCTTTTGTCTATGAATAGCATGTTCAACTGGTTTTCGCTGCTGTCCGTGTTTTGGTTGTTATTTATGTAAGTCGAGCGTATGATGCCGAACTTCTTTATAAAGTCCGTGCTTGTCTTTATGCTGTCGGTCTTGATATTATCCACCAGCGTGTTTGTGTTTGTCCCCTTCAATGCCATTCTGTCTTGCATCTGTCTGTATGCGTCCGAGTTGAACGGCACATGCCTTATTACATTATTATCTGAAATGTCTATGCTGCCGTCGCTGTTGATTATTATAGTATTGTGTTTGCCGGCCTTTTTTGCCTTCTTGGGGTCGAGGCTGTAAATCTTGTATATCGAACCACTGACGGATTGGTCGTCCGGGTCGACTGTCCATGATATTCCATACGCATACCTTCTCAAGCTGTCTTGGGCATCCCTGAAAAGCATGACCTTGTAATTGTTGTTAACCTGGTCTCCGAGTTTTATTTGCTTTTCAAGTTTTTCACCGTATGCTATGTTTACCTTATTGTTAATCCCGGCTGATTTTTCAAGAACCTTATAAGCCGAGCCGCAGTCTTTGTAGAATGCATCAATTAACGGCTTAAAGCTCTTGAATTTACCCATGTTGGGAAAATTGAATACGTAGGTGTAGGCGAATGATGTTTGCCTGCCGTCGCTTTCCGAGTTTTCCTTCTCCACGCTTGTGCTTACGTATTTCATGATGTCTTCATTGCTTGCAAAGTCAGCTATGGCTTTGTCGAGATGCTTCTGAGCGTTGAGCGTCATGCTTTGGGCGATGCATAACGCAACGATGGTCAATAATTTAATAGTTCTCATATCTTTCCTTTTTATTAATAATAATCTTCTTCTTCAATTTCGTAGTTCTCGAGTGCCGTCATGTACAGTTCAATGTTGTCCTCGATGCGCTTGTATTCATTGTAGACATTGTTGATAATCATTTCCTGTTCGGCCTCAGCCTTGGTTATGACTATTTCCGTTTGTATGTTTGTCGAGTCTGTTTCGGCGTCTTTTACGGCTTTTGCCATATATGTGCGTGGCGGCATTACTCTGTATTCTGCTCTTCTGTGTTTCCTTTGAGGCTTATGTATTATTGTATCCTTTTCCGTTACAACCGTGTCCGTACAAGTTTTTTTTGTCTTGTCGGTTTTGTCGGCTTGTATCGTTGACGGCGCGGGAGCGTTGATGGCAAGTTTATCCGCGTCATACGTGCCCTTCGTTGCTGTCATTATTAATATGAGTGCAAAAGTTGCCGCCGCGGTCAGCATGGCCACAACAATTCTTGTTCTGTTTTTTCGGATTGTGTTGATTTTTCCGTCGTTGTTATTGTTGCATTCCATTGTCATTCCGGTTACGGAATCTTCTGTTGGCATTCCTTTGTCAAACCATGAGAACATTTCCTTGTATTTGCGCCATTGTCCGCTTACGTCGTGTGTTCGGAAATATTCGGCAATCCGGTCTTCCTCTTCTACAGTGGTAAGTCCGGCCATGAAGCGTTCAATTAGTTTCTTTATATCTTTGTCCATAGTCTTATCTTGTTCTTTTGTTTATTTCATTCAGTATCTTTTTCCTTGCCCGCGACAGTAGAGTGACTACCGACGATTGCTCTATGCCAAGCATGCGGGCTATTTCTTCGTTGGATTTTCGTTCTACTTGGCGTAACTTCAATATGAGGTGTTCTGTTGGTGGTAACGTCGCGATTTTTCTGTTCAGCCATTCTTCGTTCTCCTTGTTTTCCGTATCTCGTTCCGGAGTAGGCATGCCTTCGTCAATGATATCCTTTTCTTCGGGTAACCGCACAGTGTGTTTTTGTCTGTATTTGTCAACCGTAATGTTGTGCGCCATGCGTACTGCCAACCGTTCCATGTGTTCGCTGTTGTCAATATCCTTGTGAAGCGACCACAGTTTCAGCATAACGTCTTGTGCCGTGTCTTCAGCCTCGTCGGTGTCTGAGGACATTGACAGTGCTGTGACGTATGCCTTTAGCCTTATGCTTTTAGCTGTATTTTCAAATTCAGTCTGTTCCATTATTCTACTTCTGTTGTATAAACGTATAAGACAGCGAAAAACAAACAGCCTTTAATGCTTTTTAAGATATATGGCTTATGGTTTTGTATTATTCTCTATTTTAATGTATCTTTGCACGGTGTGAATGTAAACATGGACAGCATTTATTTGTGTAATACGGCATATTGTTGTCGGTGTCCTTTGTTTTATTGTTATTGAGGATATGTGGTTAAAGCGTGAAATTTTATTCGAAATTATACGTTTCGGAATAGTTGGTGGCATTGCCACGGTTTTGCATTATGGCGTTTATTGGTTGCTTCATGATGTGATTAATGTCAATTTGGCTTATACGGTGGGGTATTTTGTAAGCTTTATTGCCAACTATCTGCTTTCAGCACGTTTTACTTTTCATAAGAAGAAGTCTGTCAAGAATGGTTTAGGTTTTGCTGGTGCACACGTGTTTAATTATGTTTTACAGATATGTTTGTTGAACTTCTTTATTTGGACGGGAATAGATGCAGCCTTGGCACCTGTGCCTGTTTATTGTATTGCCATACCAACAAACTTCATAATAGTTAGGTTTGTGTTCAGGAGGTTGGGGTGATAGGTTGTTGAATGTTTGTTTTGTGTTGATGAACTGGCATCCTTGACATACTGAAACGGTTATCACATTATTCTATATATAAACCAAATCCGTGTCTTAAAGTAAATAAGACACGGATTTGGTTTATTTTTGTCTTTCGGTATGACGTATGCCTGGTTTATCGGGCATGTTATCTTTGCCACCAACGTTTTTTCTTAGGCATATCCTCGTAAGTCGTCTCTCCACGGCGTTCCATCATTATATCCTGGTACGACTTGTGTTCTTTAATCATACGGTAGATTGTACCCCAATCGGGCAGTCCGCCGATGTTGCGGTCGTCTATGAACAAGTCGGCTTTCAGCTTGCGTGAATAGTAATTATTACTTTCCTTGCCGTTTTCTTCAGGATAGTCTCTGTTTACGGCATAGAATTCTATGCCGCGTTCCTTACACCAGTTCACTGCATCATCGAGAAGCTTGCCTTCACGTACTGACCATAATATCAGTTTGTGGTGGTCGGCAATCAGCATCTTCAATGTGTCGGTGGCGAAAGGTATTTCGTTGCCGATTTCAGGGTACATGTGTTCAACTATGGTTCCGTCAAAATCTACTGCGATTGTCATAATTCCTTATAATTGGTTGTGAGTGAAATGATTGCGAAGATATTAATGATACGTGTCTTGTCATTTACGACATAATGCATCCCGTTTGTTGAAAGCGGAATGCATTATGTCTTACAGAGTTCTTACGTATGCTTATTTTTTCACGGATGTATCATTAGCATTACCGTAATGACTGTTCGAATAGTCTCCGTAATTACCGTAAGTTCCGTATGACTTGCCCTTGCCGTAATGTCCGTACCTTCCGTATTTTCCGTACTTGCCGTAGCCGTAATAATAACCGTATTTCTTTTCAGAAAGGTCGATACCGTTAATTGCTATGCACAAGTTAGGAAGCTTTTTCTCTTCGGCAAGATTGTTTATAAGGTTGAAACTTACCTTCGGAGTGTAGTCCGCACGGCACATGTATATACAGATGTCCGCAAGTTTTGCTATTTGCAGTGTATCCGTAACAAGTCCCACAGGAGCGGTGTCAATCAGTACGTAGTCGTAATGTTGTTTGATTTGCGTTATTACCTGTTCCAACGAAGGACGTGATACAAGCTCTGCCGGGTTGGGCGGTATTGGACCTGCCATTAACAGGTCAAGGTTGTCGTTCACTTCTGAAGGTAATATCTGCGAACTTATACTGTCCCATGCAGGATTGTTCATGGTGAGCAGACGGGTTATACCGCTTGTGTAATTGTTGATCTTGAACAGTTCGGCAAGTCTTGGCTTACGGATGTCAAGACCAATTAGTATGACTTTCTTGCCTAACAATGCAAAGCTTACTGCAAGGTTGGCGGCTGTGAATGTCTTACCTTCGCCGGAAGTCGACGATGTGAACAGTATCACGTTCTGTCCCGGTTTAAGCATGAATTGCACATTTGTACGCATAGAACGGAAGATTTCTTCCATCTGGTTATTCCGGTTCTCGTGTACAACTATGTCGGCCCTTGATTTTGCAGTATCACTTGCAACAACAATGTCTGCTATAATCGGGAGTTTTGTCAGGTTGGCCACATCATCATGTCCCTCAATTCTATATCGGAAGAAGTTGATTATGTAAAGGACTCCTGAAGGTATAGCCAAACCGAGCAGCAGGGCGATGAGTAATATTATGCTGCCTTTTGGACTAACTTTTTTGTCAAATTGGGGCTTTTCTATTAGTTTTGCCTTATCTGCAGTTGCTGCCAAAGATATGGAATTCTCTTCACGCTTCTGCAAAAGCATAAGGTATAGACCAGACTTTACTTCCTGTTGACGGCCGATCTGCGTAAGTATGCGCTCCTGCTCAGGAGCTTTGGTTACTTCGCTGTTGTACAGTCCGAGTTGTTGGCTTATTGCATCACGTTGTATTATGAGACCCTTTCGTGCCTGCTGTAGCGCCTGCTGTATGCTGGCCTGCATGTCGTCTAATTGTGTGGTCAACTCTGTGACAACAGGGCTGTTTTCTGAAGCAGTACGCAATAAGCGGTTGCGCTCAAGTGCAATTTTGTTATATTCGTTGATTAATGACGTAGAAGCCTCGTCCTGCAGGCCAACGTTAGATGGTAATACTTGATGTCTGTTGCCTGGACGGTTGGCGAAGTTTATAAGACTTCCGATAAGTGATATCTGTGTGTTAGCTTCATTGAGCTTCTGCTCGTAAGTAGAAGTATTGGTTGACGTTGTCATTGCGTCAAGCTGAAGCTCCATCAGCTTGTTGCGTCTTTTGTAGCTTTCAAGGGCTCCATCAGTTGTGCTCAATTCTGCGTCAATCTTTGTCAGACGGTCGTTGATGAATTCTTCTGTCCTTACGGCTATTTCATTTTTGTCTTCATTTGCTTGGCGGTTGTAGCATGTCACAAGTTGGTTAAGATAATCATTGCTACGTGCAATATTACCACCTTTGAGCTGTATGTTAAAGACGGAAGATGTCTTTGACGTCTGCTCGACAGACAGATTTTCAATGTATGCGTGTGCTGTTGCACGTGGAGAACTTAAATATACAATCAGAGTTTCTCCGTCTTCCAACTTGTATCGGCTGTTTTTTGTCAAAGTCAAGTTGCCGACTTGTGTGCGTACAATTGCTGGAAGTTGAGACAAGGTCTTTTTAATTTCAAAAGGACCTGTTGATGTTACTTCGTCTTCTGAAATAAAGTATGTTCCCGAGATTTTATAACTGTTGTTCTCCCGGGTTATTTTCAGCTCGATAGGAGTGTTAAGTTTTTCAAGATGTTCGAAGTCCATGTCTACGTTGATAGGTTGCTCTTTGTAGACAAGTTTATTCTTGATGCTTCCCTTAAGGTAGTAGCTTGCGTAAAGCTTAAGGTCCTTTATCGCTTGTTCTGCGACAGTTGTTGATGTGAGAATTTCTTGCTCGTTTTCAACACCATAATTATTGCTTATTATTCCGAGGTTGGACATGCTTTCCAAAGCCTGTAATGCTCCGCCACCACCTCTCTTGTCATTGTTATCGTCTTTGATGAGAAGTTTTGCCGTCACATTATATATAGGTGTCGAATACTTCAAATACAGGAATCCTAAACCTATGCAAATTATTATAGACAATAGGAACCATTTCCAATTAAGGATGAATGCGGTGTAAATCGTTTGGAAATTTATTGACGATTGTTCTTCCGCAGTGTTTTGAAGCTCTTGGTTGTTGTTTAAATCGTTCATTATCCTGTTATTTTGTCTAGATGGTTTCAGTAATCAAACTCATGAGATATTTCCCGTAATCATTCTTAAGCATAGGCTTTGCAACCTCCTTTAGCTTATCGGCATCAATCCACCCTTGTTTGAATGCTATTTCTTCAAGACATGCTATTTTAAGGCCTTGACGCTTTTCTATTACCTCGATGAACGTGGAGGCCTCGCTAAGGCTGTCATGTGTGCCAGTGTCAAGCCATGCGAAGCCCCTTTGCAGGGTTTTAACCTTCAGATTGTTCTGTTGGAGGTATTCTTGATTAACCGATGTTATTTCTAATTCGCCGCGTTTGCTTGGCTTGATGTTTTTTGCGATATTGATAACACTGTTCGGATAGAAATACAATCCGACAACTGCGTAATTGCTTTTGGGATGCTCTGGTTTTTCCTCGATACTTAAGCAATTGCCATTTTTGTCGAATTCAGCCACACCGTAACGTTCAGGGTCGTTTACATAATATCCGAAAACTGTGGCTTTGTTGTTTTGCTCGGCTTCTTTAACGCTATCTTGTAGCATTGCAGAGAAACCGGCACCGTGGAATATGTTGTCTCCAAGTACAAGGCAAACGCTGTCGTTACCGACAAATTTCTCACCAATAATGAATGCTTGGGCAAGTCCGTCAGGCGAAGGTTGTTCTGCATATTCAAAACGTACGCCGTAATCTGAACCGTCGCCTAAAAGACGCTTGAATCCAGGAAGGTCGTAAGGTGTCGATATGATGAGTATTTCTTTAATTCCGGCAAGCATCAGGACTGATATAGGATAGTATATCATTGGCTTGTCAAAGATAGGTATCAACTGTTTGCTGATGCCTTTTGTGATTGGATATAGCCTGGTGCCTGACCCACCAGCCAATACGATTCCTTTCATTTTGTGTCTGATTTTGTAATGTTAAAAACACTCGTCAAACTGAACGCATGACGTGCGTTATTTGGGTTCCATTATTTGTTCTTGTGTATGTTGTTTTCTTGGTTTCAAACATTATTTGTGCAAAGGTATAATAAAAATTGATAATAATCAAATTTTATTTTGATTTTTGCTGTATTTGATGTAATTTTGCACTTATGTTTTAAATGGAGTAGTCTCCATGTTTTGAATAATTAAAAATAATAATATGGGATTTTTAAGTAAAATATTTGGTAAAAATAATAACGGAGAACATAAGACGGGTGGAATGGAAGATTACATGACACTCGTGCGTGTATATTTACAGGCGGCTATTGCTGAAACTGCAGGTATAACCAATTTGGCCATGCTGCCTGATTTGAGATTGTTTAAGACGACATTGCATATCCCTACTTTGAATAACAAGTTAGGTGTTGGAGAGAAAAAGCATTGCAAGAAGATGCTGCAGGATTTATACAAAGTTGAGGATGGCTTTTTCAAGGAACTTGATCAAAGCATAAAGCGGAATTGTAGGAAGATGCAGGACGTTCAGACGTATCTGATTCAATTCCAGAATTTTACGCAGGACACCATGATGCTTATGGGAAATCTTATGAAGTTTAAACTGCGCGTGCCGTCTTTTATGAAGAAAGCTATTTACAGTATGACGGAAAAGACCGTATCTGATATTTTTAATAAAAATGATTATAATGATGCGGGAGTCATGAAGACTGTTGTGGCAATTCGTACATATAACAAGCGCTTGGGATTCACGGAGAAGTGGATTACGGACTTTGTGTTCCAAGTTGTAATGCTTGCAAAGAAAGAGCCAAAACCATCTTCTGACGATAACGTAAAGTCCGGGAAATAATAAGCATGCGACTTTGTATGTCGGGGACGGGTGCCTTGCATGCACAGTTGCTTTAAATGTTTGATTTTCATCAAAATACATTGAATAAATTTTGCAATTTGATGAAAAAAGTCTAATTTTGTAGACCAAATCCATTATTGATGGCTGATAAAGACAAAATCTTGACGCTTTTTACGACTCGTGTAAGGCAAATGATTCTTCAATATAATGCATTGAAGGAAGAAAACAATGAGCTTTACGCATTGGTTGACTCGCATGAAGAGGAGATAAAGCGTCTGAATGCAAGTCTGGAACAAGCCCGTAAGGATTATGAAAGCCTCAAAGCGGCTAAAATGATGGAAATATGCGACGGCGACATTGAGTCGGCAAAGCGTAGATTGGCCGCGTTAATTAGGGAGGTTAACAAGTGTATTACGCTACTGAGCGGTAAATGATGAAGTGGCGATGGCTGGAGAGAAGGAAAAATTACATATAAGGTTACATGTCTATGATACGGACATTCCTGTTACTGTTATGCCGGAAGATGAACCTTATTGCCGTAATGCTGCAAAGTTGATTACGGAAAAGGTGAATAAACTGTCTGAATTGTACAGGACTAACCGAAGCGAAAAAGAAATTCTTTATATGGCTATGCTAGACATAGCTATAAGTTTTGAATTGGAAAAGACGAATAACGATACAGAACCTTATGATAATATTCTCACAAGTATCACCCATGAAATCGAGGACGCATTAGGTGTTAACGGCTCGGAGCATGACAATGGAAAATGAGAATATTAATTTAAATTAAATAAGCAAATGATATTAAATATTATTGTAGCCGTTGTAGCTCTTGTATTAGGAGGGCTTGCGGGGTATTTTGTATTCAGGTATGTCATTACCGGGAAATACAAGGAAATGATTTGTGCCGCAGAAAAAGAAGCGGACGTATTGAAAGAAAAGAAGTTACTGGAGGTTAAGGAGAAATTCCTTAACAAAAAGTCGGAGTTGGAGAAGGAAGTCCAAAGCCGCAATCAAAAGATACAACAGAGTGAAAACCGGCTCAAACAACGTGAATTGTCGCTTAACCAGCGTCAAGAAGAGTTGGGACGCAAGAAGCAAGATCTTGACCAGCAGCAGCAACGTGTTGAGAATGAGAAGAAACTTATACAGATTCGTCAGGAAGAGCTTGACAAGATGCAGTTGCAGGAGCGCGCCAAGCTTGAAGAGCTGTCAGGATTGAGCGCAGAGGAAGCCAGAAACCGTCTTGTAGAGAGCCTCAAGGATGAAGCACGTACCAATGCGGCAAGCTACATTAATGAAATCATGGATGAAGCCAAGCTCAATGCTAATGCCCAGGCAAAGAAGATTGTGATCCAGACGATTCAGCGTGTCGCCACGGAAACTGCCATCGAGAATTCTGTAAGCGTGTTCCATATTGACAATGACGAGGTAAAAGGACGCATAATCGGTCGTGAAGGCCGTAATATACGCGCCTTGGAGGCTGCAACAGGTGTGGAGATTGTTGTTGACGATACTCCTGAAGCCATTGTCATTTCAGCGTTTGACCCGATAAGGCGCGAGGTTTGCCGCCTGGCACTTCATCAGTTGGTTACAGACGGGCGTATACATCCGGCACGTATTGAAGAGGTTGTTGCAAAAGTGAAGAAGCAACTTGAAAATGAAATAATCGAAACCGGTAAGCGTACGGCTATCGACTTGGGTATACATGGCCTGCATCCTGAGCTGATTAGGATCATAGGAAAGATGAAATACCGCTCAAGTTACGGTCAGAACCTCTTGCAGCATGCCCGTGAAACTGCCAATTTGTGTGCTGTAATGGCATCCGAGCTAGGCCTTAACCCCAAGAAGGCAAAGCGTGCCGGATTGCTGCACGACATAGGAAAGGTACCTGACGAGGAGAGCGAGCTGCCGCATGCACTTTATGGAGCAAAGATAGCTGAGAAGTATAAGGAGAAGCCTGACATTGTCAACGCAATTGGCGCCCATCATGATGAGTTGGAAATGAATACGCTGCTTGCGCCGATTGTACAGGTCTGCGATGCCATAAGTGGTGCCCGCCCGGGTGCCCGTAGGGAGATTGTCGAGGCTTATATCAAGCGTTTGAACGATTTGGAGGCCATTGCCATGAGTTATCCTGGTGTTACGAAGACTTATGCGATACAAGCTGGTCGTGAGCTTCGTGTCATAGTCGGCGCTGACAAGATGGACGACAGTCAGACTGAAAAGCTTTCAGGTGAAATTGCTACGAAGATACAGAACGAGATGACTTATCCCGGACAGGTTAAGATAACAGTCATACGTGAGACGCGTAGCGTGGCTTATGCAAAGTAAGCAGGATAGTAGTTTAATCATATAATGTAAAAGGCGGTCCTTGGATAAAGGACCGCCGGCACTATAAAATATTTTGTGTAAATGGAAATACGGGATTCAGAAATGAGTCTCG
>ERZ772861.918-NODE-918-length-28125-cov-11.125935_pt1 | contig 28125 bp, 19 predicted proteins | sample MGYA00512135_ERZ772861 | MGnify/ENA primary metagenome ERZ772861 (study PRJEB29015, sample SAMEA2737700) | human gut metagenome | biome: human gut; feature: human-associated habitat; material: faeces | place: China | collected 2012 ...
ATGCCTATTATACACCTGCTGTAAAGGGGTGACCGCTTTTGTGAGAAGTGCTATAGGTATCACAGACCGTGCCGTATCCAAATGGGAAACCGGGCGAAATCTGCCGGATGCAGCCATCATGCCCGAATTATGCGATCTGCTGAACATTCAGCTGAGCGAGCTTTTTCGCGGGGAGCGAATGACGATGGAAGCGCATCAGAAGGCTTTCGATGCATTGCTTCTGGAAATGAAGCAGCAGGAAGAATCAGCGAATCGGCGGATTCTTCAGCTGGAAAAAGTGCTTGTCTGCATGACGATTGCGGTATCGCTCACGATGATTCTTGGCGGATGCTATCTGGCGAAAGACCATCTTGCCCTCGGAATCGCCTTATTGACATTCGGCGCTGCGGTTGTTTTTGCCGTCTGCTTTGTCGGCGTGAAAATCGAGCATGACACCGGCTATTACGAATGTCCTGAATGTGGGGAACGTTACATACCGACCATGAAAGCCGTCGTGATGGCACTGCATCGCGGCACAGCCCGCAAGATGACGTGTCCGTTCTGCGGAAAATGCGCCTATCATCAGAAGGTGCTTGCAAGGTAATTCTATTTCCGAATGCACCTGCGCCAGCTGCATACGCCTTGGCGCATGCTTATCTGAAAATAGGATAAAGGCAACAGGGTGTCAAGCGCTTTTGCTTGACACCCTGAATTTTTTTGTAATGCTTTTCACCCATTAGCCTGCGGCGGTCACTTCATGATCATCTCTTTGTCCGACGGCAACGGTTTCAGCGGCGCGGACGGCAGCGTCTGATACCAGTATGCGCAGGAAGTATAGTCGCCGTACCGCGGTCCAGTCCATCCCATGTTGTCCAGCGTCATGCGAAATCCGGTTTCAAAGTGGATCGGGTCAGCGACGTGGAAGCGGTACAGCAGAAATCTCTGCTGACCGTTGTAAAATGCACGGTTATCACCGTAAATGGCGTACATTCCGCTGTAGAGACCGCTGTAAGTCTGATAGGATTTAATCTGAACATCATTTCCAAAGCCGTAGGAGCCGCAGAAATAATCCTCTGTGCCTGTATAGTGAATGGAAGGATATTTATCATCGTCTATGTACATTCTGGCTTCGCCTTCCACCCAGCAGGTGTTGTTTCCGTTCATTCCGGTGGCCAGGGTCACGCCCACGAACTGACCTTTTCCCTGAATGCCATCGATAATGGTGTAGGAACGCCCCTTCTGAACGGGATGCTCCTGACGGTAGGAAGCGTGGAAATATCCGATCTCGTCAGGCACCTCACAGTGACAGCCGGTGATGATATAATACAGGCTCTGATCCTTTTCGCAGCGGTTTTCCATGGTGATCCGGCAGTGCTTTTTGAAAGGCATCTCCCAGTAGCAGTTCAGTCCCCGTCCGGGAGCCACCAGGATCTGTGCGGAATTGAGCACCGCGTATTTTCCATCCCTGTCCACAAAATTCTCATCGTATGCGGTTCCGAAAAATGCGGAAATGGGCGCTTCCACGGAAGGATATTCGCAGTTGTCCCAGTACATGCGGATCACGAAGCTGTGTCCAACGTAGCCGGTAAACCAAATGCTCTGGATCATTCCGGGACCGTCGGTGTCCACCAGCGTCACCGTCTCCCCTGCGCGAATCGCCACGGTCGGACTGAGCTTGGTGCAGTCTCCTCCTTTGGACCCGCCCGCTCTGGCTCCTGTGGGATTTTCTGCGGAGAAAGCGAAGGTCTTTGCATTGCTGATCATGCAATACGGTTTCATAGGTCTTGCCTCCCTTGTGACGTATCTTCACGATTCATTTTGTGGTTCTTGACAGAACGACATTCGTTGCTGTCAGCGTTCCATCTGTCACAAAAGGATACGGAACTTCTTTCCCGTTTCCAGTCTGTTCAATCGTTGTGACAATATTATAGCATCTGTACAGTGATTGCGCAAGTCCCTGAAAAACGAACATAAAAAAACACCTGATGCCATGCTTTACTGCTCTCTTGCATGTGCTTGACGCCGCTTCACTGCTGCGCGAAACGGCGTCTTTGACAGTCTGAATTGTACATCTGACAAGGGATATCATAGTTCCTTGCAAAATGCAGTCATGATAAAGAAATCGCCCGATGCGTGCGGAGCATTTCCCGCGCATCGGGCGATTCTTCTATAATGGCAGCACCGCGCAACTCGGCGGCGCGTCGGGCAGTGTTGCCTAATACTATTTCCAGATGAAAATGCGCGGCGCAAGCAGATGGCACAGTTGAATCTGGAAATAGTATAAATACCGTTATTCTTCCGGCAGCGGCGCAATCAGTTCGCGGTCGCACTTGCGGTAGAGCAGCAGACAAATCGTCAGCGAGACGATTTCCGCAATCGGGAACGCCCACCAGATGGCGTTCGGGCCGATAAGGGACAGCGCCCACGTCGCGGGCAGCAGCACAATCAGCTGGCGGCACAGGCTCATAATCAGGCTGTATGTGCCGCGGCCGACCGCCTGGAAAACCGTGCTGAGCGTAATGCCCGCCGCCGCAATCAGGAAGTGCGAACAGATAATCCGCAGGGCGATGCAGCCTTCCGCCGTCAGCGCCTTGTCCGCCGAGGAGTCGAACGGCATCAGCAGCAGGTTCGGCACAGCAAGGAAGAGCAGCGCGCCAACCGCCATAATCACCAGCGCATACACCAGACACACGCGGACGCACTCGTAGACGCGCTTTTTCTTCTGCGCGCCGAAGTTGTAGCCCACAATCGGCACCATGCCGTTGCACAGCCCGAACACCGGCATAAAGACAAACGACTGGAGCTTGAAATATACGCCCAGAACGTTCACATAAATATCGCCAAAACCTGCCAGAATCATGTTCATCAGCGTTGTGCAGACGGAGGAAATCGCCTGCATGATGGTGGACGGAATGCCAACGACGAGGATATTCTGCACCGTCTTCCAGTCGAAACGGAAGCCCTCATGCGTCAGGCGCAGTTCCCGGTTTTTCCACTGATTCAGGGTGAAACCGACGGTGCAGCTCACGACCTGACCGATAACCGTCGCAATCGCCGCGCCGGCGATACCCATTTGGCAGCTGAAAATCAGAATCGGGTCAAGGATGATGTTCGTCACTGCGCCGGACAGCTGGGTAATCATCGACAGCGTTGTGTTGCCCGTCGCCTGCATCATGCGTTCAAAGCAGATGGACATGAACTGCCCCAAGCTGAGCGTGCAGACGATGCGCAGGTACAGTGTGCCCATTTCCAGCACTTCCGCCTTCGGGTTCGTCATGCCGATATACATGCGGGCGAAGAACAGCCCCACAATAACGAACAGCAGCCAGCCGACAACCTCAATCAGGATGCCGTGGCGGGCGGCGTCGCGCGCATCATGCGGGCGCTTTTCGCCAAGCCGGCGTGAAATCAAGCTGTTGATGCCCGTACCCATGCCGGTCGAAACGGCAATCATCAGCATCTGCATCGGCATAGCGAGGTTGACGGCCGTCAGCGCATCCGGCAAATACTGCCCGACAAAAATCCCATCGACGATATTATACAGTGCCTGCACCAGCATCGACACCATAATCGGTACGGACACTGTCGGCACGAGCTTGCGCATCTCCATCGTGCCCAGCATCCGGCTGCGTTCCGTGTTCTGCTGTTCCTGTTTTTCTGACATATTGCTTTCCTTTCCGTATTCATACTATTTCCGGATGAAAAGGCGCAAGCAAATGGCGCAGGTGAATCCAGAAATAGTATCAGTCCCCTAAGAAGCCGAGAGGAAAATGCCCCTCAGCCAAAGGTTTATTGTAGCAAAATTTGCCCTGTCCGTCAAGGGAAAATCCGCATTTTCCGCCGCTTTTGCGAAAAAGAAAATTCCCTTTGCCCCCATCGTGATTTCGTGTTATAATCGCTGATGAAAGCAGTTGTTTTTCCGCTTGAAGGGAGGAATCCGCATGAGCGTCAAAATGCCCAAACCCGTCAGCAAAACAGAACTCTCGCGCCTATACACACGGCTTGCCATCGACACCCATCATCGACTTGACAACAGCACCGCAGAAGGGCAAGCGCGTCTTGACCTCCTCCAACGTTTCTTTGATGCCTGTGCCAATCTTTATGGGACGATGACACTCTGGCACGCATGGGAACTTTTTCAGCACGTTGAACCAGAGCTGACTGCCAAGAAAAAGATTCTCCGCAAGGATTTCTTTTCCTTTGCGGAAATTGTGCGCGTTGAAAAGCATGCCTATGCCATCATGCTGCTGCCTGACCTGTACGAAGAGGAGACGTCCATCAGCATTCAGGATGCCGAGCTGGTTCATAGAATGCTGATTTACCCGAACATTTGGGGATTGAATGAGTATTACAAGCTGCTGAGCTATCAGGACGATAAGCCCTGTGTCGTTCCCGCACACGATGTGTTCTATGCGTATGCCGACCCGAATTATTTCTGGGAAACGCCAGAAGCACGTTCTCTCCGCTTCTTTCTGGCAAACCTCCATGTCGCTCCGAACGCCAAAACCACTGCGCCCGACGGCACGCCTCTGTGCGGCAAGGCGTTATCAGAGGTTGTATTCTGGACAAAAGATGACCACTGGGATTATGACGATTATAAGGCGGCGTGGCGCAAAAAAGCGGTTGCCGAAGAAGCAAACAGGCCATATTTGCAGCGCATCATGGAAAAAATCCAGCGCGGGATTCTGCTGTCGTTTGTCTGCGATCAATTTTCTTACTATGTGGAGTTGCTTGAAGAAGCCGGCATTCAGTTTACCAAGCCGCAGTTTGAAACATTCGCGAACCGCCTCTGTGAATTGAACAATCACAGCCATCTTTGGTCAAACCGCGGCGGTCAGCCTGTTGAAATGTACGATGGGCTGGACAATGCGGAACTGGATGCGGCGGCGATTATGAAAACCATGCAGCTTGACCCCGATGGTTATTATCGCAATCCAGTCTTATCGCGCATCACGCCGAAGAAAAATGAGGATGGACAGGACTGAACGATCCGGAAACAGTATGCGGTATCGGCGAATTTTCTCCATGACAAACGCAGGAAAGTATGCTACAATAGACGTGGTAAACACACCAATTCACTCGACAAAGGAGGTACGCCCCATGCCGCGTACCCTATCCCCTGCTGCACGCATCGAGCGCAGCATCCTCTCCGATTTCCGCAAACCGCTCTGGCGGCCGTTCGTCCGCGGCATCAAGCAGTACAAGATGATTGCTCCCGGCGACCACATCGCTGTGTGCATCTCCGGCGGCAAGGACTCCATGCTGCTGGCGAAAATGATGCAGCTGCTGCAGCGCCACACCGACATTCCCTTCGAGACGGAGTTTCTCGTCATGGATCCCGGCTACAATGCCGAAAACCGCCAGCGCATCATCGACAATGCCGCCCTGATGGAAATCCCCATCCGCATTTTTGACAGCAGCATTTTCGAGACAACGAAAATCGCCGAGCGAAATCCCTGCTACCTCTGCGCCCGGATGCGCCGCGGTTTCCTTTACGACCGTGCGCTGGAAATGGGCTGCAACAAAATCGCACTCGGGCATCACTTCAACGATGTTGTGGAGACGACCGTTATGGGGATGTTCTACGGCGCTCAGTTGCAAGCCATGCTGCCGAAACTGCACAGCCGCAATTTTCCCGGCATGGAGCTGATTCGCCCAATGTACTGCATCCACGAGGAGGACATCTGCGCTTGGCGCGATTTCAACGCCCTGCACTTTATCGCCTGCGCCTGCCGCCTGACCGAAGAGCGCGACAAAAGCGGCGATGGCATCGGCAACTCGAAGCGCGCGGAAATCAAACAGCTGCTGAAAACGCTTCGGGAGACGAACCCCGATGTAGAGAAGAACGTCTTCAGCGCGATTCACGCCGTCAGTCTGGACACCATGCCGGGCTGGAAAATCGGCGAAAAGGAATACAGTTTCCTGGATGACTATGACCATTGGGAAGCAACGCACCGTCCGGCGGATAAGTAAACGAATGCGGGTCAAGGGAAGCACATTCCCCTGACCCGTTTTTATATGAGGCATATTATCCTTTTCGGTGATGATTCGTCAAGCACGCCAGCGTTGCCACCTGATGCGGCGCAATCTCCGGTTGATACGGTTCACCACGGTACAGTGCCAGCGTCTGCTGCGTAATCGTATCCCAATTGTGATACTGGCAGATAAAATCCGCCGCCTTCATGCGATACTCCTTCACCACCTCCGCGTGGTCGCAGAGGTACTGCAGCTTATCGCGCAAATCCGCCACATTCCCCTTGCGGAAGCTCATGCCGAACTCGTGCATGACCGACATACATTCCGGAATGTCGCTCGTCAGGCAGCAGTTGCCGTAGCTCATGGCCTCCATCAGCGTCAGAGGCATCCCTTCCACGTCGCTGGGCAGGACGTACACATAGGCGTTGCTGTACAGCTCCGCCAGCTGCTGCCCCTCAACGAAGCCAAGGAACTGCACGCGGTCGTTGCCTGCCGCCATTGCCTTCAGCCGCGCGGCATAATCCGCTGAATCCGACTCGCCGCCGGCAAAATCAGCTTCTTGTCCGTGTGGATTTGGCAGAACGCTTCCAATAGATAGTGTTCGCCCTTTTCCGGCACGATGCGCCCCAGATAGAGGATGTAGTTCCCGCGCGCCAGCCCATACTTCCGGATGATTTCCGGCTCCTGCGCCTCAAAGCGCGGCACACCGTTGGGAATCAGCACCGTGCGGCGCTTATAGGCATCATGGAAATACAGCTGCATGCTGCGACTCAGGACGATGATATCGCTTGCCCAGCGTACCGCCATTCGCTCACCAAAATGGATGAATTTCGACCCGAAGCCATTCTTCCACTTCGCGCGCTGCCAGTCCAGCCCGTGGATGGTGACGATGACGCGCTTTCCAGTCAGCCGAGGAATCCAGCAGAACGCCGCCGGACCTTCCGCGTGCACATGCACAATGTCGTAGCGCCCGAACGCGGCGCGCAGGCAGGCGAAGAAGCTCGCCGTCAATGCCGCCAAGCCTTTTTTCTGGATGGTTGGAACGTATTTGAGTGTCACACCCTCATAATCATGCAGCTTTTCGCCCGAATACTGCGCACCCGCGATGTGTTCGCCGGATCGGTTGTAGCATGTAACCGCGTTCCCCAGTGCGACCATCCTCGTGGACAGAGCACCGACGACCACTTCCACGCCGCCTTCGCGGGAAGGAACGCGCTTGTGCCCAACCATTGCAATCCGCAGTGATGGATGCGCCATGTCCAAGCCTCCCTGATGCCCTGCGGCAAATTGGCGAAGCGGCCATTCTCTGCGAAGGATTGGCGGAAAGCAGCCGAAAATCGTCGTTCCTATCATATCACAAACTTTCAGCGCTGAAAAGACGGTTTTGCACGGCAAACCCAAAAAGCTTCCGAATTTGGAAAAATAACAAGCGAACCGAATGATCGTTTCCCATCCCTATATTCCATTTGAACCGGTAAATGTGTGGATTCCCGTTTTTTAGACAAAAATTCAGCTCCCCAATGAAGCAGATTTTTGCTGCCATCAGGGAGCTGTTTGCTTATTCCGTTACTTCCGGCGGATTCGTTACTTCCGGCACATCCGTCGGCTTCGGCACGTCCGTTGCTTCCGGCACGTCCGTCGCTTCTGGCACGTCCGTTGCTTCCGGCACGTCCGTCGCTTCTGGCACGTCCGTCGCTTCCGGCACGTCCGTTGGCTTCGGCACGTCTGTCGGCTTCGGCACATCCGTTGCTTCCGGCACATCCGTCGGCTTCGGCGTGTCCGTTGCCTTCGGCGGATTCGTCGGCATCGGGGCTTTCGTCACTGCCGGCGCTTTCGTCGTTTCCGGGAGCTTTGTCGCTTCGGGCGCATCGGTCGCTTCCGCATCGTCGGGCTTGTCCAGCACCAGCGGTTCAAGCCCCAGCAAATCAGAAACCGTCACGAACTCGAATCCCGCGTCGCGCAGCATGGGAATCAGCGTTTTCAGGCACTCATAGTCCGCCATTCGCGCGTGATACAGCAAAATCGAGCCGTTCTGGGTATCGCGGAACGCCTGATAAGGTTCGGTCTGCGCCACATCCCACAGGACAACCTTCTCCACGCCGTGCGCATAGAAAATCGGCAGGAAGTTCTTCTCGGAGTTCATGTAGTGTCCGAACGGCGGGCGCAGCAGCCGCAGCGGATAGTGGTAGCCCAGCACCTCGTCCACGCGCTCCTGCGACAGGCGCACCTGCGCATCCGCACTGGACTCGGAGTATTCCAGCAATTGCGCGTGCTTCCATGTATGGCTGCCGAACTCATCGCCGTGTGCCAGCGCGTCTTCCCACAGTTCACGGTCTTCCGCGCAGAACAGCTTGCCGACGATAAACCACGTCACCGGAAAATCAAGTTCAATGCTCAATTCGTGGATTTTATACACAGCATCCATGTTCCAGCCGTCATCCACCGTGATCGCGATTTTTTTTGATTCGCGGTCGCCGTGGCGGACGACGTAATCCTCCGGAATCGCGGCAAACGCCGTCTGCTGCACCAGCATCAGGCACAGCGCCAGCGACAGCAGACGCATCATGCGTTTCATCAGCAGTCCCTCCTTATTGCGGATCAACGTAATTCGGTTCTTGCCAGATATACCAGTCCGTGCCGTCGGTCAGCATCGTAACCGTGCCGTCGCCGGAGAAGTAGAGCGCCGCGCCCGGCATGTGGTTCTTCACCCAGCCCGCCGTCACCTTTGTGCTGAGGGCGGAGCGGTTGGGGACGAACAGCACCTGCGGCTGTGTCTGCTCCACGAAGCTGTCCGGAATCGTCGCCAGCCCGTGATGAGGCGCTTTGAGAATATCGCAGCGGAGTTTTTCGCCATACGTCGCGGCGTACCACTGCATCGTCTCGTTGTCAATGTCGCCGGTCAGGAACGCCCGCGAATCCCCAAACTGCACCATGCAGGCGGCACTGCGGTTGCTCTGCCCCGTCGGCAGGGGACAGCGGAAAATCGTCAGCTTTGCGTTGCCCAGCGTCAATTCGTCGCCGTCGCCAATCTGCACATAGGGGATGTTCTTCGTCCCCGTCGCTTTGACCGCCTGCTGATGGTAGCCCTCTTCGTCCACATACGTCGTGGTGTTGGGCGACAGGAACGCATCCACCTGATACAAATCGGAATACATAAGGTAGATGAAGCCGTGCAGGTGGTCATCGTCGCAGTGTGTGTTAAGCAGATACTTCAGTTCCGTGATGCCATATCCATCCAGCGTCGCATACACGCGCTTGCGATAGCGCCCTTCGCCGCTGTCCACCATCATGGCTTCCCCGCCGGATTGCAGCACCATCGCGTCTGAGCGGTTCGTGTCAATGCAGGTCAGGCGCAGCGTATCCTTCTCCGCCCAATCCGCCGGCACATTCGCTTCGTTCTCCACCCGGTACACCTCCGCCTGCGCCGCGCCCAATCCCAGCGCCGCGCACAGCAGCATCAGCAGCAGTTTCCGTTTCATACGTTTTCCTTTCCACAAGGGAGTTTCTCCCTTGACCCTTCCGCGCGATTCGGTTGGTGACACGCTCATGTCGTGTCCGCATGTTTATACAGGGTTTCGCTCCTGCGGGAGCGACCAGAGGGCTTTGCGATCGCCCTCTGGACTCCTTCGCATCCCCACTGATGTTTGTTGGTTTTTATCGCAGCTGTTATATAGTTAGTGTGCCTTTCGTTCTCCTAAGCAGCACTGCCATATACTAACATCCGGAGGGCGACGGGCGAAGGGGTCAAGGGGGCGACCGCAAAGCCCCCTTGTCGCCTCCGCAGAGGCGAAATCCCTTTCCTTACTGCGCTTGCACCCACCCGCGGGCGACCGCAATCTCATACACCCCGTCCGCCATGCCTTCCGCCAGCCATTGCTGATACACCGGCGTCACCAGCAGATATTCCTCCGCCGGATTCGATAAATACCCCATCTCCACAAGGAAACACATCATCTTCGCCCAGTTGTTGCCGACATAATTGTCGTTCAGCCGCACCATGCCCGTGGAGTTCGCCAGCGTCATTCCGACACGCGTTTTCATCGCGTCCAGCAGCTTCTGCCCCATTTCGCGGTAGGTGTCCGCATCCGCAACCGCTTTGGCATAGTCGCTGTTCAGCGGGCCGTAAACCTGTATGCCGCGCTTGCTGCGGTTGCTGGAGTTGTTGCAGTGCAGGCGGAGCATAATCTGCGCGCCGCCCGCTTCCGCGATTTCACAGCGTTCGATGTTCGTGTGGAACGTCGTTTGATCTTCGCGGGTCATGATGACGTTCGCGCCCTGCCGAAGCAGCTCGTCGCGCAGGAGCATCCCAATTTCCAGGCAGACGATGCTCTCGCGGCGATTCGTCTTGGTTCCCTGCGCCATGCCGCCCTTGCCGCTGGTCGAACCAGTCAGCCCCGGCCCAATCGGCTCATTGACGAAGCGCCCGTTTTCCTGATGTCCCGCGTCAATGCAGACGGTCACGCCGCTCAAGCGCCCCTCCTGCCGCTGCGGCGCTTCCGGCGCCTGATAGCCCTTGCGGACGGTTGCTTCCTTCTTCATGCTGCCCGATCCGCTTTTCACCTGCACGGTGAACTGCGTCCGCGCGAAGGTCAATTCACTGACGACGTCGCCCTCGTAATGCCCGTTTTCGTCCGGGTAAACCGGCTGGGTGACGGTCTGTTCCTTGCTTCGCCAGTAGAGGAGCATGTAGTCCGTCCCGGCGGCGTTGAACGCGTAGTGGAAGCCCTCCGGCGTTTCCGTCAGCACGAAATCCGTCACTTTCGCGTTGCTTTTCCCGGTCGGCTTCTGATAATCCGCAGCCTTCGGAAGCGTCGTCGATGCTTTGCCGATGCTGCCCGTCGTGCGCGCCGAGGTCAGCGCAACGCTCGTTTTGCCGCCCGCGCCGGAGTAGGCAAGGGAAACATCGCCCTCAAAATGCCCGTCCTCGCTGTACAGCATCATCCAGCCTTTTTCGGCAGGCGTTGTGTATTCGAGGATGACGAACGGGTCTTGCGCGCCCGCATCAAAGGCATAATGCAGCGCGTATTCCGATGCCGTAAGTGTGATGGACACGCCGGCCGCCTGTGCGGTCGTCGCGCAGAACAGCGCCAGTACCGCGCAGAGCAGCAGCGGCAGCAGCCTTTTCATCTTTTTTCCCCTCCGTGTTCCTTTTTCCAGCGGCGAATCAGCTTCTGAATGCGACCCCACGGTGTCCGCGACTTTTTCAGCGCCACCGCCGCGTCCAGCGCCCCCTGCCGGTATAGGTTGTTGTTCGGCTCGCGGCGAATCGCCTCGCGGTAGGACTGGTGCGCTGATTCATACTGTTCCAGCGCCATGAGCACTTTGCCCTGCATGGCGTACCACGCACTGTCGCGGGTGGATGCGCGCAGGAGCTGCCGCAGTGCCGCTTCAGGATTGTCCTGCCGGAGCATCTTTGCCGCCAGTGTCAGCGCATCCTGCTGGTCAAGTTCGCGGTTGAAAGCAGCGGATGCCGTCGTCCGGTTGACCGCGAGCTTCATCGCTTCCTCATACGCCAGATTCAGCGTAATCATTTTTTCCTGCGCGGCTTTTCGTTCCGTTTCGTCCTGAAATTTATCGGGATGGCAAGTTTTTACCAATTTGCGATATGCTGCGCGCACCTGATCCGCGTCGGCAGACGCTTCCAACCCCAATACGCCAAATGGATTCCGCATCGCCAACACCTCCTGTTTGCTCTGCGGCTGTTTTGCTATCCTGGAGTGTGTTTCTAAAATGAGACCGGTGCAGTTTCGAGCAGATTTTCTTGCAATTCAAGGATGAAAACCGAAGGTTTACTGGCGGTAAATCGAGGTTTGAAGACGCAGAAGTGCAAGAAAAGATGCCGAAAATGCTGCCGGGCGAATTTAGAAACACACTCTAATTCACTCGAAGGCACGCAGGTTGTCCCACGGAATCAGCAGCCAAGCGCCTGATTCATGGAGCCGTCGCAGTCAGCGCATCCAACAGCAAGGGATGTGATGCTGCCTGGCATATATCAATATCCGAAGCCATGAATTTTGAACAGTTCATGGTCATCCTTCGGAACCCCGTCACTCGAACTTCTCGCGCCGGATTTCCGCGCCCAGCGAGCACAGCTTGTCCTCCAGATGCTCATAGCCGCGGTCGATGTACTCCGGCTCGTAGATTTCCGTCACGCCGCGCGCCATCAGGCCCGCAATCACCAGCGCCGCACCCGCGCGCAGGTCGGTGGCTGTTACCGGTGCACCGTACAGCTCCGGAACGCCCTCGATAATCGCCGTCGCGTTGTCCACGAATTGAACGTGTGCGCCCATATGCCCAATTTCGGTCAGATGCTTCAGCCGCGATTCAAAGATGGTTTCGCGGACGATGGACTGTCCCATCGCTGTCGTCAGCAGCGTACTCATCGGCTGCTGCAGGTCAGTCGGGAAGCCCGGATACACCTGCGTCTTGATGTTCACGCCGCGGTAGCCGCACAGCGTTCCGCGCACACGCAGGGTATCGTCGGATTCCGTCACGCGCGCGCCCATTTCCAGCAGCTTCGCCGACAGCGCTTCCATATGCGTCGGAATGCAGCCTGTCAGTTCCACATCGCCGTGCGTCGCCGCCGCCGCAATCATCAGCGTGCCCGTCTCAATCTGGTCAGGGATGACGGTGTAGTTTGCGCCGTGGAGATAATCGCGCCCGAAGATGCGGATAACATCCGTGCCCGCGCCCTTGACGCGCGCGCCCATCGAGTTCAGGAAGTTCGCCAAATCCACGACATGCGGCTCCTTGGCGGCATTGTAAATAATGGTCGTGCCGTGTGCCTTGGCAGCGGCGAGCATCACGTTAATCGTCGCACCGACAGATACGCAGTCAAAAACAACGTCCGTGCCCGTCAGCAGATCCGCTTTCGCCTTGATGCGCCCGCCCATTTGTTCTACATCTGCGCCCAGCATCCGGAAGCCCTTGAGGTGCTGGTCAATCGGGCGCGACCCGATTTCGCATCCGCCGGGCTGGTATACCTCCGCCTGACCACGCCGCCCCAGCAGCGCACCCAGCAGGTAGTAGCTTGCGCGCAGGCGCTGCGAATCGCGGTAGGAGACCTGCCAGCCTTCCGCCGGGCGCGGGTCAACGGTCATGAAGCGGTTCGGCTCGTAATCCACCTTTGCGCCAAGGCTGCAAAGAATATCCACCAGCGCATGAACATCCGAAATATCCGGCAGATTCTCAATGGTGCAGGGCTCGTCGCACAGCAGCGTCGCGGGAATGACCGCCACCGCCGTGTTTTTACCGCCGCTGATGTGTACCGTTCCCTGAAGCGCGTGACCGCCCGTGATGAGCATTCGTTCTTTCATGAACATGGTATCCGGCATAGTGCCGGCTCACCTCCTGCTGCAATGTTTCAAAACGGAGCAGCCTGCGCGCCCCGGTATATTCGCAAAGTGTCTGAACGCGGAATGTCCGCTAATGAACATTCCGTGGACATTTTATTATAGCATAGGAAGCGCATTTGTGCAACCTTCGCATTTTGAAAAAGTCCGGCAGCGCTTTTCCCCTTGACTTCACCGGCGTTTCGCGTTACAATTTCAGTGTAACGCAGGAGGTGTTTCCCTACATGGAACAAAGCATGGATTTGCCGCAGGGCTATCAGATACGACCGCTGACGACCGACGACCTTGACCAGTACAACGCCCTGCTTCGCTATGCCTTTCAGGTGACGGAGCAGGAACTGTTCGACACCGGTTGGAAGGACGAGGAAATCAAGCAGTCCAAGTGCCCCGTGCTCAAGCGCGCGGACGTGCTGGGCTGTTTTGACCGCGAAACCCTCATTTCGCAGATTGCCGTCTACCCCTTGAAGGCGAATATCTACGACTCGGTGTACCCCATCGGGTTCGTCACCAGCGTCTGCACCTACCCGGAATACACCGGGCGCGGCATCATGAAGCGCCTGATGTACCAGGCGCTGGTACACATGCGGGAGCGCAAACAGCCCTTCGGGATGCTGTTCCCTTACTCCATCCCGCTCTACCGCCGCTTCGGCTGGGAAATCATCTCCAACAAAATCTCCTTCACCGTCAAGGACAGGCAAATCCCATCCAAGGCGAAAGCGCCCGGCTATGTCCGCCGCGTCAACTGGGAGAACAAGGATTTTATGAACCTCCACACGCGCTTTGCCAGCAGCACCCACGGGTGCCTGTTCCGCAACTCGCTGGCGTGGGAGGAATACTGGCGCTGGGACGAGGATGACACCGTCGTCGCCGTCTACTACGACCAGCACGCTACCCCGATGGGCTACATGGTTTATCTCATCAAGGATGATATCATGCACATCAAGGAAATGATTTACATCAACCGTGAGGCGCATGAAGGCTTGTGGGAGTATATTCGCGCGCATGACTCGATGATTGACGAGGTGCGCGGCAATTCCTACTTCAACGAGCCGATTGCCTTTGAGATGGATGACGGCGACATCCGCGAGATGATTCGCCCGTACATCATGGGGCGCATCGTCGATGTGGAAGAGTTCCTGCACCTCTACCACTGTTCGCCGGAGGAAAAGGGCGTCTGCTTCGATTTGGATATTGATGATGCCTTTCTGCCGTGGAACAACCGCCCGTTCCGCGTCTGGTTCGAGGGCGGGAACTGCACACTGACCGACCGCGACCCGGACTACGAGCTGCGTATGAGCATCGCGACGCTCTCGACCCTGCTCATCGGCTACAAGACCGCCGCGAAGTTAGCGCGCATCGGGCGCATCACAGGCTCTGACGAAGCGATCGCCCGTCTTGACCACGCGCTGCTGCATGAAGCCCCCTATATTTCCGACTACATCTGACCAACGTATCATGCGGCTGCGCTGGCAGTCGCATTTTTCATACAAGGGAGTTCCTCCCTTGACCCTTTCGCGCGATTGAGTTAGTTGCATCTACTTACTGTTCTCGCGTGTTTATGCAGGGTTTCGCCTCTGCGGAGGCGACCAAAGGGCTTTCCGATCGCCCTCTGGACTGCTTCGGTGCCCTCTTGCATAGTAGATTTTTATTGTTTCTTTGATTTAGTTTGTGTACCCCTTCGTTCCCCCATAAACACTGCTGCACAGGAACATGGGAGGGAATGCGAAGGGGTCAAGGGGGCGACCGCAGACTTCGTCTGTTTTCATTGCCCCCTTGTCGCCTCCGCAGAGGCGAAACCCCTGCAACACAAAAAAACAAGTTTCTAATCACAAAATCATCAGCAAAACAGAACCAAAAAACAGGGATGCGCTTCTCACGCACCCCTGCTTTTTGTTTCCAAGGATTGCTTACTCCTGCCCAACCGCGTTGAGTTCCTGCGTCAGGCGCCACTTGGTCGCCGCTTCGCCCTTGCTCCATTCGAGGCAGTCAGCATAGCCGTAGTTGTTGCACTGCGTAATCATGTTGCGGATGTGCATGTTGAACTCGCCGTCCGCCTTCGCATAAATCGCCAGCCAGCTGTTGTTCTTGATGCTCTTGGCGCACTGCTCCCACTTCACCTTCAGTTCGTCATCCTTCACGGACTCGGAGTAAGGCAGGTCGGGCATGATGGTGTACTTGCCGATGGACTCGAAATACGGGTCAGCCAGCACCGCGCCGGACCAGTTGCGCCAGTCCTCCTGAATCGGGTAAGAAACCGCATTCAGGATGGATACCCACGTATCCCTGTTGAACGTCTCTCCCAGCTTGCCGTCGGGGTTGATGGCGTCCTTGCTGTAAGTGGTGTTGTTCGCCTGAATGCAGCCGTCGTTGAAGTTGCCGGACAGGGTGTACTGCTTGCCCGTGTAGGGGGACGTCCAAACGACGCCGTTCAGGTCATGCTTGGTATCCTTGTTGCAGATGTCGCCCAGTTCGGTGAAGTACATGCCGCCGTTTTCGTCATAGTCCCACATCAGACCGCGCGGGCCGTACCACATGGTCATCGAGCCTTCGGGGGTCGCGAAGAAGTCCAGAATCGCAAGGCACAGTTCCGGATACGCCGCCTTCGAGCCGACAGACCAGATGCGGTTGCCGCCCAGCGTGGACAGACCGTAAACGATGGGGTTCGCCTCGTCCGGCACACGCGCATACATCATTTTGCCTTCGCCCAGATGCTTGTCCGTGTTGTAGACCATGGAGGAGGCATAGTTGAAGATGCCCCAGAACACGCCGCCGTTCTTGACTTTCTGGCTCATTTCGTCGTAGGTCTGCGTCATGGAGTTCGGGTCAAGCAGACCGGCGCGATAGAGCTGGTTGAAGAAGCGCAGCATCTCGATGTACGGGCCGTTTTCGTCCAGCGCATCGTAGAATTCGCCGGTTTCGGGATTGTACAGACCGAAGCCGAGTTCGTCATAGCCATAGTAGGCCGTCGCCAGCGCCTTGACGTACATGACCATGTTGCCGTCCCAGTCAGGCCAGAGGGACGCCGCATACGTCTCGTTGCCCAGCTCGTCCGTGGGGCAGATTTCCTTCATCTGCTTGAATACCGCAATCAGATCGTCGAGGTTCTTGATTTCCGGGTAGCCGAGCTGAGAATACAAATCCCAGCGCAGATCCCAGGAGTACATGAAGGACTTATGGCCCTGACGGGAGGTCGCCACGTCCATGCCGAAGCCGTACAGATTGTCGCCGTCTTCGGACACCAGACGATTGGACGCCAGCGCATCCTGATAGTTCGCCCAAACGTAGGGCGCATACGTCTCCGCAAGGTCGTCCTCGTCCCACTCCAGCAGCAGGCCATTCTTAATCGCCTGCTTATAGTCCTCGCCATTCGCGCCCCAGACGACGATGTCGCCGAGGTTGCCGGACTGCGTGCGGGTCTGGTATGTGCCATCCTGATCAGGAATGATGACCAGTTCGACGTTGAACAGATCCTTCATCAGCGCCGCGCCCCAGCCAGTCTGACGGCCGGAGTAGTTCGCCAGCTGGCTGTAAATTTCAATCTGGATGGGCGCGCCATCCATGTCGATGAAATCGTACAGGTCGCTGGTCACCTTGTAGTACGGGATGCCAGAGGGATTGTCGGGTTCTTCTGCCAGCGCGGGCAGAGCGCCCAGAAGCATGGTCAGCGCCAGCATCAGGGCGAAGAGTCGGGTCAATTTGCGCATTTGCAAGATTCTCCTTTCCGTATTTGAAGTAACTATCACCAGCCGGGTTAGCCCTTCACGGCACCCAGCATGATTCCCTTAACAAAGAAGCGCTGCATGAACGGGTACACCAGCAGAATCGGGATAATCGACACCATGGCGACCGTGTACTTGATGACGCGCGTGTTGAGCATGTTCGCCGCCGCCTGCGTGGACATGCCGCCTGAGCCATTGACCAATGCCGACAGGTTCGAGGACTGGTTCAGGTACACATACAGGCGATGCTGCAGGGTGTACAGCTCCGGCCGGGAGGACATCAGCAGCAGCGAGTCTTGGAACGAGTTCCAGTTGCCGACCGCGCCGAAAATCGAAATCGTCGCCAGAATCGGCACGGACAGCGGCAGGATAATCTTCAGGAACACCGTCGGCGTGTTTGCGCCGTCAATGACCGCGGATTCCTCCAGCGACGCCGGAATCGACTCAATGTACGTCTTCACCAGAATGATGTTGTACGGCGCAATCATGCCCGGCAGGATGTAGGCAAGGAAGTTGTTCGTCAGCCCCAGCATCAGCATGTTCATGTACCACGGAATCAGGCCCGCGTTGAAGTACATGGTGATGACCAGCGCGCGGTACATCAGCGACCGATGCCACATCTTCTGCTTCGTAACCAGATAGCCCGCCCACGCGCTGACAATCACCATCAGTGCCGTGCCCAGAATCGTGCGCGCCACCGTCACGATGACCGACGAACCCAAGTCCGCCACATCGCGCAGGGCAAGGTAGTTCTGGAAGTGGATGCCGACCGGCCAGAAGTTGACCAAGCCGCCCGCCACCGCGTCATTGCTGGAAATGGTGTTGATAAACAGGTAATAGAATGGGAAAACGCACAGAATTGTGAAAGCCACAAAGAGGATGTACAGGAAAACATCAAACACGATGTCGCCCGCCGTGCGGTGAATCTTGTTTTTCGGGTGCTTGCCCGCCAGTTTGACGGCGGATTGCTTCATGACTTCGGTGTTGCTCATTGCTTCTCCGCCTCCTTAAATGATGCTTTCGCCGCGCACGCCCTTGGAGATGCCGTTCGCGCCGAAGAGCAGCAGCACGCCAATCAGGCTCTTGAACACGCCGACGACCGTGGAAAGCGGAATCAAGCCGCTCTTAATGCCGCTGTGATAGACATACAAGTCCAACACCTCGATGGTTGCGCTGTTCTGCGGATTCTCGAAGACGAGGTACTGCTCCATGCCGTTGGAGAGCATACCCGCAATCGCCATCAGCAGCATAACCATGTAAGTGGGCATCAAGCCGGGAATCGTGATGTGGCGGATGCACTGGAAGCGGTTCGCGCCGTCCACCTTCGCGGCTTCGTACAGCTGCTGGTCAATGCCCGCAATGCCCGCGATGTAGACGATAGCGCTCCAGCCCAAGCCCTTCCATGTGCCCCACAGCAGCATCTTGAGCCAGATGAAATCCGCGCTGGCAAGATAGTCTGTCGTGGCGGTCTGCCCCATGACGTTGCGTAGGAAGGAGTTGATGAAGCCGTCGGTGGAGAAAATCGCGAACGCGATGGCGTACACCAGAACCCATGAGATGAAGTTCGGAATCGTCGTCAGGGTCTGCACAACGCGCTGGAACTTCGTCGAACGCAGTTCCGCCAGCAAAACGGCGAAGGCAATCGGCAGCCAGCTCGTCGCAATGCCCAAGCCGGACATAATCAGCGTATTGCGCAGCACGCGCACAAGGTCATTGCGGGTTGCGCCGTTGGAGAACAGGTAACTGAACCACTTGAGGCCCACAAAGTTCTCGCTGCTCAGCGCGTCGCCGACCTTGTAATCAAAGAACGCATAGCGCCAGCCGTACAGCGGCAGGTAGCAGAAGATGACCGTCAGAATCAGAACAGGCAGGAACATCAGGAACAGGCGGTATTTCTCCTCCATCTCCATCTTTTCTTCCATGTCCTTGGGAATGGTGACCATGCTCACGATGCTGAATACGAGCAGCAGCCCCCCCAGCACCGCCCAGAAGGCGATTGCGCCGGTCGGTGTCATCAGCTTCAGGCGTTCCGCCTTTTCCAGCGCCGGAAGGATGCTGTTCAGGTACACCAGCGTTCCGATGCCGCCAAGCATCAGCACCGAGCCGATCAGCGGCAGTTTGACGGCTGCGCGCTTCATGCGGTGATTGCCCAGCGACATGCACGCGCCGATTGCACTCAGGATGATGCCAAGCATCAGCAGCGCACAGCCGCCCATGATGAGGTAGAAGTGCCACGGCTGCACCCAGCCCATACGCAGCGGGCGGGCAAAGCTGTCCGTCAGCGTATTGTACGAAATCGCGGCGGTGAACAGCGAAGTATTCGCGTTGATGTCCGACATCAGTCGACCGGGATTGACCTCCGGGAAGAAGATCATCAGCCCGGCAAACGCGGTCAGGATGCGGATGATGATCAGCGCCCAGTTCGTCTTTTCCCGGACGCAAGTCGCCTGTCCGCCGGATTTGGCCGAAATCGTCGCCTGCATGGTATCCCCTCGTTTCTTTCTTCGTGACGCTCTTCTGCTTTGACCAGCCGCGCGTTGATGGATGAGCGCTGGCGGATGATGTCCAGCGTTCATCCATCAGCGCGACTAAGCCATATACTATTTCCAAATGAGAATGCGCCAAGATGCGAAGTGAATTTTTCATTCTGGCTAACGGGAGTGAAACGCAGCGTAGCAGCGCTACGCTAAGTGGAACGACCGAACGCCAGAAGGGAAAAGGCACGAGCAGATGGTGCAGGTGAATTTGAAAATAGTATCAGACAGGAATCCCCTTGGCGCGCTCCTCAGCCGAAGCCGAAGAGCGCGCCAGAGGAAAGTGGTGCAGGATTACTCCGCCAGACCGGAGACCGTGAAGGTGATGACCGTCGTGGTGTTCGGGGCGGGCGCGGTCAGCACAACGCCGTCCGCCTTGATGTTGTTGTAGTTGTCCTCAACAATCAGCTTCACCCAATCGCCGGAGGTATCCACCACAACGCCGGACTGCGTCTTGCCTTCGCCAATCTTGATGGTCACATCAGAAATGGTAACGTAGCCTTCCTTGACCAGCTTGGACGGAATGTCGGTGGAGGCGCGGAAGAAGTGGAACGCCGTATCTTCGCCGAAGCCCATGTCGCCCGTGGTCATGGAGCAGGTGTAGGTGCCGTTGCCGGAGATGACCGCATCCTCGAACGTCGCGCCGTAATCGGTAATCGTGCCGTCGTTGTTGGTCTTCGCCAGCTTGGTGAACACATCGTTGTCCGCGTCGCGGCCGTAGGAGGGTTCCTCCCAGTCGTTGCGGAAGATGTAGTTCGGGTCAGACTGCACGGCGATGTACGCGCCGTAGGTCTTGGACGTCAGTTCCTTCACTTCATCTTCGGTCAGGGGCTGTTCGGTTTCCACAACCGGCGGCACACCGTAGATGTAGTCGAAGGTCACGTCGATGGTCTTGATGCCGGAGAGTGCTTCCGCCGTCGCGATCTTCGCGGTCACGCCTTCGAGGTCGCCGTCCGCCACGCGGGCTTCCGCCGGGATGTCCGTCACCCATTCATTCCAGATGTTGGAGCGGGTCACGATGCCGTCGTCGGTCGTGGTGAAGTCCTTGCCGAGTTCGATTGCTTCGCCGTTGACCTTGACTTCGGTGATGTCGATGAAGTAGCCGGGGAAGGTCGCTTCGCCGTTCGCAATGCCGACCGCCATGAACGCAAGACCGGGGATTTCGCCGTCCTTAACGCCGGAGAAGTCAAGGGACAGGGTGTAGGTGCCGGGGCCGTCCACGGTTACAGCGTTGCCCTCTGCAAATTCGCCGGGATTCCACGCGGAGGTCGCCCAATTGCTGTCGGCGAACATCAGGAACGCCGTGTCCGTCTTGGGCACAAGGGTGAAGTCGATTTCGTAGGTCTTGACGGATTCAAACGCCGCCTTGTCCACGATGACAGGAGACACGCCCGTCAGGTCCTTGTCGTAGGAGCGGACAGAAGCGTCAGTGGGAACTTCGGCAACCCATTCGTTCATGATGTTCATGCGGGTTTCCACCTCATCGTCAGAGGAGGTGTAGCCCTTGGTGAACGCAACGGATTCGCCGTTGATACGGATATCGTTGAGCTTGATGGACATGCCGGGGAAGAGCTTTTCGCCGTGCTTGATGCCCAGCGCGGTAAAGGCAACGCCGGAAGCCGCGCCCGCTTCAGTCGCGGTGAAGTCCAGACCCACGGTGTAGTCGCCCGCGCCGGTCACGGTCGCGTTGGTCGCCTTCACAGCGGAATCGTCCGTGCCCCAGTACTGGCTCGTCCAAGAAGAGTCGGCGAACATGATGTACGCCATGTCAGCACCGTAGCGGAAGAGCGTGAAATCAACCTCGACGTTTTCCACGCGCTCAAACGCAGCCTTGTCCACGGTTATCCAGTTCGCGTCCTCGGTCACGCCGTCCCAGGAACGCGCGTCGGCGGGCAGCTCGCTGACCCATTCGTTGTAGATGTTGGAGCGGGTAATGATGCCGTCGTCAGAAGAGGTGTAGCCCTTCTTCGCTTCGATGGGCTGACCGTTCACGCGGATTTCGTCCACGCGAATCGTCCAGCCGGGCAGTGCCTTTTCGCCGTTCTCCAGACCGATGGCCGCGAACGCAATGCCGCTCGCCGCGCCTTCGGGCGTACCGGTGAAGTCAAGACCCACGGTGTAGGAGCCTTCGCCGGTAATCGCCGCCTCGGTCACCTTCATGCCCTCCGCCGGCTCAGAGCCGTCGTGCCACCACTGGTACTTCCAGTTGGCGTCGGCATACATCAGGAACGCCGTAGAGAGCGGTTCGACTTCGCCCGCCACGGGAGATGCCACGGGAGATGCCACAGGAGACGCCACAGGAGATTCCGCCACAGCGGTCATGCCCAGCGCCATCGCCAGCACCATCAGCAGTGCAAGAAACTTCTTGGTGCAATTCATGATGATTCCTCCTTAGAGAAGCTGATTGTGCCTGATGCCTGTCGGCGAAACGTTTTCGTAAGCCTCCAAGGTTTACAAAAACGTTTTCGTCTTTGCCCGGATTAAGGGCAGACATTTCCGCACTTGTAAATCCATTATAGCTTCCGGCGCGTCATTTGTCAAGTTCAAACCATATGATATACAAGATTTGTGCAAGATTTTGCCGCGCTTCTTTATTAAAACTGCCTAAATCTATCAGAAGCTGATCTGCAAGTTCCTTACACGGCAATTTTCGTCAGACAACGTTTTCGTTGGTGTATTCGGTCTGTTGCCGCTCTTTTTCCGACATGAAAACAGTTGTTTCCCTTTGAAAGCACCTGTCCCAGATGCAGATTTACGTCATTTCCCGATTTTTCAGCATTTCCAGCAGGTTCCAGCGTCGTCTTGCCGCTTCTTCCGCCATTTTGCAGAGGGTTTCGCTCTTCGCCGGATCGCTCCGGCGCAATGCCGCAAACCGCCCCTGCCGCATCAGGAACGCCTGAAAATCCCCGTCCGGCGCTTTGCTGTCCAACATCAGCCCATTCGCCGGATGATAGCGGTACAGCGGGAAATACCCGCATTTCACGGCGTCCTTCTCGATTTCCTGCACGTCGCGCATGTCAATCCCGTGCGCAATGCAGGGCGCATAGGCAATGATGAGCGCCGCGCCGTCCCACGCCTCTGCCTCGCGCATGGCCTTCAGCAGCTGATTCGGATTCGCGCCCATCGCCACCTGCGCAACGTACACATGCCCGTAGGTCATTGCCATCAGCCCCAAATCCTTCTCCGCGCCGGATTTCCCGACGGACATGAGCCGTGCCACCGCACCCGGCGGGGTCGCCTTCGAGGCCTGTCCGCCCGTGTTGGAGTACACCTGCGTGTTCAGCACAAGCGCGCGTATCTTCTCGCCCGATGCCAGCACATGGTCAAGCCCGCCGAAGCCAATATCAAACGCCCATCCATCGCCGCCGATGAGCCATACACTCTTGGCCGCCAGCAAGTCCGCTGAAGCCGCAATTTCCTTCATCAGCGGATGTGAAAGCGTCTCGCACGCCGCCAGCAGCGCTTCCCCCGCCTGTGCCGAAAGCGCCATATCCTCGCGACTGCCCAGCCACGTGCGGCACGATTCCGCCAATTCCGGACACTGTGCCGCCAGCGTCTCGACCTGCTCCGCCAGATGCGCCCGTCGGTGCTTCATCGCCAGATACAGCCCGAAGCCAAATTCCGCGTTATCCTCAAACAGGCTGTTGCCCCACGCCACGCCCTGCCCTTTCTGATTGACGGCATAGGGGCAGCTGGGCGCGCTCCCGGCATAGATGGACGAGCAGCCCGTGGCATTGGCAATCATCAAGTGCGAACCGAACAATTGTGTCAGCAGCTTGATATACGGCGTTTCGCCGCAGCCCGCACACGCGCCCGAAAACTCGAACAGCGGCGTTTTCGCCTGCGAGAGCGGGATGGTGTCCGCCTCCCCGATCGCCGTTTCCGGCAGCGACACGGCGAAATTCCAGTTTTCCTGCTCCTTCGCCATTTCCGCTGCGGGGCGCATCACCAGCGCCTTTTCCTTCGCAGGGCACACCCGCGCGCAGTTTTCGCATCCTGTGCAGTCCAGCGGCGACACCTGCACGCGGAAATTCCGCCCGGAAAACGCCTTGCCCTTCGCCCGAACCGTGTGAAAATCCGCCGGGAGCCCCGTTTCCGCCAGCGGGTAGAACGTGCGGATGCACCCATGCGGGCAGACAAGGCTGCACAGCCCGCACTGGATGCACGCTTCCGCCCGCCACTGCGGAATCTGCCGCGCAATGCCGCGCTTTTCGAGCCGACTCGTGCCCAGCGGCGCAAACCCGCGCGCGTCCATGGCGGACACCGGCAGCATATCCCCTTGCTGGCGCAGCATCGGGCGCATGAAGGCTTCGACTGCTGATTGCGGCGCATCCTCCGGCGTATCTGGCAGTTCCGCCCATTCCGGCGGCACATCCACTCGTCGCAGCGCATCCGCCGTCTTCGCAATTGCATTCAGATTCGCCGCGACGACCTGCTCGCCCTTCTTCGCATATGCTGCCTGAACCGATTCGTTCAGCAGCTGCTGCCGCTGCTTTTCCGGCAAAAAGGCATTTAATTGGAAGAAAGCCGTCTGCATGACCGTGTTGATGCGCCCGCCCAAGCCGCACTGCGCCGCGATTGCGTCCGCGTCGATGGCGTACAGCAGCGCATGGCACTTCGCAATGCTCCGGCGCAGCTTCGCGGGAATCTCCATGCCGTCCGGGAGATTCAGCAGCACCGTGCCGCCCGGCCTGACGCTCTGCGCCACCACGTCCAAATTCATCAGCGTCGGCTGATGACACGCGAGAAAGTCCGCCTGCCCAATCAGGTACGGCGCGCGAATCGGCGCCGCCCCTATCCGCAAATGACTAACCGTGTACCCGCCGGATTTCTTGGAGTCATACGCAAAATACGCTTGCACCTGCCGATCCGTCTGCGCGCTCATCATTTTTATGGCGCTCTTGTTTGCTCCAACCGTGCCATCCGCGCCCAGCCCAAAGAACTTGCAGCTGATAACGCCCTCGTTCGGCAAGGCAAAATGCGCGTCTATCGGCAGGGACAAGTGCGTCACATCGTCGTCGATACCGACGGTGAAGTGCTGCCCAGCTTCCATCGTGTCCAGCGCGTCGAACACGGCCTTGACCATTGCGGGTGTGAACTCCTTGCTGCCCAGCCCGTACCGTCCGCCGCAGACCTTTGCCGTCCGCCCAGCGGCAAACAGCGCCGCGCTCACGTCCAAATACAACGGTTCACCGAGTGCGCCAGACTCCTTCGTGCGGTCAAGCACAGCGATCCGCTCCGCGCTCTCCGGGATAGCCGTCAGCAGCGCTTCAGCCGAGAACGGACGGAACAGCCGAACCCGCACCACGCCGACCTTCTCCCCCGTCCGCATGAGTGCCCGCGCAGTTTCCTCCGCCGTCTCCGCGCCCGACCCCATCAGCACCAGCACCTTCTTCGCGTCCGGCACGCCGGTGTAGGAGAACAGCCGCAGCGGGCGCCCCGTCAGCGCCGCGACGCGGTTCATCGTGTCCTGCACGATTTCCGGCAGGGCGAAGTAGTATGGGTTCGCCGCTTCCCGCCCCTGAAAATACACGTCCGGATTCTGGCTCGTCCCCTGCTGATGCGGATGCTCCGGGTTCATGGCGCGCGCCCGGAACTGCCGGATTTGCGTCCGCGGCAGCAGTCCGCGTAATTCATCCTCATCAAGCGCCTCGAACCGCTGGATTTCATGGCTCGTGCGGAAGCCGTCAAAGAAATGCAGCATCGGCACGCTGCCCGCCATCGCGCTCAGATGCGCCACGACCGCCAAATCCGCCGCTTCCTGCACCGATGCCGCGCAGAGCATCCCCCAGCCCGCACTGCGCACCGCCATCACATCGCTGTGGTCGCCGAAGATGGACAGCGCGTGGTACGCCAGCGCCCGCGCCGCGACGTGCATCACCCCTGGCAGCAGCTCACCCGAAATTTTGCACATATCCGGCAGCATCAGCAGCAGCCCCTGCGACGCGGTGAAGGTCGTCGCCAGCGCACCCGCCGAGAGCATCCCGTGCAGCGCGCCCGCTGCGCCGCCCTCGCTTTGCATCTCCGTCAGCCGCATTTTCTGCCCGAACACGTTGCGTTTGCCCATGCGTGCCCACTCGTCACAGCTCTCTGCCATCGGCGTAGACGGCGTAATCGGGTAAACCGCTGCCGTTTCGCTGAGCGCGTATGCCACCTGTGCCGCTGCCAAATTGCCGTCGCCCACCATCGTTTTCATCCGCTTTTTGCACCTCCATGCGCCTGTTTCCGCGTATTGTATCCGCGCGGATGCGTTTCCATGCAAAAGCACGCGGAAATTGCGAAAAAAAGTGAATTTCCCTCTTGACAGGCGGGGTAAAGCGTGGTATAATCATTTTCGCAGTCAGCGAGTGGCGCAAGTCAATCGTTGAAGTGCCAATGGGGAATGGTGTAATGGCAGCACCTACGACTCTGACTCGTATTGTCTAGGTTCAAATCCTAGTTCCCCAGCGCTTGCCTCCGTTGTCTAGTGGCCTAGGACGCCGCCCTCTCAAGGCGAAAACACGGGTTCGAATCCCGTCGGAGGTGCATCATCCTTCGCTCTAACAGCGGAGGATTTTTTTGTGTTTCTTTATACGCTTGCCAGATTTGCGGCGCATCTTGACGCTTTCTTTTCGTCGTCTTCTTGCCTGTTCCCTGCTTTTATGGTATACTGAAGAAAATGACGTAGGAGGGCACCCGACGATGAACACAGACGTGCTGTTTGACCGCGCATTTGCCATCCGTGCCGCAAAGCCATGGCAATATTTGTTTGATACGCATATTTTTGCAGTTCGCTTTTCTGATGGTGAAATTGCGTGCTGCTCCGTCATGGGACGCAACGGCACGCATCTGGCGCTGGCGCTTTATTCCCTCACGGACGGTCTGTACGCGCTTGACAAACTCATGACCACAGACATGCGCGTTCTGCCGCGCCATCGAGCGGAGGAATGCATGCTCGGTCAGGACTGCATTCAGGTATCCTTCGAGAATGCGCAGGAAATCCTCGCGAAGGAGGCAAAGCCCGTCCGCGCTTACGCCAAAGCACACGGCATTTCCCTGCGCGGGCAGCACAATTTTCCGGTTTTCCATCGCTATCGTCCATCGCGCATGCCGTGGGCGCTGACTGACGAAACCGAGCAGCAGCATCTATTGGAAGCAATGGATGCCCTGCTGGAAATATCGCGTCGCCTCAGCACAGAAGACCCTCTTGCCTTGGGGCTGATTGAGGGCGACCCATTCACGCACCCGATTCCCCTGCTGACCGCAACCCCCGACGGCTATCGCTGGGATTCCTACACGCTGCAAAAGCCCGACGCGCCGGCACTCCCGGCGGGCAAAATTGAGGATGAACTGGCGCTGGCGCGGCTGAAGAAGCGCAAGAAGCCCTGTGCACCGTGGGCGCTGGCGGTGTTTATGTCCCCCACCCCTGTTCAGGCCAAACCAGCCCAAGTGCCATATTTTCCTTATTTGCTCTGTGTTGTCGATACCGGCAGCGGCAAAGTGCTGACGCTCACACCGCCGCGCAAAATCGACGAATACGCTCCCCACTTCTCCGCTGATTTCCTTCCCCTGCTCCAGCAGCACGGTCTTCCCCGTGAGTTTTGGTCAGCGGATGACCGCACAACGGCATTCATTACACCGATTGCCAAGCAATTGGGTATTCCCGTTAATGTGCAGGCGGACATGACGCCGATAGATGAACTGCTGGACGAACTTTACGACCATCTGAACGATGCTTCATTCGAAGGTGCAGATGAAATGGGCAATGCGCCGGATGATGCCGAGGTGCTTCGGCTTCTTGCCGCACACATTGCCGACGCGCCGGAAACACTCCGCGCCATACCGGATTACATGCTGACCGAGATACGCGCCGCAATTGCCGCACTCCCTAACTCGCGGGACGCCTTGCGCGCGCTGGACAAAGAAATAAAGCGCCGCCGTCTCCCGCCGCATCAATGAGGTGAAGCATGTCGCAGACCACAAAACGCGCCTTAGCGCAAAGCCTGAAAAAGCTCCTGCAAACGAAGCCGCTGAGCAAAATCACCATCAACGATATTGCTGAGGACTGTGGTGTCAGCCGGATGACGTTCTACTACCATTTTGCAGATATATACGACTTGGTAGAGTGGACGTGTCAAGAAGATGCGAGCGTCGCGCTTGCCGGCAACAAGACGTACAGCACATGGCAGCAAGGCTTCCTGAACATCTTCCATCTTGTCTTGGAAAACAAAACGTTCGTCCTGAACGTCTACCACTCTATCAGCCGCGAGCATTTGGAGCGCTATCTCTATCAGCTGACGTACGACCTGCTGATTGGCGTGGTTGAGGAAAAAGCCGTCGGGCTGTCCGTCAGTGACCGTGACAAGGCGTTCATTGCCGACTTCTACAAATACGCGTTTGTCGGCTTGATGCTGAACTGGATTCGCGAGGGCATGAAGGAAGATCCAACGGCGATTATTGACCGGCTCAGCGTGCTGATTCACGGTGATATCACCCGTGCGCTGCACAAATACAGCGCAAGCTGACATGTAATACTATTTCCAAATTCACCTGCGCCATCTGCTTGCGCCTTTTCCGCTCTGTCGT
>ERZ772861.920-NODE-920-length-28063-cov-15.677949_pt1 | contig 28063 bp, 25 predicted proteins | sample MGYA00512135_ERZ772861 | MGnify/ENA primary metagenome ERZ772861 (study PRJEB29015, sample SAMEA2737700) | human gut metagenome | biome: human gut; feature: human-associated habitat; material: faeces | place: China | collected 2012 ...
TGCCGTCCAGCACCTCGTAGAAGTTGGTGGGGTTGTTGCCCACGATGCTCAGGCCGCGCGCCAGAGCGGAATAGATGTGGGTGTGGGCGTTGATGAAGGCGGGCATGATGACGCCGCCCTTGGCGTCGATGATCTCGGCGTCAGCGTACTTGGCGCGCAGCGCGGCCTCCTCGCCCACCTCCACGATCTTGGCGCCCTCATAGGCCACCGCCCCGTGCTCATAGTAGCCCTTGCCCTCGCTGTCGCGGGTGATGAGCCGTCCGTTTGTTACCAGAACCATGTGTATTCCTCCTTTGTTTCCGATAGTGTTCGTGTGTTCTCCCCAATATGGCTCTACTCCCCGGTAAACAAAAAGTGCCCCAAACCCTGTTTTCGAGGGTTTGAAACACTCAAGCGTCCGCCGAGTGATAGTTTCAGCCCGTGCGCGAAGCACTTCCTTACAGCTACCAATCTTGGATTGTCACTTGCATTTTACTATAATTTTACCTGAAAAGCAATAGCTTTTTACAAGTCTTTCGTGCGTTTTCACATAAGCCGGAGGTGCCCGGCGGAAAACACCGGAGCCTCCCGCGGGAGGCTCCGGTGTTTTCGCGGTTTACTCCGTCAGGGTCTTGACCCAGGCGGAATATTTTTCAATGTTAGCGTCGCGGTCGGCGGCGTCCGCGCCCTTGGTCAGGATATAGACCTTGATCTTCGGCTCGGTGCCGGAGGGCCGCACCAGAATGGTGGTGCCGTCCGCCAGCTCGTAGCGCAGCACGTTGCTGCCCTTCAGCTCCATGGCGGTCACGCGGCCGGTGGCGCAGTCCGTGGCGGTGCCGTCCTGATAGTCCTTGCGGGTGACAACGGTCACGCCGGCGATGTCCGCCGGGGGCGCGGTGCGCAGGCGCTTCATCAGCGCCGCCATCTTCTCCAGACCGTCCAGACCGGGCATCACCAGATTGTGGGTCTTTTCGCCGTACCAGCCGTACTTTTCGTACAGCGCCTGAATAGCATCGTAGAGGGTCATGCCCTTGGCGGCGTACCATGCGGCCATCTCCGTGATCAGCAGGGAGGCGGTGACGGCGTCCTTGTCACGGACGTAGTCGCCCAGCATGTAGCCATAGCTCTCCTCGTAGGACATGATGACGTGCCCTTCGCCGGCGGCCTCCAGCGCGTTCTTCTTCTCCGCCATGAACTTGAAGCCGGTGAAGGTGTCACAGCAGGTGACGCCGTTGCTCTCGGCCACCTTTCGCGCCATCTCCGTGGTGACGATGGTCTTGAGGAAATAGGGCTTGGCCGGCATTTTCCCCGCCCGGCGCATGGCACCGATCAGGTAGTCCAGCAGCAGCACGCCGGTCTGGTTGCCGGTGACAGGGATGAACTTCCCGTCCGCGCCCCGCACCATGATGCCCACCCGGTCACTGTCGGGGTCGGTGCCCAGGATGAAGTCCGCGCCCACCTTGTCCGCCAGCTCAATGGCCAGATAGAAGCCCTCCGGGTTCTCCGGATTGGGGGAGGCCACCGTGGGGAACGTGCCGTCCAGCACCATCTGCTGCTCCACGCAGTACAGGTTCTTCACGCCCAGACCCCGCAGAGCCTCCGGCACCAGCTTCCAGCCGCAGCCGTGGAAGGGGGTGTAGACCATTTTGAAGGTGTTGGCCACCTGCGCGATGGAGCTGCGGTCATTGACCATAGCCATGACGTTGGCCATGAACATCTTGTCCGTCTCCTCGCCCAGAAGCGTGATAAGCCCGGCCTTCACCGCATCGTCAAAGGCCATGCGCTTCACGCCGGTGAAGATGTCGATCTTCTCCAGCCGCTGGGCGATGGCGGCGGCGTGCTGGGGCGGCAGCTGCGCACCGTCCGCCCAGTAGACCTTGTAGCCGTTGTATTCCTTGGGATTGTGGCTGGCGGTGACGTTGATGCCCGCCTGACAGCCGTAGTACCGCACGGCGAAGCTCAGCTCCGGCGTGGGGCGCAGGGATTCGAACATGCGCACCCGGATGCCGTTGGCGGCGCAGACCTCCGCCGCGGCGCGGGCGAAGTCCATGCTGTGGACGCGGCAGTCCATGCAGATGGCCACGCCCTTTTTCTTAGCCTCGTCGCCCTCGGCGGCGATCACGTCCGCGAAGCCCTGGGTCGCCCAGCGGATCACGTGGACGTTCATCTGGTGCAGACCCACCTTCATGGTGCCCCGCAGTCCGGCGGTGCCGAACTCCAGCGGGCCGTAGAACCGGCTCTCGATCTCTATTTCATCCCCGGCGATGGACTTCAGCTCCGCCTTCTCGTCGGCGCTCAGGGCGTCGCTGGCCAGCCAGCGCTCGTATTCCTTCTTGTAATCCAGCATAGTAATAAACTCCTTTCAGGCGTGTTGTTCCGTTTCCTCGTCCTCCACCGGCTCGGACTCCATCAGCTCCTTTGCCTCCTCCAGCCGTGAAAGCGGCACATACAGGCTGGCGCCGTAGCCGGAGAAGCCGTTGATGACCTTTCCTGCGCCGCCGTCCAGATCGTAGTATTTGAAGCAGGGTATGCCGTAAGCCGCCAGCAGGGAAATGACCATATCCGTGTCGGCGGGGGAGTCGAAGGTCTGCATCAGCAGGACGGCCTTCTCCTTCTGCCCCTGTTCATCCTGCGGCCACGCCGGGATATCCGGCCTGCCGGTGAAATTCCAGTTGTCCATGGTCTGCCTCCTATTTGTGATATTTTGTGCCGGCGGCGATCTGGTAGGCGCGGTAGATCTGCTCCAAAAGCATGATCCGCGCCATGTGGTGGGGGAACGTCATGGGGGACATGCTCAGCCGCCAGTCCGCCTGCTTTTTGATGCCCTCATCCAGCCCCACGCTGCCGCCGATGAGGAAGGTGATCTGCGTTTTGCCCTGTACGCCGAAGTCGATGATCCGGCGGCTCAGCTCCTCGCTGGAGCAGGGCTTGCCCTCGATGCACAGCGCGACCACCGCGCCGCCCTTGGGCAGGCGCTCCCGGATGGCTGCGCCCTCGGTTTGGAGGGCTTTTTGTATCTCCGCCGGGGAGGGCTCCTCCGGCAGACGGTATTCCGGCAGCTCGACGACGTCCAGCTTGCAGTATCTTTGCAGGCGCTTGACGTACTCCGCCGCCGCGTCCGTGTAGAATTTTTCCTTCAGCTTTCCCACGCACAGGACGGTCACGCGCTGCATATAAACACCTCCGCCCCATAGGGGCCGCTGAGCTGACCGCGGGGCGCTACGGTCACGGACGCGTCCAGCCCGCTGAGCGCCAGCGACACGGTCTGCCGGGCGCGCTCCGGCGTGTTGTTCTCCCGGCTCAGGTGCGCCAGAACGAATTGCCGCGTTCCGGAGGCCGCCAGACGCTGCGCCAGAAAAGCGGCGTCGTTGTTGGACAGGTGTCCGCAGGCACCGAGAATGCGCTGCTTGAGATAGTAGGGGTAGGGGCCGGACAGGAGCCACTCCACATCGTGGTTGCTCTCCAGAACCATCAGCCCCACGCCCCGGAGGATGTCCTCCGCCGCCGGAGGGACGCAGCCGGTGTCCGTCAGCACGCCCACGGCGCTGCCGCCGCAGTCGAAGCGGTAGTCCACGCTCTCCGCCGCGTCGTGGCTGGTGGGGAAAACGGTGACGCGGATATCGCCTACGTCGAACGTCCCCTGCCGGGGGATGGCGCGCAGCACATCGGCGGCAGCCGGTACGCGGCGGCACACGGCGCGCGCCGTCCCGACCGTGGCGTACAGCGGCGGGCGGTACTGCTTGACCAGTGTAGCCAGCCCGGAGACGTGGTCGGAGTGCTCGTGGGTCAGCAGGACGCCGGACAGGTCGCGGGGGGACAGCCCCAGCTCCCGGAGAGCGGCGGTGATACGGCGGGCGGAGATGCCCGCGTCCAGCAGAACGTGGGTGCCCTCGCCGCTGACCAGCAGGCTGTTGCCCTCAGAGCCGCTGGCGAGTATATGTACGGTCAACAATGGTCATAACCTCACAGGTGAAGAAGAGTCGCCGCCGCGCGGCGCGGGAAAGGAAAAGCACCCGCCGCGGCAAGCCGCAGATCGTGCTGCGGCCTCTCGCAGCGGGCGCTGGATGGCGGATGTTCAATTCAGCCCACGTGCGTCTCGGCGTCGCTGTCGTCAGGCACGTCCACAAGGGAGATGTCCGCGCCCACGGCGCGGAGCTTGCCCACCAGATCCTCGTAGCCGCGCTCGATATAGTTGATGTGGCTCAGCTCTGTGGTGCCCTGCGCCGCAAGACCGGCGATGACCAGCGCCGCGCCCGCCCGCAGGTCGCAGGCCTGGATGGGGGCGCCTACCAGCTGGGGTACGCCCTCTACCACGGCTACCTTGCCGTCCACCTGAATGTGAGCGCCCAGACGCTTCAGCTCGTCCACGTACTTGAAGCGGTTGGCGCCGTACACGCCCTCGGTGACGAGGCTGGTGCCCTGCGCCAGCGCCAGCACCGCGGTGATCTGGGGCTGCATGTCGGTGGGAAAGCCGGGATAGGGCAGGGTCTTGACATTGGTCTTCAGCAGGGGGGAGGTGCGGCGCACCAGCAGGGAGTCGTCGTCCTCCACCACGGAGACGCCCATCTCCATCAGCTTGGCGCTGATGCACTCCATGTGCTTGGGGATGACGTTCTTCAGCAGCAGCTGACCGCCGGTGGCGGCCACGGCCGCCATATACGTTCCGGCCTCGATCTGGTCGGGGATGATGCAGTAGGTGCCGCCGGTGAGCCGCTCCACGCCGCGGATCTTGATGGAGTCGGTGCCGGCACCCTTGATGTCCGCGCCCATGGAGTTGAGGAAGTTGGCCAGATCCACGATGTGGGGCTCCTTGGCCGCGTTTTCGATGGTGGTGGTGCCCTGTGCCAGCACGGCGGCCATCATGATGTTCATGGTGGCGCCCACGGAGACAACGTCCAGATAGACGGGCGCACCCGTCAGACGGCCGCCCCTGGCGGCGGTGTGGATGAAGCCGCCCTCCACGGACACGTCAGCGCCCATGGTGGTGAAGCCCTTGATGTGCTGGTCGATGGGGCGGACGCCGAAGTTGCAGCCGCCGGGCATGGCCACGGTAGCCTGACCGAAGCGGCCCAGCAGCGCGCCCAGCAGATAGTAGCTGGCGCGAATACGGCGCGCCAGATCGTAGGACGGGCGGGTGGAGTGGATGGCGCGGCAGTCGATCTCGATGGCGTGGCGGTTCAGCACGCGCACCTTGGCGCCCAGCTCCTCCAGAATGGAGAAGAACAGCGTGACATCGCTGATCTGGGGGATGTTTTCGATGCGGCAGACACCGTCTACCAGAAGGGCGGCAGGGATAATGGCAACGGCGGCGTTTTTGGCGCCGCTGACGGTGATCTCGCCGTAAAGCTCCCGTCCGCCGCGGATCATGTATTTATTCAAGGCAGATTCCCTCTTTTCAAGTGGTCGGTGCCATAATGACGGCAGCTGAAAAACGCGGTCAGATGCACCGCATATAGCTTGCCCGCGCCGCGCGCAGTTCATACGGGCGCAGCATGAGACATTATGAGCACTAACAGTATACCATACTTTTTTCCAAAAGCAAGAAAAGTGAGGGATTTTTTTAAGAGAGATGACCTTTATAAGAAAAAACGGCGGAGGTTGTCCGCAAATGGGCAACGGAAGGAGAGGGTGACGGCGTGGACAGGGACAGCATAGACTGTCATAAGGAAAAATATGGTATGGGAGGATACAAAGGATGAAAAACGAAAACTCTGTGATGGCGATACTGGCGGCGGCGGTGGGAGCGCTGTGCAGCTATGCGGCGGCGCTGGTGGTGCCGCTGGCGGTGCTGCTGGCGGTGATGGTCGGCGACTACGTCAGCGGCATGGCCAAGGCGTGGAGCACCGGGAAGCTGTGCTCGAAAACGGGACTGCGGGGCATATTGAAAAAACTGGGATATCTGGCGCTGGTGGGCGTGGCCGGGGTGGTGGACTGGCTGGTGCGCTACGGGCTGACGCAGGTAGGCGTGGAGGTATCGTTCCGGTTTCTGATGGCGGCCATGGTGATCGTGTGGCTCATCATCAACGAGCTGATCTCCATTCTGGAGAACGTGGCGGCGCTGGGCGGGCCCGTGCCGGGCTTTTTGCAGAAGCTGCTGGGACGACTGAAGGACACGGTGGAAAAGAAAGCGGAGGGAGAGAGCGATGCAGATCATCGAGACAACGTATAAATGGGCGGGGTCACTGGCAAGACGCGGCGTCACCCGGCGCATCATCCTGCACCATGCGGCGGCGGTGACGTGTACGCCCCAGCAGGTACACCAGTGGCATCTGGCCAACGGATGGAGCGGCATCGGGTACCACTTCTTTGTGCGGAAGGACGGCAGCGTGTACCGGGGCAGACCGGAGGACACGGTGGGCGCTCACGCGGGGAACAACAACTATGACAGCATCGGCGTGTGCTTCGAGGGCAGCTTCGACCGGGAGGAGATGCCGGCGGCGCAGAAGCAGGCGGGCAAGGAGCTGGTGGCGTACCTCAAGCAGAAGTACGGTATCTCCACGGTGCAGCGCCACAGCGACGTGAACGCCACCGGGTGTCCCGGCGGGCATTTCCCCTTTGAGGCGCTGGCGGGAGCGCAGACGTCGGCTCCGGCAGCACCGGCGGCAAGAGCCGGCGGGACGGCGGTGACGCTGCCGCTGCTGGCGCAGGGGAGCCGCAGCGAGACGGTGCGGCTGGCGCAGGCGGCGCTGACGGGGCTGGGCTATGATGCCGGCGGCGCTGACGGTATATTCGGCGCCAACACCGCCGCAGCGGTGAAGCGGTTTCAGGCGGCGCACGGCCTGGCGGCGGACGGCATTGTAGGGCGCGACACATGGCACGCCCTGCTGGGGGTGTAACAGAGGGGCGTTTCCCTACGAGAAGACGTGTCCTGTAGGGCGGGGCCCGTGTGCCCCGCCGGGACAAATGCGGTATCCTGCGGCGGGACACATGGGTCCCGCCCTACAGAAAGAGGGACATCGAGGACGCCGTTCCCTACAAGGGGACGGGGGCTGTACAGGAAAATACGGAATCGGGGCGGCGGAAGCCGCCCCTTTTTGCATTTCAGGGCGGGCGGGACGCATTTGGCGGCGATGGCTGCCGAAAAACGGAAGAAGCTGGTATACTGCGCGATGACGAACGGCGGCGGGACGCGCCGCAAAACGCAGAAAGAGAGCAACACAACGAGGAGGGCAATACTATGTGGAAAAAGCGACTGGTCAGCATGGCCATGGCGCTGGTGCTGGCGGTGAGCTTGCTGCCGACAGCGGCGTGGGCATGGTCATATTCGGTCGGCACCTTTAATGAGCTGAAAACGCAGCTCGGAAAGGGTGGAACACGGACGATCGAGGTGACGGGCACCATTGAGGTCACGGAAACACTGGTGATCCCTGCGGAAGCCAAGATCACCATTAGCGGCGGAACCCTGAAGCGCGCCGACAGCTTTACCAGCGGCTGCATGTTTCGCCTTAATAGCACAATAGGAGCCTACGATAGAAACAAGGCCAGTCTGACGCTGGAGAACATCACAGTGGACGGCGGCGGCGTGAAGGCCAGCGAGCCGGCCTTTTCGCTGGGCAGTAATGCGTTTCTGACGTTGAAGGACGGGGCTGTCATCCAGAACCATGTGTGTACCAGCCCATACGAGGGTACGGTGTATGTGGCCGGCGGCGTGCTGACCATGGAGGCGGGCAGCGTTATTCGGAATAACACCACCGCCGGCAACGGCGGCGGTGTAAACTGCGGCGCCGGAAGCTTTATTATGCATGGCGGTACCATCACCGGCAACACGGCGGCCAAGGGCGGCGGCGGTGTGTACAGCAAAAGCTGCCCCACGGACAGTGACAGCACCACCGATCAGGGCAAGGGCTTCGTCATCGGCGACCGCACGGGGGGCGACAAAAACGGCGTCATCCGCATCGAGAACAACGCGCTGTCCGACGGCACGAACAACAATGTGTGCGTGGGTCTTTATTCCAAATCCTATGGCAATATCGACACCAGCGCGAACCCCTGCGCCGTGCAGTACGGCACCTTTAACGCCGCCAAGAGCTATATCGGCGTCAGCGCGGAGATCGTCCCCAGTCTTGTGGTGAAGCATACCAACTCCACCATGCAGGCGGCCTTCCACAGCGACAACGCGGCGTATGCGCTGACATCCGGCAGCGGCGGCCTGTGGATGAAGGGCGCGGAGGACGGCACCCACACCCACTGCGTGTGCGGCGCGGAGCACTACACTCACACCAACCACGCGGATAAGACGACATGGACGGGCGTCAGCAGCCTGAAGGCCATCACCGAAGCGGGCAATTACTACCTGCTGAACGACGTGGAGGTGGAATACAATGGTTCTTCCACCCTGTATTCCGATCCCTACGTCTGGCAGCCGGTGAACGGTGTGAAGCTGTGCCTGAACGGACACAGCATCATCGGCAAAAACAGCAACGAGCGCAGCATGATCGAGGTGAACAGCGGCGTTACCTTCGACCTGACGGACTGCAAGACCACCGGCAAGGTGACTCACGGCGAGGATAGATGGGGCAAGCAGACTACGGGCAGAGCCGTGGATATCGGCTACGGCAGCTACAGCACCACCGCTACCTTCAACCTGTGGGGCGGCAGCATCACCGGTAATTTCTGCAACGACAGCGCCGGCGGTGTAGCTATTACCAGCGGAACGTTCAACATGTACGGCGGCACGATCACCGGCAACACCGCTGGACTCAAGAAGGAAAGCGGCTACGGCGCCGGCGGCGGTGTGTTTGTCGACATGAGGGGCACATTCAATCTGTACCGGGGCGAGATCAGCGATAATACCGCGGTCTTTCAGGGCGGCGGCGGTGTGTATGTATACACCACGGGTAAGTTCACCATGTACGATGGCACCATCACCCGCAACACCGTGACGCTTCTGGGCGAATCCACCTACAGTAACAGCACCGACTACGGCGGCGGTGGTGTGCTCAACAAGGGCACGTTCATCATGGAGAACGGTACCATCAGCGACAACACGGTGGTGCCCTTCAGCGACAACGGCACCCAGGGCGGCGGCGGTGTATACAACACCGGCACCTTCACCATGGAGAACGGTACCCTCACCGGCAACAAGGCGCTGAACTATGCTGCCCGGACGGATGGGCTGGGTGACAAGGATGCCTGCGGCAACGGCGGCGGCCTGTACAACGCCAGCGGCGCTACGGCGACGATAATGAACGCTACCATTACGGATAATATCAGCTCGGCGCGCAGTAACGGGTACGATGGCGAAGGCGCCGGTATCTTTACCAAGGGTACGCTGTCTATCGGTACCACCAGCAGCAGCAAGGTCGAGATCCATGACAACGAGGCGAAGCTCGGCAGCGATGAGCTTTCCGGCGGCGGCGGTGTGTGCGTCCGCAGCAACAACGTGAAGCTGACCGGTCAGGTGAAGATCTACGACAACACCAGCACCGCCAGCAGCTATACCAATAAGGACGACAACCTGTATGTGGGCGATGGCTTTACGTTCAGCGCTGCCGGTTTGAGTCTGGATGTGGAGCGGGACGGTGCGTGCATCGGCGTTACTACGAAGAATTATCCCTATTCCAAGATTCGAATCACAAATGACAATGCCAAAGCCGGACTTTTCTTCTCGGACAAGGACGGTCTTGAGGTCGTGTCCGACAACGGCTACCTGTACGTGAGGGAAGCCCAGTACAAAGCGACCATCCATCTGGGCGAGGGCATGAAGGTCAGCGTGAACAAATACGGCGGCGTGCTGTCGGCGGACGGCAAGACGCTGACGTTCGAGAGCGTGACGAATATCCCGTATTTCGAGATAGCGCCGGATGGCGACCACTACCTCCCGAAGAGCTACAAGGACGCGATAAAGGACATGAACAGCCCGCTGAGCGCAAGCTGGTACAGCAACACGAGGGTGCAGCTCTCCGGCTATGACAGCAAGCTGACGAAGGAACTGGAGCTGTGGCTGCCCGATGCCACGGCGAAGGACGCGCCGGAGGCGCCTACGGGTCTGGCGGGCACGATGCCCTACGAGAGCGACACCGCCTACGGCTTCATCACCGGCACCACCAAAGACATGGAGTACCGCAAGGATGGAGACACAGAATGGACGAGGTGCAGCTACTACGGTAACACCACCAAGGTGCCGCTGGACAAGAAATCGGCGAACAGCCTCATTTACAAGGACACGGTGTACTATGTGCGGTACAGAGACACGGAGACACAGAAGGTGTCCGAAGCCGCTGCGGTGACGGTGCCCCGGTACACGGGCGTTGTGGCGGTTCCCGTGCCCAGAACGGACATGGTGTATAGAAATCGTGGGTACTTCGTCTTTGAAGGGGACATTGATGACTATAGAGCACACTATATAACCGTTGAGGGCACCTATATTCACACCAAGGCCGGCACCTATACGGTGAAGGTAAAGCCGGAGGACGGCTATACATGGGTGGGCGGCGGCACCGATCCTGTGACTCTGACGGTCACCATCGCCAGGAGAACGGCAACGGCCAGCGATTTCAAATATGATGCCTGCCCGCCTTACGAGACACCCTATAGCGGCGAGGCACAGACCTATGAGAATGTTCGGTTTAAGAAGCTGGATGCCATCCATGGGGATCCGCTGGCATTCGCCAATTCCAACAACAAGCTCACGCTGAAATATAAGGTGGGAGACACCAACACCTTCGTGACGGAGCCTGTGGACGTGGGTACCTACACGCTGTATATCGATGTGCCGGATGACCCCAACTTCAACGCCACCACGGTGACGGACGAGAGAGGATTCTGGACGTTCACCATCACCCCGGCGGATATGAAAGCGCCCACCGGCGTGACCGGTGTGGCGGCGACGAAGGAGCATCCGACCACGGGTCAGCTGACCGGTCTGGGCACCGATATGGAGTACCGGGTGAAGGGCAGCGAGACGTGGACAGCGGCCACCGGCAATACGGTGGATGTGACGCTGAACACGGAGAACGGCTACCCTGTGGACACCGTTTTTGAGGTGCGCTACAAGGCGGATAAGAACCATGATACCAGCAGCCCTGCGCAGGTGACGGTGAAGGCTTATCAATGCGTTGAGCACGTGTACGGCGAGACGCTTGTCGGCGACGAGGCGAATCACTGGTACCAGTGTACGGTGTGCGGCGCCAAGACGGGTATAGCGGCGCACAGCTATACGGACGAGAAATTTGACGGCAACGGGCATTGGGCGGTCTGCGCCTGCGGCGCGGAGACGCACCACGACAAGCACAGTCTGACGGCGAAGCACAACGAGAGCCAGCACTGGCAGGAGTGCGTCTGCGGCTATAAGACCGGCGAGACGGCGCATGAGCTGACGAGCAAGTACGACACGGCGGGGCACTGGCAGGAGTGTGAGTGCGGCTATGCTACCGATAAGACCGACCACAGCATGGAGGGTAAGAGCAGCGCGGACGGTCACTGGGACGCGTGCGCCTGCGGCTATAAGACAGACGTGGCGGCGCATGCGTGGACGGATAAGTTCGACACGCAGAACCATTGGCAGGAGTGCAGCGGCTGCGGCTATCAGAAGGACGTGACGGCGCACAGCCTGACAAAGAACGTCAACGAGACGCAGCATCAGGTGAAGTGCGAGAACTGCGGCTATAAGACGGAGTGGGAGAACCACACCGGCGGCACGGCTACCTGCACGGCGAAGGCGGTGTGCAGCGTGTGCGGCGAATCCTACGGCGAGCTGGCGGCACATGTGGCCGACAGCAACTATAGGTACAACGCGGACGGTCACTGGACGGCCTGCGCCACCTGCGGCACGCCCATGAGCAACCAGGAAGCCCATACCGGCGGCACGGCGGACTGCCAGCATAAGGCGGTGTGCGACGTGTGCGGGCAGCCCTACGGCGAGCTTGATGCCAGCAACCACACCGGCGGCATCCGCTGGGTGCAGACCGCGGAGACGCATCAGGCGTTTTATCTGTGCTGCGGCGCGGCGGCCGGCGCCGAGGCGAACCACAGCTGGAATGACGAGAGCGCGTGTACCGAGTGCGGCTACGGCTGCGCCCATACCGGCGGCACGGCTACCTGCACGGCGCTGGCGGTGTGCGATATCTGCGGCCACACCTACGGCGACCTGCTGCCCCACGATTACCGGTGGGTCATCGACCAGGAGGCCACCACCGAGGCCACCGGCCTGAAGCACGAGGAGTGCACCGCCTGCGGCGACAAGCGCAGCGAGGGCACGGTGATCCCCAAGCTGCCGCGTCATTCGTCCTCCGTCAGCACGCCGGACATCCAGCCCATCCTGACGGCGGACGAGGCCAAGAGCGCCACGGATTACAGCGGCGGCATCTACGGCCTGACGTTCCGCGCCAGCACCGGCTACGGCAGCTTCAAGGGCGTGAAGGTGAACGGAAAGACCATCGGCGCCGGGAACTATATCGCGGAGGAGAACGGCGGCACGGAGATCTATCTGAAGGCCGCGTATCTGCAGACGCTGGCGCCGGGCAAGTACACCATGACCGTGATGACGGAGAGCGGCGAGGTGACGACGGAGTTCACCGTCGGCGGCGTGATGACCGCGCCCAAGACGGCGGACGCCGGAGCGCTGGTGTATCTGGCCATGGCACTGAGCAGCTATACCGGCACCGCACTGGTGGCACGGAAGCGCCGGAAAGAGTTCTGAGAACTGAAAAATAAGAGCACAGGGCGCGGCTTATGCCGCGCCCTGTCAGCCTGTCGATAAACCTGCACGGTCACGCATATCGGAGGGAAGGATAGTGTGAAAGGGAACCGTCAGGGTTCCCTTTCGCGTTCAATCACCCGCCGCAGCGACCAAAATCGCAAAATAAAATGCAGTTTTTTATTTTGCGATTTTGCAGGCAGCTTGTCGAAAAAGTCCGGATGGACTTTTTCGACAAGCTGACAGGGCGCGGCTTATGCCGCGCCCTGTGCTTTTGCTGTATCGGGATCGGGATGGATCAGGAGTCAAAGACTGCGCCATGCGCCGCGCGCCAGCGAGCCGTATACCACCGGGCAGGGCAGGACGTCGGCAAAGGGACGCAGCTGCGCGGCGGCGCCGGTCAGCACGTCCGCCTGATTGATGAACAGCACGTCAAAGCCGCCCTCTGCGGCCAGCACGCGGGCGGCCATGACTGGGGTGATGACCGCGTCCGGGGAGGCTGCCGCCAGCGGCGCGTACAGCTCAGGGCGGTGGGCGGCGTCCCGGATGGGCTTTCCCAGCGCGGAAGCGCCGAACACACAGACGGTGCGGCGGCGCTCCGGCGGAAGCACCGGTTCCCACGGGGCGTGTGCCTTGGCGGGCAGCCGCCGGGAGCCGTCGGCCTCCACCAGCACGAAATCGGCGGCGGTCTGCCAGCCGGGGAAGTCCGGCGCGGTGAGCTTGCCCTCCGGGGTAAAGGCGCCGGCGCAGGCGATGGGGCTGCGGGCAAAGGCCGCGCGCAGCGCCGCTTCCGTTTCGGCAAAGGGACACCAGTCCGGGCGCATGATGTGGGTGGTGGTGGCCAGCAGCACCGAGCCGCGGCGGGACAGCTCCTGCGCCAGAACGCGCAGGAGGGAGGTCTTGCCGCCGCTGCCGATCACCGCCGTCAGGCCGGGGCGGATATCCAGTAATTTCCATAATTCCATAGTGCATACCTCGCTTTGCGTCCATTGTATCACAGAAAAGCGGGATTGTCCCGCTGTTTTTCGGCGATGTATATTCCTCCCATGGGAGGCGAACACTATCCGTACAAAAATTGCATGAACTGGAGGACATTCATATATGAAGGCAACTGGCATTGTGCGCCGTATCGACGACCTCGGCCGCGTGGTGATCCCCAAGGAGATACGAAGAACCATGCGTATCCGTGAGGGCGACCCGTCACAGATGACATTGGCATGGTGGGAGAGATTCAGCTTCGCCATGCTGGATCTGTCAAAAAGATGGGGGATGGATTGTACATAGTGACGGAGGACGAGGGCAAGAGCGTGGGGATTCGCGAGGGGTGAAATATTTATTGTTACCCGAAAGCGACAAACGGCGGCTTTTAAATGGCGGACGGTAAAGGAACCGCCGTCAAAACAAAGTCGTTTATATCAAAGGAAAACGCCCAAAATCGCCCTGAACCCTTATAGTGGGGTCAGGGCGATTTTGGGCGTTTCTGCGTTTCGGGAGCAAATCGGCAATTAGGCAGCAAAAAGGAGGTGCCAGCTATGCCCCCGTATGCTGAGCTATCTCAAGAGAGAATGGGCGTTTGGAAACGGACGCCCATATTTTTACAGAGGGAGGTGATGACCGCGGTGGATATGAAAACCGGCTTTTTTGTGGAGAAAATTGGCGGTACGATTTTCGTTGTCAACGCAATGCCCGCAGAGAGCGCAAAGCACACGTAGGAGGAGATTGTAAAGGCTCTGATTGCAGAAGAAGCAATGGCTTTGCAGAAAGCGGATATTGCCTGATTGACTTTACTCGCAACTATGTGTTTTGAGGATTTTCCAAAAAATATCTCCAAAACCACTTGACAGAAGGGTCAGATCCAGCCTCCGTTCATCTCATGTTTCTCGTCTCGAAGCTGCTGCCACTGTGCTCCCCTCAGCGGCTGCAAGCTCGGAGAATCCGAGATCTTTGCCCGTGCAAGAGAGATAAAACGCTTCTCAATCGTATTCAGCTCTTTTTTCTTTGAAAAGGCGATGGCATTGTGTTCATAGGCAACGCTGGTCGACACGCCGGCAATGACTGGCACAGCACCCGGCAATGTGTAGTGCGTGGCATATGGCGTTGCAAATGTAATGCCCATCCCGGCAGCAGCTAAGCGGCAGCAGGATACGATGTCCGGCACATACATGATGTGTGCCGGGCGGATATTTAAATTCTCCATCATTTTCTCCACGGTGTGTCCAAATCCGTCTGTGGAGTGCAGCAGCACAAAGTCCTGCCCGTCAAAAAGCTGCGGAGGCAAGGTCAGAAGATTGTCAACGCCGTTGTCGTCAATATTCATGCCGCGGAGGATGGGGTGGTCTCTGTAAATGAAAGCCAGGATCCGAGCTGAGGACAGATATTCATATGTAAGGTTTGCGGATGCATCTGTCTGTGTGGTAAAGGCTAAATCAATATTACCGCGCAGCAGATCCAGCTCAAATAGCATGGAGCTGCGCTGCGTCAAGTTTATGGTGACAGCCGGATATTCCCGGTGAAATTCTGGCAAAATGAGCGGCAACCAAAGTGCCCCGGCTGCATAGTTTATTCCGATATTCAAGACACCGCGCTTAAGTTCGGAGATCTCTTGCAACTCTCGCCGAAAGGATTCGTCGATCTCCCAAATACGCCGAGCCTCTTCCAAATAACGCTTTCCGGCGTAGGTCAATTGAATGGGAAGGACAGAACGATTGAAAAGTGTGGTTCCTAACTCCGTTTCGATGTTCAGGATGATCCGGGTAAGCGCCGGCTGAGAGATAAACAATTTAGCAGCTGCCTTCGATATGCTTTGTAGCTCTGCGACCTTTGCAACATACTGATATTTTGAATAAGGCATGATGATCCTCCAGCATGGATAGTTCTACTCTGGATAGTATGATAGCACAGAGAATGTGCGCCTGCAAGACAGATATGCAGTTTTTGTTATATCTCCCATATAGACTTTGGTATTGGACAAAAAAGACACCTCGTGATAGTATGTGACATACAAAGTATGTGCAATTTGACAAAGGCAGGAGGGAAAAGGTCACCATGTTTCAAGCGGCAAAAGAAACCATTCGCTGGCCAAATCACGCAAAATGCGCTGTTCTACTTACAATCCATGTAGACGGCGAATCACTGTACAACAGAAATCCGCAAGCCCCATCACCACGGCGCGTTTCCTACGGCAAATACGGACCCACGCGGGCCGTTGACCGGCTGCTGGAACTTACCCAGCGAAAGGGGATACCCTGCTCCTACTTTATTCCGGGCCAAATCGCAGAGCGATACCCCGAAATGGTGAAGAAGATCGATGCCTGTGGGTATGAGATCGGCTTTCATGGATTCGACCATGAAGAGCATATGTATACGGATCGCTCTACGGAGGAGTGGATCGATGTGGTCAACCGTGCCCAGGATACATTCCAGCGTCTGATCGGGAAGCGCGCGGTGGGCTATGTGGCAACCTCCAGCGATTTTCAGATGGATGCGCCGCAAATATGGCACGAGCAGCTGGGCTTTTCCTACTCCAGCTCCATGCGCGGTGATGATCGCCCCTACCGGACGGTGTTTCATGGACAGGAGTCTGACTTCATTGAGATTCCCGCCCGCTGGGAGTTGGACGACTATCCCTTCTTTGTTTACAGCTTTGATCCGCCTCAGCCGAAAGGTCAGAGCCGCATATCCAGCTACCGTGGTGTGCTCTCCAACTGGAAGCATGAGTTTGACGGATATTACAGCGAAGGCGGCTGCATGACATTTATGCTGCACCCGCAGATCATCGGGATCCCCGGTCGGGCATATATGCTGGAGGAGTTGCTTGACTATATGCTGGACAAGGGCGATGTATGGTTCGCCACAGGAAAAGAGATCGCCGAGTGGTGGCGTGCAAACTATTGAGGAGGCCGACACATGAAACCGGAAATGATTTGGCCGCACGGTAAACAGTCAGCGGCCATGCTATGCGTCATGCTGGATGCCGAGTTTATTTGGCTGGCAATGGACGAAAAGAAGTACGACACCCCGAAGCACCGCTCAATGGGTGAATATGGCCCTAAGCGCGGCGTGGACAGGATCCTGTCATTGTTGGAGGAATTCGGCGTCAAGGCAACATTCTTTGTCCCAGGCCTTTTCGCAGAAATATATCCGCAGGTGCTCAAGCGGGTTTCCGATGCAGGTCACGAGATCGCACTGCACGGGTACCGCCACGAGAACTTCGCTAAGCTGCCTGTAGAAGAGCAGGAGAAGATCCTCGAAAAGGGCATTACGGTACTGGAGCGTATGACCGGGGAAAAACCGTTGGGATTCCGGTTGCCGGAAGGGGGCTGCACAGAAGAGACACTCTCTGTCATCTGTGACAAGGGTTTTCTCTACGATAACTCCTTCTTCGACCACGATATCCCCTACCGTGTCGAGTTGGATGGGAAGAAAATGGATATGGTGGAGATTCCCACACGATGGGAACTTCTTGATTTCCCCTATCTGGCGTGGGGCGACAGCTATCCCGCCGGCAATGACCGTGTGGCGATCTATGACGAGGTTTTGGACAACTGGCTTCGGGAGCTGGAGGCTTCCTATGACGGCGGATACTGCTATGTACTGTCCGTCACGCCGCAGACGATTGGTTCTCCCGGGCGGATGTTCATGCTGCGCACGGTTTTGGAAAAGCTCTCCAGAAAAAACATCTGGATAGCGACAGGGAAGGAAATTGCCCGATATATCATAGAGAACAACGCTTGAGAGGTGCGCTATGAAAAAGTGGATACAGGATCTTGTCTTGGGTATTGTGCTGTTGGTGTTCAGCGTGGTCAGCTTTGTGTACGCGTACATCATGCAGGACGCATCCGCAAAATACTTCTTGGCTCGCGCAGATACATACATTTTGCTGTGGACAGGCATTTTAGGCATTCTGTCAGTAGCTTTGATCGTGCGCAGCCTGCGGAAAAGGCCCTCCGAGCCGGCTCCGAAGATCGTAACAAAGCGTGTGCTGGTAACTGTGGTGATCATCGCGCTGTATATTGCACTGCTGGAAACGCTGGGCTTTATCGTTTCTTCTGTGCTGATGCTTCTGAGCCTGCTGCTGTTCTTCACCCTTGAGGCCAAGGGAAAGCTGCGGGGGAAGGCGCTGCTGAAGCAAGTGCTGGTATGTCTGCTGATTACCGTTATTACGGTCGCTGCCGTGTACTGCCTGTTTTCCATGGCTCTGGGTGTTCGCTTGCCGGCGGGTATCTTTAAGTAACGCGCAAAAAAGTATTCCCTGTCTGTGGATGCAGACTCCAAAAATATAAATATAAAAGGACGGAAAATGAAATGAAACGAATTCTTGCACTTGTCCTCACGCTGCTCATGAGTTTGTCATTGGTAGCCTGTGGCAACGCCAAGGACGATACGTCCGATGGCGCAGAGACTGACAACTATCCGGAAAAGCCCATTACCGTCATCGTCCCGTTTTCTGCGGGCGGTGAGCACGACCTGACCGCCCGCACGATCGCGACCCGCCTGCACGATATGTTTGGCTGGACTGTTGTGATCCAGAACACATCCGGCGACTCCGCCGCCACCATCGAATACATGAAGGATTCCGGCAACGCTGATGGCTATACCCTGTTCATGCATTCCCCTGAGGTGATGGCCTCCGGCCTTGTGTCCGGCCAGCTCAACGAGGATTACTACAAGCAGTTTACCTATCTTGGCTGCTTTGTGTATGACCCTCTGTGCATTTCCGTTGCGGCAGATTCCCCCTTTAACACCATCGAGGAGCTGTTCGCCTATGCCAAGGAGCATCCCGGTGAGCTGAACTGGGCGGCTGTGGGCGCCGGCGGCTTCAATCAGATGAACTCGGAGAACCTGTGGTCTGTTGCCGGGTGCGAGTTCAACTATGTTCCCTATGATGATGCCTCCAAGAGCCGTGCGGCTGTTTTGGGCGGTCATGCTGATGTTTTCTGCTCCTTCGCCTCCGGCGCCAAGAACAGTGTTTCTTCCGGCGAATTGAAGGCCTTGGCCGTCGGCTCCAGCGAGCGCCTTGATTTCTGGCCCGAGGTCCCCACGCTCAAGGAGGTCGGCTGCGACCTGCAGGTGGGTCTGACCCGCTGCTGGGACATCCATCCCGACACGCCTCAGGAGATCGTGGACATTCTGACGGAGAAGCTGCATGAGTGCCTGAATGATGCGGATACTCAGGCGAAGCTGCTTGAGCTGGGGCAGAACCCCAACTGGATGACCAACGAAGAGATGCATGATTACGGCGAGTACTACTATGGCGTCTATCAGGAGATCTATGCCAGACTGCACGCCAACGACTAAGCTGTGAGGCAGAACCCATGAGCTGTCGGGCCGGGGAGCGCACTTGTCCCCGTGTGGAGTGCCGCCTCCCGGCTCTGCGGCAGCTTTTATGAAGATGTCTGCAAACCCTATTCAAAACTCCAGGAGGAGAGTATATGTCTGCATTAAGCCTTGTTTTCAGCGGTGCGGCAGCTATTTTTGAAGATCCGCTGACTATCCTCTATTTTCTCATAGGTGTTTTTGGCGGCATTGTATTCGGCGCGATCCCGGGTCTTACCGGCGCCCTGGGCGTTTCGCTGATGCTGCCATTTACCTTCGCAATGTCCCCTACGCAGGGCATTACTGTTTTGATCGGTATTTATGTGGGCGGCGTATCCGGCGGCTTGATCGCCTCCATTATGCTGAATATCCCCGGAAATGCCGCTGCCATCGTCACATGCTTCGATGGCTCACCCATGGCAAGAAACGGACATCCTTACAGGGCGTTGAGTTACGGCGCAACGGCCAGCCTGATCGGCGGCCTGTTCAGCGGTGTGGTCATGATTTTTGTGGCCACAAAGCTGGCTCGCTTCGGTCTGATGTTTGGAGCGTGGGAATATTTCGCGCTGGGCATTATGGGTCTTGCGGTGGTCATCTCCTTGTGCAGCGATGATATGATCAAGGGACTGATCAGCGCTATTATTGGCATGATGCTGGCGATGATCGGCATGGATAAGCTGTCCTCGCTGGAGCGCTTCACCTTTGGCTGGTGGCGCTTGAGTGGTGGTTTCGGCGAGATGACGGTTCTGATGGGTCTGTTTGCACTGGGTGAGATCCTCTCGCAGCTGAAGAACCTCGGCAAACCCATGAAGCAGGTGGGCAGCGATGAGCGCAAAACTGTCCTGCCTCGCAAGGGCGCATTCAAGGGTTTGAAGAAAACCCTTTGCGTTTCCTCTGTTATTGGTACGCTGATTGGCGTGCTGCCGGGCGTGGGTCAAAGCACGGCCGCGCTGGTGGCATATAATCAGGCAAAGAATTCCTCCAAGGAGCCGGAGAAGTTCGGCACCGGCTGTGCGGAGGGTATCGTCGCACCGGAAAGTGCCAATAATGCGGTGTGCGGCGGCGCGTTGATCCCTATGATGACGTTGGGCATTCCCGGCGACACGATTACGGCGATGCTGATGAGCGGCCTTATCGTACACGGCCTGGCACCTGGCGCATCGCTCTTCAGCAGCAACCCCGAAGTGATCGGCACCATCTACTTTGCGTACATTCTGGCGTGTATCGCTATGTATGTGATGTATCTTCTGTTCTTGAAGTACTTTATCAAGATCCTCTCTACGCCCATGAATTACATGATGCCGGTGATTCTGCTGATGTGCCTGATAGGCGCGCTTACCACAAACAACCGCGTGTTCGACATTTGGGTATTCTTTGCCATGGGCGTTCTCGGCTATGTGTTCCAGCAGGTGGATATTCCTATAGCGCCCCTGACGCTGGGATATGTGCTGGGACCGACCGTTGAACTGAACTTCCGGACAGCCATCATGACCTTTAAGGGTGATGCCTTATCGCTATTTACCCGCCCGCTGGCGCTGGTGCTTTTGGCTGTTGCCGTTATCATGCTGTTTTGGCCGATGATCAAAAATACAATCCAGCGCAGAAAAAAGGTACGGGTAGGGGGCGACAGTGATGGCACAAACTGACCAGTTCCTTTGCGTTAAGCTGCGTGGGAGCGACCCATTTGCCCGGGGTGTCCAGTATGGACAGCAGGCCGAAGCGTTGATCCGTCGGGCGATCGAGGGCTACCACCGGCAATTTCAGAGGTCGGTAGGCCAGTCGTGGGATGCCGTGGTGAAGCGGAGCCATTATTATACGGACTTCGTGAACGAACACTATCCGGAGGAATTCCAGGAAATGCTCGGAATCGCGGAGGGCAGCGGCGTTGCCGTGGATGAGATCATGGCACTGAATTGCCGCTATGAGATTCTCAAGCTCAAGCTGCAGGAATGTACGACGGGCGCCATCCTGAAAGAGGCCAGCGGCGGGAAGGTATACCTGCTGCAAAACTGGGACTACCGCCCATGGGTGGAGCGCCATGCGGTGATCGTAGATATTGACGACCTGCAGGGAACGCATATCATCGGTGTTACAGAGGCCGGGCAGCTGGTGCGAAACGGAATGAACAACCACGGGATCGGTCTCTGTGCCAACAACCTGACGTCTATCTATGACAGTGGCGATATTGGCGCGCCTGTGACCTTCGTGCGGCGTAAGGCATTGAATAGCCGCTGTTTCCAGGAGATGGTAGATACCGTGACATCTGCAAAACGAGGCGTTTCCTGCAATTTCATGCTGGCATCCGCGGAAAATATGGCCGTGGATCTGGAAACAACACCGCAAAAAATCTATCAGGTGCAGCCGGAAAACGGCCTTGTTACCCATGCGAATCACATGATTGCGGGTGCAGCTGCCTGCACGAACCAGGGGACAAAGTTCCGGGACGGTGTTCTCCGGCGGCTGCTGCAGCAGGGAAACGGTACGCTGAGCTTTTCGGATATCCGTGAGGCTCTGTGCAACCATGAGCGATTCCCCGGAGCGGGGGATACCTACCCCGAATCCAATTGCATAGAGGCTGTTTGCAGCCATGTCCCTCATGGCGAGTATGATGAGTGCAAGGTTTGGAAAACGATCGCCTCGTCCATATATGATTTGACAGCCGGGGTCGCCTACATCTGTAAGGGATGCCCCTGCGAAAATGAATACCAGACCTTCCCCCTATAATTTTGATGCGGCAGCATCGAGCACGGCGGCCTCTGGAAGACCAGGGGCCGCTGGTCCTAAATACGTATATTATGAAAGAAATAAGAAACAAAAGCAGACAGAGGAGATGACGTAAATGAAGCTCATCACCACCGGCAATGCCGGGACTATGGAATCCAACGACATTATGATCACCGTGGAGCCATCTGATGGGGGCGGCGTACAGGTGGATCTGACCAGCAGCGTTTATCGGCAGTTCGGCAAGCAGATCATCTCCGTTATCAAGGAGACGGTGGCTGAATACGGCGTGAAGAATGCCGTAATCACCGCCGTAGACAAGGGCGCGCTGGACTGCACCGTCCGGGCTCGGGTGGCCGCTGCCCTGACCCGCGCAGCGCAATGCCATGACTACACATGGGAGGTGCGGCAGAATGTATAAGAAGGATCGCTTGCGCCGCAGCATGATGTTCGTACCGGGCAACAACCCCGGTATGATCCGGGACGCCCACATCTACGGCGCGGACTCCATCATGTTCGACCTGGAGGACAGCGTCGCCTATACCGAGAAGGACGCAGCCCGCTTTTTGGTGTACAACGCCCTAAAAACCCTGCATTTCGGCACAAAAGAAACGGTGGTGCGCATCAATGACCTGAGCAGTGGCTTGGGTGTTAAGGACTTGGAGGCTGTTGTTCGAGCCGGTGTACAGGTGGTGCGCCTTCCCAAGACCGACAATGCGCAGGATGTCATCGACTGTGAGCAGATGATCGAACGCATTGAGCGGGAAGCCGGTATCCCCGTTGGAACGACCGGTATGATGGCCGCCATCGAAAGCGCCAGCGGCGTGTTCAACGCCGTAGAAATTGCCAAGGCCAGTGACCGTTTGATCGGTATTGCACTGGGCGCGGAGGACTACGTCGCCGACCTAAAAACCACCCGCAGCGACGGTATTGAGCTGCTGTTCGCCCGCAGCATGATCCTGAACGCCGCACGAGCCGCCGGTATCGCCGCGATAGACACGGTGTTTTCCAACGTCAACGACGAAGAGGGCTTCATCGCCGAAGCCACCCTCATCAAAAAACTGGGCTTTGACGGCAAATCCGTTATCAATCCCCGTCAGATCGAGCCGCTGCACAAGGTGTTCATGCCCAGCGAGAAGGATCTGAACAAGGCACGCTCCATCATGGAGGCCATTGCCGATGCCAACGCACGGGGCAGCGGCGTGGCCAGCCTCAACGGCAAGATGATCGACAAGCCTGTGGTCATCCGGGCCAAGCGGCTGCTTGAGCTGTATGAGGCTGGCAACAAGGCAGATGAAGTGGAGGAACTGTAACATGGTAGAACTGAACAAGATTCCCCATATCGATGAGATCAGCAACCACGGTGCATTCGCCGGGGCGGGACAGAAGAAAACCGCCACCTTCCGCGAGCGGTATCTCCAGCAAAATAAGGTGGTGCCTTCGCTGGAAGATGCCATCCGCCGTACGGGGCTGAAAGACGGCATGACCATCAGCTTCCACCACCACTTCCGTAACGGAGACCACATCATCAACATGGTGATAGACAAGCTGGCGGAGATGGGATACAAGAACCTGACGCTGGCGGCTTCCTCACTGACCTCCGTCCATGCGCCTCTTGTCCGGCACATCAAAAAAGGGGTCATTACCCATATTGAGACCTCCGGCCTGCGCGGTGAGTTGGCGGAGGAAATCTCCCGTGGCCTTATGGACTGCCCGGTGGTGTTCCGCTCCCACGGCGGCCGGGCCAGCGCCATCCGCAGCGGTGATCTGCACATCGATGTGGCGTTTCTGGGAGCACCATCCTGCGACCCCTATGGCAATGCCAACGGCTACAGTCGGGATGACGATAACGGCATTGCCTGCGGCTCGCTGGGCTATGCCCGTACCGATGCCAGATATGCCGACAATGTGATCATCATTACCAACCATCTGGTGGCCTATCCCAACGCGCCTTGGGCTATTCCCGAGTATGATGTGGACTATGTGGTGCTCACCGATGACATCGGCGACCCCAAGGGCATCATGTCCGGGGCTACCCGCTACACCAAGGATCCCAAGGAGTTGCTGATTGCAAAGACCGCCGCCAACATCATTGAGGCCACCGGCTATCTGTACGACGGCTTCTCCATGCAGATGGGCAGCGGCGGCGCATCTCTGGCCACCGCTCGCTTCCTGCGGCAGAAGATGATTGACCAGGGTATCCACTGCCGCTTTGCCCTGGGCGGCATCACCGGACAGATCACCGCCATGCACGAGGAGGGTCTTATCGAACGCGTGCTGGATGTCCAGAGCTTCGATTTGGACGCGGCACTCTCACTGAAAAACAATCATTTCCACCACCAGATCGGCGCGACTTACTACGCCAGCCATATGATCAGCGCTGCGGTGGATCAGCTGGACTTCGTGGTCCTCTCCGCACTGGAGATCGACACAGATTTCAATGTCAACGTGCTGACTGGCTCTGATGGCGTGATCCGCGGCGCTATCGGCGGCCATCCCGACACCGCCGAGGGCGCCAGCCTGTCGGTGGTGGTGGCGCCGCTGACCCGTGGCCGTATTCCCACCATTGTCAAACATGTCAACACCGTAGTCACCCCCGGTGAGGTGGTGGACGTGGTGGTGACGGAGCAGGGTATAGCCGTAAACCCCCGCCGCCCCGATCTGAAGGAGAAGATCGAGGCCGCTGGATTGCATGTGTTTACCATCGAACAGCTGCAGCAGCGGGCCGAGATGCTGGTGGGTGTACCCGATCCCATCCGCTACAAGGATCGCATCGTGGGCGTGGTCATGTACCGCGACAACACTATCATCGATGTAGTGCACGAGATTGACGAGGATGCGTGAACTACTGCTTTGCAAGGCCGTCCCTCCCCGGTGGGGGACGGCCTATGCCACTCTGCTGGCAGAAGGTGGTCTGCGTGACGAGGGCCACGCCGATATTACCGCCTTGCTGACGGAGGGCGGTATCCTGCTGGGCTGCGGCTCACTGGGCGGCAAGGTTATCCGTCAGGTAGCCGTCTCGCCCAATGCCGAGGGACAGGACATATGCGCCCGCATCGTCTCCGCGCTGGTGCAGGAGTCGGTAAAGCGGGGCGTTCTCTACCCGTTTCTGTTCACCAAGCCCCAAAACGCACGGCTGTTCCGCTCACTTGGGTTCTATCTGGTGGCGGAGACGGCGGAGATGGTGATGCTGTGCCGCCAGCGTGACGCGCTGGTGCGGTTTCTGGCGTCCCTGCCCCGTTGGCAGGAGGGCGTTATCGGCTGTGTGGTGTGCCATGCGAACCCCTTCACCAGAGGGCATTTGCACCTCATCGCCACGGCAGCGGCGCAGTGTGACCATACGCTGGTGTTCGTGGTAGCGGAGGAAGGTGGCCCCTTTCCTGCCGCTGATCGGCTGTCGCTGGTGCGGGAGGGTACGGCACATCTTCCTAATGTGACCATATGCTCCGGCGGCGACTTTATAGTGAGCCGCTCTACATTCCCCGCCTACTTTCTGCGGGACGAGCAGTCGGAGGATGCCCGGTGCGACCTGGATCTGACGCTGTTTGCCCGGCACATTGCCCCGGCCCTCCACATCACCCGCCGCTTCGTCGGCGAGGAGCCCTTCTCTCCCACCACTGCTGCCTATAACCGTCGCATGAAGGAAATACTCCCCACTTACGGTGTTTCCGTCACGGAGATCCCCCGTCTGGAGAACATCTCCGCCACCGCTGTCCGCCGCCTTCTGGCGGAGGGACGGCTTGCCGACATCCAACCACTTGTACCGGAGACCACCTATGCCTATTGTCAACATCACTTTGGAGGACATCCTCCGCGCCCGTGACGCGCGGGCGGATGCTCAGCGTCGGCTTTTGCGGACCTATCGCCTGCCGCTGGTATCCTTCACTATGAATATCGCCGGGCCGGTGAAGTTCTCGCCGCTGATCGAGTTGGCTTTCGACGCGGGACTGGAAGCCTTGCGCACCGCGCTGGGCCAGCCGGTGGCGGCGGAGATCATCCGGCCTGCCACTGGCTGCGAAGCACTGCTTGTCTATGACCGCCCGGCGGCGGCGCTGAAAGCGGCCTGTCTGACACTGGAGACCGCCACACCTGTTGGGCGGCTGTATGATCTGGATGTGCTGGACACAGATGGCAACAAGCTGTCTCGCCTCGAGCAGCGCACCTGCCTCATCTGCGGCGGGCCGGTGACGGTCTGTTCCCGTAGCCGCGCCCATGGGCTGGACGCCATTGTGAACCGCACCCGCGAAATTCTGATGGACTTCGCCGCCGGATATCTGGCCGGCCTGGCGGCAAAGGCACTGACGGAGGAGGTGCGACTGACCCCGAAGCCGGGGTTGGTGGACGAACATAACAACGGCGCCCACAGCGATATGGATCTTTCCCTGTTTCTGCGGAGCATCGATGCGCTGACGCCTTGGTTCCGCCAAATCACGGCGCTGAGCCTGTCTGGTGCGGATGCCGCCGCATTGCAGGCGGCGGGCCGGGAAGCCGAAGCCGCCATGTTCCGCGCCACCGGTGGTGTCAATACCCACAAGGGGGCGCTTTATTCCTTTTCAGTGCTGCTGGCGGCGCTGGGTCGATGCCTGACGGAGGGCGGTGACGTGTTCGCCCATGCCGCCGCGCTGGCCGCGGAGCTGACACCGCCTCAAGGTACCCACGGTGCGGCGGTGGCAATATGTCATAATGTGGGCGGAGCACGCACGGAAGCGCTGTTAGGTTTCCCCACCGCCCAAAAAGCCGCCGCGCTGCTGCAAGCCCACGATCCCCTGACCGCACTCCTTTGGCTGATGACCCACACGGAGGACACCAATCTTTACCACCGGGGCGGCGTCGAGGGCGCTGTATTTGTAAAAAAGCAGGCTGCCGCTATTCTGGCCGCGCCAATGGAGCGGCGTATCGCACTGACACAGGCGCTAGACGAGGCGCTCATCGACCGGTGGCTCAGTCCCGGCGGCAGTGCCGACCTGCTGGCGCTGGCACTGTTCCTGGGCAAGCTTCCCCGTTGGCTTATGCGCTCTACCTGGGCAAATCCTCAGCCCATGGGGAACTGGAGAAACTGATGCCCTGATGTCTGGCAGTCCGGCATCGGGAACATACACAGAAATGAATGAACGGCAGAGTCCTACAAATGGGGCTCTGCCGTAACATAATGTCGGAGGAAAATTTTGCCAGATGCTTCACGCCGCATCTACGGACAAACCCTCATAGGAAAACTGTTTTTCAGTGGCAAAATCGTAATCCAGCGTATCCTTGATACTGTTCCAGTCCGCATAGATTACGGTGTCACCGTTCAGCACCCACTCTTTCTTGGTGATGTTGTACTGACGAATCTGCCCGGCGTGACTGAACACGCCCTCAAACAGCCTACGATGGATGGAGAGCCACTCAGCGGGGGAGAATTGGAAGGCTTTTTCGCCCAGCAACTTTGCAATTCTGGCGGAAACAATGTCCGCCTCTTTGGTTTCATTTTCTATTTCAGTGCGGGTGGTGCGCTGCTCATAATAGCTATGAATGCGCTGTTGGGCTTCATCGATAGTGATTTTACCCTCGATGTGGTCCTTGGCCGTATCCAGCAGATAGGCAGAGGTGTTCAGTCCGTCCACCGCCTGCAAGCCGATGGCGGTCTGCCACGCCTCGCTTTTTTCTGCCCGGTCCGGTTCGCCCTGCTTGATATATTCTTCCAGTTCAAATTGCCAATTCTGATCCGGCATATCTGCACCTCATTCCTTGCTCAAATCTTCCGCCTTGAAGGTCGTGCACCCCTCGTAATAATAGCTTTGGTCGATGCCACTCAAATAGACTTCCCGGCTGTTTATCTCGTCGGACAGCGCCGCCTTCAGCAGTACCTTGATCTCCACATCCTTGATGGGGCTGCGCTCCATTGCAAGAAGATAATCTTCTTTATCAATCTTGCTCCAATCAACAACCTTGTGAAGTTCTGTTTTGAAAATGAGATCAAGCCAAATGCGGGCGCTGCGCCCGTTTCCTTCTCGGAAAGGGTGGGCAATATTCATTTCTACATACTTCTCAACGATTTCATCAAAAGTGGATTGCGGCATTTTATCAATGTTGGAAAGTGCCGCTTCAAGGTACATCAGCGGCGCAAAACGGAAGTTGCCCTTTGAAATATTCACGGTTCTGAGTTCTCCGGCAAAATCGTAAATCTCATCAAAAAGATATTTATGAATCGCTTTAAGGGCGGAGAATTTTCCCGCTTCCAATTTATCGAGCAATCCGCTATCAAAAAGCTCAAGCGCTTTTTTCTTGCTGATGCGTTCTTCCGCACGGGCAAGGTCGGCAGAGCTTGTCAGCCCCAATTTATTTTCAAGTGCCATATTGCACCTCCGAGTTAATTTACAAGATATTTAAGCACAAAAAACAGTCCGATAAGCGCTGCACCAATCAATAACA
>ERZ772861.924-NODE-924-length-27853-cov-5.024894_pt1 | contig 27853 bp, 23 predicted proteins | sample MGYA00512135_ERZ772861 | MGnify/ENA primary metagenome ERZ772861 (study PRJEB29015, sample SAMEA2737700) | human gut metagenome | biome: human gut; feature: human-associated habitat; material: faeces | place: China | collected 2012 ...
ATGCAGCTATTAATCCTTTTCTTTAAAAGTTGCATTTATAACTTGAACTCAAGTGAAAATTATCCTGTGACTGTCCAGTGCAAACGGATACAAATAGCACCAGCATCAGTTTGGTAAGCAGTATTTTACGCCTCATGATCTGAAAATTCGATTGCAGGAGAATACCCTCCAATAGTGAAACGATATGTTCGAAAGTTAGCAAAAAATTTCGGAACAGAACCTGACAGATTACTACAAATCATGCTGATCTCCAGTTGAAAATACGATGCTTATCGTATCATGATTGCAAGCGGAACGGCTGTGGAGCGCAATTTCATTATAGCCCGGAGGGGGCTTAATCTCAACTGCAGCTTCAAAACCGTTTCCTATAATGCAACTTTGATCGTAGCGCCGTTGCCTACCGTCCAAATCTTTGTTTTTCCATCCTTTTGAGCGACGGTGACTTTTATCTTTTTGTCCTTCGTACGGACTATGGCTATGTCGAAATCGCTGCCGAACGCGCGGATGTGCCGCAGGGTCATGTGATCCCAGTCCGAGGGAAGTTGCGGGGTAAGGGTAAAGGAGCGGAATCCCGTGGGACGCATTCCGAACAACCCTTCCGTAATGACACGACAATAGAGACCGCTTTCAGCCGACAGATGGCGTTGCGATCCCTCCGGCCATGCTTCGATGGGATACGGAACATGGTCGCCCAGCAGACGGCGGGTTGAATAGGCCGAAAGTTGTTTGGTCGCAAGGTCGCGATACCCGGCCTGATACGCTCCCCGGAAAGAGTACAATGTGCTCCTGTCCCAGAACGTTCTGCTCCCTTCGGCTGTGAGGCATCCGTCGCTGGTGTATAGTTCCGGGCCGAACAGAGCGGCGACCGTTCCTTCCGCCCTATCGTTTATTCCCACTATCAGCGGCATGCATATCCACGAACGGAGCACATCGTTGCCCTCGTAATAGCGGTATGTTTCGTATCCGCTCACTTCCGCTTCGAAATAATCGCATATCGCCTTGCGCAGAACCGAAGCCTGAGCTTTATATTTGTTAATTTGCGCTGTCGGCAGGCCGATCTCTTTGCCCAGATATCCTACCGAAACCAGAGCGTCGTAATAAAGTGACGATGTGCATAGGTTGGCTTCACCCGAAGGGAAACGCCTTTCGAGTTCGTCCGAATCCGACTTGACGACACCGGCTTCGTTCAACTGGCGGTTGCAGTATTCCAGGCACCATTCGATGAGCGGCCACAACTCCTGCGCTTCGGCCTTGTCGGCACGCGCCAGCGCATAGCGCAGTGCTCCGTAGGCTATCATGGCAGCATCGCCGCGGTCGCCCGCGACACCAAACGCATCGTCGCCTTCGGCAATAATCGAACTGGGCAGGTATTTGTATTCGGGGTTCATGTGTTTGAACCAGTGGCGGAACGAATTCAGGGCCGATTCATTGCCCGTGCCGTAGCCCAAATAAGGAAAGAAAGGATTGATGTATTCGGCCTGATCGTTGGCCCACACCGCCGCGTAGTAACTTTCGCCGCCCGGACTGTGCATGTACCCGCCTTTGGTTTTGAATATGCTTTCCGCCCCTCTGATCTTGGCATAGCGGAATCCGGTGTTTATCACTTCGTCCGGTGTTTCAAGAATCAGGTTCGAGTCGATGTCGCGGCTAATGAAGTCGATCCTTTTCGCATATTCGGCGGCGGCGTCCGGAAAAACGGGTTGTTGGCTGTCCAGAGCATATCCCTGGAATATCGCTCCGAACGACATTGATTCACCGGGCTTAAGCGTGTAGTTTCCCGAACCTGTAATATCGGCACGGATTATATATGTACCGTCCACACCCTTGTTCTTGGGTGTGGCAAACGACTGCGAAAATTCGGGAATAATGAGTTCGGCTGCTTTATTGCCGGTGTTTTTTATTTCGTACAGTTCACACATCGCCGGCAAGTCGGTCGAAGGGAAAATAGTGCGAGTGATCTCTAATGGAGCTCCCGAGTCACGGCCTTGCATCCATGTCCACGATGCACGGTATTCCGAAATCACCCTCATGGCCCCGTCGATCTCCATGTATCGCGTACCGGTCGGCAGGAGAGTCCGCTGATTTACACTCAGCAGCGACGGTATATCCACCGCAATGCGGTACATCAGGCTGGCGCGGGTATTGTTGGGAATGGTGCGCAGCATGGGAAAGATCAGCGAACGTTCTTCGCTGAACACTCCCGAACGGTCGAGGTGCCACCTAAGCACTAAAGACATCCGTTCGCCACTCATCTCCATATGATCGTAGTGTGGCAGTTTGTTTTCGCCGACTTCAAGCCTCAGCGTTTTGCCGTCGGGCTGTATTGCCCATCTGTTCTGACCGCTCGCCGCAATGGCCGCGGTCAATATGAGTACGGAGAAAAAAAGTTTTTTCATAAAATTAACATTACAGGTTAGTGATAATGTCGGAAAGATACGAAATATATTATATGGGGAATAATCAGGTTGTGCTGCCAACGGCAGCGGGTGTCATTAGTGTGATATTGCTTCCAGGCAGGATACATACCATTGATAACCAAGTATATACAAACATGCAAACAAAGTCATTTCCGCAACAGTCGGGCACATTTTTCTGAGCTGTTGGCGCTTCGTCCCTACTACTGTTTTGGCCATTTTTTCTTTTAACAACACACTTGTTAACAGCTTGTTATATCACAAAACATACTACTGAATCGTTAGTTCGGACAGGATACGGGAACCTGACGTTATTATCATTCGTACTTTTGTTGTTGTCCTTTGTCTGTGATTGTCACTCGTTATGCATTCAACATGAACAAACCTAAACACCAAATCATGAAAAGACACCTTTACCTACTTGCTTTTTATCTGCCAATTATGGCGATCGGTCTGTTAATTAATGTATAGTAGGCTGGGGTATCATTAAAAAAATTACGAACCAACCCAAAATCAATTAATTTATGAAGCTAAAACTACTATTATGCTTGTTCTTATCCGCACAGTTGTGGATAAGCGTAGCTGAAGCAGCCCCGGCGGATGCGAAGGATTACGCGGATCAGCAACAACTCCCCACAATGCTGAAAGGCGTGGTGACGGATGCAACGACCGGAGAGTCGATTGTCGGTGCGACGGTTCTAGAGGTAAAAACTTCCAATGCTGCGGTTACCAACAAATCGGGGATATTTCAGATACAGCTGAAAAAGGGGCACGCAATCGAAGTCTCCTATGTCGGCTACAAGAAAGCTGTGCTGGATGTGGGCGACCTCGGATTCATCGAGGTTAAACTCGAAAGCGACAACGCACTCGAAACAGTCGTGGTCGTGGGTGCCGGATCGCAGAAGAAGGTCTCAGTCACGGGAGCCATCACCTCGATCATCGGTGACCAGCTCCGAGCTCCGAGTTCGTCACTAACGAGTAACTTGGCCGGCAAACTGCCCGGCATCATCTCCATGACCAATTCGGGCGAACCGGGTAAGGCATCGGAATTCTATATTCGCGGTATCGGTACCTTCGGAGGCCGTACTACGCCCCTCATTCTCTTGGATGACGTGGAGATCTCCTCGGATGACCTTAACCGGATACCTGTCGAAACAATCCAGAGTTTCACGCTCTTGAAGGACGCCTCGGCAACGGCTATCTACGGTGTGCGCGGCGCCAACGGAGTCATGCTCGTGACCACGAAAACAGGAAGCAAGAATATGAAAGCCAAGATCGGCGTTACGATCGAAAATTCCTTTGTGCAGCCGATGCGTTTCCCCGAGTTCGTCGACGGCGGAACGTGGATGGATCTTTACAACCAGGCGTTGCTTGCACGGGGAGGCACTACGGGCCGTTATACGCAGAAGGAGATCGACCTGACACGGAGCCATAAATATCCCTACTCTTATCCCGATGTGGATTGGCAGAATGTGCTGTTCCGCAATTTCAATATGAACCAGCGAGCCAACGTCAATGTTACGGGCGGCGGCAACAGGGTCACATACTATATGAGTCTGAATTTCAACCATGATACCGGAATCGTGAATGCTCCCAAGGACTACGTTTTTGACAACAACGTGCAGCATTACCGTTACAATTTCCAAAACAATATCACTTACGAACTGACGAGCACGACCAAACTGTCACTGAATCTGAACGCCCAGATCGGCCAGCAGGCAGGTATGGGCGAGAGTGTCAACTCGCTGTTCAATTATATGTATCAAGCCAACCCGGTGCTGTTCCCCGTGACACTGCCTTCGGAGGCGGGCGATGACCATATCCGCTTCGGTACTATCCAGAAGCAGGGAACTTCGTACTATCGGAACCCCTATGCGGCGATGCTGGACGATTATTCCATCTCGAAGGATAACAAGTTGAACGTCTCGTTGAAACTCGACCAGAAACTCAACTTTGTCACCAAAGGACTCGCAATTCAGGCCCTGGTCAACTGGAATAGCTATGCGCGCACGAAATTTACCCAGAAACGGACTCCGTATTACTATGTGGTGGAAAACGTCTCTGCCGAAAATCCCGGTGTATTCGATGTCGTGCAATATAAGCCCGGAGAACAGTATATTACGGAGTCTTACAGCGAACCCAACACGGATCAGACTTTTTATTTCGACGCGCGCCTGACTTATGACCGCTCGTTCGGGCGCCACAACGTCAACGGGCTGCTCATGTACATGATGCGCGAGTTCCGTCCCAACAAGTCGCTTCCGCAGCGCAATCAGGGCTTCTCGGGCCGTGCGACCTACAACTTCGACCAGCGTTATTTCGTCGAGTTCAACTTCGGCTACAACGGTACCGAGCGGTTGGCCAAGGATAACCGCTTCGAATTCTTCCCCGCCGTGTCGCTGGGTTGGGTTCCCAGCAACGAGAAATTCTGGGAGCCGATCAAGGACTATGTCGATTACTTCAAGATTCGCGGTTCGTACGGTCTAGTGGGCAGCGACGGATTCAATAACTTTTCACACTTCACTTATTTCGACAATGTGAATCTGACCGGCGGCGGCTCCTATTATTTCGGCCCATCATTGAGCAGCCAGACGCAGTTCACGTCACCGGGTGTCGAAGCTTACGCAGTAGTCGGTGCAACTTGGGAGCGGGTCAAAAAGGCCGATATCGGCGTCGACCTTTCACTTTTCCGACAAGTAAACATCACTTTCGACTATTTCAAGGACAAGCGTGAACGTATCATGCTCAAACGCGGCTCATGGCCCGACATCATGGGCTATTGGAATGCCGTGCCATGGGGGCAGGTGGGTGAAGCCGAGAACCACGGTATAGAGTTGAGCCTGAACTGGTCCCGCAAATTCGGCCGCGACTGGCAAATCGACTTGCGTGCCAACTATACGTATACTCAGAACAAATTTATCGAATACGACGAACCCGACTATCCCAGCGTATGGAAGACGCGTAAAGGCAAGCCGCTAGATGGTTATCGTGTGCACGGTTACATCGCCGAAGGGCTTTTCGCCGACGAAGCCGACATAGCCCACAGCGCCGAGCATCAGTTGGGTAGCCAGGTACGCCCGGGCGATATCAAATATCGCGATGTCAACGGCGACGGTATCATCAACGAGCTGGACGAGGTGATGATCTCGCCTTACGGCAGACGTCCGCGCATACAATACGGCTTCGGAGTGAACCTACGCTGGCGTAATTGGGATCTAGGGGTATTCTTTAACGGCTCTGCCAAGCGATCTATTTATATCAACGGCATCGCTCCGTTCGGCGACGATCTTTGCAACGTGATGTCCTTCATTGCTGAAGACTACTGGTCGGAGTCCAATCCCAATCCGAACGCGAAATATCCGCGGTTAGGTGTTAACGCGAATGATGTCAAAAACAATTCGGTGATTAGCACCTACTGGCTTCGCAACGGCAATTTCCTGCGCTTAAAAACCCTGGAACTGGGTTACAACTTCAAATTTGGGCGCGTATATGTCAACGGCGATAATCTGGCCGTGTGGAGCCCGTTCAAACTGTGGGATCCCGAACTCTCCTGGAACGCCTACCCATTGTCACGTACGGTCACCCTCGGAGTCCAATTGAAGTTCTAACCCCATTTAACCATAAAACAGAATCATTATGAAATCAACGACATATATTATTAAAACATTGGGTGCTGCGGCAGCATTACTGCTGGGCGCCTGCAACTATCTGGATGTGGCTCCAGCCAGGAAAGCTACCCTGGAGGATGCCATGAAGGATAAAATGGCCGTCGAAAACTGGATTTACGGTTGCTACTCAGCCGTGGGCGGCAACGTAAACTATTGGGGTATACCGAGCGACCTACGGTCGTATGAAGGATCGACAGACGAATTCGCCGCGCCAGATCTATGGAATCATCACCGCCGGGTGGTAGCTTACGGGAATATCAATTCGAGCAACATGTCGAACGCCCGCTGGCGCGCATATTACGGATCGATCGGCAACGTACATCTGTTCCTGCGTGAGTTGGAGAACCAGAATCCTTCTTTCCTTACGGAAGATGACAAGAACCTGTACCGGAGCCATGCGCATTTCCTGAAGGGTTATTTCTATTTCCGTCTTTTACAAATGTTCGGGCCCATACCTTTGGTAGATTCCTATGTGTCGACCTCCACCCCCAAAAAGGATTTCCCGGGACGTTCGCATTTCGACTTCTGCGTCGATTATATCTACAACGAACTGGATCAGGCTCAGCAGGGCAACCTTCCCGGAGCCCCGGTCGTGGAAACGGATTACGGGGCCGGCAATAAGACCATCTGCGCGGCGCTGAAATCGCGCCTGCTACTTTACGCCGCTTCGCCGCTATGGAATGGAGCGTTTCCCTCTCCCAATTGGCGGAATACCAATTTCGAGACCCCCGGCTACGGGAAGGAGCTGGTAAGTTACACTTTCGACATCAAAAAATGGGAGCGTGCGAAGACTGCCGCAGAGGAGGCTATTCGGGTGGCGACGGAAAACGGGTTCCGCCTGATGCAGTTAGACGACGCCGAACTTCTGGCCCGGCGGCATGAGGTTCCTATGACGGGCTGCTGGCTTCCCGGTGTGGATACGAATACACCTGAAGGAGAGGAATTTGCGCGGCGCGTGATGCTTATGCGCTATGTTTCGGCATCCGATCCACTTGACGGGAACAAGGAACTCATCATGACGCTTAGGTACGAGAATAGCAACAAGTGCACGGACGAAAACTCCATATCGGGCATGCCGCGCCGTATTATCAAAAACGGCTCGAACCAATGGAAAGGCGGTTATGCCGGTCTTTGCCCCACGCTTCAGGCTGTAGAAGGATTTTATACCGTACACGGCAAACTTCCCATTAAGGATAAGGAGTTCACCGCCTACGATAACTGGCTGAAGTCAGCGGGCATCAGCAGCCGGCCCGAGATCATCAACCTCAATGTGAACCGCGAGCCGCGTTTCTATGCATGGATTTCATACGATGGCTGCGACATCGGACCGAAGCTCAATAACGGACAACCGTTCCGCGTCAATCTGCGCGATCCGGAAAAAAGCGGATACAATCCGAGTGACGCTGTCGCCGATCAGTGCCAGACGGGCTACATCTCGAACAAATGGCTAAGTCCGCGTACCACATGGACGACAAGCAATCAGGGACAGGACAATTTCTTCCATCCGTATATACGCATGGCCGAATTGTACCTCAACTTAGCCGAATGCTGCGCCGAATTGTATCTTGCCAACGGTGATGGAGCTGAACTCCAGAGTGCTATCGATAATCTCAATATCGTGCGCAAGCGTGCGGGCGTGCCGGAGTTGACCACAGGTGACATCACTGCGGATATGACCATCCGCGACTGGGTTCGTGCTGAGCGCCGCATCGAACTGTTCCTCGAAGGACACCGCTACTACGACTTGCGCCGCTGGGTGATCGCTGACCAGTATCTGGCCGCTGGGGTGCGCGAAGGACTGGACAGTTTCGTGAGCCGCACCAACAATCCGTCGATCGAGGAATTCAACCGGCGTGTGAAAGTAGATGGCGATTACAGATGGGATAATAAACTGTATCTTATGCCCGTAACACAGACCGAATTGTATGCGAACCCGCAGATGGTTCAGGCTCCGGGATATTAATAACAAAAGATATTATCGAATATGAGACATATAATCAATAAAATAGTCCTTGCCACTTCATTACTGTTTCTGGCTGCGTCTTGCGACAATTCGGATTACGAATTCGACAATCTTATCCCAGAATGGCACCACAGGGTCGCGAGTATTCAGGATGCCCCCGACGGAGAAGTTAAGTTGTATGATATAGATGTGGAAAGCGAAATGACCTTCTCGGTGCTGCGCACGGGCAGCGACCCGTTTCTTGCGGCGAGCGTGGGGCTGGAGAGCATGACCCAGGAGGAACTTACAACCTACAATTCCCAATACATGCTGGTCGATCCGTCCTATTATACGGTAGAGCACACCCTCTCTTTCGACTCCGGCGAAGCCTATAAGAAGGTATCGGCCGTCTTCACTGCGGAATCTGTGCGGAAGCTCAAAGCCCAGATCGCAACACTCGAAGAAGGCATGTCTTACTGTGTCGCGCTAAAAATCAGCGACATCGGAAACTGTTCAGTCTATGCGGACAAGAGCTACATCCTGCGTAAGGTTGTCATTACCAAACCGAAACTGGAAATAACCGGCAGTGTCGAAAGCATCGAAAGCAATCCTGCGGCGATAGACGCTGCGGCCTATCCCGAGATCGAACTGACGTTGAACATGGATACGGACAATATCTGGGACTTCGACTGCCGTGTTGAGTACAATCCGGCCCTGGTAGATCAGTACAATGCCAAATATGGAACCTCCTACCAAAAACTATCGGCTGACAACGTAGAAATCGAAAATGCCGACGTGACTTTCGTAAGCGGAGAAAACGCGGGCCAGAGTATAGCCAAACTAAAGATGAAAAATCCTTCGTCTTTAGGAAAATACCTGATTCCGATCGAGGTGAAACATGACATTTTTATAGGAGATACCTATTATCTCATTCTCGACGACGAAATACATCTCCGCGAAGATATGTTGTCTGCACCGTTCCACGTCAGTTATGACGGACAAGGGCTCAAAGGTCTGATCGACGACGATCCAAAAACCTTTTGGCATACGCCATATAAAGACCCTTACTATTACGACAAGGAATACGGTCACTGGTTCCAGATTAAATTCGACAGGAAGCTCGATCACCAGATGCGCATAAAATACGGAACGCGCAATGAGCCTAGGACGATGCCATGGACGATCCAACTGTGGGCCAGCACGGATGACGGCATTACTTGGGAATCGGTTGCCTATCTCGACAATGACAAAGGTGCCGGTCTTCCAGGACGGAACGCAAGCTGGGAGTCTTCGGTATTCGACTTCCCCTCTAAGGGCGTAACCAATCTGCGTTTTTGCGTCTTGCGCATAGAAAATAAAGGCAATCGCGATAACAATAGGGAGATGTGCGGTGTCTACTTTAACAACGGCAACAGTCCTGCTTGCACTGGTCTGATCGAGTTCAAGATATGGGCACGGTAAGATCCGCCGATGTGATGTATAGCGATATGAACAAAAGATCCGGCATATGCCGGATCTTTTGTTTTACGCCGGAGCTTCGGTTACAGTTGCTTAAAGCCAGCACAACCGAAGCAACCATTGAATCCTATACGCTTACCCCGACTGTGCCATCCCTGATAACCCCATCATTTCTCAGTCCCGAACGCATGGTGCAGAACTATGGCCGCAATAAGATCCCGACTGAGCTGCTGTTCCAGACCTCCGGCGAATCCCACTCTAAAGTTTCGATATTGGTCAGACGTTAATTCTTTGAGAAAGCAATTGCCAACACTATATCGTACTGCATTGTCATTTGGTAGAATCGCGGGACATCATCGTTCTCAATTATTTGCGAATCAATTTTCTTCGTGAAATGCTTGTTGGGATCGAACACTGGCATTCTCAGCGCGAGAGCTGGTATATGATCAGGAACAAGCGGCTTTTCGACGAAAAGAAAGAAGAACGCATCGATGGATTCCAGCGGATGTTGTATGACCAGGCTGCCTCCGGAGCAGGAATACGCGATCAATGACAATCTCAGCGAAGTTTTCCGGCTGAAACCCCGCCATCTGTTACGGAGAAAGCAATTTAAAACTCGCCCGGCAGCACGGCGGCCGGGAGCGCTGCGCCTCCGTCGCAATCCGTCGCCCGATTCCATTCCTTCCGCGGTACAACACAAACAACAGAGACAGAACCAATTGTCTGAATACTCTCATAAGATTAGTGTTTGTGGTTAGTAAAGGAATATGGAATGATCCGCTGACAACAGATCAATTGTTCTTGTAGGCATCGGTCGAAAATGCTTTCGGCCGCTGCATGTTCTCAGTCCACTCGTGTCCGAATTCGTCCCTGACGGTGATCGTGAGATCCACATCGGCGTTGTCGGCTGTCACTTTGAAGAAATGGGAAAAACTGGTGGTGATGAAGTTGGGAGCTGATGTGAGGCTGGCGTCATTGAAGCGTGGCACGGTGAGGGCCGCAATATGGAGCGGATCGTAGGCGTTCGTATGCTTCCATTCGAGTTCCTTGCCGTTTTCGTCGATGACGGTCAATGTCCAGTTTCGGTTCCAGTTCCAGATGTTGATCAGCACCTCGTTTTTGTCGCTCTCGGGATAGGCCTCGATGTATTTCTGGAACTTGCTCCGGACAGAAGCTGGGCAATCGGGGATGTCGGAGGTCGAAAACGCCACTTCGTTCAAATCGTAGCTGCGGAACTGGTAATTCTCGGAATAGCCGGTAGCCTTATAGAAATATTTGAACTCAGTACCGGTGATATTCCAGACAGCATATCCGCCCGGTGTACCGTCTTGCCCGAGGTTGATACCCAGAGTGTGGTAACCCGACCACCACCATGAGCCGCAAATCGAACCGGAATTGTGCTCATAGAAATCGCGGTTGCCCGTGAGCGAAGCGGCGTCCTCAGGCGTGACGTTGAACATCATGTGGGTGTGGCCCGTGACGAAATGCACCTTGTAGCCGTCCAAAATGTCGAACAACCGTTGGGTGTTAGTCGTATCGTGATCGATCTTGAATGTGGTAGTCGTCAGGGGATAGAAGAGTTGTGCATGTGTCGCAACGACGAGGGGCGTTGCCTTGTCCACATAGGCGAGGTCTTTCTGCAACCAGCTCAACTGTTCGTCCGAGATGCGTTTTTCGTAGTCCCGCGAATCGGTTCCGTCGTAGTTGCTGCAATCGATATCGTCGAGTACGATATAGTGGATCTTGCCGATGTTGAAAGAATAATAGGTCGGGGCGATATTATTGACATAAGGAAGCGCAGCAGCAAAATCCGACGTGGTCTTGTAGTCGTTGTCATGGTTGCCCATGGTGTGGAAGATTTGCAGCCCCTTGATCTGCTCGTTGACATTTTTCAGGTATTCGGGGAACGAGAAATTCCTTGAATACCAATAAAGATCCCACGTCATATCGCCGAGGGCGATAGCATACATCAATTCCCCGGAATGGGCGGACATATAGTCGGTCAGATCGGAGGTGAAGTCGCGGAACTGCGCGAGGTCGCCCGTGCGGTTGGCCAGGTGCATGTCGCCGAGCATGAAGACCTTGTAGGTATCTTGGTGCCGGTTCAGCTTTTCGAGTGTGAAATCCACCCGTTCAATAGTTCCGGCGCCGCTTTTCAGATCGTCGTGGAACAGGGGAAGAACTCCGGCCGAGGGAACCTCGTAGCCGCTCGGAACCGAAATGAAAACGTATCCCCATTTCTTTTTCGATTTGAGCTGATAGATGCCTCGTTCGTCGGTTGCGGTCACGTCCTCGCCGTCGGACACGACAACACCGGCCACGCCGCCTTCGTCCGTAGCGACGACGCCGTAAACCGTGGTATTTTCGTCGGGAGTGAAGTCGGGCAGCTCGTCGACGATGTTGATATAAAGTTTTCCGAATGATTTTTTGCGGGTGTCTCGTTTGATGAAGACATTGTAGTAGCTGGTTACACACTCGCCGGCAAGACGGACGGTAAAATACTCCGCAGAGGAGTCGATGATCTTGCAGACATAGGAGATGCCTGCGGTCGATTCGAGGACGAATTGGTCAGTAGTTAGCGGCGATCTCCCCCCCCTCCGGTTACGGAAAAGGTGTATTCTCCGCCTTCGGAAACGTCGATCGATGAGGGAAGTACGAACTGTACGTCGAAACTATCGGTCGGGGTCGGATCATTGCCTCCGTTGCCGCATGCGATGAATTGCAATTGCAGGACAGTTGCGAGTACGATCAATAAGTAGTTTTTAACATTTTTCATTTTGCAACCTTGTTTGTCAATATGCCGTGTCTGGTGGAAGCGTTATTTCCATCGAATTCCAGTCTGTACGTGACTTCATTATCGGATAATTGTGAAATTCGCCATATATCCGCAACTATGCTCCTATTGTCCGATTTGTTTCCGCTTTATTATGTGATCCGGTTCACGTCGTTTCCCATTAAAGACGTTTCGAAATTAGCCCATCTATATTTCGATTGTGTTTCGTCTATGTTTCAAAAATAAATCATTCTCCGTGAAAAACCAAATAAATCAATGTTTTTTATTGTTGGCTGAGTCAACCGGCAAATGCAATTTGCCTATCCCGAAAATTTTCGTATCTTGCAATAAGCTATTTGAAATGCGGCATTTTCGTACATCGACTGAAAATAAACCGTACCCAACTTTCAGCTACAAAAGTTTGAAAACCTTTTATCAGATTATCAGAAAAAATAAATCCTTCAATTTTTAAGTTACTATTGCAATAGCTTGTTGATTCAGCCATTTTTTCTTCGATCGAATAAAATTTGCCATCCCGAAAATTTTTCATATCTTGCAAGAGGTTATTTGACATGTGGTATTTTCGTGCAATTAACTGAAAATAAATCGTTACCTTCTCGTTACCTATTCTCCATTAAAGCAATGTAACAACTCGATAAATCAAGTCGTTATATTGCTTTAATCCCGCACCCGCAAGGTTCGGTATTTTGTTTTATGCATTATCTTTGCGGTGGAAAACCCGGCAACCCGGACGGTTTGCTGCGTATTTGCCAAACAAACGAAAACGATTCGTATGGAAGAACACAATATCCTCATCCCCCTGCTGCTGACACTCGGCGCGGGCCTCGCCACGGGCATCGGCAGCGCGATCGCCTTCTTCGCCAAGCGCACCAACAAACGGCTGCTTTCGTTCTCGCTGGGCCTCTCGGGCGGCGTGATGATCTACGTCTCGTTCGTCGAGCTGTTCCAGCAGGCAAACACGACCCTCTCGGCCGAATGGGGCGCACACACGGGCGTGATCGTCACCGTGGCGAGTTTCTTCGCGGGCATTCTGCTGATCGGCGTCATCGACCGGCTGGTTCCCTCGATCGAGAACCCCCACGAAGCACACAGAGTCGAGGAGATGGACCATCAGCCGCACAATCCCCGTCTGATGCGCATGGGCGTGATGACGGCGCTGGCCATCGGCATCCACAACTTCCCCGAAGGCATCGCCACCTTCACTTCGGCGGTGGACAACATGGCCCTCGGCGTAGCGATCGCCGTGGCCATCGCCATCCACAACATTCCCGAAGGCATCGCCGTCTCGATCCCGATCTACTACGCCACGGGCGACCGCCGAAAGGCTTTCCGCCTGTCGCTCCTCTCGGGCCTCGCCGAACCCGTCGGAGCCATATTGGCATGGCTGGTGCTGACGCCCTTCATGACCCCGACGCTGATGGGCTGCATCCTGGCCGGCGTGGCAGGCATCATGGTCTTCATCTCGATCGACGAACTGCTGCCCGCGGCCCGCGAATACGGCGAGGCGCACATCTCCATCTACGGCGTGGTGGCCGGCATGGCCCTGATGGCCGTGAGTCTGATCCTGCTGGCATGATCAAACAATTCAGAATTCACAATTCAAAATTCATAGTTTGGACATCTTACTCCTCATCATCGGCCTCGGACTGATCCTCGCAGGCGCGAACTTCCTGACGGACGGCTCCGCGGCGTTGGCGCAGCGGTTCCGCGTGCCGGAATTCATCATCGGACTCACGGTGGTCGCCGTCGGCACCTCGACGCCCGAACTGGTCGTGTCGGTGCTCTCGGCCATCGCAGGCAAAAGCGACGTGGCAATCGGCAACGTCGTGGGGTCGAACATCTTCAACGTCTTCGTCATCCTGGGCGTCTGCGCCCTGATCCGCCCCCTGCCGCTCACGGCGGGCAACATCCGCCGCGACATTCCGTTCGGAGTGATCGTATCGCTGTTGCTGCTGGCGCTGGCAGCGGACTCCTATGTCTTCAAAGGTGCGGCGGACCGCATCGGACGCATCGACGGCATCGTCATGCTCCTGCTCTACGGCGCGCTGATGTGGTACACGATCCGCACCACGAAACGGCCCGAGGCGACGGCCCCGGACGCCGGAGCGAAACCCGGAATGGCCGGATGGCTCATGGCCGCGATGATCGTCGGAGGCCTCGCCGGACTGATTTTCGGCGGCGAAATGTTCCTCCGCAGCGCCACGGAGATCGCCCGGCGGCTCGGAATCAGCGAATCGGTGATCGCCATCACGCTCGTGGCTGGCGGCACATCGCTGCCCGAGCTGGCCTCGTCGCTCGTGTCGCTGTTCAAGGGCAAGGCCGACATGGCGCTGGGCAACGTCATCGGATCGAACATCGCCAACATCCTGCTGATCCTGGGCTTGAGCGCGACGATCCATCCGCTCTCGATGGGCGGCATCACGGTCTGGGACCTGCTGATGGTCGTATTGAGTTCGGTGCTGCTGTTCCTCGCGGCCTTCACGTTCAAACGCCGGGCGATCGACCGTTGGGAGGGCGCGATCTTCCTGGCGATCTACGTCGCCTACATCGGGTATCTGATACGATAATCCGACCGCAAACCCACGGCTCACAGCCGTGTTTACAAATCTGCCCCTCCCCTAAATCCCCGCCTCGACGGGATTTAAAACGAGGAGTCGTCCGAACCGGCCTGCATCAGGTAACGGTCGACAAGCCGCGGCACGGCATAGTCGCCCAGCGAGTCGGCCGGGACGGCCATAGCAGCGGCGGCCGGAGTGAATGCAGGCGTTTCGATGCGGTGAACGACCGCATGAAGCCGCTGGTGAGACAGCTGGTGCCGGGGCAGGGAAACGCTGCGCACCAGATGCCACGGACCGTCGCCCAGCAGGCGACGGAACTGCGGCAGAGCCGCGAGGTCCGGGAATTCAACGGGAGCGTCGGTCTCGATCAGCGGAAACTCGTAAAGTCCCTGCCAGATGTCGCGCCCCTCGCGGCGGTGCAGCAGAACCCGGTCGCCCGAGGCGACGTGCAGGTAATTGAACCAGCGGTCGCGGACCCGGGTTTTGCCTCGTTTCACGGGACGGTCGGCGACGGTTCCGGCAGCGAGGGCCAGACAGCTCTCCGACAGCGGACATGCTTCGCAGCGGGGCGACGCGGGCGTACACTGAATCGCCCCGAAGTCCATGATCGCCTGGTTGTAGCGGCCCGGATGCGCGGCGTCGAGCTGCGACTGCGCCAAGCAGGCGAAAGCCCGTTTTCCGGCCGTGGTGTCGATCGGTTCGGCGAGGTCGAAGAGCCGCGAGAGCACCCGGTAGACATTGCCGTCGACGACGGCGCACGGAGCGTCGTAAGCCGCCGAGCAGATGGCCGCCGCGGTATAGTCGCCCACGCCGCGCAGCGAACGCACGTCGTCCAACGAGCGGGGAAACACCCCTCCGAAACGCTCTACGACCTCACGGGCGGCGGCCCGGAGGTTGCGGGCGCGGCTGTAATAGCCCAGCCCCTGCCAGAGTTTCAGCACCTCGTCCTCGGGCGCGGCGGCGAGCGACGCAACGTCGGGAAAACGCTCCGTGAAACGGAGGTAGTACTCCATCCCCTGCGCCACGCGGGTCTGCTGGAGGATCACTTCCGAGAGCCAGATCCGGTAGGGATCGCGCGTACGGCGCCACGGCAGGTCACGACCCTCGCGGGCGTACCAGTCGAGCAGTATTTCGGCAATGCGGTTCATAACGGAAGACAAAAATACGACTTCGGAATCAAATTTGAAGCATTCCGCCCCAATTAAAACGAGATGCATATGGAAAAGAGGCACACTTTGGTCGACAACGCCGCCGAAAAGCGTTACGAGCTCGACCTCGGAGACGGCATGGCCCTGGCCGAATACGTTTTGGGACACGGACTTATCGTACTGACGCACACCGAAGTTCCCCCGAAGTACGAAGGTCGGGGCATCGGCAAGGAGCTGGTGCAGGGCGTGCTGGAGGACATCCGCAGAAAGAAGCTCAAGGTCGTCCCCCAATGCCCGTTCGTCGCGACCTATATCCGCCGCCACCCCGAATGGACGGACTTGGTGCTGACCGCCGAAAACAAGTAGGCCCGGGCAGGTTCAGCCCCCCCCCACAACCGCCTGCCCGCAGGGAGCGTCCCGCCGCGAAACCGGACTCTTTTCGAAGGGTCCGGTTCTGCCTCCTCCCGACAGGCATCTTCCCGCTCAATAAACACTTCCCGCTCAATAAATATAGGTATTCGCTTTTTCCGAAAAATTTCCGGCTCGAAATTTGGTTTATTTTATAAACTACTTTATATTTGTAATGGATTTACAAACCGAGCAGCCGCTCACAACCGGAAAAAGCCATGGAAATCACTCCCGCCCGCACCGACAAACGCCGCCTTTTCGCGCGCTGGTTCATCCGCCGCCTGACCACCTGCGTCGTGGTCTGCGCCTTTCTCGCCTTCGTCAACTGGCAAACCTCGCCCCACTACTGGTGGGTGCTGTGGGTCATCGCCGGATGGGGGCTGAACATCGCCCTGTCGCTCGCCTGGTATCTGTTCGACTGCGACGACGAATGCAATTACCGCAACCGCTGAAAAAAACGAAACGATGGACAACAAAAACTTCAACGCCGACCAAAGCATCGAACTCATCCAGCGCATGATCCGCGACACGCGCCGCAACCTTTCGTCGGGCAGCAGCAACCTCTTCATCCTATGGGGATACCTGCTCGCCGCAACCGCCGTCGGGATTTTCCTCCTGCTGACCTTCACCGAAAGTCGCGCCTGGCAATGGCTGTGGCTGCCCGCACTGGCCGCCGGATGGGCCGCTACGTGGTGGTACAACCGCCGCCGTGCTACGCAGGTCAAAAGCTACACCGACCGCCTGCTGGAACAGGTATGGGGATGCATAGCAGGTCTGGCCGCCTTTTCTACCTTCGTGATCTGCATGGAGCGGGAATGGCCTGTCGATCCGCTGTTCCCGGTCCTGCTGCTGATCAGCGCAGGGCTTTTCATCTCGGGAACGGTGATTCACAACAAATATATGTATTACGTTTCGTGCTTCCTATTGCCGGTTGCCTTCGGCATCATCCGCGAATCGTGGATCAATGTCAACCCGGACGGCAACCTGATTCAGTTCGCCGTGGCGGTCCTCGTCGGGCTCACAGGCTCGGGATACGCACTCAAACGACAAGTAAAACGCGACGCCACAGAGGCTTCGGAAAACCGATAACACCATGGAAGACCGTAAACTCGAAGCCGCCGAAAGCCTGGCGCTGATCGGCCGCATGATCGAAAACACCCGCAGCCGCATGGTCCGCAACTCGGGCCGTCCGCTGCTGGCATGGGGCTACGCCACCGTACTGACGACGCTCGCCGTCTGGGGCGCAGTCCTCTATTTCCAAGACCCGCGCTGGAACTATCTCTGGCTGATGCTGCCCCTGCTGGGCTGGCTGCTGATGTGGATTTCGCGCGAGAAGAAGCCCGAAGGCGAGGTGCGCACGTTCGTCGACCGCGTGATCGGGAACGTCTGGACGGTAATGGGTCTTTCGGCGTGGTTCGTCAGCATGCTGGCGCTCTTCATGCCCATGCGCCTGCCGATACTCTTCATCATTCTGCTCATCATGGGCATGGGAACCACCGTGACGGGGCTGATCATCCGCTTCACGCCCACCGCCGTCGGGGGCGTCGCGGCCATCATCCTCGCTCCGTTCACGCTGATCGCCGGCGACATGTGGCAGCCGCTGCTTTTCATCGCCGGATTCATGGTGATGATGATCGTTCCGGGGCATATCCTCAACTACAAGTCGAACCACCCTGCCCGATAACGCGATGTTCAAAGAGCTGAATCCCCTGTTGCACTCCGAATTGAGGCTGGCCGTCGTTTCGATCCTCATCGGGGTCGAAAGCGCCGACTTCGTCTTCATCCGGCAGCAGACCGGAGCCACCGCCGGGAATCTCTCGGTGCAGCTGGACAAACTCGCAAAAGCCGGTTACATCGAAGTCGAGAAGACCTTCCGCGGCAAGATTCCCTGCACGGTGTGCCGCATCACCGACGCCGGACGCGACGCCTTCGCCGAATACGTCGAGGCGCTGCAAAGCTATATAAAGAAATAGGCAAATCATATACTTGAATCCCCTGTTGCTGTCGATAGTCGTTGCCGCCGCCTTCGGCGTCGTATACAAGTCTGACCCCACCCCGACCCTCCCTCAGGGAGGGAGATGGCGTACGCTTCGAAAAGTCGATACAAAAAAAGATATAACACGAAAAAGCAAAACCCCGGATCACACCGCGGCCAATCCGCATTGTCAGATCGTACAGAAAAACGTCACCAGAAACGGGACGCTGAAATCGAGAGCACAGCCGTGGAAGATCGAAACCACGGCATAGGGCCGCCCGGCGGCCTGCGTGATGACGGGCAGCGTGGTGTCGAAGGTCGTCGCGCCGCCGATCGACACGGCGGCCAGAGGTCCGCACCAGCGCGCCACGAGCGGTGCGGCCAGCAGGGTGAAGATTTCACGCATGACGTTGCACAGCAGGGCGATCGTCGCCAGCTCCGGTCCCCGGAGGTCGGCGATGAAGATGCTCGAAAGCGAATAGTAGCCGAATCCCGCGCCCACGGCCAGCGAGTCGGTCAGCGACCAGCCGCCGAGCAGCGGCGCGGCGAGGGCCGCACCGGCCAGCGTGCCTACGGCCGTGGCGACGGGCAGCAGCGCCAGCCGCGGATCGAGCCGCCGGACCCGCTCCGCAAGGGTGCGGTCGTTGCCCAGCGTCACGCCGACGCAGAACATCAGCGCGTAAAGCACATAGGCGCTCATGCGCGAACCAGTCATGTCGAACGGCGCAAAAAGCCCCGCGACGCACCCCGCGACGAAAAAGGCGACGATCATCAGACTCCCTTTCAGGGCCGTCCACGCGGAAACGGGAGCTTCGTCCGCATCTCCGCCTTCGTCCGCAGACACAGCGCGGCCGCGAATACGCCGCCACAGCAACCACGCAGCGAAGACGCTCCCCGCAACGGACAGCGCGAAGATCGCAAAGGCGGCCGCCCCGAGCGTCGCCAGAGAGCCGACGACCGCCGGATCGGAACCGACCTCGACGCCCAGCAGGAACAACAGCGCCCAGATAATGAAGGTGATGAGACGTTGTACGAAGGCGAGGCGCCAGCCGACAAGCAGGCGCCCCGTCACAATGCCTCCGATGATGACGGCGAATATTGCAAGCATTCCGGTTACTCCTTTTTCGACGTGAGTTTCTCGATCTGCCGCTCGGCCTCGGCTTCGAGGTTGACAGCCTGCTTCTCGGCCTCCTGCACCAGCTTATCCCCGCCCTTCTCGGCGGCGATCCTGGCCAAAGCCCCCTTCGAAGCCGCGGCTTCGACGAGTTTCGCGCGCTGTTCCTGCGCGGCGGCGATGAGTTTCTCGCCGGCGCGCTTCGCCTCGGCGCGGAGGTTTTCAGCCTGTTTGGCGATCTCTTCCGAGAGCGACTCGCTGCCCGTGAGTTTCTGTATCTGCTCGTCGACGACGTTCTTCACGGCCTCCTCGGCGGCCTCCCTGATCCCGAGGGTGATCTTCGGCGAGGAGAACGTGCCGCCGATGTTCACGCCGACCGACTGGAGCGTCTTCCCGCCCGGAACGGCCACCCGGGCCTTGTAGTCGATGGTCTGGTCAAGCCCCGTCGAACCCGCGAGGTTGATGTTCACGCCGCCCATCTTCAGATCGAAGGGCTGCGTGGTGATGCGCCCGTCCTTAATGGAGAAACGAATGGCGACATCCCGGGCCTCGATTTTCCGCAGGTCGTCGTTGCCCAGCGCCTTGGCCAGGGCATCGAACGCCTCGATATTCTGCACGTGGATATTGGCCGACTTGATCTCGCCCGCAGCGTTGAGCGACCGCAGGTCGGGAGACATGGCGGCGTCGAGCGACGTGCCGAGGTCGAGTGACAGCGAATAGTCGCCGCCCGTCTTGGCGAAGATCGGCACGAGTTGCTGCACCATCTCCAGCTCCTCGAAGGTCTTCCGGAACGAAGCGCCCGAAACGGCGGCATCGAGTTTCAGGACCGGACGCGCCGGATCGGCGGCCGTCGAGTAGCTGCCCGAAGCGGTGGCCCTGCCGCCGAAGACGCCCATCGCGAGCCGTTCGAGCGACAGCGCGCTGCCGGCAACGCGCATCTCGCCCGAGATGTCGCCGATCGTCATCTTTTCGAAAAGCACCTTTCGCAGATCGGTGTTGAGCGAGAGGTTCAAGTTGCGCGGGACCTCGATGGCCCGCACCGGCTCCGCCGGAGCCTCTTCGTCCGCGGCCCCGCCTTCCGCCGAGGGCATGGCGTCCATGATCTCGTTCAAGTCGAGCAGCTCCGATTTCACGTAGAGGCGCCCCGAAAGCACGTCGTCCCGCAGCAGGTAACCGATGTAACCGGTCAGCTGGCCGTTGGCCGAAAGGTCGCTCCTGCCGACCGTCAGGCCGAACTCCCCGAGCGTCATCGCGGCGGGCGTGACGGTGGCCGCAGCGCGGCGGATACGGACCGCCGGGAGGTTGGGAAGCGTCAGCCCCACCCCTTCGACGACGAAGGTTCCCTGCGCGCCCAACCGTTCGTAGCGGTTCTTCTCGATGTCGGACATGCGGCCCGAAAGTTTCAGGTCCGCAGTGATCAGACCGCCCAGGTCGACGCCCTTTTCCAGCGGATAGACCTCCTTCACGGCTCCCAGGTCGACCCGTCCGTCGGCCGAAGCCCGAAAAACGGGGTCGCTGACGAGATTCGTGGCGTAGAAGGTCACCGCAACGGAATTTCCGGCCATCCGAAGCCCGAATTTCGAGAGATCCACGACCGTCTTGTCCATCACCGATCCGGGGTTCGAGACCCTGGCGGCGATATTGATGTCCGTCACGGCCTTGGGCAGCGAGGAGTACTGGAAACTGCCGTTGCGGACCTCGGTTTTCAGTTCGAAGGCCGGAAGCGCCGGGCCGCGCATTTCGCCCCGGGCCCAGAGTTCCATCGACAGTTCACCGCCCGCCGTAAGGTTCTTGAACTCACGGGTGTAGAAGGCCGGGATCAGCGACAGCACGTCCTTGAACTGCACCTTGTCGCAGCCGGCCTTGAGGTCCATGGCCACGGCGTCGCCGTCCAGTTCGACCCAGCCGTCGAGACCGACCGAAATGGCGTTCAGACGCAGCGTATTGCGCGAGAAGGTGAAGCGGTTGTTCGCAAGGTCGGCGTCGATCACGGCGACAAGCTCCGCCTCGGCGTCGCTCAACAGCGGAATGCCGCCCGACACGAAACGCATGGCGGCGGCTGTCAGCCGCAGGTCGAGGTCGGTGCGGTCGGCCGACATGTTGCCCCGGAGACGCAGCGAGAGGGGCGCGGTCGAGAACCGCATGTTCGTCGAATCGTCCTCGTAGCGGATCGCCGCGTCGGAAATGCGGAAGTCGCGGACCGAAAGCCGGAACGACGACGGCGCGGGCTCCTCTGCGGGAACCTCCTCCGCGGGAGCCTCCGAGGGTTTCATCACGTCCCAGCTGACGGCTCCGTCGGCGAGTTTGTGCGCATGCACCGCCGGCGAGGCGAGGATGACCTTCGTCACCTCGAATCCGCTGTCGCCGAAAAGCGACATCAGATTGACGACCACAGAAATACGCCGTGCGGCGACGATCGTGTCGCCTTCGAAACGGTCGACGCCCACCAGCGTCAGCCCCTTCAGTTCCACCGAAGCGTTGGGGAAATGGCGCAGCAGGCTGATGTCGAGTTTCTCGAAATCCAGCCGGGCGGCGAGCATTGCATTGGCCTCGCGCTTCACGATGTCGGCGATCTTGCCCCGGAGCGCGGCCGGCGCGATCAGGGCGATAGCCAGGATAACGACCACGGCTATAACCGCGATCTTCACGATTTTTTTCATTCCGTATCTGTTTTACAGGCAAAAACCGTGGTTTCCGCCTCCTTGAATCCCATTTTTGCGTACAGTCTGCGCGCAGCCCCGCGCGAAGGGTTGGAGGTGAGCATCACCTTCCCGGCGCCGACCGCGGCGGCATGCGCCTGCGCCGCGCGCACGAGCGCCTCGCCCGCCCCGAATCCCCGGGCCGCGGCGTCGACCACCACATCCTCGATCCACGCCTTGCGCCCCGACGGCACGTCGTACCACACCAAGGTCAGCGCCCCGACGACAGCGCCGCCGGACTCCGCGGTGAAAAGCGCCGCCGAAGGGTTCGCCGCCACTGCCCGCAGCCGCTCCCCGGAAGGGGCCTCCAGCCGCGGCGAAAGCTGCGGCATCAGCCGCCCGAACGCTTCGAGCAGCGAATCGGTGACCTCGGTCACCTGTCGCACCTCAAGTTTCATTTCAGCACAAAGATAACCTTTTTAACGGAAACGTTGCGGCAGTCTGCGGAAAAAAGCGTACTTTTACCCCGCAACGGCCCGCGCCCTGAAACGGCGCACAAAATAGCCGCGATTTGCAAAATAATATTATCTTTGTAATTCCAAAAGATACGACATCCGCCATGCGCAAACTGGTAATCATTCCGACCTATAACGAAAAAGAGAACATTTCGGCGATGATCGACAAGGTCTTCTCGCTGCCCGAACCCTTCGAGATGCTCGTCATCGACGACGGTTCGCCCGACGGCACGGCCGCGATCGTCAAGGAGCGCCGGAAGGAGTTCCCGGAGAGGCTCCACCTCATGGAACGGGCCGGGAAACTGGGCCTGGGCACGGCCTACCTCGCGGGATTCCGCTGGGGACTGGAGAACGGATTCGACTACATCTGCGAGATGGACTGCGACTTTTCGCACAACCCCGACGATCTGGTGCGCCTCTACCGCGCCGCCGCCGAGGGCAACGACGTGGTGGTCGGTTCGCGCTACGTGCAGGGCGTCAACGTGGTCAACTGGCCCATGTCGCGCCTTCTGATGTCCTACTTCGCCTCGATGTACGTGCGTATCGTCACGCGCATGCCGCTGCGCGACGCCACCGCCGGATTCGTCTGCTACTCGCGCCGGGCGCTGGAGACGATCGACCTCGACGCCGTCCGCATGAAGGGCTACGGGTTCCAGATCGAGATGAAATACTCGGCTTGGCGGCTGGGAATGCGGCTCAAGGAGGTGTCGATCATCTTCGTCGAACGCCGCGAGGGAACGTCGAAGATGTCGGGAGGAATCTTCGGAGAGGCGTTCTTCGGGGTGCTGAAACTCCCCTTCCGCCGTATCCGCAAACGCAAATGATACGGGGCCGGAAAGACAGCCCGGTCAGAAGGTGAAGAAATAATTCATAAAGAAATTCCAGAACGTCACCACGCCGATGGCAAAGAGTTTCGCCAGGTAGAAATTCAGGCGGAAACGGCCGTGCAGGACGTAGATGGTGGCGTTGTTGATCACCAGCCCGACAGCCGCGATGCCCAGGAACCGAAGGTACTGGCCCGTGATGTCGGGATTTTCGTTCTGGAACGTCCAGATGCGGTTGAGAATGTAGTTCGAAGTCGAGGCGCAGAGGAACCCCAGCGAATTGGCCACATATTTGTTCAGCTTCAGCCACTCCTTGCAGAGATAGGTGACGCCGAAATCGACGAAGACGCCCGAGCCGCCGACGACGCAGAATTTGAAAAACTGTTCTATCATAAATTTCCGACCTCCGTCGGGACGGATTTTCCGTTAAACCAATTCGTATAACCCTCCCGGCGCAGCGCAAACCCCACGTCGAAAGTCTCGCCGGCCAGCTGCGGCAGAACGGTGAAGGTCACCCCGCGCGTCAGTTCGCTGTCGGCCGGAATCGTGAAGGTCTCGCCGGTGGGGAACTCGTCGACCCGGAAACGCCCGTGTTTCCACAGCATCACCAGCTGCGTGTCGTCCGCACCCACGCGGATCGCATAGGGATAGGGATTCCTGATGCGCAGTTCGAGGCGCAGCGTCTCGCCCGCGGCCACCCGCCCGGGCAGGCCCGTAAAGGCGATGTCCACCAACCGTACGGGGTGGAAAGCCGGATCGACGAACCAGGTGAAACTCCGGCCGTTGGCCATCGTGAGGGTCCGCACCTGCCGGGTGCTGTCCGAGACGGTCCCGTCCGGGCATTCGACGAGCACTTCGCGGCCGATGAACTGCGAATCGTCGTCGCGGAACTGCCACTGATGCGTACGGTAACGGATATTGGGCTGGCAGTAGGCCTCGCCGCCCGTATAGAACGCATATTTGGCCGCAACGGCGTAACCGTAGCGGAAAACCACCGGACGGCCGTCGGCCTTGGCGGCGATGGCGGCGTAGCTCTCCGGATTGTTGAACACCTCGAAACGGATGCCCAGCGGATTGAAGATCATCACCAGTCGCACCAGGACGATCAGTCCGACGGTCACGCCCCCGGCCCGCATCACGTAACGGCGCGTGCGGGGATGCCGCCGCGCATAGGCGAACAACACGCAGACCAGTCCGAAGCAGGAGACGATCACCCACTGGGGCTGGACGTAACCGCGCAGCGACGAGAGCATGAAAAAGACAATAAAGGCCACGGGCAGGAGCTTCAGCGCCCGCCCGACGGGGGTCTGCGGCTTCACCTTCCGCCATGCCTGCACGTAAAGCGGCACGAAGAAAGGATTGAAGACCACCAGCACGTTGGCCAGGAATTCGACGACGTAGCCGGGTCTGAAGACCGAGTTGCGGCCCGAAAGGTGGTAGGCGAACGACGCCCAGTCGTGCTCGTACTGCCACACGAGGTGCGGCACGAGCAGCAGCAGCGCCACCGCGCCGCTTGAATACAGGGCAGGACGCAGCAGCTGCCGCGGGTTGGCGGCCAGCGCGAAAAGAACCACCAGCGCGCCGTGGTATTTGCTGTAAGCCATCAGCGCCATGGCAATACCCATCCACAACCACGCCCGGCGGCGGTTTTCGGAAAACCATTTGAAAGTCAGCAGAAACAACGCCGTGGTGAACATCAGCGGCCCGTCGGGCACGGCGATGAAGCCGTAGAGCTGGAGCATCAGCGTCGCGGCCGACACCACGACGAACAGCGCGGCGTCGCGGCGGCCGGCATCCGCCGGGCGGATCAGACGCCACAGAATCCAGAGGTAGAGGGGTTGCAGCACGGTGAAGAAAAACCGCACGCCCAGCTCCCCGCCGAAGAGACGCTCTCCGGCCCAGACCAGCAGCGCCGTCACGGGCGGATGGTCGAAATACCCCCATGCGAGCCGTTCGGCGAACATATGGTAGTAGGCCTCGTCGTTGGCAAGCTCCGTAAAGCCGGCCTGCACGAGGTTTGCAATCCACCACACCCCGAGCCACAGAAGGACCAGCCTGTCGGCCCCCAGCGAGGCGTATGACTTTTTGAAAGATGCTTCCATACCGGGAAGCAAAGGTAGAAAAATTTATCCGTTCCGCCTAAAAAAGCCCCGCTTTGTCCCCGAAACCATCCGGCAGCCCCGCAGCGAGGGGGCGGACAGCGACGCAGGCCGGCCGCAAAATCACGCGCCGGGCAAATTTTTCAGGCCCGGAGACGGGCCGTTTGGAGGAAATGAACTATTTTTGCAGCCGTTATGAAAACCAGACAAGAACTGACCGAAATCCTCGATTTCATTGCGGACTACGCGACCTACCTGCTCGCATCCGGCGTCCACACCTCGCGTGTGATCCGCAATTCGCAGCGTATCGGACAGTCGCAGGGAGTCGACATTCAGCTGTCGAGTTTCCAGAAAAGCACGATCCTCACGGTCCGCGACGACGCGACGGGCGAAGCCGTCACCCGCGTGGTGAAGATTCCCGCCCTGCCGATCAGTTTCGAACGCAACTCCGACCTGAGCGCCCTGAGCTGGGACGCCCTCGACGACCGGCTCCCCCTGGACGAAATCCGCCGGCGCTACGGGGAGCTGATCGACAAACCGCGCATCGACCCGATCTTCGTGCTGGTGACCGTCGGACTGGCCAACGCCTCGTTCTGCCGTCTTTTCGGCGGCGACTGGACGGCCGCGGGCATCGTCTTCACCGCCACGCTCGTGGGCTTCGCCGCCCGGCAGCGGATGCAGGCGCACGGCGTCAACCACTTCCTGATCTTCATCATCTCGGCCTTCATGGCCTCGCTGTGCGCCTCGGCGGCCCTGCGCTTCGACTGCACGGCGGAGACGGCCCTCGCCACGAGCGTACTGTACCTCGTGCCGGGCGTGCCGCTGATCAACGGCGTGATCGACATCGTCGAAGGCCACATCCTGATCGGATTCAGCCGGCTGATCAACGCCCTGCTGCTGATCATCTGCATCGCCATCGGGCTTTCGGCGACTTTGCTAATGGTTAAAAACAGCCTGCTATGATCGCTGCGGACATTCTTCTCGACGGGTTTTTCGCGGCCGTGGCGGCCGTCGGCTTCGGCGCCGTCTCCGATCCCCCGATGCGCGCCTTCCCGCGCATCGCCCTGCTGGCCGCCGTGGGACACGCCCTGCGGTTCTGCCTGATGAACTGCGCCGGCATGGACATCGCCACGGCGTCGCTCTGCGCCGCAACGGCCATCGGCTTCGGAAGCCTCTGGCTGGGCAAGGCCATCCGCTGCCCGATGACGGCGCTTTACATCCCGGCGCTGCTGCCGATGGTTCCGGGCATCTACGCCTACAAGACGGTCTTCTCGCTCATCATGTTCCTCCAGTCGCTCAACGACCCGGGCCAGGGCATGCAGTACATGCAGCTGTTCTTCCTCAACGCCACCGTGTCGTTGAGCGTCATCGCCCTGCTGGCCGCCGGAGCCACGCTGCCGATCTTCGTCTTCAACCGCCGGGCGTTCTCGCTCACGCGGCGCAGAAAAAACGTGAAATAAACCTTCCGCATGGAGACTTTCTGGAATACCATCGCTTCCTACAACGCCGCGACATGGCCCGCACAGCTCGCGCTGACGCTGGCGGCCGTCGTCCTGACCCTGCTGCTCTACTTCCGCCCCTCGCCCGCCGTGCGGATCGCGATGAAGGTGTTCATGGCGCTCCTGAACTTCTGGATCGCCGGGGTCTATTACCTCGTCTGCTGCGAGCCGCGCGAACACCACGACCTGCTGGCGCTGTTCTGGGCCATCATGGGGTGCATCTGGGTCTACGACCTGGCGGTCGGGCACGCCTCGCTGCAACGCACGGGCAACCACAAGGCGTTCGCCGCGCTGCTGTTCGCCATGCCGCTCGTCTACCCGCTGTTCTCGCTCCTGCTGGGCCGCACCTTCCCGATGATCACCTCGCCGGTGATGCCCTGCTCGGTGGCGGTCTTCACGATCGGGCTGATGCTGGCCTTTTCGGAGAGAGTCAACATCGTGCTGGCGATGTTCCTCTGCCACTGGGCGCTGATCGGACTTTCGAAGGTCTACTTCTTCGGCATTCCGGAGGATTACCTGCTGGCATGCAGCATCGTCCCGGCGCTGTACCTCTTCTTCCGCGAATACATCCGCGACAACGCCGGGCGGCCCACGAAACCCTCGCCGCGGGTGCTCAACGCGCTGCTCGCGGTGATGTGCCTGATCATCGGGTGCTTCTTCGCCTTCACGCTGCTGCACCAGCTCAACCTCTTCACCGACTGCTGACACGCCGCACACACGCAAAAAAAGCGCCCGGCCCGAATGGCACACCCTTTTTTCGGACACAACTTTTGTGATTAGGGAAAATAGTTGATTGAT
>ERZ772861.928-NODE-928-length-27742-cov-8.448442_pt1 | contig 27742 bp, 28 predicted proteins | sample MGYA00512135_ERZ772861 | MGnify/ENA primary metagenome ERZ772861 (study PRJEB29015, sample SAMEA2737700) | human gut metagenome | biome: human gut; feature: human-associated habitat; material: faeces | place: China | collected 2012 ...
TGCCGCACCTCGCTCGCCGTATCGGCACTTAGAATTATGCGGTATTGCCTTATCTGTAGGGAACGGTCTTGACCGTTCCGAAACACTGCTTTATACGTCATAACAGGTTTTACCGCAAAACAAAATGACCCCCACAGCCAGCGCTGCGGGGGTCATGAACTTTTATGGGAAAATATTACTTGGTGCCGAAGATGCGGTCGCCTGCATCGCCCAGGCCGGGGATGATGTAGCCGTTCTCGTTCAGCTTTTCATCCTGTGCGGCAACATAAATGTCAACATCGGGGTGTGCTTCGTGCAGGGCTTTCAGTCCTTCGGGGGCGGCAATCAGGCCAATGAACTTGATGTGCTTGGCACCGCGCTTTTTGATCTGGCCAATGGCGTCAATGGCGCTACCGCCGGTAGCCAGCATGGGATCCAGAACAAAAACATCGCGCTCGGCAATATCCTTGGGCAGCTTGCAATAATATTCCACAGGCTCCAGGGTCTCCTCATTGCGGTACAGGCCAATGTGGCCGACCTTTGCAGCGGGGATCAGGGTCAGCATGCCGTCCACCATGCCCAGACCGGCGCGCAGGATGGGAACCAGGGCCAGCTTGCGGCCAGCCAGCACATGGGTGCGAGCCAGAGCAATCGGGGTTTCCACTTCAACTTCCTCGGTGGGCAGGTCGCGGGTGGCCTCATAGCACAGCAGGGTGGCAATTTCGCTGACCAGATCACGGAACTCTTTGGTGCCGGTGTTGCGGTCACGCATCAGGCTGATTTTGTGCTGGATCAGGGGATGGTCTACAATTTTAACAACGCTCATGGCAGATTCTCCTTACAATATGAAAATTCATCGGATACAATGCAAAGCCTGGTCCCAGGCGGGGTACAACAGTGGGGGAGCCTTAAAGGGTTTCCAGCGCCATCATCTTGTCAATGCGCTTCTGGTGGCGGCCGCCCTCAAATTCGTGGTCCAAAAAGGCGTCAACGATCTGGCAGGCAAGGCCAGGACCCACAACGCGGCCGCCCAGGCACAGGGTATTGGCGTTGTTGTGGCGGCGGGTGTACTCGGCGCTGAACGGCTCCGAGCAGCAGCAGGCGCGGATGCCCTTGATCTTGTTGGCACACATCGACATGCCCACACCCGTGCCGCAGCACAGGATGGCGAAATCGCTGCTGCCATTGGTCACAGCGCCGCAGGTGGCGGCGGCATAATCGGGATAGTCACAGCTGGCGGTGCTGTTGGTGCCAAAGTCGCGGTAGGCAATGCCGCGCTCTTCCAAATGCTGTTTGATGGCCTCTTTCAGCTCATAACCGCCGTGGTCAGCACCCAGGGCAATCGGTTTTTCAAATTGTACAGCCATAATCAAAATCCTTTCAATTCGTGGCGGATTGTTGGGCGGCTTCGCGCTCGGCGCGCTCACGCTCAGCCTGGCTTAAACGGTGATAATCCGGCAGCAGCTCTGCGGGGGAAACGCAGGTGCCCGCATCCCACATGGCTTTGCCCGCCAGGGCAACCCCTGCGCCGCGCAAAACGCGCAGCGGCTGGGGGCAGGGCAGAATGCCGGGCTGGTCTTTATATGTATTGTAGCACAATGCGGCACCATCGCCAACAAAAATCAAAGGCTTTTTGCACTCTTTTACAAAAGCTTCCAGCGCAGTGACCGGTTCGGCGGCGTCCGGGGTCAGCCGGGCGTGGGTGGCAAGGTCAAACCCGGCCCAGTACACCTGGCCGCGGCGGGCGTCCTGTGCGCCAATCACAGTGCCTTCCCCGCACACGCCGTAAGCCAGGGCAGCCATGGTGGAAACCCCGGCGCAGGGGGTGTTGGCCGCAAAAGCCAGCCCCTTGACGGCGGCAAGACCGATGCGCAGCCCGGTAAAGCTGCCGGGACCGTTGGTCACGGCGTACAAATCCAGCTGGGCGGGGGTCAGGCCGCAGGCTTTCAGGGCGGTATCCACCATGGGCAGCAGGGTCTCGCTGTGGGTCAGCCCGGTGTTGGAAGCCATCTCATATAATAAAGTATCGTCGCGCATCACAGCGACGGCGGCAGTTTTGCCTGCCGTATCAATGGCAAGAATGTTCATTCGGGGTCAGTTCTTCCTTTCCAAAAGGGCGTGGCGTCAAGCCCCAGGCCGGGTGATGGTAATCTTGCGGGTGGTTTCATCCAGCCGGTCAATGTTAATATAAATCGGGTTTTCCAGCGCCAGCAGGTCGGCGCAGTTTTCGCTCCATTCCGCCGCAACCACAGCGCCCATATCCAGGTAATCATAAAAACCGGCGGCAGAAAGGTCCACTTCGGTATGAATGCGGTACAAATCAAAATGGGCAAAGGGCCGCGGGCCGCGGTAGTAGTTGACAATGGCAAAAGTTGGGCTGGAAACAGGGTCCGTGCAGCCAAGGCCCTCTGCAATGCCCTGGCAGAACGCGGTTTTGCCAGCGCCCAGCCCGCCGGTAAAGGCAATCAGGCTGCCGGGGGCAAGCTCTGCGGCAAGGCGGCGGCCCAGGGCCACGGTTTCATCCCGCGAATGGGTAATATATTCTTCCATACAGCAGGCCCTCCTACAAGTAAGCGGCTAAGTCAGCATAAACTACTTTATTATACAACATCCAGCCTGCTTTGTAAAATATTTTTGTGTGGCGCGCCATAAAACGCCGCAAAGCGTGGCATATTGCACAGGAACGCGGTATAATAATCGGTAATACGAGCAGGAACCAATACCATTGCACAGGGCAATGTGCTATACTGGGAACAAGAAAAACAAAAGTGAAAGGTGGCAGGCCATTGCTGCAGCTGACACGCCGCTATTTGCGGCAGATCGACGGAATATTTCTGGCGCTGTGCGCGGCGTGTTCGGTGCTCAGCGTGGTAACACTGGTTTCCATTGGGCATAACCAGCTGGGGTCCATCAACAAAGCATCGGTGCAGTTTATTGCCAGCGCGCTGGGCATCCTGTTGGCGCTGATCGTTTCCACGGTGGACTACCGTGCGCTGGCCCGTGCCTGGCCGCTGCATGCGGTGCTGGCCTGGGGTATGGTGCTGCCCACCCTGCTTTTGCACAACGTCCGCCTGGGCTTTTTAACGGTGGGGTACGATGCCGGCGGTACTTCCAACTACAGCTGGTACCGGGTGGGCGGCATGACTTTCCAACCGGCGGAACTGGCCAAAATCAGCTTTGTACTGACCCTGGCCCTGCATCTGAACCATGTGCGCGGCCGGGTGAACAAGCCGGCCAATTTGCTGGCGCTGGCGGTGCATGTGCTGCTGCCGGTGCTGGCCATTCACATCCAGGGCGATGACGGCACGGCGCTGGTATTTTTGGGCATTGGGCTGGTCATGGTGTTTGCGGGCGGTATTTCCGGCTGGCTGGTGGCTGGCGGGCTGGCCGCTGCGGGCGGTGGTGCAGCCCTGCTGCTGAAACTACGCCCGGGTCTGCTGAAAGGCTACCAGGCCAAGCGTATTTTTGCCGTGCTGGACCCCGAAAACCCGGCTCTGGCCGATATCGCTTACCAGCAGAACAAGGGGGCTATGGCCATCGGAACCGGCGGATTGACCGGAACCGGCCTTTGGGGCGAGCATGTGTTTGTGCCAAACTCCTGGAATGATTTTATCTTCAGCTACCTGGCCAACGCGATGGGCTTTGTGGGGGCGGTAACGGTTCTGCTGCTGTTGCTGGGCATCTCGGTGCGCATTCTGCTGGCAGCGCTGCAAAGCACGGATGCTTTGGGCCGCTATCTGTGCGTGGGCATCTTTGCCGCACTGTTCTGGCAGTGCATCATCAACCTGGGCATGAATTTACAGGTGCTGCCGGTCATCGGGGTCACGCTGCCGTTCTTCTCGGCAGGCGGGTCCAGCGTGGTCATGGTGTATTTGTGCGTGGGGCTGGTGCTGGCGGTATCCCGCAAGAACCGCCGCAAAAAGCTGGCGGTGCCCATTGAGCTGGAACAGGTTTGACACCGGCAAATGGACGCACTAAAATAGAAAAAGGCACTGCGGTAAGCGGTTGGCCTTTGGACTAAGAGCTTAGTAAACTTAGTAAACTAAGAACCGCCACTTGGCCCGGTGGAGGTTCTTGTTTTTCACAGTGACCGTTGTGCTGCTGCCGCAATTCGACCGCCTGTGCAAGACAAAACAATAAGACAGACAAAATAGAGCCGGTGTACCGTAAGATGAATCAAACGGTACACCGGCTTTTGCAGTGTCAGGCTTCCTCTTTTTTACTGGGGCTGCACAATGCGGGGATCAGGCAGATGGCTGCCGCCGCTACCAGAATATACACGGTGCGGGCCGCCCAGCTTGTCTGGCCGCCCAGCAGCCAGGCAATGATATCCAGCTTCCAAATGCCCACTAAGCCCCAGTTCAGCCCGCCAATGATAGCCAGCAGCAGGCAGATTTTTGAAAGAACAGAATTGCACATGTTGGAAAACACTCCTTCCTATAACGGAAGTATGCCCATGCCGCGGTGTGTCTATTCGATTTTCTGCCACCGGGCGGAAGTTTGGGCAAAAACAGCACCGCACAGCAGAAGGGCGGTGGGGTTGGTCGTCAGGTGGAAGGGCTGAACTTCCATATAGGCGTAAGCCAGCATGGCAAACAGGCAGCAAACCTCAACCCGGCGGCCCTGTTTGGCGTGACCCCACAGGGCGGCGGCAAACAGAATACCCAGCAGCGCGGCGACCACCGGACCAAACTGAAACAGTGCAAAAGCAAAGCTGTTATCCACTGTGGGCCAGTTGAACACCTGCCCTGCAATTTTGACATCCAGCAAGCGGTAGGCCATCCAGGTCAGCGAGATGCGGCAGGTGAGCAGGGAGTCCAGCTTTGCCAGCCATGCGGGGCCGATATCATTGTTCCACGGTCCCACCTTGATGACCAGCAGCGGCAAAAGGTAACTGACCGCCGCCGTAAGCCCCACCATACCGGCGCAGGTGCCGGGCCACCAACGGGGTACACTGTACCCGGCGCGCAGGCGGCAGAACACCAGCCCAACGGCCAGCGCCAGCGTGCACAGCGCAGCGCTGCGGCTGGCGGGCCCCACCAGCAAAAACACGCCAACGGCAAATACCAGCAGGCAGTCCACCCAGCGCACCTTTTGGGCACGCAGCAGGGCATAGGCCAATACCAGGCCGAACACCAGTCCGCCGAATGTGTTGGGGTGGCCGTAGCCGTAAGTGCCGCGCAAAGCGCCCATCCGCTCGCTGGTCAGGTCCGGGGCAACGATCCCGGCAAAGTGCAGTGCCAGCACCACCGTCATGGCGGCACAGCCGCTGGCAAAATAGACCTGCAGCGGGCGGCGCAGGGAAACATCCTTGGCGGCAAGCACCGCCACCACAATGCCGATCCACCAGATGTTCTGGCTGTTGAAATAGACCCAGCGGGCAATGAAATACAGCGCTCCGCCAGCCAGCAGCTCCCGCCAGGTGTAGCGGGTGCCGAACAAAATCTTGGCACCAAAGCACAGGAACGCGAGCCATTCCAGCACGGGGCTCATCACGCCCTGCACCCACGCCCAGTTCTGGCGCGCCATGCTGTTGCAGAACACCACGCTGATCTCATACGCGGCCAGCCCGGCGGCAAACAGAATACGGCCAAGCTGCAGTCGCCATTCGGCCAGCTGCTGCCCAAATAACAGGTGCGGCGTGTTCCACGGGCCGTGCAACGCCCCGTGCAGCCCGCCGCCCCTGGCAAGGGCAAAAATTAGGTCAAAAACCGCTGCGGCAAAGAGCGCCAACAGCAGAAAATTAGCAAAACCAAACAAGGGATTCCCTCCTGAAAAAACGCATGGCCCTGTGTTTGACAAGGGCGGGTGCGGATGGTATGCTTCTATTATAAAGATTTTGGACGCAGCACACAAGGGGGCAAAGAATGACGGCACAACGCTATCAGGCAATTTTTGATTGGTTCCGTGCCCGCCCGGCGGCGCTGCGGGCGCTGGGATATGCACAAAAGATCAGCGTGCTGGGAGTATATCTGGTGTATGGCGCGGTGTTGGCCGTTGCGCTCTGGCAGCGCAGCGGCCAGTTCTGGCGCGTGCTGGCGGTCCCGGCGGCGGTGTTCGTTTTGGGCACGCTGCTGCGCGCGGCCATTAACCGCCCGCGCCCGTATGAGGCATTGAACTTTACGCCGCTGTTCTCCAAGGATACCAAAGGCCAAAGCATGCCCAGCCGCCACTGCTTTTCCGCCGCAGCCATTGTGACGGCGGCGTTTACCGTGTGGGTGCCGCTTGGCGTGGCCGCCTGCCTGCTGGCGGCGGTTGTGGCTGTGACCCGCGTGCTGACAGGGGTGCATTACCCCAGCGACGTACTGGCTGGCCTGGCCTTTGGCACCGGGGCGGCTGTGATCGGCTTCCTTTTATGACATGAGGATGATAACTGTGAAACAATACAAAAAAATAATTGCTGCTGTGGCAGCTGCCGCAATACTGGCCCTGCCCCTGAGCGGGTGCAGCTTTAACGATGTGATGCTGTACCTGTACGGTGGTGACAGCTTTACCAAAGAGGAAGGCGAGGACTACCAGACCTATGACGGCGAAAACGGCATCAGTGTAACCTATGATGCCAATATCTGGAACGAACCCAGCATGTCGCAGGAGGATACCATTGGCATTACCACTGGCAACAAGCTGAGCTATACGGCAGTACTGCTGCAGGTATCGGATGTTTACACGGACTTTTTGGAAGAATCCGCCGCGGAATTGAACGAGGAAGCCCAGACCGTGCGGTATGACTTTGATCTGACCATCCCCGATGCAGAAACCGAGTCCGTCCGGTATGACTGCGGCACTTACCAGATGATCCTGGCCGAAGTGAACTATGACTGCGGCGTTACGCTGCATGTATCGGCAGCATCCCGCTCTGCCAGCTATGACCAGATCGTGGCGCTGCTGCAAAACGTGTACCCCACCGGTCACACGCCGGAAACGGCAGAATAAAAAGCAGCAGCCTTTTGCGGGCTGCTGCGGGTGGGAAAGGTTGGCTTGTAAAGGGGAAGTATGCCGTGTTCCGGGGTGAAATATCTGGCAAAGCCCCTATAAATGGGGTTCGGCACAAGTTTTGTAATACGCAACAGGACGAAGCTGTGGCGGGGCGAGGGCACCCCGCCCTACTGCCACTACAAAATCAGCGGATGAAATTGGTGCGGATGGTATTTTCTGCCTTGGGCGGCTCAATCCCTGCGGCTTTGCCTGCGGCAATGCACTTCAAGATCCAGGCCATGTTGTGGCCCAGGTTGCGCATGATCTGCATGCCCTCTTCGTCCAGGGCGGCCTGTTCGGCGTTGCTGCCGTGTACCATCGGCCAGTAGGTGGAGCTGATCAGCGGCATCTGGCAGAACTGGGGAACCTTTTCCAGGGCTTCCAGTGCGCTGGTGGTGCCGGCGCGGCGGGCGCTGGTAACAATAGCGGCGGGCTTTTGTGCCAACAGACGGCCTGCGCTGTAGCCCAGCCGGTGCATGAAGCCCAGCATGCTGGCAGCGGCGGTGGAATAATGTACCGGAGCACCAAACACAATGCCGTCGGCCTTTTCCACCAGCGGCAGAACATCAACGACTGGCCCGCCGAATACGCAGTGTCCAGCTTTGGCGCAGCCGCCGCAGCCCACACAGCCGCCCACCGGGACAGCGCCAATGTGGTAGATGGTGGTTTCGATACCGTCAGCGTTCAAAGCCATGGCAATCTCCTGCAAAGCAGCGTCTGTACAGCCATGTGCGTGCGGGCTGCCGTTGATAAGAAGTACGTTCATAATCGTTATGCCTCCGTTTTGAGAAAAAAGCTTTTGCTGCGGGGAAAGTTGGTGCACCGGGGTGCTCATACCCGGAACCGCCGATCCCCCTGTATAAACTATATTATAGCACACCCAAAGAAATGTTGAAAACCCTGAAAGGGAAGAAGGTCAAACACCATGCCTGTAACCTGCACCAATTATAAATTGAAATGCGGCGGCTGCCCGCTGCTGAACCAGCCCTACCCCGACCAGCTCAAGCGCAAGCAGCAGTTGGAACAACGCCTGCTGGGGCGGTTTGCCCCGGTATCCCCCGTGCTGGGGCAGGCAGAACCTTGGCATTACCGTAACAAGGCCATCGCCACCTTTGCCACCGGGCCGCGTGGACGACTGACATGCGGCATTTATGCAGCGGGCACCCACCGCGTGCTGCCGTATACGGACTGCTTGCTGCAGGATACCGTCATTAACCAGACCATTGCCGCTGTGCTGGAAGCCGCCCGCGCCTGCCGCTGGCCTGCTTTTGAGGAGGATCGCGGCACCGGTCTGCTGCGCCATGTGCTGGTGCGCCGCGGTAAAACCAGCGGTCAGGTGCTGGTGGTGCTGGTGACCGCGCAGGAAAACCTGCCCGGCAGCCGCAATTTTGTGAAAGCCCTGCGGGAAAAGGCCCCCTGGGTGACCAGCGTGGTGCAGAACTGCAATCCCCGCCGCACCAGCGCGGTGCTGGGCAGCGATGTGCGTACCCTGTATGGCCCCGGCAAAATTACCGATACGCTGTGCGGGCTGCAATTCGCCATTTCGCCCCGCAGCTTTTACCAGGTCAACCCGGAACAAACCGAAGTGCTGTACGCCAAGGCCATTGAGTTCGCTGCCCTGACCGGCAAAGAAACAGTGATCGATGCCTACTGCGGCATTGGCACCATCGGCCTGTGCGCGGCGGGCAGGGCAAAGCAGGTCATTGGCGTGGAGCGCAACCCGGACGCGGTGCGCAATGCCTGCGCCAACGCCGCAGCCAATAAGATCAACAACGCGCGGTTCATCTGTGCCGATGCAACCGATTGGATGCGCGCTGCGGCACAGCCCAACTCTGGCTTGCCGCACCCCGATGTTGTATTCCTGGACCCCCCGCGGGAGGGCAGCACCCCCGCCTGCATTGATGCAGTGGCTGCCATGAAACCCAAACGCGTGGTTTACGTCAGCTGCAACCCCGAAACTCTTGCCCGTGATTTGACCCACTTGACCCGCCGCGGATGGAAAGCATTAAAAATCCAGCCCGTGGATATGTTCCCCCACACGGAACATGTGGAGACGGTTGTACTTCTTTCCCACAAAAAACCTGACAGCGTAATCAATGTAAAAGTAGAGTTTGGCGAGGGTGAGGGCAAAATTCCTCTTGATAATATTGAAAAGAGAGCAGAAAGTTATAAGCCAAAAGAGCGAGTAACCTACAAGATGATTAAGGAGTATATAGAAGCAAAACACGGCTTCAAGGTACATACCGCATATATCGCAGAAGTAAAACGAGATTTAGGTTTGCCAATGTATGATGCTCCTAATGCGGTAGAGGAATTGAAACAACCGAGGAAACACCCAACACCAGAAAAGGTAGAAGCGATAAAAGATGCCTTGAAACATTTTGAAGTTATCTAATCGTGCGGGCGTATCATTAGAAATAGTGGTACGCCTATTTTTTTATCCTGATTTGCAGATTTGTTCTTTCTCTCACTTCTGGATATAATGAAGCCAAGAAAGGACGGTGGCAATTATGAGAGATAAAATCTATCACGCATATTTGGATAGCCACGAAAGGCAGATAGTTATACATAGCCTTGTGGAGCTGAAAAATAAACTCATACAGCAAGGCAGATATACAGACTGCGTTGACGAGCTGATATTCAAAGTCGCCAACGCCCCTGTTAAGAGAATGAAAATTGAATATGTCTAAGGCACATTACACCGAGCCGCTTATTCTTATTGATTTTAATTTTAAGAGTAAGCGGCTCTTTTGCGTTCTCTGATATGGTTACATAGCCGCCTTGACAAAGCGGCTAAATAAATGCGAAAGGAGGACGCACCTATGTCAAATTGCAAAGTGATTGCTCTGACTAACCAGAAAGGCGGTGTCGGAAAAACAACCACAGCGGTCAATCTGGGTGTAAGTCTGGTGCAGCAGGGTAAAAAAGTCCTGCTGATTGATGCCGATGCACAGGCAAATCTCACGATGGCTCTGGGTTATAACAGACCAGACGATATTCCCATAACGCTCTCTACTGTGATGCAAAACATCATAGACGATAAAACGCTTGATGCTTCACATGGTATTATACATCACAGAGAGGGCGTTGACCTGCTTCCGTCAAACATTGAGCTGTCGGGCTTTGAGGTAAGGCTAATCAATGCAATGAGCCGTGAGCGTGTGCTGAAAACCTATGTCAATGAGGTTAAAAAGAATTACGATTATGTGCTTATTGATTGTATGCCGAGCTTAGGTATGATAACCATCAATGCTCTGGCGGCGGCTGACAGCGTGATTATCCCGACACAGCCCCACTATCTCTCGGCTAAAGGTCTGGAGCTTTTGCTTCGCTCCGTATCAATGGTCAAGAGGCAAATCAATCCCAAGCTGCGGATAGACGGTATCTTAATGACTATGGTAATGCCCCGTACCAACATTTCTAAGGAGATTACGGCAACGGTCAAAAGTGCATACGGTCAGAAAATCAAGGTATTTGATACCGAGATACCTCATTCTATCCGTGCGGTGGAAGCTACCGCAGAGGGAAAAAGTATCTTTGCCTACGACAAAAGCGGCAAGGTTGCCGCAGCCTATGAGCAATTTGGAAAGGAGGTGGCAGAGATTGGCGAGAAGCAGAGAAAACAAAATCGAGCTGACCGCATACGATGACCTTTTTCAGACGGACGAAAGCCGTGAGGAAGCAAAGCTCTCTATGAGGACTACGATGGCTGGAAATCAGCACCGAGTTACGCTCAGACGATTATTATGCTCATTATGCTTGTGTCAGCATTCTTGGTGTCAGGTATCATTTCCAATGAATTTAGTTGGAAATCAGATTCCATATTTTTCTCAACAAAATACGGAAGGGATAGGGGAACGAGAGCAAAGATCATGGCAGGATTTATCGTGGTATCAGTTATTTACTTTATTGTAATATCGCTGTATTCACTTGTGGTATTGGGATGTCTTGGATCGCAAGGTGGAAATGTCATGATACAGACAGGCTTCTGGCATTGGAAATCTTTTTACAATATCACCTATATGCAGTTGTATTTGCTCACGGTAGTTGCCGGATATATTGGAACCGTAGGATAGATGATATGAAGGAGATACCGCATTTAATCTGCGGTAAAACTGCCGTAGGTGGGAACTATAATTTGACGCGTGACAGCATAGCAGTCAAAATAAAAAAGTCCGTCGGAGCGTTAAAGCATCGACGGACTTTTGCTTTGCTATTTTGCCAAAGTAAAAATCAAACAATTACAGAGTCTGATGCACCTCGCGGATCACAGCATCAGCAAGCTCCGGAGCTTTCGCAGGATCAATGTCATCCGGGAATTCCGCATCAATGGTGGAAGCAGCCGGGCGATAGTTCAGGCGCAGGGCATTTGCCTGAATGTAATCCGTTGCCTTGTTGTAAGTATCCTCTGTAACACCGTTTAAAGTAATGGTATATAATTTTGCCATAATCTATCATCCTTTCTTTTACGTTGTGGTTAATGGAAACAGTTCCTTGTTTCTGTATATAGTATATCTCTTTTCCTGAAAAAAGAAAATGGAATAAAGTAACAAATGTAATAATAGGAATCATTACTATATTTGTGAAATAGTCACATATTACCATAATGAGACATTTGTCAACTGTGTTTTGCTCCGTAAAAATGATAAAATGAACCATCACAAAGCAGTTTGCAAAGGAGGAAAACATAGGAAAATGGAAGACAAAGATAAGAAGAAAAACGTGAAAAAATTAATCGTGTATGCAGTGCTCTTGGCGCTTATCATGGGAATCGCTCTGGGGACCGGACAGATTCAGACAGAGGAATTGGGGAGGATATTTACGGTCAATGCAATTGCAGTCTGTAAATTATTGCTTTTGATCTTCGGGGTATTGTTCTTAAAAAGTCTAATCGTATGGATCCTGGGGCTGATCAAACCGGCGAATCACAGAGCCAGGTCCGTGCTCTCTCTGTTATCCAGTCTGACAAAATATATTGCGTTTCTGGTGATCCTGTGCGCAGGACTGACGATCCTCGGAGTTAACATGACTACCATCATTGCCAGTGTCGGAGTATTGGCTCTGATCGTCGGTTTCAGCGCGGAGAGTCTGATCGCGGATGTGGTGACAGGTACTTTTATGCTGCTGGAGAATCAGTATAATGTGGGAGATATCGTAGAGGTGAACGGTTTCCGCGGAACTGTTACGAGCATCGGCATCCGCACCACCTGTATCACGGATACCGGCGACAATGTGAAGATCATCAATAATTCCGAAATGAAAAATATCCTGAACCGCTCCGACAATTATTCCAAGGCTGTCTGCGATATCAGCATCCCTTATGAAACGGATCTTGAAAAGCTGGAAAGTGAACTGCCGAAACTCCTTGAGTCGATCTACAAAGCACATGAAGATACTATGAAAAAAGTTCCTGTGTATGTAGGAGTGCAGGCATTGCAGGATTCCGGAGTATTGCTCCGGTTCGTAGTGGAAGTCTCGGAGAAAAATATCTATTCCGGCATGCGTATTCTGAATCACGATCTGCTGCTGGGCTTTCGAAAGCTGGGTGTAGAGTGCCCCTTCCCGCAGTTGGATGTGCATAATAAATAATGGGTGGATCCGGTAATAAAAGAGAAAATGAAGATCAAAGAAGATCATAAAGATCATAGGAATAATAAAATGCAGAAACAGGAAAACAATATACTACCGGAATACCAGACACTCCCGCCGGATTCCATAGCCCCGGAATATCCGCCGTTGCCGGACGAATATCTGCAGAGTAAACAACCTGTGGAAAAAGGGGTACCGGAACGCAGTGAAAGCCGGAAGCGAAAAGCAATGCGCATACTCTGTATGCTGACAGCTTGTGTACTGCTTGGCTGCAGCGTGTATGGAACTAAGGCAGATCAGACGAAAATACCGGCACAGACAACGGAGGAGATACAGGCACCCGATGAAAACGGAGAGAATCGGGACAGCAGGGAAAATGACCATGTACAGTCCGTGACAACAGAGACAGAAACAGACGTCGCAATAGCAGAAACGTCAGAACCTGTCGACGGACAATATCCTTTGGAAGGCGGCATCTTATATTACAAGATCTATAATGAGACGCACCTGGCCAATCCCACTGCTGACGCCTGGGAGCGGATCCTGGAAGAAGGAGAAATCTCCATAGAACAGCTCCTTGCCGGAGAAGTGATCACTCTGCCGCAGCCGGAGACGCCGGAAGGCTTTGCATTCCTGGGATGGGCGGCACATTTTTCAGGAGATAAGGATACCTATCCGAAGTGGAGTCTGCTTACGGAACGCTTTACCGCAGAGGATGCGCTTAGGATCCAACCGGATGAGGAAGGCAATCGCAGTGTGGATATTCACGCGGTTTGGAGCTCTCAGGATCCTGCTGCCTGGCAGATGATAATGGTACTCGATGCCAATGGAGGAACGATGGAAGGACAACCATCGCAGATGTATAATGCACTGACACCGAAATATTCCGGTGGAACAGTGTACTTGTGTGGATATCCGACCCCGGAACGGGAAGGGTATCATTTCGCAGGCTGGTATCTCACGACGGATGAGGGAGACATACGGGTGGAGACCCTGCCTGCATCCCGCTTTTTTGCACAAAAAGGCGGAGAACCGGATTATAACGTTCCGTTGGAACTGCACTTGATGGCAGGCTGGGAGAAAACCGAAGAAAAGGGGAACTAAAGGTTGTTTTTCTGCGTGGGAAAAATTATAATAGGACTAACGGATCACACACAGAAAGAGGACCCCAAAATGGAAGAACAGGAAGAACAGGGAAAAAAAGAAAGCACAGTGCTCCCGGAGCCTACGGAGATCACGGTGAAAAATCCAAGGATCGGCAAAGTACGTAAGCTGGAAGAGGAAGTAAAACGTCAGAATGAGTTGGAGCAGCTTCGGACCAGGCGCATCCGTAAGGAGCAGGAATATATTGAGCAGATGAGCAAGGCGGTGGAAGACCACCTGCGCAATACCAAAGAGGAGCAGCGGTATAACGAAGAGTTTGAACGCCTGATCCGCAAGGATGTCTACCAGATGCACGGCATCAGTGAGGACAAGCTGCAGGGAATGACGGAATACCGTTATGCCCTGTATCGGGGAACAGCGTTCGGCATGTTTTTTCTGTCGCTGATCTTGACCGGAATCTGTGGATATCTCCATGGTTTCGGCTCGGAATTATGTATTTTCATGGCTTTTTATACAGCCATCGAGGGAACGCTGCTGAACAATGGGAAGAGACAGCATGCAATATTGGATGTCCTGACGAGGATTCTGTATCTGCTCTTGTTCCCGGCAATGCTGATCGTGTTTGTGTGCTATGAACTGGGATTTACAGAGTATGCTCTTATCGTACCGGCGCTTACGATAGCCGGAGTGGTGCTTCTGCTGCTGGGAGCGGTGTCCTATTTCCTGTATGACCCTTACCGACTGGATCGTAAGAATCATAAAAAGGCCAATCGTTACATCCGTGATATCGAAAAGGCTGCCATCAAGGAAGTGGAACTGGAAGAAAAAGCACTGGCGAAGCAGGCGAAAAAGCAGGAAAAGCTGGAATTAAAGGAAGAAGCCAGACAGAAGCGTGCAGCGAAGAGAAGAGAATGGAAAAAGCGGACAAAGGAAGTATTCTCCGGCTGGAAAGAGAGTATCCGCGAAAAGCTTCCGAAGAAAAAGCAGGAGCCGCCGGAAATTCTTGAGGATACTAAGACATCAACAGCAGCAGATCCCATGGGAGATACAGAGACTTCTGAACAGACAGAACAGACGGATGCTGTGGAGATGACGGTGACAGAAGAGGAACAGACCGAGCAGTCCGTGGATACAGAAGGCAGTGGGACAACGAGCATGGAGGAAGCGTAATGGCATATTATCTGATTGATTTCGAAAATGTAAAAAGCCGTGGCATGGAAGGCGTGGAGCTTTTGACGGAGGAAGATACGGTCTGTATTTTCTACAGCGATAATGCTGACAGCATGACCTTTGACCTGCATCGGAAATTAAATGAGACGAAGGCAAACATCATTTACCACAAGGTAGCGGTGGGGACCAAGAATGCACTGGATTTCCAGCTGGCAACCTATCTGGGATATCTGATCTGCGAACAGCAGAGGGAGGGGATACACCCAAATTATTTTATCGTGACCAAGGACAATGGCTTCACCAGCCTTATGGTGTACTGGAAGGCGCAGGGAGTTCCCGTGCGGATCATCCGTAATCTCTTATGGGGGAAGAATCCTGTGGCAGAGCAGAATCTTCTGACAGAAGAGGAGAATGAGACAGAAACTGTCGTTACCGCTGCAGAGGATGTGGCAGAGCAGCCGCAGCCCACACAGCCAGAGCCGGTGGAAGAGACCAAAGAGTCCGCACAGCCGGAGCCGGAGAAGGCAGATGCACTCGAAGAGCCCACACAGCCGGAGCCGGTGGAAGAGACCCAAGAACCCGTACAGCCGGAGCCTGAGAAGGCGGATGCACCCGAGGAGTCCGCACAGCCGGAGCCTGAGACGGTGGACGAGTCTGCACAACCCGTGAAGAAGCCCTCAAGGAAAAAGAACAACACGAGAAAGAAGAGTGCTGCAAAGACAGATGATAAGACTGTGGAAAAGAAACCGGCAGAAAAGAAACCTGCAGAAAAGAAGCCTGCGGAGGAACCGGATGAACTGACTTTAGCCGTAGAAAAAGTCCTTACAGATCAGACCATCGTCCCTCAGGTGGTAAAATTCATCCGCCAGTACAAGACCAAGCAGGGTATTAACAATGCCCTGAACAAAGAGTTCAAGGACAGCAAGCGCACCAGTGAAATTTATTCATCCATTAAGCCCCTGATTGCCGATAAAAAGGGAAAATGATAAAAAAGATCAAGAAAATGTGAAAAGAAAGTTATTGACAATATAAAAGCAGAGTGGTATTGTTGCTATCAAACAGAAAGTGAAATTCGATGAGCAGAACAAGATCTGCATACGGAAGCATTTCAGAGAGCCGTCGGCTGGTGTGAGACGGTATGTGAGTATGACAGAGTATCCTCTGTGAGAAGTGCACTGAAGATTTTAAGTAGGTGTCACCGGTATTCTACCGTTATTTAGAAGCCTGTTGGAAATGGGATATTTGTATTTCATGGAGATGGGAACAAGGGGTCATGTGATAAAACATGGCAAGCAAAGTGGTAACGCGGAGAGCTTAGAGCTTTTCGTCTTTGGGTGCTTAAGGGCACCGGAGACGGAAAGCTTTTTTGTTTTACGGGCAATCAGAATTTTTCTTTCTGTCACGACAAAACAACAAGACACAAGAAAGAAGGAAACAAAAATGAACAGTTTGGTAATCATTCTGATCGCAATGGTAGTGCTGGTAGCAGGCTATGTCTTCTACGGAAGATGGCTTGCAAAAAAGTGGGGAATCGATGAGAAGGCGAAGACGCCTGCATTTACCCATGAAGATGGAGAGGACTTCGTGCCTTCCTCTAAATTCACCGTATTTGCTCATCAGTTTTCCTCTATCGCAGGGGCAGGCCCTGTGACGGGTCCCATCCTCGCATCGGTATTCGGATGGGTGCCTGTGCTTCTGTGGCTTCTGATCGGCGGCTTGTTCTTCGGTGCGGTGCAGGACTTCGGTGCTCTGTATGCTTCTGTGAAGAACGAAGGAAAATCTATGGGAATGATCATTGAAAAATACATCGGTAAGACCGGCAGAAAATTGTTCATGCTGTTCTGCTGGCTGTTCACTCTGTTAGTTATCGCAGCCTTTACCGATATGGTGGCAGGTACTTTCGTAGGTACCGGACTGGAAGATGCAGGTGTGGCATATGCTAACGGCAGTGCAGCATCCATTTCCATGTTGTTCATTCTGGTCGCTGTGATCTTCGGTCTGATCCAGAAAAAGGTTGGAAAAATGAACGAGTGGGTCAAGGCAGTCGTAGCCATCGGTCTGCTGGTAGTGATGTTTGCGGTAGGCATGAAGCTTCCGATCTATGCTTCCAAGACCACATGGATCTACATCATCATGGCATACCTGTTCCTGGCATCCGTAATGCCCATGTGGCTTCTGATGCAGCCCAGAGATTACATGACCACCTTTATGTTACTGGGCATGATCATCGGCGCTGTACTCGGTGTGGTCGTAGCACATCCCGATATGGAGCTGAATGCATTTAACGGTTTTCAGGTGGGCAACAGCAGCTTGTTCCCGACCCTGTTTGTCACGATCGCCTGCGGTGCGGTATCCGGATTCCACAGCCTGGTATCCTCCGGTACTTCCTCCAAGACCATCAGCAATGAAAAAGATATGCCCATGGTAGGGTACGGTGCCATGATCGTAGAGAGCCTGCTTGGTGTGGTAGCACTGGTAGTAGTCGGAGCAGTAGCTGTGAACGGTACGAAACCCGATGGAACTCCTTTCTCCATTTTCTCCTCCGGCGTTGCAGGATTCCTGGAGAAGATGGGTGTTCCCGTAACCGTGGCAACCGTATTCATGACCATGTGTGTATCCGCACTGGCACTGACTTCCCTGGATTCCGTAGCAAGAATCGGACGCATGTCCTTCCAGGAGCTGTTCTTAGGGGATACCACAGACACTGCAAAGATGACTCCCATGCAGAAGGTTCTGACCAATAAATATTTTGCAACCGTGATCACCCTGTTTTTCGGCTATCTGCTGACTCTGGGCGGATACAACAATGTATGGCCGCTGTTCGGTTCTGCAAACCAGCTGTTGGCTGCACTGGTACTGATCGCACTGGCAGTATTCTTAAAAACCACCGGTCGTACTGGCTGGACGCTGTACGTCCCCATGGGAATGATGTTAGTCGTAACCTTCACCGCATTGATCCAGAAGACGATCGCGTTGGTGAAAAATGTGGCTGCCGGACAGGCAACCTTCCTGGTAGACGGTTTACAGCTGATCGTTGCCGTGCTGCTTATGGTACTGGGCGTTATGGTTGCTTACAGCTGCATCCGCAAGCTGTTCGGTGCAGGGAAAAATTCAGAAAAAGAGGCAGCGTAATACAGCAGAAAAATAGCAGATAAATATAGCAGAAAAATATAGAAAAGAAATATGGCATACAAAGAAAAGATATGCTAGAATAGGGAACGGTCAGAGAGCAAAAAAGCTTTTTGACCGTTCTTTTCGTCAGAGTGGAAGCTGGCGGGGAGGATTGTAATGGGAATCAAGTAAGTAACAGGGAAAAGGATAAAAGCAAGATGAAACAGAATATGCAGGATCTGACGGAAGGATCCTTAGGGAAGAAAATACTGATCTTCAGTGTGCCGCTGATGCTATCCAATCTGCTACAGGTGCTTTTCAATATGGCGGATATTGCAGTGATCGGACAGTTCGCGGGATCTCTGTCTCTGGGCGCGGTGGGCTCCACGGCGACACTGGTAACCATGTTTACCGGGTTCCTCATTGGTCTGTCCGGTGGTATCAATGTATTAACGGCATTATATTACGGAGCAAAAGATAAGGACAGCCTGTCGAAGACCATCCATTCCGCAGCACTGGTCAGCCTGATCATGGGCGTATTGTTATTGGTACTGGGGGTAGGCTTGTCTGATTGGATGCTGACGGCATTGAAGACGAAGGAAGAACTGTTGGACAAAGCGGTATTGTACCTGCGGATTTATTACCTGGGAATGCCGGCACTGGCAATTTACAATTTCGGTAACGCGGTGTACAGTGCGGTGGGCAATACGAAAAAGCCGTTGTATTATCTGGGATTTTCCGGAGTGCTGAATATCATCTTAAATCTTTTCTTCGTCATTGTCTGTCGGATGGATGTAGCGGGAGTGGCATTAGCAAGTATCATTTCCCAATACGTGTCCGCTGTGCTGATCTTACAGGCACTGCTTCGAAGCAAAGACATCTATGCACTGCATCCCGGAAAACTACGGATGGATCGGGAACTTACGAGGGATATTCTGAAGCTGGGAATGCCTTCCGGATTACAGAACGTGATCTTCCAGTTCGCCAACAGCTTTGTCCAGATGGGCGTGAACTCCTTTGATGCCACGATGGTGGCGGGCAATTCCGCAGCTTCCAATGCGGATGCACTGGTGTATGATGTCATGGCGGCATTCTATACCGCCTGTGGCAGTTTTATGGGGCAGAATTACGGCGCCGGCAAAAAGAAAAGAGTGCGGAGCAGTTACCTCATCAGCCTAACGTATTCCTTCGGCATCGGTCTGCTCCTGGGAGTGTCACTGGTGGTTTTCGGAAGACCGTTTTTGTCCCTGTTTACCAGAGATGCGGCAGTTATGGATGCTGGAATGTATCGTCTGACGATTATGGGCTTTTCCTATTGCATCTCGGCATTTATGGACTGTACCATTGCGGCAGCCAGAGCCCTGGGCAAAAGTATTGTACCGATGTTCATTGTCATCATGGGCTCCTGCGTATTCCGTGTGATCTGGGTTTATACGGTATTTGCGTATTTTCATACGATTCCGTCCCTGTACCTGCTGTATATGTTTTCCTGGAGCATTACCGCAGTGGCGGAGATCCTGTATTTCATACGGATCTACAGACAAAAAATGGCTCTCCTGTCGTAAGACAGAGGAGCCATTTTGCTGTGAGTGCGATGAGCCGGCCGACTCGATGGTGTATGGATTTATGCAGCTTCGGCCTCTGCAGTAGCAGAAACGGCAGCGTAACGAACCGGCAGGAGATGAGCGCGTTCCAATGCCACATAAATGGTAGGAAGTAAGATCAGCTGAAGAATGATGCCGGGGAGACAGGATACGAAATATCCGGTAGCCCAGGCAGACCAGCTGTAAGAACCGCCGGCGAAGATCAGGGCACGCAGGATTCCGGTGATCACGCGACCGCCCAGCATGGAGATGATCAAAGCCGCATACAGATCAATGACCAGCTTGCCGCTGCGGAGAGACTGCATGACCAGACCGCTGATCAGACCATAGAGTCCCAGCTCGATCATCATGATGGGCATATAGCCGAAAGCGGGCATGCTGGTGAGTATACTGGATACAAAGGGCCCTAAAATACCACAGATGAGACCGGAAGGAGCTCCGCAGACCAGACCGCACAGCAGTACGGGCAGATGCATGGGAGAGAACAGGACGCCACCCTTAGGGATCGCATGCAGAGCCATAGGCAGTACCACACATAAGGCAACACACAGAGCGGTGATAATGCTCTTGTTTAAAACGGTTAATTTTTTCATGGAATGAAACCTCCTGATAAGGCTCCTACGTGAAGCTCAATTTATGATAAAGGGTAAGTTTTTTTTTGTCAAGATAAATTGCAAAAAAGCATCTGCCATGCTATCATGAAACAAGTACTATTTTTACAGGAGTACGGTTATGAAGAGCGGCGTGAAAGCGGAGGCTGTGGATGAGATCGCAAAGATTTTTTAATGATCTGGCAGAGGAATTACGGGAACTCCCTAAAGAGGTGCGCATCATTGCCATTGACGGAAGATGCGCGGCCGGGAAGACGACACTGGCTGCAAGACTGGTAAAGGAACTGGGTGGGGATGTGATCCATATGGATGATTTTTTCCTGCCGCCTGCACTTCGTACACCGGAACGCAGAAGCGAGCCCGGAGGAAATGTGCACTATGAACGCTTTTTAACGGAAGTGCTCCCGAATCTGAGATCTGGAAGACCTTTTTCCTATCGGAGATTTGATTGCTCCCGGATGACCCTGGGAGAAGAGATTCCGGTAGAAAATAACGGTTATGTATTCGTGGAGGGAGCCTACAGCTGCCACCCGGTATTTGGTGACTATATGGACCGTCGGGTATTTCTGGATATTGATGGGAAGACCCAGGAAGAGCGGATCCGCAAACGGAACGGCGAGGACAGATTACAGGACTTTTTACAGCTGTGGATCCCGCTGGAAGAGGCATACTTTCAGACATTCTCTGTGTGGGAAAAAGCAGATTACATTATATTATAGAGGAAATAAACGAAAGGCGGGACATATGCTGCAGCAGTTTTACCCGGATCATGAGGCGGATTCCGCCTATGGCATAGATTACAAGACATTATATAGGAAGGGTTATCGCGGGATCATTTTTGATATTGATAATACCCTGGTACCCCATGGGGCACCGGCGACACCGCAGGCAATCGAATTTTTCGGCAGACTGCGGGAGCTGGGATTTCAGACGCTTCTATTATCGAACAATAAGGAACCCCGGGTGAAAAGCTTTGCGGACGCGGTAGGGGCTTCTTATATTTATAAGGCAGGCAAGCCGGGAAGAGACGGCTATCTGCGCGCCATGGAGCAGATGCATACTACGAAAGATACTACACTTTTTGTGGGAGACCAGCTGTTCACGGATGTGTGGGGAGCCAAAAAATGTGGCATCGTGACCTATCTGACGCGCCCCATCCATCCTAAGGAAGAGATCCAGATCGTACTGAAGAGATATTTAGAAAAAATAGTGCTGTTTTTCTACCATAGAGAATGCCGCCGGAAAGGAAAGTAAAATGCTGAATGATATCAATGGTTATACCAGAACCTGTGGACTGATCGGCAACCCGGTGGAGCACACGCTGTCACCGGTGATCCATAATACTCTGTCCATGGTGCTGGGAGAGAATCTGGCATATGTCCCATTCCATGTGGAGAACGGAAGACTGGAGGATGCTGTAAAGGGAGCCTTTGCGCTGAATCTGCTGGGTTTAAATGTGACGGTTCCTTATAAAAGTGATGTGATCCCGTATCTGACGGACATCGATCCGCTGGCAGAGAATATCGGAGCGGTGAATACTCTGGTACGGACCGAGACAGGCTATAAGGGATATAACACCGATATGCCCGGATTGTACCGCGCCATGTGTGAAGATGGTGTGAAGGTGAAGGGCGAAAAAGTCCTGATCCTGGGTGCCGGCGGTGTGGCGAGAGCCGTAGCCATGCTGCTGTTGGATAAGGGAGCAAGGGAAGCAATCCTTCTCAACCGTACGGTGCAGAAAGCACAGGAGGTGGCGGACGAAGTCAATCGTATCGCCGGCAGGAAATTTGCGAAAGCAATGTCTGTGGATGCGTATGACACACTTCCGGCAGGAAAACAATATCTTGCAATACAGGCCACCAGTGTGGGCATGTATCCCCACTGTGATGCGGCCGTGATCGAGGATCCTGCATTTTATGAAAAAGTACATACCGGTTACGATCTGATCTTCAATCCGCCGAAGACCCGGTTTATGGAGCTGGTGGAGGCACAGGGCGGTAAGGCCTACAACGGAGCGAAGATGCTGCTGTACCAGGGAATTATTGCGTTTGAACTGTGGACAGGCTGCAAGGTCGAATCGTGGCTGGCAGTCAAAGTCTATGAACGGATGCAGGAAGCAAAAAAGACAGAGGACGGAAAATAAAATGAAGCACAAGCGCAGGAATATCGTCCTGATCGGTTTTATGGGATCGGGGAAAACCACACTGGGATTAAAGCTGTCCTATCTGCTGCGGATGCCGGTGGAAGATACGGATAAAATGATTGAGAGACAGGAAGGCAGGAGCATTTCGGAGATTTTTGCGGATGATGGGGAAGCCTATTTCCGGGAACAGGAGACGGAAGTCTTACGCAAATGCGGCAGCAGAAAATACGAGTACATTCTGTCCGTAGGCGGAGGAACCCCGGTCAATCCGGTGAACCGTCCCCTGTTGCATCAATGTGGAACGGTGGTATACTTAAGAGTGTCACCGGAAGTAGTATACGAGAGACTCAAAAATGATACCACAAGACCGCTGTTGCAATGTGAGGATCCGCTTGGAAGAATCCGGGAACTGTTAGCAGTACGGGATAAAATCTATACGGAATGTGCAGATATCATCCTGGATGCAAATAGGGGATACTCTGATGAACTGGCAGAGGAACTGCAGCTGCAGCTTCGTAAGCTGAAAGAAGCACCGAAGAAAAAGGAGCGTGAGAAGAAAATGAAAATTTTAGTGATCAACGGCCCTAACCTGAATTTCCTGGGAATCCGTGAGAAGAAAATCTATGGCACGCAGGATTATCAGTATCTGTTGGATCTGATCGACAAAAAGGCAAAGGAGACCGGGGATGAGATCCAGACGTTCCAGAGCAATCATGAAGGAGCCATTATCGACAGGATCCAGGAAGCCTATTTTGATGGAACAACCGGTATTGTAATTAATCCGGGAGCTTATACTCATTACAGTTATGCTATCCGGGACGCACTGGCAAGCGTGGATATTCCGAAAGTGGAAGTCCATATTTCCGATATTACACGCAGAGAAGAATTTCGCAAGATTTCCGTGACGGCACCGGTATGTAATAAGCAGATCTACGGCCAGGGACTGGACGGATATCTTCAGGCAATTGATTTCTTAAGAGAAATTTGAAAAAAATATTCAAAAGTAGTTGAAATATGTATGCTTTTATATTAAAATATTAAAGAATTATGACGTGAAAATATTAGGAGGAATACATTATGATTTCTGCAGGTGATTTCAGAAATGGTATTACCATTGAGTATGATAACAATGTTTACCAGATTATCGAATTCCAGCATGTTAAGCCGGGAAAGGGCGCAGCTTTCGTAAGAACCAAGCTGAAGAACATCAAGAGTGGCGGTGTAGTAGAGAAGACTTTCCGTCCTACTGAGAAGTGCCCTCAGGCGCGTATTGATAGAAAGGATATGCAGTATCTGTATGAAGATGGTGATCTGTACTACTTCATGGATACCGAGACTTACGATCAGGTTGCACTGAATTCTGAGACCGTAGGCGATGCACTGAAGTTCGTAAAAGAGAACGAGATGTGCAAGATCTGCTCTCACAATGGCAGCGTATTCTCCGTTGAGCCTCCTCTGTTCGTAGAACTGGAGATCACAGAGACTGAGCCTGGATTCAAGGGCGATACCGCTACCGGTGCCAGCAAGCCTGCTACCGTTGAGACCGGAGCTACCGTAGCTGTACCTCTGTTCGTTAACCAGGGTGACAAGATCAAGATCGACACCAGAACCGGTGAGTATCTGTCTCGTGCATAATCACTGATATCCGAGCATAAGACCTGTAAGGCAATGAGTGACCTTTTTTTCGAAGGTGTACTTGTTGCCTTTTTTGTTGCAATTTGAAATACCACATGGGTAAAAGCCGGTCTGGGGAGACAGCGCTTTCGGAGATACATGGAGGTATTTATATGGAAATGACCGTTTTCAGAACAAAAGTACAGCGTGCAGTCAGTGAGGCGCTTGGAGAGGAATACAGCGTAGAATTAAGAGAAGTACAGAAGAATAATGGAGTGATCCTGCAGGGACTTATGATTCGCAGGGCGCAGGAAAACATGATGCCCACCATATACCTGAATTCTTTTCTAAAGGCTTATGAGGAAGGTGCGACATTTGCGGATATTATCCGGAAGATCGTTACGGTGTACAGAGAAGATGCCGTGGGAAAACAGATCGATATCTCATTTTTCACGGATTTTGAAAAAGTAAAAGACAGGATATGCTTCCGGCTGATCAATCGTGATAAAAACCGAAGCTTCCTGGAAAAGGTGCCATATATTCCCGTTCTGGATCTGGCTGCCTGTTTTTACTATGCATACGATGGCAATGGAGTGCAGAACGGAATGATCCCTATTTACAACAACCATATGTCCGCATGGAATGTGACGGACAGAGAATTGTTTGCCTGTGCTGTGAAAAATACTCCCAGACTTTTTCCCTGCGACATTATGCCGATAGAAAGTGCATTGGAGGAACTGCTGGAGGAGCTTCAGGCAGATGTAAGACAACATCTGGCACGGGAGATTCCCATGCTGATCCTGACAAATGCCGGGAAAACATACGGTGCCTGCTGCATTTTATACCCGAAAGTGCTGGAGCAGCTGGCTAAACGGGTGGATGGGGATTATTATCTGATTCCCAGTTCGGTTCATGAATTTATTCTGCTTCCGGTAGATCAGGGACGGAGTGCGGAGGAGCTGAAGGAGATGATCGTCGAGGTAAACAGTACGGAGCTGACTCCGGAAGAGATTTTATCGGATCAGCTTTATTTATACAGCAGCCAGGAGCGCTGTGTAAAAATACTTTAATTTTAACTGGACATGTGTAGGGTTTTATGATATTATAGTCGAGGTGATGTAACAAATTTGTAATATTTGCATCCGTAGTCTAATGGATAGAACGGAGGCCTCCGACGCCTTTAATGCAGGTTCGATTCCTGTCGGATGCATTTACATCACCTTGATTATAGGGAGAGAGATGAGAGAAGCCGCTTGCGGCTTTTTGCAATTCAAGGAATATTTCAGAATTCGGAAAGGACTATATATGTGGAAAGAGAAAATACATTCCATCGGCAATTATATCATAAAACATAATAAGGTCGTGCTTCCGGCAGTAGTTGTAGTGGCGGTGGCTATTACCGTATCCGTAAGCCTGAGCCTGAGTAACCGGCATAAAGAGGCACAGCAGGAGGCAGAGATCGCATCCGCAGCCAGTGAGACGGCAACAGAGACGGCGACGGAGGAAGTGCCGTTGGTGGCCAACGAAGAAGGTGCGATTTATACACTGATCGCAACGTATTATAATGCCATGGCGACAGGTGATGAAGAAACACTTCGTTCCGTATGCGATGAAATCTCGGATAAGGATATGTATCGTTATGTAGAACTGTCTCAGTACATTGACTATTATCCTACTTTGGAAATATATACCAAGACAGGACCGGAGGAAGGTTCTGTGATCGCCTATGTGTATTACAAAATCTCTTTTACAGGTCACGAAGAAGAGGTTCCCGGATATCAGGCACTCTATATCTGTACCAACGATCAGGGCGGACTGTATATTAAGCGTGGTGAGAACAGTGAAGAAGTAAATGAATATATCAAGACTGTCAGCACGCAGGATGATGTTGTGGAATTCAATAATAAGATTACCGTGGAATATAATGAACTTATGGTGGACCATCCGGAGGTGCTGCAGTATATCAGTGAACTGGATTCTCAGGTAAGTATTGCGGTAGGCGAGAAGCTTGCCAATCAGGTGGCCGGAGAGACGCAGGTCGCAGAAGCCGGAACAGAGGAAGGCAGCACGGACGGACAGGATACTCAGACGGAAAACGGCGAACAGCAGGAGGCAGAGGATCAGGGACCTCAATATGTAACCACCACCACAACCGTGAATGTCAGAAGCTCTGACAGTGAGCAGGCAGATAAACTGGGCAAGGTATCCGGCGGTACGAAACTGCAGGTTCTGGAACAGCGTCCTAACGGCTGGACCAAGGTGGATTACGAAGGCAAGGAAGGCTACATCAAGACAGAGTTCCTGCAGCCGGCGGAGAGTGCAGCGGGAACTGAGACCATCGGAACAGTTACTGCCACCACCAATATTAACGTGCGTGCATCGGCCAGCGAGACAGCAGACAGACTGGGAGTTCTCTCCGGCGGTGATTCCGCAGAGCTGGTAGGCACAGAAGGCGACTGGAGCAAGATCAAATACAACGGACAGATCGGATATGTGAAGAGCGAGTATGTGCAATAGATTTTCTAAGTTCATAAGCTCGCGGATGCTTGCATACGGCGACTTATGAACTTAAGAAAATCGCACCTACATGAGGAAGAAGCGATTTGCGTCAGCAAATCAGCGGAATCCGAATGTAGGTAGAATTGTGGAAGCAGCGTAGCTGCGGAACAATTCGTATTGCACGAATAAAATAAATATTTTCAGGGAAAGCTTCTTACCAAAAACGGTAAGGAGCTTTTTTGATGAACAAACAGGAAATTAACATCTATCGGGAAATACAGCGTAATACGGAAATGGCGATGAAAGCACTGGATGCCGTCACGGATAAAATCTACGATGACCGTCTGGCTGCGACAGTGGCAGACCAGGAGCTGCAATATTCCAGACTGCATGACAGAGCAGTGCAGAAACTGGTAGAAGGTAAAACACAGATTTATCGCTCGAATGCCATAGAGAATATGATGCTTAAGCTGGGCATCGGATACAATACACTTCTGAATACCGGCACGGGACATATAGCGGAAATGATCATAAAGGGAAGCAATAACGGTGTTCTGGAGATGGAGAAAGTGCTGGCGCATAACGAAGAGATGGCGGATACTTCCAGCAGGGCATTGGCGAAGGAACTTATCGCCATGGAAAACAGTAATATTCGGGCCCTGAAAGAATATCTATAGCACACTTTTGGTAAAATGACGAACAGTATAACGCACAGATTGTATACTTGTATAATTTATTGTGCAAATTATACAGAAAAACGGTCAAAACTTTTATGATTTAGTGGGATAAAGTTTATTGTACAATTAAAAAAGTCGTTTTATAATAAAGCATATGGCAACCAGGTTGTCATGAATCTGTATACCAATTGAAGGAGGACATTCAAATGTCATATGTTGATGAAGTATTTGATTTGGTAGTCGCAAAGAATCCTGCACAGCCCGAGTTCCACCAGGCAGTCAAAGAGGTTCTGGAATCTCTTCGCGTGGTGATCGAGGCAAACGAGGAAAAATATCGTAAGGATGCTCTGCTGGAGAGACTGGTAACTCCCGAGAGACAGATCCTGTTTCGTGTACCCTGGGTGGATGATAAGGGTCAGGTACAGGTAAACAACGGTTTCCGTGTACAGTTCAACTCCGCAATCGGACCTTACAAGGGAGGCTTACGTTTACATCCTTCCGTTAACTTAGGTATCATCAAGTTCCTTGGTTTCGAGCAGACCTTCAAGAACTCTCTGACCGGCTTGCCTATCGGCGGTGGTAAGGGTGGTTCCGATTTTGATCCCAAGGGTAAATCCGACAGAGAGATCATGGCTTTCTGCCAGAGCTTCATCACAGAACTTTACA